>Ga0114975_10002716_pt1 | contig 12062 bp, 9 predicted proteins | sample S_130626_EF_Meta_FD_87031 | JGI IMG/M metagenome (GOLD analysis project Ga0114975, IMG submission 87031) | Freshwater microbial communities from Lake Simoncouche, Canada to study carbon cycling - S_130626_EF_MetaG | ecosystem: Environmental > Aquatic > Freshwater > Lake | place: Lake...
AAGCGAAACGATGCGGCCGTGCTTGTTGAAAAAGAGCTCCTTCTTGGTCAGGTTGCCCTCCGTCTTGTACGCGGTGCCGTTGAACACCTGTTGGCGCGAACCAAACAGTTCCTTGTACTTGCGTCCGTCCACGGTGTACATGCCGTCTTCTCCACGCACAGGTCTCTTCATGGTATAGGTGGGGGTGATGAGTGGGGTACTATAGAATATACGCACAATTTTTGTAGAGGGGTATCTTATATGGACCCGAGTATCTACCTGTTGCATCCCGGGACCTCCGTGTACAAAGGCGACACCGAACTGTATATGAATGGAGTGGGCGAGGGGGACTTGCCATTTGTGGCCGACCCGTCGCGGCCCGTTTATTTGGCCATGGATTCCGAGGCGGCTAAAGAATACGGCGTGGTCCTGGAATTCGTGGTGCGTGGAACAGAACCCCTGGCCTTGGTCAATTTATCGGACCCGGGGACGATGTCGGCGATTTACCGCGGCGCCGATTTGGCGGTTCAAGACATCTTGGTCCACAACTTTGGGTACCAAGGGGACAAGGCCCGGCCCGGGGCCGGGGTCCGCAATTCCGTGCACGCCCGTGACAGTGCTCTTGCCACGTACCTGTGTCACCAAGGATACGACGGTTACGCGCTCACTACCGCACCCGCCACCGATTTTGGGGGACATTTTCACCCGGAGATGGGAATCTGTCGCGGACAAGACCGTCTGGAATTTGTGCGTGTCATGTCGGATGAGGAGGAGATACGTCGGCAACAAGAGAAACGGATTCAGAAAAGTATCGGGGTCAAACGGAAACCTCGGCGTTCGTCGTTGTCTCCTTCGGCGGCCCCCGGCCCCGCCGGGGCCGCCACGGGGGGTCCAATGGCTCTATTTATGGACGAGGACGAGGAGATGGACGCACCCAATGCCGCCGCGGTCTACAGCACTCCTCCTAAACCGGCCCGTAGTCTCTTCGGCGGCAAGCGTCGCCAAGGCCACCAAGGCCGCAAGACATGCAAGACTCACAAGAGTCGGAAAGGCCGCCAAGGCCGCAAGACATGCAAGACATGCAAGACATGGAAAAGGTCCAAGGCCAGAAAGTCCAGAAAGAACGGCAAAAAGTAGTGTTGAGGGGGTGTAAAGTACAAAAGGTACAATTGTACTTTTTGTAATTTCAACGGTTTTTGTGTTTTTTGTAATTGCATCTGTGGATGGTTCCTATACATGTCCTTGGAATGTTTAGGATTGTCAAACCACCTTACGGGTTGCCTATGGCAAGTCGGCTAAGCGTGCCTTCTTTCGGTGTGGGTTAAAACGTCCTTTCATAGATATACCAGATTCGTCGGCGACTGATCATGCCTCCGCGTTACGCGTACGATTACAACCCTTGGTTGGTGGGTGGATGGCCTGGTTGTGGAGGATGCTGCGGGGGACCCTACTGGGGAGGATGGGGACCCTATTGGGGGGCCTACGACGGACCCTTGGCTTTGGCGGCTTGGAATAGAGGCTACAGAGACAGAGACTGGCGCTATTACTGAAGGTCCGGGGTACAGGGCATAGGGTCCAGGATCAGTAGGTTACAACTTGTGATTTTGTAATTACACGGTACCTGTATTATATGCGACGATATATGCAGCGAGAAATATTTAGACGCGACCCTTTTTCGTTGGATACGTTATATATATAACCCGTTTATATATAACTCACCATGTCCGCGCCTTCCTCCCCGATGCCCATGGCGAACACCACCAACATCAACCCGCCGCCGTCCTACGGATGGCAGCCGTCCTTTTACCCTCCGACGTCGGGGTACGACGAGGTGCTGGCCTCCATGCAGAACCAGCACATCAACCAGAACATCTACACCAGTACCGACAAGTTGTTGGGGAGCATCAATTCCACCAACCAATACTTGACGGCGGGGCTCAACAACGTCGGCAAGGAGGTCACGCAGTCGGCGTTGGGTCTCCGTGACGCGGTGGAGCGCGGCAACTTGACCAATGGCAACGCCATTGAGCGGACGTCGGGGGAAATCAAGCTGAACACCACCATCACGGACGCGGCGTCGCGCCAGGCGTCGGCGGACTCGTTCCGTGATGTGCTGCGCGCCGTGGATGCGCAGGGGAGCGCTGCCCTGAGCACGACGGAGCGGGTGGGGTCCAACCTGAGCACTTCGGTGGAGCGGGTGGGGTCCAACTTGGGTACCGCGGTGGAGCGCAACGGGGGCAACATCATGACGGCGATTGAGAAGGTGGCGGGCGAGGGTCGGCTCACGACCACCATCACGGACGCGGCGTCGCGCCAGGCCAATTCTGACAATTTCCGTGATGTCTTGGGCTCGGTGGACCGCAACGGGGCCTCCGCCGTCAACACCACGCAGGCCATTGGCTCTACCCTGTTGAGCACGATTGAGCGCGTGGCGGGCGAGGGCCGGGTCACGACCACGGTGGCGGACGCGGCGTCCCGCCAGGCGGCGGCGGATTCGGCGCGTGACATCATGGGGGCGGTGGAACGCAACGGAGGCAGCAACGCCGGCTTGGTTCAATCTACTGCGGCTGCTCTTGGTACCGCCATTGAGCGTAACGGGGGCGATACCCGTAGTGCGATGTTGACGGCCTCTAACTTGACCAACAGCCTCTTGACGGACGTGCGTCATGCGATTATCAACGACGTTAACCGTGGCACCGAGGAATTGTTGTCATCGGGCACCCAGAACTTCAATGTGATGTCAAAGGCCGTGACGGACAGTGCATGGGAGACGCGTAACGCCATGAACTCAAACATGTTGGAGCAACTCAAAGCATTTAATAATGTTCAACAACAATCCGCCCAGAACTACGCCTCCACTCTCTTGGAAGGCCAGAAGTCCACGGCCCTCTTGACCCTGGATGGCAACAATCACTACGCCTCGCTCATGATGGAGCAGCAAAAGGTCAAGGAGTACCTGTCGTCCAAGGGTGACAGCCACTTCGCCATGAACCAACTGGAGATGCACAAGGTCAAGGAGAGTCTGGCGGCCCAGGCGGCGCATAACTTTTCGTCGCTGCAGCTGGACCAGCACAAGATCAAGGAGTCCATCCAGGCCCAGTTGGCCGACGCCAAGTACGACGCCCTCAAGAACACCCAGTTCTTGGCGGATAAGATGTGCGAATGCTGCTGCGAGGTGAAGCAGAAGATTGACCTGGTGGACCGCGACCGTCTCCGTGACGGCCTTAATGTGGAGCGCAACGAGGTCAACCTCTTGAAGGTGGCCGAGTTCTTGGACCGCCGCTTGGAGCACAGCCGGGACCACGGCCATGGTCGGGACCATGGCTACGGCCGGGATTACGGCTACGACCGGCGCGGCGATGACCGGCGCGGCGATGACCGCCGTTGAAGGTGTATGGGACCCAGCTACGAAGACATATCTGATGACGACGACAGCCACACCGATTCCAGCCACGAGAGTGTCCCTCACCATCCTCCTCACCGGTTCCCCCGACAACACTATATTGTGATTCATGGTCCCACGGGTCCGCCCGGACCACCGGGTCCCACCGGTCCTCAAGGTACAGAGGGAGGTCCCACCGGTCCCACTGGTCCGAATGGAAACGACGGGCTCACCGGGCCCCAAGGTCCACAAGGCACGGTGGGTACCGGGTTCACGGGTCCCACCGGTTCGGAGGGTGCCCGAGGTCAGATGGGTATGCGTGGCCCTTCGGGAGATCCCGGGGACCCGGGACCGACCGGACCGCAAGGTCTACAAGGAACCACAGGACCGACTGGCCCTACCGGGTCCTCTGTTCCGCCGTAAAAAGTCGCCTAAAACATGTCAAGCTAGGGTCCGTAGTCCCTACATGTTCAGAATTCCCTAGATTCTGAACATGGAATGATGACGTCATGCGTCAAATCTATATAGATATTTTATCATGGTAATATATACGTGTTGAATACCACAAACAGACCTTTTGAATGTTGACAACCACCCATCCCCGCATTGTCCAATTCTATCAGGATCATCCGCAACTGGATTTTGAGAAGACCCAGCTCTTTCTCATCCAGTTCTTGGAAAAAACTCTCCTAAATAACGTCGCTTTGGCCCCCCAATCGGAAGATCCTATATCATCCCTTTGGCAGGGCTTCATGCACCAGCAGGCACATCAAATGCACGAGATCAAGTCCGAATTGGCACATTTGCATTCGGCAGTGTCAGGCATGGAATCCAAGTGGTTGGAAATCAAACAAGATTACGTCAATGAACTCAAGGTTATTGTCAATACCGATCCTCATTCTACTAACTCTTCATTGTTGGAACGCGCCAACCAACAATGTTACGAGAAGATCGGTAGCCTCATTCGGGAGACATATTCAGCCCCCTCTTCACAAGAACATTCGCAATTAATTCATGATTACCTGGCGTCCTTCCAACAAACCATGAAGGAAGAGACCCAGTCCTTAGTCACCCAATTATCTGCCATTGACAATAATCAGCGCATGGACCGTTTTCTTGAGACGTTTGAACACACCACTAAGCAGCTTTTCCAGAGCATGCAACAGCCTATTTTTGCCTACATTGCCTCCAGTGAAGAGCGCATCCATTCCAACTTGTCCAATTTGAAACATCTGTCCATGCAAACCCATTCGTCCCAAGAAAAGACGGCGAAAGAATGGCAGGAATTTACGCAGAAACAGGCCACCAGTACACCACAGACGATGCAGGCATCTAAAGGGGGGCCAGGGACGTCGTCAATGACCTTGCAACGTACCCATATTCATATCATGTTGAACCGTATGTTTCCCACGTCGGAAGTGTCTAAAGTTATGCCGGGACCGACGGCCCTTGTAACCACCGGATCCTACGGGTCCGGAGGTAACGGAGGTAACGGAGGTAACGGAAGTTCCGAGCCCTCTTTTGCGACCGGTCGGCTCAGTTCTCATATTTACACCATGCGGCGGCCGCATTCGCCGCCCATCATGGTGGAAAGCAAACACGATGAAACCAACGTCAATACCGACGAGATTGCGCATTTCGTGGAGCTCATGAAGAACAACCATTCCAACGGCATCATGGTGTCTCAGAACAGTGGTTTCAATGCCAAACCGAATTACCATATTGAATGCCACGACAAGTACCTCTTGGTCTATGTGCATCAAATGGAATACAATCCGGAGAAACTCCGTCCGGCGGTAGATATCATTGACCAACTGTCGGCACGTATCAAACAATATACGGCCATTCATTCCGACGACGGCGAGACCAACCTGGAATGGATTGACCGCGACATCTTGGATGCTGTGAACCAAGAATATCAACTCTTTGTCTCGCAAAAGACGGCCATCATTCAGAATCTACGCGAGAGCCAGCGTCGGGTCATTTCGCAGATTGAGGAATTCCAGTTTCCCGCCTTGGACCGCTACTTGTCGTCCAAATATACGGCCCCCATGCCCAAGAACGGGCACAAGTGCGACCTGTGCCGGAATTTCCATGCCAATAATTTGAAGGCGCTGGCCGCCCACAAACGAGGATGTGTGCGTAAATTGGGGGCAGGGACAGCATCGCGCAACGGTGAGATGATGGTGACCCCGCCCACGTCGCCAATCCAGATGACCCCCATCAAGAAATTATGGTCCTCCGACCGTTCCGATGCATCTTTGGGAGACATAGACTTTATTCCTGTCAACAGTGACATGACGGCCGCGGCACTATGAAAGGGACCGAAGGGACCATCAGGGACCGAAGGGACCATCAGGGACCGAAGGGACCTATGGGATCCAATACAGTAATTACTGACTGCACAACGAAGGTGAGATGTGACACGAAGTTGCCGGTAATGGCTGGCATTTATATAACCATGTCGTTGCTTTCGTCGGTAGACGTGTCCTTCGTAGCACCGTCCCTTGTCCCGTCCCTTGTCCCGCCTCTACCTCCGGTGATCCATCACCACCATTATTACGTGTATCCTCCGATAGCCACACCAACAGCCACACCGACCGCTGCTCCGACAGCTAGACCGACCGACCTTTCTGGTTACTGGCCGGTGGATCATATACCGGATGCTTCTGGTCACCTGGTGCACCCGGTGCATCCGGTGCACCCACCGTCATTCATAGACCTCTCCGGGCATGTCCATTCCCCGCTCATGATGATCCCGGGTTGGGATGCCTCCTACGCGTTTCACATGCCGTCTTGGGACGTATCCTGTGTCATATTTGATGTGAGCAACGCCGCGTTCCAGTTCCACTCCGTCTTGCAGGTGTGGACGCCTCACCCCGCCTTGGTCCCCGGTCAGGTAGAGCCTGCTACCCCCCGGATCCGCCGCAAGTATACGTTGGCGTGCGATTTTGACGATATGACTCCGTGAATGGGTTGGTCCATGGAGGGTGGTCCTGGGATAACTGCGACGAGAAAAAACGCCTAAATTATACGCAACCCGAAATGAACCGAAGGGGTCCAGAATTTGGCTTCATTCGTGGTGCCGATTTTTACCCCGAGTGTTTTTAATCAAAGTAATATAAAAAAACGACCTATTATAGTGTATATTCCCATAGAATGGTGAGAGCTTCCAAGCAAACTGTCCCCACGACGCCCACGCCTGCCCCTGCTCCTGTGGTGGAGAAGAAGGCCGCGGCTCCCAAGAAGGCCGCGGCCCCTGCCCCCGCTGCGGCTTCCCCTGCGGCCGCCCCCGCGCCTGCGGGTACCGACGCCCCGGCGGTGACCGATGAGGTCATCGGCGAGGACCTGGTGGAGCTCCTGACGTCGTTTGGCAACAAGATCAACCAGGGCTACGCCTTCTTCGCGGCGCTCAAGACCCAGTTCAAGACGCTGCAGAAGTCGGTCCTGAAGGCCCACAAGACGGCCCAGAAGGTGTCCAACCGCAAGAACAAGCGCTCGGGCAACCGCAAGCCGTCGGGCTTTGTGCGCCCGGCGCTCATCAGCGACGAGCTGGCGGCCTTCCTGGGCAAGCCGGCGGGCACGGAGATGGCGCGCACGGACGTGAGCCGCGAGATCAACAACTACATCCGCAACAACAAGTTGCAGGATGAGAAGAATGGTCGCCAGATCAACGCGGACCCCAAGCTGTCCACGCTCTTGAAGCTCCAGGGTGAGGACAGCCTCACCTACTTCAACCTCCAGCGCTACATGAAGCACCACTTCGTGAAGTCCACCAGCCCCGCCACCGCCTAAGTGCGCGATGCTGTCGCCGGCTCCAAAAATAAACACCGATAAAAAACGCGCCTTTTTGTCTTGTCTTGTCCCGTTTTGTCTTACCATAAAAAACCCACACGTATCATCGTGTCATAATTAAACCCACATAAACACATTGTGCAATGTATATTAGTAACGCATTACACCATGTCAGCATTTTATTATATCCTAGAAAAACGCTTGTTGGAAATCGTGGCCCAAGGTTGCCCGACGACCCCGGGAACCGCGGAATGGGTCTTGCCCAAACTGGGGTATATGACGTTTGTAGATGAAGACGCGCCGCCCAGTAAAAAACGGAAACATGAAGAGGGATCTGCAGAAACGGGAACAGCAGAAACAGGGTCTGCAGAAACGGGGTCCGAGGACGATGTCTTGCGGTCCAGGGTTGCTCCGCATCCTATTCACCATCCAGTCACAGATAAAAGAAGGGTCAGACACACCATATGCCAAAAAATTCATTGCCGTTTTGCCGAGACATATTCCATGCTGAACCGGGCACATTTTGCCGAGAGACCGTCCGACGCTATTCTTGGGATCCCGGCGAGCCAGGATACCGCCATCAACGTGGACAATTACGCCCGGTCTTTTTATCTTCAGGTGTTCAACGCCATGGTGCATATTTGCGAGGAATTCTGCGACTGTCAGCTCAAATACTCACGTTTTGGGTTTTTTGCGTACCTGTACTTTAATATTTTCAATACGAATTACCGCGACGAATACATTACGATCATGTATTACGGTCAACGGGTCTACCGCGGATTCACACTTCTGGCGCGGATGTACCGGTACCGTCGGGCGAATATTCACAATACGTCGGATTTGGTGACCACGACGTTTGCTGAGGCGGACTTGACGTTTCCTCGCACCTGGCTACGGATACGGGGCCAAGGAATGGGCCAAGGAACGGGAGGAACGGGAAGAAGTGCCCAGATATGGTCGGTCTGGCAGAACGGGTCCCTGTTTTTTTTCAGCCAACGCGACCTGCTCCAACTGTTCAATGCGGCCCTGAGTCATGCACCTTTTTTCATTGTGAACCCATTACCCGTGAAAAACCCGTACAACAATGTGGTATTTAACGCCGCCGACGTCTACAATATGTGGGGGTTCCTGCGTGAGGGACATTTGCCGATACCACGGCTGCTGTATCTGTTTTATCAATGCCAGTTTTGCCTGGTTGACTTGGCCAAACGGTACTCCGAAGATATACGGGAGGCGGCCATTCGGCATTTTGTCACCAACGAGTCGGATTACGTGTTGCAGGATTATATTTTTGAAATGATAGACGAATTTTCCCCTTGGATGAACATTCACGTGGAATTTCCTCAGCGACGGCTGACCGAGATCATGCGACCGTATTTGTACCTGTTCTTGTGTTTCAAATACAATGTTCAGAATACCCATGTGAACCGCAAGAACAAGATGAGATTGTTGAAACGGATGATGTTGTTTAAACATCATAACCATGCGTTTGGCCGTAAAACCGTCTCCGCGGTTCGCACGGTCTTTGGCAAGAAAATTGACGGGGTGCCGCCGGTGGGCAAGTTCATAGATTCGGCCCCGGCGTTTACATTACGCATGGCATTCTCGTAGGTTGGTCAAGTAACCATATTCCCAATGACGTGTATAGGATCCTATACATGTCATTCATGCATTTTCTCGTCGGAGACTATTTTTACACGGTGTTGTAGCAAACGAGGGGGTTCCCATTAAAATTCGGCCGTAGGCAATTTTTTGCACGGTGTCGTAGCGAAGCGGAGGCAAAAGGAACGAAGGGCAAAAAATTGATTTGCCGTTTTTCCAAGATTAAACAGACATTAACCTTGAAAACCAACACTGTGAAAGATGTTTGCCACCCCGAAGTCGTTTGCCCCCCGCGCCGTCCCGATGTCCGTGTTCCTCCCCCACGTGGACGCTTCCTTCTCGTTTGAGGAGATTGCTCGCCAGTTTGAGGAGGAATTTGAGGTCGGCAAGGTGGACCGCATTGAGGCGGTCCCCAAGTTCAACCAGAAGGACGGTCACGCCTACCACGCGTGCTTCGTCTACTTTTCCCAGTGGGGAAACAGCTACTACGCCCAGATGCTCCGCATGCAACTCATGGCCGGTCTGCAAACCCGCATGTACGTGGCGCCCTCGCTCTACTGGATGGTGGGCAACAACACAAGCTCCGTGAACGAGGAGAACATTCCGTTCCCCAAGCACATGTCCTTGCTCATGTTTTCCAACGAGCCGACGTCCCTGGCCGACGTGGCCGAGGTCCTGGAAATGACGGACATTGGCAAGGTGAACCTGGACGCCTCCCGCTACATGGACGAGATTCCGCTCGCAGCCGAGTGCGCCGCGACCAACGCCTACCTGGAGATGGCCGAGGACGAGGAGAATACGGCGGTCTTCATGCGCGTACTGGAGCGTCCCGCCCAGATGCTCGTGGTGGAGATGGAGTATTGGTTTCACAGCAAGCCTGCCCACGAGTTCCAGCAAGCCCTGCAGACGACCGGCGCCATGAACTACGGCGGGTTTGTGCACGAGACCACGCGCTGGTCTTTCGTCGCCTACCCCGAGTCGCCCAACACCTCCGGCATCAACCCCTACGTCTGGTACGCTCCCTCGCCCGCCGTCAAGAACCTGAACATGAACGATGTCTACGCCTACGGTACGTTGATGCAACAATTCCAATCGCCCCTGATTTCCGTGTAAATACGCCTCTTGTTCACCGGTAACGTTGCTCTTACACCACAAAAACCATAAAAAAGCCCCTCCACCCTCTTTTTCTTGGTCGGAATCGTACAAGACACTCATATACCACATGCTTCATCACATGTAATGTATTGACGATTATGGGTATCTTGTCTATGACCGCCTCTTGGTCCATGACCGTATCCAGCAGGTCTGTATATTTGTGCGATATCTCCTATACCTTTGAATTGCAGGTTCTTGTTTTGTATGATGTCATTGTGAACAAAGAAACAATTTACCCCGTTTTCATTGCAATACACCAAGGAGTAATTGAATTTTTTTCCTAATTTATCCAAGGCTAATAATGACGCACCAAAGTAATTTGAAACATCCCAACGACCATTTTTATCATAAACAATCACCTTGTCTTCATCATACAAGTGCGTTGCATTATACTCACAAATGACGATATCGCATTGGTGCCTTGTGAGTATTTCTTTCAAGCAATAAAAATCGTTAAAATCAATATCTACCGACAGCACATGGATGTGTTCAGGAACATGGTATTTTTGCAACAATTCTAGTATATTCTCCTTGGTGACGAATTCCTTTTTTAGGTTTATGCCATCATTCTCATGATCACCATCCATAAGTAACCCATTCCAATGGTAATTTTCTCTCAAGATTCGTGTATTGCATTCCGTACCACTCTCTACACCGAACTCCACATAGAATTTATTATCATTGTCACCATCATAAATCAATTCCACGAGTTTCATCGTCACTCCATCCTCCCCATTCTGTGAAAAAACCTTCTTTTCAAATAAACTCAAATCCATATTACGTGGATGATGGAATACTTACGATGATTTCCCTTATACCCTTTTTTCCCCAGGCATGCAGAAAATAGCAAAATCCTATACACCAGATGATTCCAATACGTTTCCATCGGGGTGTAAACGACATAAACCTACCGGATGAAGGACCCTCATACCATGGAGTTCACTGTCACTGACGTATCCGGTGATCCGATTCGTCCCTTGAGAAACGAAGACCAAGAAGTACCCACAGAGCCCGGATTACTGGGGACCCCGGGAATGAACATTTCCGCTACCCAAGATTTAGCCGAAAAGATCCAGGCCTACATGGCCGACCGACAGCCCAAACTCTACGTCTTGACCCCCTGTTTCGGGGGAACGTGTTACGTGAACTATATCCAATCCATGCTGGCGACCCTGGAACTTTTCCGGTCCGTGCAGTTCCCCATCCAGTTTGAATTTTGTCAAGGCGACAGCCTGGTGACCCGGGCCCGCAACAATTTGGTGGCCCGGGCCATGGGCGACCCCGCCACCACCCACATCATGTTCATAGACAACGACCTCACCTGGAACCCCGTGGACATCTTGAAAATGGTTTTAGCCGACCAGGGCCTCGTCGGTGGCATCTACCCCCTGAAAAAATACCACTGGGGGCGCCTAAAGGCCGGGACCGGGGCCTCTGGCCCCGAACCGGTCCAAGACTGGCTCGCCAAACGCGACGCCTCCTACCTGAAAAACGTGATGACCGACGACGCCATGGTCCAATCCCGCCTGCTCAACTACAACGTCAACTATTGGACCCCTCAGCTGCAGATTGAGAACAACTTGGCCAAAGTGCGACACATTCCCACCGGATTCATGCTTATTCAACGGCAGACCCTGGAGACGCTCTTCAAGGCCTATCCGGAAACCAAATACGTGGACGACGTGGGGTTTTTAGGCGAAAAGGACCAGCCCTTTGCCTACGCCCTCTTTGACTGCGAAGTGCGCGAAGGCCACTATTTTTCCGAGGACTGGCTCTTTTGTGAGCGGTGGATGGAGGTAGGCGGGACCGTGTGGGCCGACGTCAGCGTCATCTTGACACACACGGGGACCGAGGATTACCGAGGTTCGTACTTGGCGTCGCTCCTGTAATAACCTTTAGGCTAAAGTAAAACGGTGGACGATGGGCCTTCCCCGTCCCCCTAACCCACAGGATGTATAGGATCCTATACATCTTGTTCATGGATGGAATAAAAAAGGGGCTCGGAGCTCGGGCTGTTCCGTCGTGCAGTAGTCAACAGAACATCTCGTAAACATGCATCAATTTGGGATAGTCCTGAATGTACTTGGTGTATTTGAGCAACCAGGTGTAAAAGTCCATGGCGGGTTGGCCGCTGTCGGTGTTCCGTTTG
>Ga0114975_10002723_pt1 | contig 12045 bp, 9 predicted proteins | sample S_130626_EF_Meta_FD_87031 | JGI IMG/M metagenome (GOLD analysis project Ga0114975, IMG submission 87031) | Freshwater microbial communities from Lake Simoncouche, Canada to study carbon cycling - S_130626_EF_MetaG | ecosystem: Environmental > Aquatic > Freshwater > Lake | place: Lake...
GCAGGTTGCCGGTGTTCCATTTACCGAGCACCAAATTAACAAAGCTCGAAGCGCTGGAATTACAGAAATAGTTCTAGCAACATCTTTTAAAGCCGAACTCTTTGAGCCATATTTCGGCAACGGCGCAAACTTTGGAATTTCTATTAAGTATGCGGTTGAAGAAGTAGCGCTGGGAACTGGTGGCGCGATTAGTAATGCCGCTGCGATGCTTGAAGGCAGTGGCCCGGTTGCTATTTTTAACGGAGATGTATTAAGTAAGCATGATCTTGATGGTCAATTTAAATTTCATGAATCTAAGGGCGCAGATGTAACTCTCTATTTAACCGAAGTAGAGGATGCCCGGGCGTATGGGGCTGTTGAATTAGATAGCACGAGCCGAGTATCAGCATTTAATGAGAAGATGGAAAATCCACCAACAAATATCATTAATGCGGGTTGCTATATTTTTAACCGTGAAGTGATTGCTTCGATTCCATTTGGGAAAGTCATCAGTGTTGAACGCGAAACATTTCCGCAATTACTCGCCACAGGTGCAAAAGTATTTGGATTTATAGATAAGTCTTATTGGTTAGATATCGGAACTCCTGCAGCCCTGCTTAAAGCATCGCGCGATTTAGTTTTTGAAATGAATAAAGAGTTTTTATCCTTACCCGAAGCAAGGGTTGCAGCTGATGCAGTTATCTCTGGCGGATCAGTTATTGGTCGACGCGCACGGATTGAAAGTTTGGCCCAAGTAGATGGCTCGGTAATCGGGGATGGCGCAGTCATAGGGGCAGGAGCCAGGCTGAAGAATTGCTTTGTGGCTGATGGCTTTGAAGTTCCAGCACATGTAATTGCAATCGATAATTATTTTGGTTTCTAGCCAAAACTGAGGAAATTGCTCGATTTTCACCAAATTAATTGGATTTGAGCGTAATTATTGAGGTAAATAACTTGACTTAATCGAGTTACACGCGTGTAATTCTCTTAGCAAACCCACCTGGTCTAGTCAGATCTAGGCGGCCAAGAGTTTTTAAGGAGTTTCCGTATGAGCGATCAACGCCCTTCTATTAAGCCTCAAGCAATTGAGATCCAAGGCGTAATCAACAGCGACGGTATCGAACTTTCCTGGCAAGAGCGTGCGTTATGCGCTCAAACCGATCCAGAAGCTTTCTTCCCCGAAAAGGGTGGTTCAACTCGTGAAGCTAAGCGCGTCTGCTTATCTTGCGATGTTCGTGGTGAGTGCTTGGAATACGCGCTCGCACATGATGAGCGTTTCGGTATTTGGGGAGGCCTCTCCGAACGTGAGCGTCGTCGCCTAAAGCGCCGCTCTGCTTAATCTTAAAATCCATTAATCTGTGGCTGACAATTTTTTCGTAACCGCGATACTGGTTTCGCATGATGGGCAAACCTGGTTACCAGAAGCAATCGCTGCAATTTCTGCACAGACTAGACGCATCGATCGAATCATCGCAGTTGATACCGGTTCAATTGACAACTCAGCAAAGATGCTTGCAAGTGCTGGTTTAGATGTTGTAAAAACTGATCGCGATGCTGGTTTCGGTGATGCAATTGCGTTAGCTCTCGGTTCAGCAAAAAGATTAAAATCTGATGATCAAGAAGAATTACTTTGGATTCTTCATGATGACTGTGCCCCAAGTAGGTCAGCTCTCCAATATTTAATTGAAGGTTTAACAGAAAAACCACAAGTTGCTTTTGTTGGTCCAAAATTACTTGGTTGGTATGACCGCAGGCATTTATTAGAAGTTGGAGTCAGCATTGCAGTTAACGGTGCAAGGTGGACGGGATTAGATCCAAGAGAACAAGATCAAGGTCAATTCGATCAACCCACAGAAGTTTTATCTGTAAGCACGGCAGCGATGTTAGTTCGCCGGAAAATATTTGAAGATTTAGGTGGTCTAGATCCAAACCTTGCGCTGTTTAGAGATGATGTTGATTTAGGTTGGCGCGCAAGAGTTGCCGGGTTCTCGGTCTTAACTGCGCCACAAGCCCTGGTTTATCACGCAGAAGCGGCCTCATCTGAACTTAGAAGCGTTGATGTCGAGGAAGCTTTCTTGCATCGGCCAAGGCTTTTAGATCGTAAGAATGCGGCCTATGTTCTCTTAGCGAATGCTTCATGGTGGTTGTTGCCCTGGATTGCAATTCAAATTGTTGGAAGCGCAGCTATTCGTGCAGTTGGATATTTAATTGCAAAGCTTCCAGGATACGCAGCGGATGAAATTGCTGCAGTTGGTTTACTCATAATAAAACCACAGGATTTATTGGCAGCAAGAAAACTACGAAAATCTAAGAGGTTGCTATCGCCCCGAACAATTAGAGAATTTATTCCACCACCGGGTAGCCAAATCAGACTTGCGGTAGAGCAAGCAAATTATGCGCTTCGAAAGTATTTTAAGCCTAACCAAATTGCCGATGAAGATTTAGATGAGCCGATGTCATATGCGGATATTGGTGTTATTGATGAAAATTTCGATGACCAAGATGTAGTAATTAAATCTAGAAAATCTAATTGGCAGACCCTTCGCAATCGACCACTGCTATTTGGATTAGCCGCCACATTCTTAATTTCACTAATTGCTTCTAGGAATCGATTCGGTTCAATTAGTGGCGGCGCTCTTCCGGCCTCGCCGGGCGGCGCAATGGATTTGCTCTCCAAATATATTGAATCTTGGCACATTGTTGGGCTGGGTTCAGCTGCATCTTCACCGCCTTGGATCGTAATTCTTGCTATCGCATCTGCATTAACTTTTGGAAAAGTCTGGTTATTCTTAACAATTTTCTTCTTCCTAATGCCTACTCTTGCCTTTTTTGTAATGTATCGAAGTGCGAAAAGATTTGGTTTATCGATCCACGTCGCAGTAATAGGTGGACTGCTATATGCATTCTCACCAGTAATCTGGAACAGTATTAACCAAGGCCGGCTGGGCACTCTTGTAGTTGCACTAATTGCACCGATTTTTCTAAGCCTGATGCCACGAGCAATCAATTTCGAAGTTATTAATTGGCGAAGAATTTATTCATTGTCATTGCTTGCTTCTTTACTTGCAGCGTTCTCTGCACTCTTCCTAGCAATTTGGACCTTAGTATTTATCGCGCTTTTCTGTGCTGCAATAGTTGATCGCCGCCGCGAAATTCAAGGGACGGGGGTAGTTAAATTCTTGATGACCGCTGAACTATCTCGAATTCGACGTATCTTTGCATTTTTGATTATTCCCGCGCTTTTAAATTTCCCTTGGTCAGCATCGCTCATTTTCCATCCCACTCAAATTCTTTTAGAACCCGGACTCTCCCTATCTGGCGGCTCTATTCTTGAAAATCTCTTATTGAATCCCGGTGGAATATCTGGAACACCGGTTTGGATAGTTGCGCCTTTCATTATTTTCTTAATTGCCCTGATTGTTACCAAGAGATTTACATCAGAAGTTTCCGCCGCGATCTGCCTGCTTGGGCTTGCAGTCCTGCTTTCACAAATTCATATCGAGGGCCATGGAAGTAGTGGAAGAGTTTGGACCGGGTCAATAATTATTTTCATTGAAATCTTGCTTCTGATACCTGCGCTACAAGTTGCATCGGATGTAATCCCTAATTTAAGAAATTCAAGACTTGGCCTAGGCCACTTCGCCTCAGTATTCGCAGTATTTTTTGCGACCCTTTCATTATTAGCTACAAGCACTTGGGCGATAACAGTTGGCGCTAATTCAAGCGTTTCAGGTGGACGAAGTGAAATCGTTCCGGCATTTATTGCCTCACTCAGTGATACTCCAATTAGGCCAAAAACTTTAGTAATAGGTAGAACAGAGAACCAATTAAAATACTTCGTTACCAGAGGATCTGATTTACAAATTGGTGATCCAGATGTCGCAGTTGAAACACCACGGGCGATAAGTAGCGCAATAATTGATTTGCTTAGTGGAGCTGGCATTACATCTAGTAAAGTCTTAGGCGCTTATGGCATTCAGTATCTTTATCTAAAAAATCCAGTAGATGAGAACGTTGCGCGAACAATTGACGGTATTGGTGGGTTTACTCGAAGTTCTGCTACAAATTCAGGAATTATTTGGCAGATTGTTGGTAGTAATTCTCGAGTATCGGTACTGGATGCAACAGGAGTTACTACCGGATTAAATTCAAGTAACATCGGCGCAACTGACGAGCTTCGGACGCCAGGTGCTGTAACGATTGCCGAAAAATTCGATGCCGGCTGGAAGCTGATAGTAAATGGAAAAAATATTAAATTATTACAATCTCCAATTGGCTTGCCTTATTTCGAGGTAGATGAGGTGGGTTCAATCGCCTTGATTCACGATGGCACTAAACATCGGGCACTAATTTCTCTGCAGTTAATTTCGCTGCTAATTGTTCTTATTCTTTCATTGCCAGCTGGGCGACGTCGACGTGAGCTAGCAACGGAGAATCGCGCATGAAATCTTTAGAAAACAGAGTTATAGTTTCATTGACACTATTCGTATTAGTTATTGCTGGAATCACTCTTTTTAACCCTGATAATTCGGGAGTTTCAACCATAAAGTCTTATCCGGCAACAGTATGCCCGGGCAATTTAAGTAATGGAACGTCAACATCAGTTCTGCCATCTACAAAAGTTCTAGTTCGGCCAATTCCAAGTAAGAAAAATAAGCCAGTTAAGGCAAATACCAAATTCTACTTATCAGCTAATCCGTTATTTGTAGATGGAAAGAGTGAGACCTCAATAAACGTAACAAGACCTCAATCAAATTCACTTGCGACGGTAGTTTGTTCGATTAGCAGCAGTGATCAGTGGTTTGTTGGCGGTGCAGGATCTGTTGTTAGTAAGTCATCAATTCAAATAGTTAACAGTGGTTTAAGCACATCAATTGTGGATCTCTTTGTCTACACATCCAACGTTGTTTCCCCGGTTATATCGATTCGAGTTTCAAAGAACTCGAGTAAGCAGGTATATCTAGACACTTTGGCACCAGGTGAAGATTCGGTTGTAATTCATGCAATAACTAGATCTGGTCGCGTAACTATGTTTCTATTTGATCAGCGCCAACGAGGTCTTCAAAGTTTAGGCTCAGATTTTGTTTCACAGGGCGCAGCTCCTGCAAAGCGTGTTGTTATCCCGGCTATAAATAACGTTGCTCTCACTGGACGCGAAACCGCGCAACTTTTACGAATTTTGGCGCCAGGTAATGTAAAAACAAACGTTCGTGCGAAATTAATTTCAAACGATGGAACCTTTGCCCCGATCGAATTGGATGACATCTTTATTGAAGGCGGAAAAGTCTCGGATATAAAATTCAAACCGGTTTTACAGTCTAAAAATTTCTCATTGGTCCTAACAGCCGATCAGCCAATTGTTGCTGCCGTTAAGAGCTCTGGCATATTTAATGGAACTAACGAATTCACCTGGTCTGCGTCGGGCCAACAGCTCGAAGATGTCATTCTTCATCTGGGTGGGCTGCGTCCAAAAGTGATTTTCCAGGGAAAGAACATTGATGTTGATGTGGAGTGGAGCGATAAGAATGGCAAGGTTTATAGCAAGTCGATAATTGGTAATAAAGAGAATGACACGGCATCTTGGTCACCAAAGAGTGGTGTTGTAAGCGCAAGATTTAGTACTAAGAATGATCAGATTTATGGCGGTGTAATCTTCAAAGAGAAACGGGGATTGAGTTATCTACCATTAGCTGCAGGAGCACAACTAGAAAGTTCGGCAATCCCAATCCTTGACGCGCGCATTATTTCTCATTAGCAAATCCCAAGTTTTACAGCTTTAGCACGCTAATCTCTAAGGTATGACTCGGCCACAACCACGCGCAGCCAGACTGTGCTCTCGCGTTGGCTGTCGCCATTTGGCTACAAAAACTCTTACATATATTTATGCAGATTCAACTGCAGTGCTTGGTCCGCTTGCAACATTTTCAGAACCTCATGCATACGATCTCTGTGATGAACATAGTTTGCGAATGAGTGCACCAGTAGGTTGGACTGTTATTAAGCCAGAATCGGATTCAGTGCCAGCTGGCCCATCGAGCGATGATTTGATGGCGATCGCAGATGCAGTTCGCGAAGTTGGTGCTCGAGAGAGTTCAAGCGCAAATGAGATAGCAGGAGTTGAAATTCCTCCGCTTGAGTTAGGTCGACGGGGCCATCTTCGAGCAATTCCTAACTAATAGCTGGTTAATTTTTAAGTAAGGTTTAAGTAAGGTTAGTGCCATGTTCAACAGCGAATTCTTGAATTCAATTATCAAGGCTTACGATGTTCGCGGTCTAGTTGATTCGCAAATTACTCCAGACTTCGCCTTTGTTCTCGGTGGTGCTTTTGCCCGCTTTCTTCAGGAAGAACGTGAACCTTCAACGATAATCATTGGCGAAGATATGCGCCCTTCTTCCCCAACACTTGCCCATGCATTTTCAGATGGTGCAACATCGCAGGGAATGGATGTAATTCGCATTGGCTTGGCATCGACTGACATGTTGTATTTCGCGGCTGGAAAATTAAATATGCCCGGCGCCATGTTTACAGCTAGCCATAACCCGGCTGCTTACAACGGTGTGAAATTATGCAAGAGCGGAGCAGTGCCAATCGGTCAAGATTCAGGGTTGCACCGAATTAAGCAATTTATTCTTGAAGGAATGCCAATTGCCAATCGTCCGGTCGGTAAAGAGAGTAATCGCGATTTACTAAGCGATTATGTTGATTTCCTAATAGCGCTATTTCCAGAGATTGAGGAAGCGAATTCAACTCAACGTAAATTAAAAGTTGTTATTGACGCCGGTAACGGGATGGCCGGCCATACTGCGCCAGCAGTGATGGCGCGCTTAAATGTTGAAGTAATTCCCATGTTCTTTGAACTAGATGGAAATTTTCCAAACCACGAAGCAAATCCAATTGATCCAAAGAATTTAGTAGATCTACAGAAACGAGTTCTGAAAGAGAAGGCAGATATTGGACTTGCCTTTGATGGCGACGCCGATCGCTGCTTCTTGATTGATGAGAAAGGCGCTCTGGTTAATCCATCAGCCTTAACAGCACTAATTGCAGTTCGTGAACTTAAGCGAAAACCCGGATCAACAATTATTTACAACTTAATCTCCTCTAAAGCGGTTCCAGAGATAATCGCTGAAAATGGTGGAATCCCACTTCGCTCAAGAGTTGGCCACTCATTTATCAAGAAAATGATGGCAGATTCAGATGCAATTTTTGGTGGCGAACATTCGGGGCATTTCTACTTTGCAGATTTCTGGCGAGCAGATTCTGGAATGCTTGCCGCGCTCTTTGCACTTACCGAATTAGCTGCTGGCAAAAGTTCATTATCGAACCTTCTAAAACCATTTAATCGCTATGTTGCAAGCGGTGAAATTAACTCAGAAGTTAAAGATGTCCCGGCAGCCATTCAAGCAATCCTTTCGGAATATGAGGGTTTTGAAGTAGATGAGTTAGATGGCATTACCTTGACCGGCCCTAAGTTTTGGTTCAATGTTCGTGCCTCTAATACCGAGCCGTTGCTACGTTTAAATGTCGAGGGCGATACTGAGGCTCAAATGATCAAGGCACGCGATGCTCTGCTCGCAATCATCAGGGCTAAGCGATAACCTACGCTCCTACACATTAATTCGAGAAGCCTCTCATTCAAGCTTTTATAGGAGTCATTCGTGAACGTTCAAACTGCAGTAAAACATGACATTGCAAATCCGGCGCTAGCCGCCGAAGGTAAGAAGAAGATTGAATGGGCAGAGCGCAACATGCCGGTATTGGCACAAATTCGTGAACGCTTTGAAAAGGAACAACCATTTAAAGGTATCCGCATCTCTGCATGTATGCACGTAACAACCGAGACCGCGAATTTAATGCGCGCGTTAAAAGCTGGTGGAGCAGAGCTTGCACTCTGTGCTTCAAACCCACTTTCAACTCAAGATGACACTGCAGCAGCACTTGTTCATGAATATGGCATCAGTGTTTATGCTCGCAACGCAGTTGATCGCGACGGCTATTACTCACACATCAATGCATCACTAGATATCAAGCCACACTTGGTATTCGATGATGGTTGCGACTTAGTAAATACTCTTCACACAACACGCACGGAATTAATTGAAGGAATTATCGGTGGTTGCGAAGAGACAACAACTGGTGTTATTCGCTTAAGCCAAATGACTAAAGATGGCGCACTAAAATTCCCAATGATCGCTGTCAATGACACTGATACAAAGCATATGTTTGATAACCGTTTTGGAACTGGTCAATCAACACTCGATGCGATCTTCCGCTCAACAAACTCACTTGTTGCTGGAAAGACTTTCGTTGTTGCGGGCTTTGGTTACTGCGGTAAGGGTGTTGCAGAACGCGCAAAGGGTATGGGCGCTGATGTAATCATTACTGAAATCGATCCAACCAAGGCACTTGATGCACTTATGCAGGGCTACCGCGTAATGCCAATGACTGAAGCTGCAAAGTATGGTGATATCTACGTGACCGTTACAGGTAACCGCGATGTTCTCCGTGACGAGCACTTTAAAGTTATGAAAGATGGCGCAATTCTTTCAAATGCTGGCCACTTCGATATTGAAATTGACGTTGCTTGGCTTGAACAAAATGCCAAGAGCAAGAATGCAAAGATGCGCCACCAAACAGATGAATATGTAATGGCTGATGGCCGTCGCATTCTTCTTCTTGCTGAAGGTCGCTTAGTTAATCTTGGCGCTGCCGAAGGACACCCAGCATCTGTAATGGATATGTCATTCTCCGATCAAGCACTTACTGCAGAATATTTGTTGAAGGCCGCTGCAGGACTTGGCGCCGGATTACATGATGTTCCAACTGAGATTGATAAAGAAGTTGCTCGTCTAAAGTTAGAGAGCATGGGATCAACCATCGATAAGTTAACTCCAGCACAAGAGCTATACCTCAACTCTTGGGAGCACGGTAGCTAATGACCTCGATCATGGTCGTCGATGACGATCAAGATCTAGCAGAGATGCTTGGCATCGTGCTGACCGGTGCCGGCTATGAAGTGGATTTAGTAAATCGCGGTGATGAAGTTATGCCGTTATTTTCTACACACACTCCAGATTTAGTTTTATTAGATGTAATGCTTCCAGGATTAAATGGCGTTGAAGTTTGCAAATTAATTCGAGAAGTTTCGATGGTTCCAATCGTGATGCTCTCTGCAAAAGGCGACAAGCAAGATGTTGTTGCTGGCCTCGAAGCTGGGGCAGATGATTACATGGTCAAGCCTTTCGATCCATTAGAACTTGTTGCGCGAATGAAAGTTCGGTTGCGCCGCAGTATGAATGAGGTAAATACCGAACTGTTCATCGGTAATTTAAAGATTGATCAGATTGAACATTCAATCATTAGAGATGGCCAAGTAATTGCACTTACTCGCCTTGAATTTGATCTACTCGTTGCTCTTGCTAAAGAACCAGGTCGAGTATTCTCACGCGAAGCACTTTTGAGTGAAGTCTGGGGCTATCGTCCTGCAACAGATACCAGACTGGTAAATGTGCATATCCAACGTTTAAGGTCGAAGATCGAACTAAATCCTGAAGATCCAAAGATCATTCTTACAGTACGAGGGGTTGGATATAAGGCTGGTGTTCCTGGAAGTTCCCAGTGAAAACTCCACTAAAAGCTTGGCGTTCTTCCTTAGTTTTTCGAGTAACTGGAACGATTGTTGCCTTGTCAATTATTCTGATCTGGCTTCTAGGTTCTGCGCTCTATAGTCGAGTTTCATCTGGAATTTTTGATGAAAAATTAAAATTATCGATCTTGGATGCGCAATCAACTGCGCGCAATACCCAGATTCAGTTAAGTTTTTCGAAGTATCGAGATAAAGCTGCTTTAACTCTGGTCTTTGATGACATTCTGGCACTTCCGCCAAAGACCTATGAGAACACAGCTAAAGAAATCGTGGTCTTCGCATTTCCTAAATTGGATAAGAAATTTAAGTTCGATGGAACCTCAAATCTTTTGAATCCAAAATCAATTCCCGAAACATTTAGAGAAGCCACTCGTAAGGCAACTACAACTCAGTGGGAACGAACGGACCTTCTCTATTTAGATGGGAGGACCGAACCCGCAATTGTTGTAGGACATGATCTAACGATTTCCGGCGTTGGTAAATACGAATTTTATGTATTATTTAGTTTGTCTCAGCAAGAAAAAACAATGAGCCTTATCTTTAATTACTTATTACTTGCAGGCTTAGCGCTAACTTTACTTATTGGTTTAACCACATACTTTGCAATGCGACGCTTGATTGCACCAATTCAAGATGCTGCCAGGGTTGCTGAAGAGTTAACCAAAGGAAACCTCGATCTTCGAATGGATTTCCACGGTGAAGATGAAATCGCAAGCTTGGGATATTCATTCAATGAAATGGCGGTTTCGCTACAGCAACAAATTTCAAGACTCGAGAATTTATCTAAGCTGCAACAGCGATTCGTTTCAGATGTTTCACACGAGCTCCGCACTCCTCTCACCACTATTCGAATGGCCTCTCAAGTTATTTTCGCTACGAGAGATAGTTTTGAACCGACGATTGCTCGAAGCGCAGAACTTCTTATCTCACAGATCGAAAGATTCGAATCCCTGCTGACAGATCTTCTCGAAGTGAGCAGATTCGATGCGCAAGCTGCAGTTATGGAAATTGAGGAGACTGATCTAGTTCTACTAATTAAGGAGACTATTGATTACGTTCACCCAAGCCAAGATCGCATGATTATTCTGCAGGCGCCAAATTCGCCGGTCATGGCTGATATAGATCCGCGTCGAATAAAGCGAATCATTCGTAACTTGATATCAAATGCAATCGATCATCGCGAAGATAAGAATATTGAAGTTCGTATTGTAGAAACTGAGAATGAAGTTTCGATAGGAGTTCGAGATTACGGAAGTGGATTTAACTACACAGATCGAAAGATGCTGTTTGAGCGTTTCTGGCGAGCCGATAGCTCACGTGCTCGAAGCACCGGCGGAACCGGTCTCGGACTTTCAATTGCATTAGAGGACGCAAAATTACATCAAGGTGAAATTGATGCTTGGGGCGAACGTGGCAAAGGTGCAAACTTTGTTTTAACAATTCCAAAATTTGCAGGTGGAAGTATCGAGAGCAAGCCAATTTCTGCACAGCTGTAACAAAAGCACAACCAGTCTTCAATAAATTTTTCAATGGAATCAAAAATCTAGAATCAGTATGTGAAAATTGCTTCCCTGATTCTGGCCTTCTCATCCCTGATTTATCCAGCAAAGTGTCCGTCTTGTCTAGAAGCAAGGATCGAAGATTTCACTAACTTTGGGATTTGTTCCCAATGTAGAAGGTTTCTCTACACCAAGGTATCAATAACTTATCGTGGCCCACTTAAAATATTTGCAGGCAGCAGATATTCACCAAACTTGGCCAGGGTAATCCTTGCCGCAAAAGAGAGTAACCAAATGGCGGCAAGATTCTATTTAGCCGAGCGCTTAACACAATCTCTAACAATGGCGCTGGAAGAGATTTCTTTAAGTAGGAATTTAGAAATAAAGAACGTCGTAATAATTCCAATACCATCGAGAAGATCTGCAAATCGAAAGCGTGGCTTTGCTCATGTCGAACTTCTGGTTGGACAATTAATTAAAATGAATTTGACTTTAGATTTCAAAATACTGGATTGCCTTCGCCACACCAAGAAAATCTCTGATCAATCTTCCTTAAATTTCAATGAGAGAGCTATGAACATGAAGGGAGCATTTGCGATCGATCAAATAAAGTATTTTGAGATTTATCCCACCCAGAATTCAAACTCTGTGGTATTTATCGTCGATGATTTAGTGACCACCGGGGCGACAGTTCAAGCCGCAAATTTGGCGCTTTCCACTCTCGGCGCAAGGGTCGATGGGGTATTGGCGTCGTGTGCGACTGATGGATTTACACATTAAGATATCCCTATGTCCGTAACCGGCTAGAACTCCCATTTTATGAAAGAGGATTTGTGTCACCGCTACTAGACAAGATTTTGCGTGCTGGTGAAGGTCGCCATATTCGTCAACTCGAAAAAATTGCAAAAGAAGTTTTAGCA
>Ga0114975_10002727_pt1 | contig 12029 bp, 9 predicted proteins | sample S_130626_EF_Meta_FD_87031 | JGI IMG/M metagenome (GOLD analysis project Ga0114975, IMG submission 87031) | Freshwater microbial communities from Lake Simoncouche, Canada to study carbon cycling - S_130626_EF_MetaG | ecosystem: Environmental > Aquatic > Freshwater > Lake | place: Lake...
AAAATCATAATGAAGAGAATGGCTAACCTGAGCGCCCATATTATTAACTTCTACTAACACAGGAGCTTTGTTATAATTGATAGCTACTTTATGTACGATTTCACCATAATCTAAAGGCGTAATCATATTGTTTCTATACACACAAGCTTGTTGATATGGCATTTGTGTGACATCAATAACCTGAAACGCCGAATAGTCTAAAGATCTACCTTCAGAAACGTCAACAACAATTGCATATTTGTGATCTTTAATTGGGTTGCAATAAACAGACAAACCATCTTTGCTATTCAACGGTGTTTGATGGACTAGCTCTTTAAGTTTCCAACCAGCGATAAGCGTGCCAGAGCTACCCATAAATTCAACGCAATACTCTTGCTCGAATTTTTCAACATTAAAGTTCATAGATGAAAGAGTGTCTGTTTTCCATTTTTCATCTCTACCAGGAACACGTTCATACGATACTTTTATAGGTTGGTAGTTATTTCTTTTCTCGATAGCATTTTGCCAAATAGCATAGAAGTGATTCAAACCATTTGGTGTAGAAACGAGAATAATTTTAGATTCTTTACCAGATGAAATAGTAGGATAAACCGAAGTAAAGAACGTATCCCAGTTTTCGATGAAAGCTGCTTCGTCGATAAACAGTAGGTTGATAGAATAACCACGGATAGCGTCAGAGCTTGTAGCAGCTGCAATAACACGGCTGTTGTTTTCAAACACAATAGCACCAGCTCTAAACTCTTTAACACCTTGCTGAAGCCATGCTGGAAGATACTGGTATGCTAATTGAATACGCTGTAGAATTTCACGTGCAGTTTCGCCTTTGTTAGCTAGTAGAGCAACAGTTTTCTCTGGATGGAATATAGTATACCAAAGGATAAAGGCGCAAGTAACAGTCGACTTACCAGCCTGACGTGCGGTAGCAACAATGTTGAATCGATTATCAGCAAAAGATTTAATCATTTCTTTCTGATAATCATACAGTTTGAAACTTACCAAACCACGATCGATGTTGATAATTTTCATATATGTTTCGGTGAAGTATATTGGATCTTTAGAACATTTTATATATTCAGATACAAGTTCTGGCGTCCATTCAATATTTTGGTTGGTGCGTTTTAAAAGCGCATTACCATTATATCCACTACGTCTTTGATCCGCCATTTTTCATTTCCTCAATAACTTTTTGAAGATCTGCAGTAGAACCAACAAAAAGATTATTTGTTACTTGTTGAGCATTTTCATTAGTAGGAGCATCAGCTGCACTAATTTGTCTAATTTGTTTTTGAAGCTCCATAAGATCTTTGTTAGCCTGAAGCATAGTGTCCATAAGTTTAGCTAACACTTCAAAAGCTCTTGGATGTTGAGAAGAGTCGGCTATCTGTGCCAACTTTTCTATGGCATAAGTTCCGTTTTGAATTACTTCATGTATGTTAGAACGAGCTAATTCGAAATCAGTTTTAGCACTATCATCATGAGCCTTAGCTACTATAGCTTTTACAGGGTCGGACATAGGAGATAAATTTAAAGCATTATATATTGGGTTGTTGTTTCCAGTTGTCATGGTTCCACATTTGTGTTAAATTGTACATATCCAAAATCAGAAGTAGCAGTAATTAAATGAGGGTCGATTGAATTAGCAACATTAGATGTTGGAGCTCCACCTACAGTCAATCCTGGTTGAGTTTGTAAGAACGCAACAGGACTAGAGTTACCAACGTATTTACTCAGTTCACCGTAATCAGCTCCTTGAGGTGTATAAAATACACTATTAGCAAACTTGATAATTTTACCTGTTTTAACTGGTCCAAAAATATACCCTTTCATATTAAAATCAAGAGTCCATGTTAAAGATCTACGCTGTTTAAAATTACCATCATAAACATCATCCTGCGAAATACTGTTTAAAATTAATGGTATTTCCATAGTTACTTCCATTTCTGGAATAAGCTGAACAGTAGTTGTCCAGTCAGGAGTAAAGTATGGAAGAATTTGTTCTATAATTTTAGTGCCATCTTCAGCGTTCTTTACCATAACATAAAGTCTAAAACCAATGTTATATGGCACTGGTACAAACTGATACTTTAAAACTTCTGGGTCTTCTGGTTTAGCTACTGCAATTTTTTTAACAGTGCTAAGTTTTCTAGCACCATCATAACGAATATCTGTCATTTCGAATGCCATAATTGGTAAAGTAGGAACAGCTGTTTGACGATCGAGATCTGGATCACTACCAACACGAGCTAGCATTTTTTCTTTTGGACTATATGTAATTGGTACTTTAATAAAAGCGTTTAAGTGACCAGCGCTGTCTGTTCTAGTAATACTAATATCGTCAAAAAGCGTACCGAATAGTGTAACGTATTTACGTATTGACGCGAAATAAAAACCTTGATTGAACATTAGATATGTCCCTCACTAAATGGATCAATAACACTAAAATCGATAAAGTCGTTCGATCCTATTGGGAAATTAACAGTACCATCCTCTAAAGTATTGTTTTGCGCGCCTGGAACGATAGTTTCTAAATCATACTTTTCACTAGTAATGAAATCACTATTTTCATCCATAAGATATAGACCATCTTCGTCTGTTATTGAATAATCAAGAACATTAGTTGAAAATTTAGTTTGGATAATATCTATTTCTGGTATACCAGTATTAAATTGCTCGTTGCTGTATTCGAACAACTCACAGGTTAATTCCCAAGTTTGAAGAGCACCCAACTGATAAAACATTTCAAGCTTGCTTACTGATTTAATTTGGAAACATTTTTTGTTTAATTGGAAGTAAATTACGTCGCCTTCGTTTGGACGAGTTTGATTGGTCATCGTACCAATTTCCTCAAGCCAAATTCTCTGGGCTACAGAAAACGTTACCTGGTCTCTAATTTCAAGACCAAACTTTGACATAAAATTACCATCGCCTGTGAAACCATTAACAGACTTGATATACATTTCTACTGAATAAGCTTTATCATAAATGGTTTGATCATCAGCAGTGTATAGCTGATCAAAATTCCCGAGCTTACGAGGAAGATAAAGCATGTCCTCACCATATATTTTGATAGCTTCAATAATTAGGTTCTCGAGTAGCAGCTGCTCCTGAGACGATTGAAAATTATTGAAGAAAAAGTTGGTTGCCATTCATTAACCAATCATATCTGTAACTGGTAGGCTGTAACTTGTAATCATTTCGGCTTCTAACTCTTTACGTTCTTCGGTAGCTTCATTATAAATTTGCTGACCATTAAAAGTCAAACCACCTGGTAACTGCATACCCGAAAATTTCTTCATGTTTGTTCCCCACTGCTGTTTAATTAAAGCAGTAGCATAACGAGACAACCAACGGTCACCCCATACGTTAGTATATGTGGTAGGATCTACAACTTGATATGCTTCGATAATTAGATAATCACCAACGTTGATAATATTCCAATCCATGTCGATATAAAATTTGTTTGTATGACGATTGTATCTTATCTGCTTCTGACCAACGAGCATCTGCTCAAGGAATTGAATATGAGTAAGAGCCATATAGTATGGCACCATCGATACAGAGGTAAGAGTATAGAGATCATTCAACGCAATTTGATAGCGGATGTTGAATAAGTTGTTAGTGTTCAATCCCTGACCAACTGGGAAAATACTAACAGCGCCGATAATATTTTCTGGTAGTGTAATATACTTGTTGTCTATATCAGTTTGTGTTACTTGATATTTGTAATACTGTTTTTCAGTTCCATCAAAATGATAATCGGCGTAGTAAAGCAAAGCTTCGTCAACACGATCATCAACCTGATCATCGTCTACGTTGATTTCAATAACTGGCTTACCTAACTTGCGTAGGCAGTATTCCTTAAAATCAGATCTTGTTGTTGGAACTGCCATTTTTATTCCTTGTTACTTGGCCAACCCGATTCAAAATCAGTGTTAGCGATAATCTCTAAATCGCCCGTATCAACTATCTCGAAAAATTTACGCTCTGTTTCGAAACATTCGTGAACAAATTCTCTAACCCTTTTATCGATATCTTTTATATCGACTTCAATGAAAGTGAACTCGTCTATTTTCCAATGTGTTTTCACTTCATTCAAAGCCATTATCGAATATTTAGTTTGCGAAACTCTATCAGTTTTGAAATAATTATCGCCAACAAATATTCCGTTTATTTCATGAAAAAACCTTTTATCGGCTATGCACATTTTAAGTTTAATGTCGCCGATATATTGTTTTTCCCAATTTTGTTTCCAAACTTTTTTATTTTTATCATAAACTGGGTTTGTTAAAATATATTGCCAACCCATTTTAGTTTCTGGCGGAGAAACGCTTTCTACTACAACGAATTCCACGCTGTCAATTACACCTCCAGCGAAATCTTCTGAAAACGAAACGTTCGGAAAAACCGAACTAGGATTAACTGGATACTTAAGAACGACACCGTTTTCAACTATCCCAAAAATGTTATTAATTATAGACACCTTTTACAGTACTCCCGTTGTTAATTAATGACCAATTACTGACAGTACCCTTTATAATAGTACCCGAAGCTCCAATAGCTACGTAATTAATACCGCTCTGAGGAATTCTAGCTATACCGTTTAATGTGTTCGTGTTAATACTGGTAGGGGAAACCATTGTAAAAGTACCAGCGGGGTCAGCCATTCCAGCGTTAATACTAGAATAACACCAACCTACAGCGCCCCCGTTACCAACGAACAAAAACGTACTACCGCCGTCGTAATAAACTTGATTATAAGTCGTATTAGTTAATTGCCCGCTACCGTGTGGTTGCCAAACGTTCATATTGGTGTAAATGCTTGGATTAGATCCTCTTACGATATAAGTGCCAGAAGGAACACCAGTTGTTAAGAAAGTTCCACTCGCGCTCGCCACGCTGTACAACGCTGAATTTATGTCAGTGCCGCTAGTTGTGCTACTACTTCTTTTTGTAAAAGTGTTACCGTCCGTACTAGTATATATTTTACCATCAGAACAAACGGCTACATAGGTTGTGCCATCATACACAATTGAAGTGACGGTTGCGGCGGGTGCAGAAGGCGACCAAGTAACGGATTTGGTGGCGCCCGCCCAATTAATATCCCTAGATTTGTAAATAAACCCCACCGACCCTGTATACCCGCAAAAATAATATTCGGGGATATTTCCATTATATGTCACACCATATACGGTGTGAGAAGAACCATTAAAAACAGGAGCTGGACGCCATGTAGCGCCAGTCGCGTCCCAACTTTCATTGTAAAGTACAACTCCAGCATCGCCAACGGCTACAATACCGAATCCTGCACCATAAGAAAAAACGTATCTTAATTTAGTAGTTACACCAGAAGAACCAACGTTCCAAGTTAAACCGTCAAGCGAATATAATATTGCGCCTCCATCTCCAACAGCAATGTTGCGGGGTTCGTTATAACCGTAACTACTGTGGTAACAAACAGAATTTAAAGTTGTGGTGAAAGTTATCGGGGTTCCCGTTATTATCAATGATTTAACTACGGTGGATCCGTTTTGAAAATAAAATGTGATTGTAAGAGTTCTACCTTTATCTGGCGCTCCAAAATCCCAAGGAGCGGCAGAATTCGTGGCAGTTCCGCTACCACTTAAATATTGTAAATTTCCAGAACTACCCCAAAGGTAAGGAGCTTTAAAATTAGTTGTATTCGAATTACTATCAACATAGTAACCCATATTGGCTGTACCGCCTGATATTGTCCAAGTTATAGGAGTACCAACAGCTTGTGTGCTTGCCATGGTAACAGTTGGCGCTGCGCCTATACTAACAACAATAGTTTTCGTTACGGTATTACTAAATTGAAACTGTATAGTTACGGTAAATGTGCCTGCGTTTGGCATAAAATCCCAACCAGTGATGGAAGCAGCGCCACTACCATTCAAAGTCCCGTAATAACTACTAATACTACCGTAAGTAAGGTGACTTGGTGCGTTGGTAGTTATGTAATAACCTTCTCCAGGTATACCCCCAGCTATACTCCAATTAAACGGAATACCTTCAGTTTGTGAAGTTGGGAACGTTACTGTTGGAGTTGGCACTCCGATAACAACCGTTTTTGTAACTGTTGCGCTGTATTGAAAATATACGTTGACCGTTCTTGTCCCAGCCATTATCGTTACGGCATTAGGATTTTGCGCCCAATTTAAAGTTATACTATAATTTCCGCTACCATCTAAAACGGCGTAATAAGAACTAGAAGAACCGTAAGATAAAACTCCGCCATTACCGTCAGGTACGGTCGTGGTCACCCAAAAACCTTCTCCTGGCGTACCATTAGATATTGTCCAAGTAAACGAAGCACCTTCAGTGACGGAAGAAGGAAAACTAACTGAGGCGTTTTTATCACTACCCATCATCATTTCAAATAATAACATTACCTATTATCCTTCATAACTAAGTTACCACGCCAAGTTGTTCCACCATCATCGGTCAAAAATACCCAAGTATCTATACCTGTTGATTTGATTGGAGAAATTGCTGATGGCCATTTAACCGAAACTGGCCAAGTAATAGTTCCAGTAATAGTAGCTTTTATGGCCATAGAATATGCGTATGTTGAAACAGGAGCATTATTGAAAACAAAAGTAACAGCTCCTCCAGAAGATACCATAAAATAATTTCCAGTAGAACAATCGATAGTACCGCTCGCACCATTATCAATTTTCGTAACTTGATATTTAGTAGCAATTAATCTATCTACTGTAGTATTGGCGGTGAACGTCGCAGAGGCAATTGGCGCGTAAGGAGTTAAAGCGGAACTTGTAATATAACCCGAAGGGTTAGTAGAATTATATGGAGTAAACCCTAACGCCGCTTGTTTACCATTAAATGTTGTCCAATCAGTTGATGAAAGAATACCAGAAACAGAAGCAGAAGCTGTAGATATTGATGACAGTTTATTATTAAATGTAGTCCAATCAGTTGATGTAAGATAACCAGAAACAGAACTAGTAGCGGCTGGTAAAGTAGCTTGTTTATTATTAAATGTATTCCAGTCTGTAGAAGATAAGAATCCACTAGCAGAAATACCAGCCTGAGCTATCGATATAGCTGGTGTAGTTCCACCTGATGATGAAAGAGGTGAAGTTCCAGTAACCTGTGTCACAGTTCCTAAGTTAGTAGTATAACCTGCTGGGTTTGTTGAATTGTATGGAGTATAAGTTAAAGCTGTTGTAATTTGAGAAGATGTTAGCGAACCAGCATATACTCCAGTTATAGTAGCAGCTGTACCATCGATATTAACACCAGCCAAATTTAATGCAGCACTAGCTCTATTAAGAGCAACAGAAGTAGTACCGATAAAATGAACGTCAGCTTTCAAAGCATAAGAAGCTGCTAATGTACCACCCAGTTTATCGGAATCTGCTGATTTACCACCATAAGAAGTAGAGTTAATCGAAACTCCACCAATACTAATACTATTTGCGACTGAAAGATTATTACCTGTTGCAGCAAATGTCAAACCAGTAACGGAACCAAATGTTGTTCCATTCCAAAACTGAACAGCGCCAGTGCCACCAGCTGTATTAGCACCAGGAGCGAATCCCCAATAAGCGTTAGCTCCAGTACCACCAGAAATTAATTGCTGTCCTAGCGTGCCATATCCACCATTAGCAGAGATAGCATTTGCAAATACAGCATTACCGTTGAACGTTACGACGTTAGAAAAAGAATGAGTGTTAGTCCAAGCGTACTGCGCTGCAACGTTTGTTGCAGCTGACCAATAAACGTTTTTATTGGCTCCGCCAGAAGTAAGAATTTGCCCTGCAGATCCTTCTGAACCATTCGCATTAATACTATTAGAAACTGTTACATTACCAGTATGAATGGATGCATTAATAAAAGTTAATGCACCACCAATAGTATAGTTACCGCTGTTAGCAACGTAATTTGCAGCTACAACTCCACCAAGTCTAGCAGAATCATATGCTTGTGATGTTGTGTTTACATAATTTGCAAGATTGGCTGATAGCTGAGAACTGTTTACGTAAGGTACTAAGTTTGCAGTTAGATTAACACTATTAGTGTAAGATGAAGCTATAACACCACCAAGGTAAAGAGCGTTATTAGCAGTTCCAGAATATACAGTAGAATTAACAGTGGCGCTTACAGAAGTATTACCGATCGTTACTGTGTTGGTAGTTTGATTGTAAAGGAAACTAGAATTAGATCCAAGATTACCAGCATCGTTTAACTGAATAGCACCAGTACCACCATTATTATTTGATGTTAATTTTTGAGAAGACCAGTAAGTACTTGTACCGTTTGTTGTAAGAAATTGACCAGCTGTACCATATGAACTGTTGGCAGAAATACCAGCTGGATTTGTAATTACAATATTAGCGCTATGAGTATGAACGCCAGAAATAGTGTAAGTACCTGTGCTGTTGACGTAAGCTGATGATATAACACCACCGAGTTTAGTAGAATCGGCTGCAGTTCCTGATACTGTAAGATATCCACTAGCTAAAACGCCATCCAGTCTATCAGAGTTAGCTGCTTTACCTGAAAATGTAGTTGGTGTAATTATAGAGTTTACTGATGAATTACCAACGGTTATACTTGTTGTAGTCGCAAGAAAACCGTTGGATGTAGAATTAATCGTACTTAGCGTTATTTGTGAACCGTTGGTAGAAAAGTTTGTGTTAACTACTAAACCGTTCTTAACTACGAAATCTTTATCTGCCATGGTTCACTATCCCCTGTTTGTTATTTTTATTATATTTATAAAGATGGGATCTCAACTTCTTTCCAAGATGTAGTTGCTTCTTCCCAAACATATATATGACCATCATCTGGATAAGCAACTGGTGCTTCCCACAACCATGTATCATGCGACAAAGTCCAGCTATCATATGGACGAGGCGCATAGAACACATCATTGATATTATCATATGTGTATCCAATACCAGCATAATTACCTCTTAGTGCTGGTTCACTATCTGGCTCATTCGAGTTTGGTGCATAGTGAACATTACCTCTTGTATTATATGAGGTTTGAATCCACTGACCAGGTGATGAATCAACAAATGTGTCGAAGAAGTCTGGCTCCGCAACAATCACTTGTGATACTTTTCCGTCTACTACTTTTGCAAAATGTCCCATTGTTTAGTTCTCCTTTGAGTTAATAATATTCTTTAATTATAATGATACCAGAACCGCCACCACCGCCATTACTACTTCCAGCGCCAGCGGCAGCTCCACCACCTCCACCAGCACCTACTGCGTATGCGTAAGATGCTGCTGGGTTTGATATATATGCTTCAACATATCCAGCACCACCACCGCCATGTCCCGCCCAATTATAAGCAGTGCTATGACCACCAGCACCGCCAGCACCAGAATTTGTAGCACCAGCAACACCAGCGAAAAGTGCACCACCAGTTGGTGACGAACCACCACCACCACCACCAAATGGTGTATTACCGCCATTACCAGCTTGTGGATAATAAACGCTATTGCCATAAGCACCAGGAGTACCAGAACCACCAGAGAATGTCACGCCTGTGGCACCACTAATTGTACCTGTTCCGCCAACTGACATAGCAACAGAACCTCTATCTGCGCCAATTCCTCCAGTAGCAGTTAGCAATGAAGTTCCAAATGTTGTACTGCCTCCATTACTACCAACAGTACCAAAAGCACCACCACCACCCCCACCTCCTCCACCAACCATACGAATTTCTAATTGAACAACGCCAATTGGTGTAGTATATGTTCCAGAACCAGATGTTAGTATTGTTTGTGTCATTGATTTCTTGACGACGCTAACAGCATAATTCTCTTCAACAATAATAACACCAGAACCACCACCACCGCCAGCGCCGCCAGAACTACCAGCTGTTCCGCCGCCGCCAGCAGTACCTATAGTATATGCATAAGATGCTGCTGGACTCGAGATATATGCTTCGATGTATCCGCCAGCTGCACCACCAGAACCAGCACCAGCGTTTGAAGCAACGTTCCATTTTCCGCCGCCGCCGCCTGAACCAGAATTTGTAGCACCAGCGTAACCATTTTTTCCTACGTTTCCAGCATCACCATTAGGATATCCTGCAGCACCAGCGCCACCAAATGGTGATGCACCACCATTACCACCACCTGGATAAAACGAATATGCTGCTGGCTGTCCGCCTCCACCAGATAATGCTACACCAGTAGCACCAGAACCAATAGTTGCAGTTCCTCCTATACCTGGAGGGCCATTCTGTGTATATCCACCAGTACCACCAACACTGTTTAAAAATGATGAACCAAAAGTAGTATTAGCTCCAGCTGCTCCATTACCGCTACCAGAACCACCACCTCCACCACCGCCGCCTCCACCACCAACCATACGAATACGTAACCAAGCAACACCTGATGGAGTATAATATGTTCCAGAACCAGATGTTAGTATTGTTTGTGTTTGTGTTGCTGATTTTGCTATTGCAGAGAATGATGAGAATGGAGCGTACTGGGATGTTATTGCGTTACCATTATTAGTTATAGCAAATGCATTTGGTGATGAATCGGTAAATCCTGGACCATTACAAGTAAGTAAAGAAGTTTGAGAAGCAGTTACAGCTGCTATGTTAGTTCCTGCGCCTTGTGCTGTTCCTAGTGGACTCGTTGGTGGTGTGAATGCGCCTGTGTAAACAGCAAGTCCCTTGACAACACGTAGATTAGAAATATAACCAGTTGTATATGCAGCTGTACCACCAATAGTTACTGTACCACTTCTATCTAAATTGGTAGCTAATGCAGCAGAATATCCTTGTACGCCATTTACATATATTTTAAAAATGCCTGAAATTCTAGTCCAAACAACATGATTCCAAGCATTATTTGTTATTGAGATACTCGATGTTAATGATGAACCTATATAAAGATATGGGAAATTACTTGCGTCTATATAAGCGCACCATGGTATACCAGTTAATGTTGTTCTTGCGTCAATTATCGAACCGTTCAGTGCTGATGTTTTATAAACCCAGCATTCAACAGTAAAATCACCAGTACCAAAACTCAATAATGTACTATCTGTAAAACTTAAATAATTGCTACCATTAAACTCAGCACTATAAGCACTCACTGGTATTGCACTTGCCCAATATGAACTTGCGCTACTACCAGCTGAAACTAACACCTGACCAGCTGTTCCTGTGGTAGCTGGGGCAACTTGACCTAATACTGATAATTGTTGATTGTATGCCATAACTTACCCTTAAGCTGTATATTAATAATTTTCTTCGATAATAATAACACCAGACCCACCACCACCACCAGCAAATCCGCCAGACGCAGCAGTTCCTCCTCCTCCTCCAGTTCCTACAGCATATGCGTAAGATGCGGCGGGGTTTGATATATACGCTTCAATATATCCACCAGCACCACCACCACCGCCACCAGTATTAGCGCCAGAATTAGTATAACTACCTCCACCACCACCACCAGCACCAGAATTAGTAGGAGCGGCGCTACCACCAAATGATGTTGCATATCCACCACCACCACCTCCTCCAAATGGACTATAAGCGCCTGTAGCACCAGAAGCATATAATCCTGCAATAGGACTAGCAGTACCCGATGCACCAACAAATGGTATACCTGTTGCGCCAGAACCAATAGTTGCCGTTCCTCCTGCAGGATTAGCAGTGCCTTGAGAAACACCACCACCACCGCCACCAGCTGTTAATAAACTTGTTCCAAATGTAGTACTGTTGCCAGCACTTCCAAACCCACCAGCACCACTACCACCACTACCGCCACCAGCACCTCCACCGCCGCCACCAACCATACGAATTTTTAATGAAGCAACACCAGCGGGAGGATAATATGTTCCAGAACCAGATGTTAGTATTGTTTGTGTTTGAGTTTTTTTAGTAATAGTCACATTAGTAAACGTAGGCACAATAGCAGTTGATACTGGTGCAGAACCATTATTAGTTATCGTAAATGCGTTTGTTGAACCATCAATAATAGTTGGTCCGTTACAAGTGAGTAGTGATGTTTGT
>Ga0114975_10002728_pt1 | contig 12028 bp, 10 predicted proteins | sample S_130626_EF_Meta_FD_87031 | JGI IMG/M metagenome (GOLD analysis project Ga0114975, IMG submission 87031) | Freshwater microbial communities from Lake Simoncouche, Canada to study carbon cycling - S_130626_EF_MetaG | ecosystem: Environmental > Aquatic > Freshwater > Lake | place: Lake...
AACAAAATAGTTATAATTTTTAGTGTATGCCAGATATCAAAGGTCAGTTAATAAAAAACTCATATAATTACGTATTACAATCCGATTTAATTACAGGAATAGTTTATAGAATTGGTGGAGATGCTCCCAATAATCCTAAATTCATTTCGGGATTAACGGTAAATGCTAATTTTACTTATTCCAATGGATCTGAATTTCCTGGATATGTATTGACATGCGATTCCGCAGGAAATGCAGTTTGGGGTCCTGTATCGGGGGCAACATCAGGTGTTGTTGTAACGGGAGGAACATTTGATTATTCTGCGGGAACTTTGACACTTGGATTATCAAATGGTGTTAACGTACCTATATCAGGTTTAGAAGACATATATGTAACGGGTGGCGTTGTTTCAGGAAACTCTATAGTTTTTAGTTATAACGATACCAATACTTTTGAAGTAAGTGGGATAACATCGTTTGATACTTTTACTTCCTATACTGCAAGTACTGACCAGGTTCTAAATTCAAAAGTTGATATTAATACTTTTAATGCGTTTGCGGAACAAACAGACATAGACATAAACAATAGAGTTCAGATACCTACATTCACCGCTTATACCGCAACTACACAAGTTCAAATTAATAACAAACTTGATACAAGTGGATTTACCGCCTACACCGCATCTACACAACCATTAATTTTAAATGCGGTAACGGGTGGAACATATTCAGGTGGTACACTTTATTTAGTTACCAATTCGGGAAATACGGTTCAGATTACAGGATTTTCATCGTCATCATCATCAACTTTTACAGGTGGTACGGTAACGGGTCCTACTAACTTTACAAATGGTTTAACGGCTAACACAATATCCGCAACAACTTATTATAATTTACCAATTAGTGCGGTAACAAGTGGAACAGGAATTTCCGCAACCACTAACAATGGATTAGTTACGATTATTAATACATTACCCGACCAAACTGTAACAATTACAGGTGGTACGAATATGGAAATAACAGGATCATATCCTAATTTTGGTGTTAATTTCACAGGGACTACAGGTTCTAACTTTACAGGAGGAACAGTATCTGGACCTACTGACTTCACAAATGGATTAACCGCAAATACAATATCGGCAACAACATATTACAACTTACCTGTAAGTGGATTAACTGCCGGTCAAAATATTAGTATAAGTGGTTCTAATGGTAATTTTACAATTTCGGTAACAGGGATTACATCATCAAGTAATTTTACTGGGGGAACTGTCTCAGGAGCAACAAACTTTACAGGTGGTCTAACCGCCAATACAATATCAGCAACAACATATTACAATTATCCTGACACGTATGTAACAGGATTCACATTAAGCGCTAATACAATAACTTTATCACAAAATAGAACTGATAGTTATTCATCATTTACAATAAGTTTATCGGCATATACCGGAAGTTCGGTATCAGGAGATTATCTACCATTAAGTGGGGGAACATTAACGGGTGGAACAATATTTCAATCGGGACTTACCGCCAACACAATATCGGCAACAACCTATTATAATCTACCAACCGATGTTTTTGTTACAGGTGGAACATATACATCAGGTAACGTTATTTTTAGAAACAACGCAGGTGGAACATTTACCGTAACAGGATTTGCGGTTGGTGGTGGTGAGGGTCAACCATTCTATTTAAATCTATCACAATCAAAAAATGGTAATAGATATTTAAGCACAACTGCTACTACGGCAGCGGAACAATCAACAGGTGTAACAATTGGTAATGGAGCAACAGGAACAATCGCCTCATTTCAATCAGACCAATTAAATATAACATTAATACCGGGTGGTGTTTGGGCGTTTTATTTACATTCTTATAAAAGTAATTCTAACGCATCATTTAATATATTCGTTGAGGTTTATAAAAGAACAAGTGGGGGAACTGAAACATTATTATTTACAACTGACCCAACACCTGTAACAACTAACTCACCTAACCCCTCAATGCAGTTAAGTGATGGTTATTTTAGTGGTAGCCCTATTCTTATATCAGATAGTATAGTTGCTAAAGTTAGAGCAACTAATACGAGTAATCAGTCACACGTAATAACATTATTTAGTGAGGGTACACAACATTATTCATACGCAGTATCAAGTATACCAACACAACAAGGTTTGACTTGTGATACTTTAAGTGGGTGTAGTATTATTCAAACTATAGAAACTAATATAACCAATTTAAATAATAATAAGTTTGATAAAACAGGTGGAACTATAAGCGGTGATACTATATTCCAATCAGGGTTAACTGCCGACACAATATACGCAACAATTTACAATAATTTACCAATCCCTAGTTTAGAACAAGTAAATACGGTAGGTAATACAACATCATTAAATATTGTATTTCAAAATGCTGCCGAAGCACAATTTGGAAGTGGTGGTGGTATATTATTGGCTAACTCAGCAAGATTAAGAGAAGGAACAACAGATGGTCTTTTAGGTGGAGCAAAAGGTATAGCACAAATTTGTTCAAACGATTACGAATTAAAGTGGGAAGCGGGTAGGTTATACGTAATGGAACAAGATGGTTTTACCATTAGAGAAGTTAGGTATCAATTTAATGTTAAACCTGTTGGAACTGATGATGTTGATAAAGGTTATATTGTTGGAAGTAGATGGATATTAGATAATGGTAATTTATTTGTATGTTCCGATAATTCACAAGGACTAGCGGTTTGGGAAGCACAAACAATTTGTGATGAATTGGCGGATTGTGCGGTTATAACAGGATTAACGGGTGATGTCCAAACTATTTTCTCAAGTATAACTGGCACCCCCAATCAAGTTGCGTATTACAACGCTAGTGGTAATTTAACGGGTGATACTAACTTTACAAGATTAGATGAAACTAATAGTTATACAACCACAATAAATACTGTTAATTTTTCAAACATAAATGAACATCAAGATACTGTTTATGATTTTAGTAGAGTAAGAAATAGGATATATAATGACGATATATCGTTAGTAAGTGTGACTTTATTAGAAAGTCAATCATTTCTTAGTAAAGTAGAAAACACGTCAGGTGGTACTATATCAAGTTTAGAAATTTTAGAGTCGTCAGGTAGTTTTACATATCAAGATAGTGGTGGAACGTATTGTGGATTTTTCTATAACTCAACTAATCCAGGTTGGAGTATTGTTAGAAGTGGAACTCAATACGATTACAATCTACCTCAATCGGCTTATGTTGCAGGTTCAGTTTTAACAGATGTTAGTGGAGATGGAAATTTAACTTGGGTGGTGCCAACATCATCTACATTTACAGGCGGAACTGTCACAGGTGCGACTAATTTTACAGGTGGTTTAACCGCAAATACAATATTTGCTACAAATTATCTGAATTTACCTACAGATATTAGAACAACAGGTGCAACTTATTCATCAAACACATTTACATTTACTAATAATGGAACAGGAGGAACATTTAATGTATTATTTAATACTGTAACAGGATTGACGGTAAATGGTAATGTTACGGTTACGGGTACAACAACAACTGGAACAATATCGGCAACCACTTATCAAAATTTACCAACATATATAAGTGCGGTAACAGAATCCGCAAATGTGATAACTGTAGTTAATAGTACCGGTACCACAACTAGTTTAGTAATTGATGCCGTTACAGGTGGAACATATTCTGCAGGTCAAATAACGTTAAGTGGGACAGGAAATGTAAACGGAACTCAAATATCCACAAAGGTATTACCAATAGCACTTACAGTGGTATCAAATACCGCATCAACAGATGCCTCACTTTCAAGTACATTCACATTAACATTAACGGGTAATACAACACTCGCAACACCAACAAATGGTTTTTCAGGTCAGAGGATAGTATATAGATTAAGACAAGATGGTACGGGAAATAAACTTTTAACACTATCAAGTGGATTTAGAAGTGGTCCAATAACTGTAGCACTATCAACCGCCGCCAACACTACAGATTATTTGGGTGTAATTTATAATGAAATTGATAATGGGTGGGATGTATTAGCATTAAATAAAGGATATAGTTAATATGACAGGTTTTACATACGAATATACAAATGGTTATATAAACAACCAAACTGAGATTAGATTAATAAAGGTCTATAACGATGGAGTTTATTATTTTAAAGATTGGGTTGAATTGGATGGTTCATCAAGTGAATCAGATTGGGAAAATAGAGCCGAACAAATTATGATAGATGTTCAATCAAGTATGAATAATAATGTACCAACACAAGACCAAATATACGATAGTCAGGAAGGAGGATTAGAGTAATGGCAAAATTAGCATCAATAACAAGTGGAAATTTTACAAGTTCCTCAACATGGGGGGTGATTAACGAACAATCATTTCAAACGGGGACTAATACCACAACCTCATATTCAGTTACAACAACACCAACTTCACTTGGTACTTTTTCACCAACATCAACAGTTACCGCAACACATATTGGTTTTAGATTAGTGGGTACGGGTAATATAGGCACACTAACATTTGATATTTTTAATGTTACGGCAGGGGCTCAAGTTGCGGGAACGTCAGTTACAATTAATAAAAGTGCTTTAAATTTTAATTCGGGGTCTTTATCCAGTACTTGGTATTTGGTAAAAATTCCAACACCACCCTCTTTAGTATCAGGAACTAATTACGCGATTAGGGTGTCCCATACTGCGGGTTCAACAACATCAATAATGGCGTCAACTGCCGCTGCCACCAATACATTTAGATTTATAGTAACATCAACAACACAAGCGCCGGCATCAACTGATGATTTATGGGTTGTTTCAGAATGGACTACAGGGTCAACGGTAAATGAGTTTACCGTAACTATGGATAACACAACATCCGCTACAACATTTGGTTCGGCAAACGCAAGTTACGGAGGTGTTAGTCTTAATACAAACGCTTATCTAAATTACGGTACATCACCATCCACAAATTATTACTTAAGATTAAATGGTTTTGTATGGTTATCCGCCGGTGCTAGTTTAAATATTGGAACATCAGCCACTACCATACCGTCAACATCAACCGCAGTTTTAGAATTCAGTGGAGCATCCCAAGGATTTGTTCAAAATAGTAACGCTGCTTCGGTTTCTTTCGGAACGTATATATCCTCTCTTGTAATGAGAGGAAACAACCCAACTAACCCTTACGCTCTTTTAGGTGCCGATGCCGCGGTTTCCGCAACTTCAATAACCACTAATATACAAACAGGTTGGAAAAGTGGTGACCAAATTGTTTTAGCGGGAACAGGTGCGGTAGCAACAGGTCAAGATTTGAGAACATTATCAACAGATGCCGTAGGAACTACACTTACCGTAACTTCGGGATTAACAAATGCACATGGAGGTTCAGGTGATGTTATTGGGGAGGTTATAAACCTTACTAGAAATGTAAAGATTAGAAATAGTAATGCGTCTCAGGGAATTATAACTCTGAACAACGTACTTATGGACATCCAAGGATGTGAAATATCTAATATGGGTATTATGACAATATCAGGTGATGCTAAAAAAACTTTTAAATATAATAGTTTTTATAATTCTTCGTATATTTCAGCTAACGTCTCTGGTGTAATGAACATTGAATATAATTGTTTTTATAACTGTTCATTTTTTCTTTTGGGCCCAGGTGGAACTACCGCAGCCGGATCTACCGCCTCGGCTAGTACGGTAAATTTCAATTATTTTATATTAGCAACCGCAGGTTCATCAGTTGCCTATACAAGTATTTTCTTAAACCCAAGATATACAGATTTTATTGGTAATGTTGCGTCAGGATTGGCCGGAACGATTAACAGTTATTACTTTGGTTCAATAGGATTTCTTAGTTTTTTTATAAATTATACAGATAGAGTATCAAATGGGATTGTTTCAGGAAATACTTTACATTCCTCAAATTCAGGTTTTGGTGTAGCATTTATATCTTCATTATCTTTTTATGATTGTAATGTATGGAGGATTTCCTCATCATACCCCGGAATTTATCTTGGTAATAGTGAAAATATAAAATTTTATAATTGTAACTTATATGGTAATAACTCAGCACTTTATGGTAGCGCATATCTTACAGGCGTAAATGGTATTGAATTCAATAAGTGTAACTTTAGAGCTGGGACTACAATTGTATCAACAAGAGGTGTTGTTATGAATAACGCTTGTGAGTCCACATTTAGAGATTGTACCTTTGGTACTGGTCAAACTCATTCCGTTGGTGATGTTGTGATTGGAGCACCTGCAACACTTACATATAGGGGTGGTATCAGATCATTATTTGAAAATTGTATTTTAAATTCAGCAACTAAATTTGCCTCTTTAACTAATTTAAATGATTCTAGTTTTATTAAATTACAAAGATATCAACAAACCGCTAATAATCATTATATTTACACCGCAATTGGAAATGTCTCTCAATATGATGGTGTTATATATAAAACAGGCTCTGCATCTACGAGATTAATACCTTTAACAACTGTAGTTAAACATAAATCACCAACCAAAATAATTCCAATATCGTCAGGTTCTACGGCGACAGTTTCAGTTTGGGTTAGAAAATCATCTGTATCGGATGCATCAGGTGCTAATTATAACGGAGCACAACCAAGATTAGTGTTAGGTTATTCTCCATCGGTATTTAATTATACAGGACAAACTGATCAGGTATTAGCAACAATGTCTGTCGGTCTTGGAACTTGGGAACAATTAACCGCAACAATACCATATACTGCAATTTCAAATGGAGGTTTTGAAATTTATGTCGATTGTGATGGAACCACAGGATGGATAAACGTAGATGATTGGAGTTTAGCGTAATGCCACAAATAGATAACGCAAATTTAGAAGAGTATTGGTTTGAAGGAGAACCCTTTAAAGGTTTAAATTCTACATTAGATACCGGCAGTGAGGAATATTGGTTTGAGGGTGAACCTATAAAATTTATATTAACTCCACAAACAAATCAAAATCAACAAGGAAGTTTCTTTGCGTTTTTTGATGCGTTTTAAAATAAAAAATAAGTATTTATAAAATATGGCAATTAATTTCCCACCATCACCTTTAAGATTACAATTATACACTTATGATGGTGTCACTTATATTTGGACAGGATCCGAATGGAAAGTATACGTTTTAAAAAACACTAATAATTCATTTAATAAGATACAAATAGAGGGTAGAGAACAATTTGATGCGTTTAGTTATAGGGATATTAATTTTCAAGGTATAAATGTAAACATTTTTAGTGCAGATACCAATACTTTAGTTTTTTCAGCATCACCACAAACATCATCATCATCCATATTTACAGGTGGAACTGTAACAGGACCAACTAACTTCACCGGCGGTTTAACATCTAACACAATATCAGCCACAACATATAATAATTTACCAAAAGATGTGTTTGTAACAGGTGGAACATATTCATCGGGAACTGCTACATTTACTAATAGTACAGGTGGGACTTTTAGTGTATCAGGATTCTCAACATCAACAGGAGATTCATTTACGGGAGGGAGTGTATCAGGATCAACAAACTTTACCAATGGATTAACCGCCAATACTATAAGCGCTACAACTTATTATAACTTACCAACCGATATATTTGTTACAGGAGGAACTTATACAAATGGTGATGTTACTTTTACAAACAATACGGGTGGAACATTTACCGTAACAGGATTTGCTATTGGTGGAGGTGGTGGTCAATTATTTTATTTAAACTTGTCACAAACGCAAGGAAGTAATAGATATTTAAGTACTACCGCTAGTACGGCCGCCGAACAATCAACAGGATCAACAATCGCGGCGGGCGCTACGGGAACAATAGCATCTTTTCAATCAGACGAATTAGGAGTTACACTTATACCTGGTGGTATTTGGGCATTTTATTTACACTCTTATAAACAAAATAATAACGCATCTTTTAATATATTCGTTGAGGTATATAAAAGAACGAGTGGGGGAACTGAAACATTATTATTTACTACCGACCCAACGGCAGTAACAACTAACTCACCTAACCCATCAATGGGACTTTCAGATACTTATTTTAGTGGTACCCCAATTCTTGTTACCGATAGTATAGTTGCGACTGTTAGAGCAACTAATACGAGTAATCAGTCACGTTCGGTGACGTTATTTAGTGAAGGGTCACAACATTATTCATATGTAGTATCAACTTTACCAACACAACAAGGATTAACTTGTGATACTTTAAGTGGGTGTAGTGTTATTCAAACAATAAACACTAATATAAGTAATAAATTTGATAAGAGTGGGGGAACTGTAAATGGAGATGTAAGGGTTAATGGGACAGGTCAAAAGGCGATTTCCGCATTTGCTTCAAACTCCGGAACGTCTTATGGTATTTATTCTTACGCAACTAAGGGAACAAACGCATATGGGGTATATGGTGTTGCTTCTGCGGGTGAATTTGACTCAATAACAAATGGTATCGGCGGATATTTCGCGGCGGATAATTCAAATGGTGGAGACCCAACTAATAGATATTCACTACAACTAGTTGATGGAACGGAAGGTATTGATAAAGTTTTAACCTCAGTTACTAGTGATGGAAAAGCGAATTGGTCAAATGTTTTAACGGGACTAACTAATGTTAGGTCAACAACAATATCTGCTACAACATATCAAAATTTACCCACAACAATATCGTCGAGTACCACATTTGTATCGGGTTTAACCACAAATACTTTAAAAATTTCAACAACACCAACTTTAAATAACTCATCAAGTCAAGTATTAACAATAAATACGAGCACCGGTAATGTTGAGCAAATACCAATTAATCAGATAAAAACCAACGGTACCAATTTATATTTATTTTATAATTATTAATATTAATTAAATACAAAAAATAATGGCAGCAAATACAACACCAATTTTCGCATTAACCCCCAAAATGGCGGTGGGTAGAATTACAGGAACCACAACGGATAGGTCAGGAACAACAACAACCAATTTAATTACGTTAGTTTCCGCAACAACAGATGGAACTAAAGTAACGCAAATAGGGTATAAATCAACAGGGGTATCAGCACTAGGTAACTTCTTAATCTTTATTAGTGATACCGATGGGACAACATTAAGGGCGTTTGATGAAATTTTAATATCCTCAATAACACCATCAACGTCTGTATTAGCCGCCAGACAAGTCAATTTTTATTCTGATTTACAATTAAAGTCGGGACAAAAAATATTGGTAGGTGTAACGGCTCTTACCGCTTTTATGGACGCATTTGCCCAAATAGGAGATTTCTGATATGTTTAAAGGATTCCAAACTGCGGGACCGGGTATAACCGCAACAACAACTAGACCCAAAAATATGTTCGCGGGATTCGCAAATACTGCATTTGGTGATTTTAACGGATTACAAGGTTACATACCCAGTGATAACTTAGTTGCTTGGTTTAATCCACAAATAGTAGACCCAACTAACGGTATAACACTTAATGGTAGTACTGTATCATCTTGGAAGGATACATCTGGAACTTATAACTTAATTCAGGCAACTGCAGCAAATCAACCTACCTATGTTCAAAGTTCAATCACCTATAAAGGTAGAAATTACTTAACTTTTGATACAACAGATTTTTTACAATTAAATGCTAGTACGTTAGGTATTGGAACTAATCCTGTATATACTGTTTTATCTTTATATTCTCTTACTTCTCCCGCCACGGCATTCCAATACGGATTGTATTATGGTAGTGGAACTTTTACTACTGGTGGTGACTATGCGATTAGAACAACAACAAGTGGACTTAGACAGGGAGTTTATTTTGATACCGCACTTAGATTTCCAACAACCACTGTTGATGGGGCTCAATTATCATTAAAAGGTATTGAGATAAATAGAACTAATGGTTTAATATATATGCACCAATCAAATATATTTAGAATTGGTAGTGTTGCCATTCTTACAACATTAACAGATTATAATGGGGGTAATTTTAGAATGAGTGCTCTTCAAGCAGGGACAATGTCAATGTTTGATACCCTTATTTATAACCGAGCATTAACCCAAGCGGAATACTCATCAATATATAATTACTTTAATGGATTATACGGATATGTCTAAATATATAATATATAGTGCTCAAACCGAAGCGGTAAATAGAGAACAAAAAGTTACCGATGACGCCAATTTTTCAGATGGTTATACAACCAGATATTGTGATATCATTAAACACCCCACCGAAAATTTATGGGCGGTTGTGATAGATAAATTTTACACAGAACTATTTACCCAAGAAGAAATTGATAGTTCGGTTGAGTTAACCCCCGATTGGTATAGTTAAATACCGTAAGGGGTTCTACTCCAACGAATGTTAATATACATATTAACTTTTTTTCTCAATGTCGTCTCAATGTAGATTTGAAATTTTTGTGAATCTTCAAACGATATTAATTCCCCATCTTCGTATAAGTGATACTCACCAACTTCTTCTAACACATCCAATTTATTTAGAACGATATTGGTAACTCCATTTATTTTACAAGATTTAATTAGTGAATCCAAGTCCAACCAATTAATTTGTCGGGATCTTCCTGTTGTGGCACCAAACTCATTACCTATCTGACGAATTTTTTCAAACGACTCACCGAATTTATCCTTAGTCCATTGGTCTCCCTCAAAATCCTTTGACCCCACATAAGTTCTATACGCTTTGGCAACTCCGTATACTCGTCTAATTTTACTCGGAGGTATTCCATTAAGTATTGCTCCCCCAACCGTACAATGAGACGATGTAACGTAAGGATAATCACCCCAATCAATATCTAATTCAAATCCTTGTGCTCCTTCAAACAATACTTTAACTTTATCGTCGTTTTCGTGGAACTCTTCATAGATATCAATTAAGAAACTTTTAAGTTCTTCTACGGATTCCGCCCTTACCCCTTTACGATCGTATTTGTCTCGGTAAGCGGGTCCGTTACCTCTTTTGGTTGTCCCAATCTTGGTCTCACCATTCTCCTCATTGAGATGTTCATCGGTAATTACGTGAGTTCTCTTATCAATGAACAAATTACCTCTCACATCAAACCCACCTTTCTCTAATTCCTCAATTTCCTTGAATAGTCCCTCTACATTAACCACACAACCAGGTCCGATGATTGATTTAATACCATATATCACCCCAACAGGTATATAATGGGTAACAAACTTCTGATCGTTATGGTAAATGGTGTGTCCGGCGTTACCACCCCCATTATATCTAACTACGTGAGTGTATTCATTTGATTGTTTAGCCAAATGATGGGCTACTTTTCCTTTTCCGGTGTCTCCTGCTTGGAGATCAACGATAACATCAGCGTATTGTATCATAAATTAGGTTCAAAATGGTAATTAAAGATTTTACAATCTGGATTTAGGTTTTTTAGGTCGGGAAATGTCGTATCTCCCACCTGATTATCATTAATATGTGATATATGTAACTCTGTAAATAGATGACAGAAGGTTTCATACGTTTTTTTACCCCCAATACACCAATTACACCCAAAAAGGTCGTTATTTATGGTATATTCCCTCTTATATACGAATATTTCACGATTTTTAAGGGGTGGGAGGGTTAAAGAGGTGTTATAACCCACCAATAACCTCCCTCCTGTGGTTAATCTCTTAAAATGTTGTAAATCTTCGGAACATTTCCACAGGAGGGTGTTATTTTTGCCTATAAACTGTAAATTATTGGTTGCGATGATGGCTTTCATAGGTTAAAACTCAAAATCAAGGGTAATTGGGTCATTTTGATACAAATAATCCTCACCAAGGTTAGATGCGTTGATAAATGTCATTCCATCCATCTCTTTCATCCCGTACGAACTGTGAATGTGCCCAAATGCGTGTACTTTTGGCTTGATTTCCATCACTCTATTGTATAAATCCTCACAACCTACTCTTTCGCTTATATTGGTAATGTCTAAAATACCCAATAATGGTCCGTGAGTAATCAAAATATCGGTATCT
>Ga0114975_10002729_pt1 | contig 12023 bp, 11 predicted proteins | sample S_130626_EF_Meta_FD_87031 | JGI IMG/M metagenome (GOLD analysis project Ga0114975, IMG submission 87031) | Freshwater microbial communities from Lake Simoncouche, Canada to study carbon cycling - S_130626_EF_MetaG | ecosystem: Environmental > Aquatic > Freshwater > Lake | place: Lake...
CGTTCAATTGGCGTTGTTGCTAACCAACCTCTAGTGCTGGCTGGTTGCCTGGATATCAAAGCCTCCATTAAGGCAGCCCGCTTCGTTCGTTTTTGTGATGCTTTTAATATTCCCGTTGTGACTTTGGTTGATGTGCCTGGATTTATGCCAGGTACCGCTCAAGAATATGGTGGGATCATTAAACATGGTGCCAAATTACTCTATGCGTATGCTGATTGCACCGTACCTAAGGTGACATTAATTACTCGAAAAGCCTATGGTGGCGCCTATGATGTAATGGCTTCTAAACATTTACGTGGTGATGTGAACTTTGCTTGGCCTTCTGCTGAGATTGCAGTAATGGGACCTAAAGGTGCAGTAGAAATTATTTTCCGAGAAGAAAAATCGAACTCAGAAAAGATTGCAGCACGTGAGCTGGAATACAAATCTAAATTTGCCAATCCTTTTGTTGCTGGTCGAAGAGGCTATATCGATGACGTCATCCTGCCGCATGAAACTCGCAAACGTATAGCACGCTCTTTAGCGATGCTTAAAGATAAGGATTTAAAAAATCCAGCGCGTAAACACGGCAATATTCCTCTGTAAAGGCGCCAAAATATGATGGCCACGAAAATGTTTAAGAAAATATTGATTGCTAACCGCGGCGAGATCGCATGCCGTGTCATAAAAACAGCTAAAAAGATGGGAATTAAAACAGTTGCGGTTTACTCCGAGGCCGATAAGGAAGCTCGCCATGTGCAACTTGCAGACGAAGCCATTTTTATTGGGCCAGCGCCTTCTCGTGAATCCTACTTAGTGATGGATCGTATTATTCAAGCCTGTAAAGATACAGGCGCCCAAGCAGTTCACCCTGGTTATGGCTTTTTATCTGAAAATGAACAGTTTGCTAAACGTTGCGAAGATGAAGGCATCGTCTTTATTGGTCCTAAGTATCAATCTATTGCAGCGATGGGTGACAAAATTGCCTCTAAGAAGCTTGCCATTGAAGCTAAGGTAAATACGATCCCTGGTCATAACGCAGCTATTGCTACTACTGAAGAAGCTGTCAAGATCGCCCAAGGTATTGGTTACCCTGTCATGATCAAAGCTTCAGCGGGAGGGGGTGGCAAAGGACTGCGTGTAGCTTCTAATGATAAAGAGGCTGCGGAAGGTTTTGCGGCCTGCAAGACAGAGGCGATGAATAGTTTTGGTGATGACCGTATTTTCATTGAGAAATTCGTTGAAGGTCCGCGCCATATTGAAATTCAAGTATTGGGTGATTCACATGGCAATGTAGTTTATTTGAATGAGCGTGATTGCTCTATACAGCGCCGTCACCAAAAGGTCATCGAAGAAGCGCCTTCACCGTTTATCGATCCCTCCACCCGAAAAGCGATGGGCGAGCAAGCTGTAGCGTTGGCAAAAGCGGTGAACTATCAGTCAGCAGGCACTGTTGAGTTTGTTGTTGGAAAGGATAAGTCTTTCTACTTTCTTGAAATGAATACGCGATTGCAGGTTGAGCATCCGGTGACTGAGAGCATTACTGGCCTTGATTTAGTTGAGCAAATGATTCGCGTAGCTGCAGGTGAGAAGTTGGCATTTAAACAGGAAGACGTTAAGCTCGATGGCTGGTCTATGGAATGCCGCATTAATGCAGATGATCCATTTCGTAATTTCTTGCCATCCACAGGACGCCTGGTGAAGTACCGCCCTCCAGAATTTATCAATGGGGTACGCGTAGATACCGGCGTTTATGAGGGTGGCGAAATCCCAATGTATTACGACTCGATGATTGCTAAATTGATTGTGCATGGTAAGGATCGTAGCGAAGCAATTGATAAAATGCGTGCAGCATTGAACGATTTTGTGATTCGTGGAATTCATTCCAATATTCCATTTCAAGCTGCTTTATTACAGCATCCCCGTTTCATTTCGGGCGATTTCACAACTGGCTTTATTGCAGAGGAATATCCTGAGGGCTTTAAGAAGGACTCAGTACAACCGGCAGATCCAAAGCGGATGGCTGCCTTAGCTGCTTTTATGCGTTATCGCTATCTTGAGCATATCAAGATGATAGATGGCCAGTTAGCAGGCCATGAGATGGTCATTGCCAAGAAATTCGTTGTAGTTACTGGTGCCCAAGTTGGATCTATGAAGGATCCATACGAAGTTCCTATTCGGGTAGAGCTCAAAGATAGTATCTACTCAATCTATATCGAAGAGCCTGATGGTATTAGTCGTTATGACATTGTTAGTGATTGGCGACCAGGACAAATTTGTCTTAATGCAACTATTAACGGCACTCAAAAAGTAACTGCTCAAGTTGAGCGTCGTGGAGTTAAATTTTTATTAGTATTAGATGGCGCACACTATGAATGCATGGTTTTAAGCCCTTTAGGCGCTGAGCTGCAACGTCGAATGCCAGTAAAAATACCGCCCGATACCTCTAAATTAGTGATGTCTCCTATGCCAGGGCTACTCACTAAAATGGCTGTAAAGGTGGGTGATATTGTTACTGGCGGTCAGAAATTAGCCTCAATTGAAGCCATGAAAATGGAAAATACAATTTCTGCTATTCAGGATGGAGTGGTCGCTGAAGTATGCGCTAAAGAAGGAGAAAGCTTGGCAGTCGATCAGTTAATCCTTCGCTTTAAATAAGAGGGGATTGCATGTCTGATATAAACGTTAAGCCATTCAAGATTTTGGGAATTCAGCAAATTGCTATTGGTGGCGAGGATAAAGAACGTCTCAAAAAATTATGGATTGATCTTTTGGGCTTTCAATTTAAAAGCACTTTTGTCTCTGAGCGCGAAAATGTTGATGAAGATATTTGCTCTATCGGAACAGGCGTTAATGAAATTGAAGTAGATTTAATGCAGCCACTTGATATTGAGAAAAAGCCGGCAGTTCAGCAAACCCCTCTCAATCACATTGGTTTATGGGTTGATGATTTGCCAAAGGCGGTTGAATGGCTAAGCGCTAAGGGTTTGCGTTTTGCTCCAGGCGGCATTCGTAGAGGAGCTGGTGGTTTTGATATTACTTTTATACATCCTAAAGCGAATGATGAATTTCCTTTTAGTGGTGAGGGTGTATTGATTGAATTAGTGCAGGCACCTCCAGAAATCATTGCGGGGTTAAGCTCATCATGAATGCTGGCCTCTAAAAGATGAGAGCTTGAATTGACGCGTATATTAGCTATCGATACTTCATCTGCTTGGTGTTCTGTGGCTTTGAGTATCGATAACAATGAGCCGCTGTTTCGGCATGATCCCGTTTCTGCTGGTGCCAGCCAATTGTTGCTGCCTTGGATCGAAGAGATGCTTATTCAAGCAGATATATCTTTACATGATTTAGATGCCATCGCCATTGGAGTAGGTCCCGGAGCATTTACGGGCATCCGTTTAGGCCTTGCTGTAACGCAAGGACTGGCAATCAGCTCAAGACTACCAGTGCTGCCGGTAGCTAGCTTAGATGCCATTGCTTCACAGCTTGCTCTATCCCCTCAATTTAGATCAAGCCATGCAAGTATTTTTGCTGTTGCTGTAGATGCCCGTATGGACGAGATTTATTGGGCTAAATACCAAACGTCAGATCTAGGCTTACCCACCAGACTTGGCGATATTCAATTAACAAAGCCTGAAAAAATAGAGTTAAGCGGTGTTCAATTTATTGCTGGTAGTGCTATCAATGAATATGGTGAGCGACTTTTTACGTCCAATTCTTCAAAGCTATCTGCACCATTTCTTGATGAAAAGATTGGAATATCTGCACTCGGCGTATTAGATTGTGGAAAAAAAGATTTGTTAGATGGCAAGCAAATCGATATCTCTAATCTAGAGCCGCTATATATTCGAAATAAAGTAGCTCTCACTACTGAGGAGCGCTCAATACTTTATAAAGCCGAGATATCAAGCTGATGTCAAGCCAAGATCATTCCTCAATCGATGGTGTTGCTGAACTTTCATTCATGCCAATGCAGATAGCGGATTTAGATGCTGTTTTAAAAATTGAATTGGTTTCTCATATACATCCATGGACCAGTGGAAATTTTCGTGATTCATTGAAAGCTGGGCATTGGGCCTATTGCATTCGCCCTCAAGTAGATCAAGCGATTAAGGGCAGTTTTTTAGATCCCAATGTACTTTGGGCCTATTGCATCCTATATCCGGCAGTTGATGAGCTGCATTTACTAAACATTACTGTTTCACCAAATCTGCGTAAGCTAGGATTGGGCAGCAGAATGATGGCTGCCATTGAAGGTGTTGCAGCAGGGCAAAACATACCTAGAATGATTCTGGAAGTAAGACCCTCCAATCTTGCTGCCGTCAATCTTTATCAAAAATTAGGATACGAGCAAATTGGCCTTCGCAAAGCTTACTATCCAGTTGACCAGATTACTGGGTCTCGCGAAGATGCTCTGGTTTTGGCAAAATCGATTAAGCTTGAGTTATGAGTAATACAAACGCTAGCTATCTGAAAGAGATGGGAATCACTTCATGGATTAGTCGTGATTCATCTAGCATTGCAGAAATATCTTCAACACCCGTTGAACAGATATCAAAACCAGTTGACTTATCTAATGCAGATATTCCTGCTCGTTATCAATGGTGGTTCTTTGGCGATCCAGTTCAAGGTGATGCGCAATTACTTTTTCAGAATATTGTGCGCCTCCTGGAGTTGGCTCCTCATGAATGGCTATGGGTAAAACCTAGGGATAAGCAAGACCTATTGGGCAGGATAAACCCCAATTTACCGACTGTTGCCATTGCTTTTGGGGGGTCAGCAGTTCAGAAGATAACGGGGGAGCGTGATTCATTAGCGCAGCTACGCGAGACTGTGTTGTCTTTAAATGGCGAGGGCCTTGAGGACATTCCGGTGCTAGCCACTTTTGATTTGCCACATCTTTTAAGTAGACCAAAAGACAAAGCTTTGCTTTGGCAGGACCTACTATTAGCTAAATCGGTACTGTTTAACCTTTAAAAAATGGCACTACAGTCTTTCAGTGCTTATGCTCACCGATGAGATGCATGGAATCATATTCCGCCTGATTTCTAGCATGGCGTTTAATGACTAGCCACATAATGGCACTAACTGTTACTCCAAAACCAATAATGACATATTGGATCGGTACATCAAGCCAAATCAGCATGGAATAGACAAGTAGCATGGTGAGAACAGAAATATTTTCATTAAAGTTTTGAACGGCAATCGAGTGCCCAGCCGACATCAGAACATGACCTCGATGTTGCAACAGAGCATTCATGGGCACAACAAAGTAACCCGCTAACCAGCCGACTACAATCAAAAGAAAATAGGCAGGTAATAAATTTAATGAGATTTCAAATTTACCTACCGTCATGAGGGTGGTGTTGGGCAGCATATCGCTGTGATAGATGGCCAATAAACAGACAATCAATCCCATGACCACACCATACGGCAGGACATTTAATGAATTACGCAAAGGAATACGCGAGGCCGCCCAAACTGCACCACCTGCTACTCCAACCGCCGAAATAGCTTGCAGGATCGCACCTTGAGAAAGATTCATATTCAAAGCAACTTGAGCCCACTTAATGACGATGAACTGTAAAGTAGCACCGGCACCCCAAAACAAGGTAGTAACAGCTAAGGATATTTGACCTAAGCGATCATTCCAAAGTGTCTTAAAGCAGATTGAGAAATCCTTTATCAGTTCAATAGGATTGGTTTTCTGAGAAACATAGCGCGCGCCAGTATCAGGAATTTTAAGATTAATGAGCGCTGCAATGACATAAATCATCATGATGATCATGATGGCTGATTCTGCGGGGGTATCAACACCCGTTTCTAAAACAGGAATATCTAAAGATAAAAGACTTTGAGAAACAGTGCTGCTAATTAGAACCCCACCTAATACAGTGCCTAAAATAATGGAGCCTACCGTTAAGCCTTCGATCCAGCCATTGGCGGCAACCAATTTTTCTGGCGGAAGCAATTCTGTCAAAATTCCATACTTGGCAGGTGAGTATGCAGCTGCACCAAGACCAACAATGGCATAAGACAGTAAAGGGTGACTACCAAATAGCATGGCAACGCAACCCACAAACTTGATCGTGTTTGTGATGAACATGACATTGCCTTTAGGGCGGGAATCAGCAAAGGCGCCGACAAACGCAGCAAGCACTACATAAGACAATACAAAGAACAATTTGAGAAGCGGCGTCATCCAGGCCGGAGCATTGAGCTGGACCAAGAGGGCTATAGCAGCAATTAGAAGAGCATTATCAGCAAGCGACGAAAAAAATTGCGCCGCCATAATGGTGTAAAAACTGCGGTTCATTCGTACAATCTAGTCATTAATGTTATTAAAGCATGAAAGGGGGGGTAAAAATGGGTGGTCCAGCTGATTCTCTAATCAATAGACCAATTGTGGCATCTATTTACACCGAGGCCTTTCGACATAATTTAAACAGAGTTCGTGAGCTAGCGCCTGAATCTAAGATTTGGTCAGTCATCAAGGCTAGAGCCTATGGCAACTGCTTTGATGCTGCCATTATCGGTTTAGCCTCTACTGATGGCTTTGCTTTGCTCGATATAGCAGATGCACGCTGGCTTAGAGAACATGGCTGGAATGGGCGTATATTGCTGCTAGAAGGCCTTTTTCATGAGAATGAAATAAACATCGCCCAAGAATTAGGCTGTGATCTTGTGGTTCATTGTGAGGCCCAAGTTCAATGGCTAGAGCAATTTGAAGGTAAAGCCCATAAGCCCTTTAATGTCTTTTTGAAGATGAATTCCGGGATGAACCGACTCGGATTTAAACCACCGCAATATCGAACCGCATTTCATCGTCTTCACAGTGCGGGTTATCACATGCACCATATGACCCATTTTGCAAATGCTGATCAGGTTGATCAGCAACCTTCGGTTGGCTATCAAATGGAGATTTTTAGTCAAACGATTGATGGTTTAGAGGCTCCAACATCTTTAGCTAATTCTGCGGCTATTTTGTGGCACCGAAATGCACTGGGAGATTGGGTGCGACCCGGCATCATGCTGTATGGCGCTTCACCCACAGGTAATTTTAGTGATATTAAGCATGCGCAATTAAAAGCAGTAATGCATCTAGATAGTGAAATTATTGATATTCAAGAGCTGGAAAAAGGTGACCGAATTGGTTATGGTGGCCGCTATTTAGCTCCAGAAGCAATGAGGATCGGAATAGTAGCCTGTGGCTATGCTGATGGCTATCCACGTCATGCTCAAGATGGCACGCCGGTTTGGGTCTTTAATGCAAGAGATGATGGTAGCGGTCTAGTCTGCCCAATTGTTGGTCGAGTATCGATGGATATGTTAACAATTGACCTTCGTCAAGCACCCAATGCAGTGATTGGAACGGCAGTCGAGTTATGGGGTGAGCAAGTGCCGGTAGATGATGTTGCACAAATGAGCGGCACGATTGGATATGAGTTACTGTGCGCAGTCGCGCCCCGAGTGCCTGTTGTCATTAAATAATTATTGATTCCAAATTTGCCACCATTTACGCTCTTTTTTGCTACGCATGCCTGTCTGAAGCATAGGGCTATCGGGAAAATTTAACTTGAATACTCGTGCTGTATCGTTACTTAATTCGACCATACCCAGTTTTTCATACGACTTGTACAGTATATAAAGCGCCTCTTCAACCGCTGGGGCACGATCATAATCCCGTATCGCTAGCTGAGCACGATTAGCAGCAGCTAAATAAGCACCTCTTTGAAAGTAAAAGCGTGCAACGATCACATCAGCTTCAGCTAGAGAGTTAACGATATAGCGCATCCGATCCAAAGCATCTGGCGCATATTTACTATTGGGGAAACGTTCTACTACAACCTTGAAGGACTCAAATGCATCTTTTGCTGCTTTTGGATCACGCTCACTGAGATCTTGACCAGTAAATCTACCCAACCAACCTAGATCATCATTAAATGTAATGAGACCCTTAAGATAGTATGCGTAATCTAAATTTTCATTGCCCTGGTGTAATTTGATAAAGCGATCAATTGCAACCAATGCTTGGGCTGTTTCTTGTGCCTTCCAGTAGCAATAAGCACCATTAATTTGTGCTTGCTGAGAATATGGCCCAAATGGAAACCTGGCCTCTAATTTTTCAAAATACTTGCCGCACTTAGCAAAGTCAGCACTATTAAGCTTATCGATCGCCTCTGAATAAAGCTTGGTCTCTGACCAAATATCAGTATCGTCTTTTTGACCTTCGCTACCGGCACAACCACTTAAGATCGTGATCACCAGCAAACTGATTAAAAAAAGGACAAAAGAAAGAAAGCTTGAAGGAAGGCGAGATTTTGGTGGTGCAGAATTCACAGTAAGCCTTAAACTGGCGTCTGAAACTATGTCGGACATAACTAAAAGGCTTCTTAAGCGTGGCATTGCCGCAAACTCCTGATTCGAATCCCATTGATTATATCGATGATGAGGATTTTATTACCCTAGAGATTCCCCAGGATATGGCGGGAGAACGTCTGGACAAGGTCTTGGCGACTTTTTTGCCTGATTATTCTCGCAATCGACTCAAGACTTGGGTAGAGGCAGGGGCCGTTACGGTAGATGGAAAAGTAACAAAAGCTCGCTATTTACTTCATGGGGGAGAAAGCATTAAGGTTTTTCCACAAGATATGCCAGAACAGTTTGCCTTTCATCCTGAGGATATTGCGCTAGATGTCATTTACGAAGATCCATCGATCATTGTGATCAATAAACAGCCTGGCTTAGTTGTTCATCCCGCTGCTGGAAATTGGACTGGTACTTTATTAAATGGCCTGTTGTTTCGCTATCCCGAGCTAAAAAGCCTTCCTCGCGCCGGCATTGTCCATCGGCTTGATAAAGATACCTCTGGGCTAATGGTGGTAGCAAGAACTTCTCAAGCACAAACCGCTTTGGTAAAACAACTTCAAGAGAGAACTGTTGGAAGGCGATATTTGGCATTGGTATGGGGTAATGTACCGAGTCAAGGAAAAGTTTTGGCAACAGTAGGGCGAGATCAGCGCGATAGATTAAAGATGGCCGCTGGTAGCCCACAAGGAAAGCCTGCCGCAACGCTATTTCGTCGTCTTTCTAAAGGATTATTTGGCGATGCTTCATTGGCCTTAGTCGAGTGCCGATTGGAGACGGGCCGCACCCATCAAATTCGCGTGCATTTAGAGTCACTAGGTTTCCCACTGCTTGGTGATTCTGTTTATCGAAAGAAAACTCCGGGTGCTGCAAAAGCACTTCCATTGATGCGTCAGGCGCTGCATGCTTATGCGCTCACCCTTGAGCACCCTGTCAGTAAGGAGGTCGTGACCTGGTTTCAGGTGCCGCCAGAAGATTTAATTGAACTTTTGCCGCATCTTAGTTTGAGTACTGAAGATCTACCCAAGAAAGATGCGCTATTGGTATCTATTGTGAATGAGCGTCGTTGATGAACTTGATAAAACTTGATTGGGATACGCCTCCTCAAATTCATGCTCTGATAAGCACTCGTTTGGGGGGTGTCAGTCAACCGCCCTATGACTCATTCAATCTTGCAGAGCATGTAGGTGATAAACCAGAATATGTTGCTCATAATCGTCGCTTATTGCGTGCGCATCTTCCATCTGAGCCTCTATGGTTAAAACAAATTCATAGCTCTACTGTAAGCACACCAGCTGAACGTTCAAATGATTCCAATGTGTTAATAGTGGCCGATGGGGTAGTTACTACTAAGCCCGAAGAAGTTTTAGCCATCATGACTGCAGATTGCCTTCCGGTTCTATTTGCCGCTAATGATGGATCCGTTATTGGTGCAGCCCATGCTGGCTGGAGGGGTTTATCTTCGGGTGTACTTGAAAATACAGTAGATGCGATGCTGTCACTATGTCCACATTTGTCAAGCGCAGATATATTGGCGTATATGGGTCCAGCAATCGGGCCAAGTAGCTATGAAGTAGGTGAGGATGTTTTAAAGGCTTTCCAAGAGTCTTTACTGAAACCAGATCTAAAGGATTTTGTAGCTGTACCAAATAAACATGGAAAATATCTTGTCAATCTGTACTCTTTGGCAAGGGCTCGGTTAAAGCTTTTTGGCATTCATCGGGTTGATGGAGGAGGGTCATGTACTTATCTTGATCAAGACCACTTTTATTCATACCGTCGCGATGGTATAACAGGACGATTTGCCTCCTTCATTTGGATTGAGAAATAGACAGACCCTGATGTTCATTCGGGTTACTACTATATTTGCCCTTGGGCTAGGGTTATTGCGTATAACCCTATATTCCCGATGGATGGAGAATGTCTACTATTAATTTACGAGAATATTATGTTTGCAGGCATGAATCCCAGCGCCACTCCATCTTTGGCAGCGCACCATATGGCGCTCATTCCGCCCGATCGCTTGGCAGAAATTCAAAAAGAGTATTTCACTGAATTAGCACATATCGCTACAAATCCAGAAGCGATTGAGCTTAAAGATCGGCGTTTTGCTGGCAAAGCTTGGCACTCATCATGGAGTAAGGTGATTGCGGCAACCTATCTTTTAAATTCCAAACATTTAATGTCTTTGGCTAAGGCTGTTGAAACAGACGAAAAATCAAAGCGAAAGATTTTATTTACTACCGAGCAAATGATTGATGCTTTATCGCCTTCCAATTTTATCGCTACCAATCCTGAAGTTTTAGAAAACATTATTAGCACTCAAGGACAGTCGATCCAAAAAGGAATTGTTAACTTATTAGGGGATATGAAAAAAGGTAAGGTCTCTCAAACTGATGAGAGCGCCTTTGAGGTCGGTAAAAATATTGCCACCACCGAAGGGCATGTCATTTTCCGTAATGACTTATTTGAGCTTATTCAATACACACCGCTGACTAAAGAAGTCTTTGAGCGCCCCTATTTGATGGTGCCTCCTTGTATCAATAAATACTACATATTAGATTTGCAGCCCGATAACTCAGTAGTGCGACATATGGTTGCTCAAGGGCACACCGTATTTTTGATTTCTTGGAAAAATCCTGATGCATCGATGGCAAAAATCAGCTGGGATGATTACGTCGGCAAAGGTGTTATTAAGGCTATCGAGGTTGTTAAAGACATCAGCGAAACAAAGCAAATTAATATTCTTGGTTTTTGTGTTGGTGGAACACTAACCGCATCGGCTTTAGCGGTCCTGGCTGCTCGTAACGAGCATCCAGCTGCAAGCCTTACTTTATTTACCACCCTACTTGATTTTGCCAATACGGGCATCTTAGATGTCTTTATTGATGAAGGCATGGTCGAGATGCGCGAGAATTCGATTGGTGGAAAAGGTGGCAAGTACGGCATGATGTCTGGACTTGATCTGGGTAATACCTTCTCCTTCTTGCGTCCAAATGATCTTGTGTGGAATTATGTTGTTGAGAATTATCTAAAAGGTAATTCACCGCCACCATTTGATCTACTTTACTGGAATGGCGATTCCACCAATTTACCTGGTGCTATGTATTGCTGGTATTTAAGGCATACCTATTTACAAAATGATTTAGTTAAACCTGGTAAGGTCAGTATTTGCGGCGAAAAAATTGATCTAGGTAAAATTAAATGTCCAGCATATGTATATGCATCTCATGAAGATCATATCGTTCCGTGGCAATCTGCTTACGAGTCAACACACTTACTAAAAGGTAAAAATCGTTTTGTTTTAGGTGCCTCAGGTCACATAGCAGGTGTTATTAATCCACCTGCAAAAAATAAACGCTATTACTTTGAGAATCATCAGATCTTACCCACGGCAGAAGAATGGCTAGAGAGCGCTAAACAAATCACAGGTAGCTGGTGGCCCAACTATACAAAATGGCTTGAGCAATTTGGTGGTCAACAGAAGCCTGCGAGCAAAATATTTGGTAATGCTCAGCATAAAAAGATGGAAGCTGCGCCTGGAATTTATGTAAAAGAAAAAGCAGATCTTGCAATAAAACAAACATAGTTATTAACGAAGGTTTTTAAAAGGGGAAAGTAATGTCTCAAAAAGTCGCATATGTCACTGGTGGTATGGGTGGAATCGGTACTGC
>Ga0114975_10002732_pt1 | contig 12015 bp, 9 predicted proteins | sample S_130626_EF_Meta_FD_87031 | JGI IMG/M metagenome (GOLD analysis project Ga0114975, IMG submission 87031) | Freshwater microbial communities from Lake Simoncouche, Canada to study carbon cycling - S_130626_EF_MetaG | ecosystem: Environmental > Aquatic > Freshwater > Lake | place: Lake...
AATTCATACTATATATATGACAAACTTCAATTTTAATAAATGGAATACCATTTTAGGTTGGATTACATTTGCAATAGCATTAACCACTTATACGCTAACCGTGGAGCCTACCATGAGCTTTTGGGACTGCGGAGAATACATCGCAACAGCCGCTAAATTAGAAGTGGGACATCCTCCTGGAGCACCATTATTTCAGATGATTGGAGCCTTTTTCGCCATGTTTGCCACCGATGCAAAACACATTGCTTTAATGGTCAATATGATGTCGGTATTTTCAAGCGCATTCACCATTTTATTTCTTTTTTGGTCGTCAACTTTATTGATAAAAAAAATAGTTAATTCTGTTGCTAATTCTAATGATTACGAAGGTTCCAACGAGCCAATCTCAAAAAATAACGCAATTGTAATACTTGGAAGTTCTTTTATAGGTTCATTGGCCTTTACCTTTTCTGATAGTTTTTGGTTTAATGCCGTTGAAGCTGAAGTATATGCTATGGCTACCTTGTTTATAGCTTTGTTGTTTTGGCTTGGATTGCGCTGGGAACAAGACATGAATACACCAAGAGGAAACAGATGGTTACTGTTAATATCATTAATTATAGGACTTTCATTTGGGGTTCACTTTATGGCATTATTGACAATTCCTGCCATTGGATTCTTGTATTTTTTCAAAAATTATAAAACCGTAACCCTTAAGAGCTTCATTATTGCCAATGTGATTGTGGTGGCAGTTTTACTGTTTATTTTTAAATTATTATTGCCTTGGACCATGGCGTTTTTTGGTAAAGCAGAAATATTCATGGTCAATAGCCTTGGATTGCCATTTGATTCAGGTACTGTTTTCGTGACATTATTACTGATTGGTTTGTTCTATTATGGTATAAAATACAGCAAATCAAAAGGGTATGTTCAAATGAATACTTTGATTCTTTGCGTTTTATTCATATTCATTGGATTTTCTACATGGATGATGTTGCCCATTCGTGCTAATGCAAATACTGTAATCAATGAAAATAAACCATCCGATGCGGCAGAAGTTTTAGCCTATTATAATAGAGAACAATATGGAGTTAACCCATTGTTTTACGGACCCCAATATTCTGACACGTTTGCTGGTTTAGATAAAGAAACTCCCTACTTAGACAAAGCCCCAAACTACGAAAGAGATTATAAAACAGGTAAGTATATCATTACCAATAATTATAAAAATGCCGAGCAAAACAGCGATGACAATCAGAAGGCATTTTTACCTCGTTTATGGAGTACCGAACACGTAGAAAATTATATGGATTTTACCCATCCATTAGAATTCAAAATGAATCCCAATTATGCCTATGAAGACGATTTAGGTCAATATGGAATTGATATCAATCAACTTTCAGACGAAGATATTGCAAAAGCCAGTGCGCAATTAAGGGACGAAGTTGAAAAAACAGTTAATGAATTTAGAGCTGCCTATGCTGCCAAAAAAGTAGATAATAGTGATTACATCACTTTTTTAAAGACCTATGGCGATTACCTAATAATTGAAAAACCATCAACCGCTGACAATTTCAGCTTTATGTTTGAATACCAATTTGGATACATGTATTGGAGGTATTTAATGTGGAATTTTACAGGTCGTCAAAATGACAATCAAGGAAATTATGATTTGATCGATGGAAATTGGTTGAGTGGAATTAACTTTATCGATGAATTTCATCTTGGGCCTCAATACGATTTACCTTCTGATACCGTTAATAATAAAGGTAGAAATGTTTATTATTTCATTCCGTTTTTACTAGGATTAATTGGTTTAATTTATCATGCTTATAAAAATCAAAAGAGCTTTTATGTGCTTTTAGTATTGTTTTTATTCACTGGATTGGCCCTAAAAGTCTACTTAAATGAAAGACCTTTTGAACCACGTGAAAGAGATTACGCACTAGTAGGTTCGTTTTATGTTTTTGCAATTTGGATTGGAATTGGAGTTTACGCCATTTATGATTTGCTAAAAAATTACTTACAACCCAAATTTGCTGTACCAATTGTTTTAGCAACTACAATGCTAGGTGCGCCTTTATTAATGGCATCTCAGAACTGGGACGATCACGATCGTTCCGGGAAATTCACCGCCATTGCATTAGCAAAAAACTATTTAAATTCATGCGATAAAAATGCCATTCTATTTACCATCGGTGATAATGATACGTTCCCGCTTTGGTATGCTCAAGAAATTGAAAATGTTAGAACTGACGTTAAAATAGTAAATACGAGTTTATTTATGACCGATTGGTATATCGATCAAATGAAAAGTAAAACCTATCAATCAGATGGTTTGCCTATTTCGTTTACTCACGATCAATATGTAGGAGATAAATTGGATTTTGTGGTTTACAACCAATTAACAGATGCACGTTGGGACATTAAGAATTTTATGGAGTTTACCAAAAGTAATGATCCCAAAACTATTATAGATATGCAAAATGGTCAAAAAGCACATTTTTATCCAACTAACAAAATTCGATTGGTAATTGATAAAAACAATATCATTAAAAATAAAGTAGTGAACCCCAAATTTTATGATTCAATTGTTCCCTACATCGACATAGATATAAAAGGTAGAGCTATCTATAAAAACCGATTAATGATGTTGGATGTTCTAACCAATAACAATTGGAAAAGACCCATTTACTTTTCACCAGGAAGTTTCGGTGATGACGATTACATTTGGATGAAAGATTATTTACAGTTGGATGGAATGGTTTATAAATTAGTTCCAATTAAAACTCCATTAGCAAAAGATGCAAGCCAACATGATATGGGATGCATTGATTCTGATGTGATGTATACTGTGGTGAAAAATTGGGATTGGGGTAATGGAGATAGTCCAACTATTTATCATGACCCTGAAACCAGAAGAAATAGTATTTCCTACAGAACCAATCTTTCTAGATTAATGGAGCAATTAATTAATGAAGGTAAATTTGCAAAAGCAGAAGAAATTATTGACCTAGGAATGAAAAAAATGCCGCTAAAATATTATGATTATTATACTATGGTTGAGCCATTTGCGAGTGGGTATTATGCTATTGGAAAAAAGGAAAAAGCTAGAAAGTTATTAACGGAACTTTCGGCTAAATACCAAGAGCAATTAAAATATTTCAGCAATTATAAACCTTCAGAGTTAGGAACAGTAGCTATGGAAGTGGTAACAAATATTGAAAGATACAGAAGTTTATTGCTTGTAATGAAAGACAGTAAAGATTTGGAATTTTACAATGAGAATAGAAAAGTTTTTAATACCTACAATCACCTATTCAAACTATTTGATAGAGATGACGAATAAAAAAGTAAATATTTTATGATTTAATGAAAAATAGGTCTTTATTTTTCATTTTAAGTGAAATACAAACTACAGAAATTGTTTTTTTTGATCTTAAAGTTGGTCTTGAACCAAACTAATAATTGTATTGGCATCTAGCTCACCAGATTGTCTCCAAACCATCTGACCCTGTTTGTAAATCATTAAAGTTGGAAGTCCTTTAATTCGTAAAGCATCGGCTAATTCTTGATTTTTATCAACATCAATTTTTATAACTTTTGCTTTATCCCCAAGGGCTGCAGCCACATCTCTGATAACAGGATGCATGGAAACCGAAGGCTCGTTCCATTCTGTGTAAAAATCAATTAGCACTGGTAATTGAGTATTTATAAGTTCTCCAAATTTTGACATAAAACCAAAAAATTTAATATAATTTAGACTTCTAAATAGAGATTATACGGTACAAATATAAGGATTTTGACAAATTACACTGTATATTTTCCTTTTTTTAGTTCTATAACCGTAATTTCTGGCATAATTCCAACGCGACCAGGATAGGCATGAAAGCCAAATCCTCTATTCACATACACGTATCTTCCATTATTTTCGTATAATCCAGCCCATTGTTTATACATATATTGTGCCAAACTCCATTTGAAATAGCCTGGAATTTCTATTCCAAATTGCATTCCATGGGTATGCCCTGATAAAGTTAAGTGGAAATTCTTCTCGTGGTTTTTAACTTCGTATTCCCAATGGGACGGGTCGTGACTCATTAAAATTTTGAAATCGTCCTGAGTTAAATTGGCGGAAGCCTTATTGATATCGCCTGCTTTTTTAAAATTATTACCCCAATTTTCAACTCCAACTAAAGCGATTTTATCCTCTCCTTTTTCAATGAAAATATGTTGGTTTAAAAGCAATTTAAAATCAATTTGACCATATAAATCTTTGATTGCCTCAAAATTTTCCTCCTTCGCTTTTTGGGATGGCCAAGTTACATACTCACCATAATCATGATTTCCAAGCACGGAGAATTTACCGTATTTATGTTTTTTTATTCTCTTGAAGGTGTCAATCCAAGGATGCATTTCTTTAGCATGCGTATTTACAATATCCCCTGTGAATAAAATCAAATCCGAATTTTGCTCGTTTACCAAATCAATCGCATAATTTATTTTATCGGGATTGTCAAAACTACCACTATGAATATCTGAAATTTGGGTGATGGTAAACCCATCAAAAGCATCGGGTAGATCAGGAAAGAAAACTCGTTGCTTGATAACTTTGTAATTGTATTTTCCTAATGTCATTCCATAAATTAAGGAGGCAAATGGAATTGCTGCCAATCCTAAAGCGATTTGACTTACAAATTTTCTTCTTTCAGGAAAAAAACTTGCGTCTTTATTGTAATTTGAAAAATAATTTGAAGTCCCTACAAATAATCGGTAAATATCTTCAAAAAGTAATACTATTGACAATAAGAATTTTGGAATTAAAACTAATAACAACAATCCTAATGTGATCATAGTCATTTTGGTTTGACCCACACTCCTATCAAATTTTGTAAATTGATATACTATAAATACAATTGCTGAAAGAGATACAACAAGATATACTGTTAAATTCAATTTTGATTTTGTGATTGTTTTTACTGCTTGAAAAGCATAAAGTTCAATGATGAGGATAATTAGAAAAAGGAAGAGGATGCGGAAAGCCATTCAAAAAATTTTTATACAAAATAACGAATAAATAAAACAAATGTAACTTCTATTAAATAAAAATTAACTTGAAGTGTATTCTTTAAATTCCGATTGATTATTTTTACACATTAAAATTCACTTTTCATTATATGTCAGCTCAAAAACGATTGTTCCTATTAGATGCTTATGCTTTAATTTTCAGAGGTTATTATGCCTTTATAAAAAACCCTAGAATCAATTCAAAAGGGCTCGATACTTCGGCAATTATGGGTTTTATGAATTCATTAATGGATGTAATCAAAAGGGAAAAACCAGATCATTTGGCGGTAGCATTTGATAAAGGAGGAAGTGATTTACGAAATGATATTTTCCCAGAATACAAAGCCAATCGTGACGCAACACCCGATGCCATTAAAATTGCGGTTCCTTACATACAAGAATTATTAAAGGCCATGCATATTCCTATTATTGAAGTAAAAGGCTATGAAGCCGACGATTTAATTGGTACTATTGCCAAACAAGCCGAAAAACAAAATTATAAAGTTTTCATGGTTACCCCAGATAAAGATTTTGCCCAATTGGTTTCCGAAAATATTTTTATGTACAAACCTGCTAGAATGGGTAACGGAATTGAGATTTGGGGGATTCCTGAAGTGCTTGAAAAATTTGAAATCGAAAGACCAGAACAAGTAATCGATTTCTTAGGAATGATGGGCGATGCCGCCGATAATATTCCCGGACTTCCAGGTGTTGGAGAAGTTACAGCAAAGAAATTTTTGAAAGAATTTGGTACCATGGAAAATTTATTGGCCAATACTGATCAGCTTTCAGGAAAAATGAAAGACAATATTGAAGCCAATAAAGAAAAAGGACTTTTGTCTAAAAAATTAGCCACTATTCTTTTAGATTGTCCTGTAGTTTTTGATGAAAATGACTACGAATTATCCACTCCGGATGTTGCAAAAACAGATGCCTTATTTAATGAATTAGAATTCAGAAGAATGGCAGAACAATTTGACGCTATTTTTAAAAAAGGAGGAGCGCCATCACAATTAAACCATGTTGAAGAAGCCAAATTATACAAAAAACCACAATCTAAAAACGAAGAACAATTTGACCTTTTTGGTAGTACACTTCACGATGAAACTTCTGATGAAACGCGACACCAATATTATAGCTCTTTAGAAAATACGGAACATTTTTATCAAACTATTCAGGGGGAATTGGCTGTTAAATTGCTTTTGCAAAATTTACAAAATCAAACTTCTGTTTGTTTTGATACCGAAACGACAGGGCTTGATGCGTTGCATGCCGAATTAGTTGGAATTTCATTTTCTTATGAAAAAGGAAAAGGATTTTATGTGCCCTTTCCAGAAAATCAAGAGGAAGCAACCGCTTTAATAGACAAATTCAGACCGTTTTTTGAGAATGAAGCGATAGAAAAAATCGGTCAAAACTTAAAATACGACCTAAAAATACTTTCCAATTACAACATCCAAGTCAAAGGAAAATTGTTTGATACGATGATTGCGCATTATTTGATAAATCCAGATATGCGTCACAATATGGATATTTTATCGGAAACCTATTTAAAATATTCTCCAAAATCAATTGAAGATTTAATAGGTAAGAAAGGGAAAAATCAGCTTTCAATGAGAGACGTTCCGTTGGAATACATCAAAGAATATGCTGTTGAAGATGCCGATATCACTTTACAATTGAAAGAGAATTTTACCTTACAATTAGATAAAACGGAAACCAAAAAGCTCTTCGACGAAATTGAAATTCCATTGGTGAAAGTATTGGCGGCAATGGAAAAAGAAGGAATTCGAGTAGATGTAGATTTCTTAAAATCGTTATCGCACGATTTAGGGAATGATATCCAAAAACTGGAAACTACTATTTATGAAATTGCAGGAGAGAAATTCAATTTGGCATCTCCAAAACAATTAGGGGACATCTTATTTGACAAATTAAAAATTGGCGGAGCAAAACAAAAAAAGACAAAAACCGGCCAATATGCCACTGGTGAAGAAATATTAAATTACCTGGTAAACGAGCATGAAATTGTAAAAGCAATTCTGGATTGGCGACAATTGGTGAAGTTACAAAATACATATGTGGACGCTTTGCCCAACCAAGTTGACACAGTTACAAAACGAATTCACACCGATTACATGCAAACAGTTGCTGCGACAGGACGATTAAGTTCTAATAATCCAAACTTGCAAAATATCCCAATTCGAACCGAACGAGGGCGTCAAATTCGAAAAGCATTTGTGGCTCGCGATGAAAATTATACGCTAGTTTCTGCCGATTATTCTCAAATAGAGCTTCGTATAATTGCGGCTTTAAGCGGTGAAGAAAATATGATTCAATCTTTCCAAAAAAATGAAGATATTCATAAAGCAACCGCTTCCAAAGTGTTTAATATTCCGTTAGAAGAAGTGACACGCGAACAAAGAAGCCATGCAAAAACAGTAAATTTTGGAATTATATATGGCGTTTCTGCCTTTGGATTAAGTAACCAAACTTCACTTTCAAGAGCCGAAAGTGCTGCTTTGATTGAGGCTTATTATCAAACGTATCCAAAATTAAAATCTTATATTAATAACCAAATCCAATTTGCAAGAGAAAATGGTTATGTCCAAACTATACTCGGAAGACGTCGCTATTTAAAAGATATCAATTCGCAAAACGCCATTGTTCGAGGTGGTGCCGAAAGAAACGCGGTGAATGCTCCTATTCAAGGAAGTGCTGCCGATATTATAAAAATTGCCATGATTACTATTCACGAGAAACTAACCACTGAAAATTGGAAAAGTAAAATGCTTTTGCAGGTGCATGACGAGTTAGTTTTTGACGTTCATCATTCAGAATTAGAGAAAATTAAACCCATGATCAAGCATGAAATGGAAACTGCATTTGCCTTAAATGTTCCGTTGATTGTTGAAATTGGAGAAGGTAGCGATTGGTTGGCAGCACATTAAAATAAATATTTAAATTAACTAATTTCATTAACTTTGAAGAATGAAAACTAACTATTCAGTAAATGATTTATCAAAACATCTTTTTTGGGATGTAGATATTTCAATGTTAAGTTTTGAAAATTCAAAAGAGCAAATTATTTATAAAGTAGTTGAATTTGGACTTATTAAAGATTGGAATATCATTAAAGAAATATATAGTTTAGAAACAATTAAAACAGTTTCTTTAGAATTTCGAAACTTGGATGTAGTTACACTTTCCTTTTTATCTACTCTATTTAATATCAATAAATCAGAATTTAGATGTTACAAACTCAAACAATCCAACCTGAACTTCTGGAATTATTAAAGAAGATTATGTCTTCTTCCGTTTTTGAAGGATTCAATCTTGTTGGGGGAACCTCTTTAGCTTTGCAAATTGGGCACCGTTTTTCGGTTGATATCGATATGTTTGGCATAAGAGAAATCGACGAATTTGAATTTGTGAATGAACTTTCTAACTTTGGAAAAGTTAATATTATTAAGAAAAGTAAAAACGTTTTAATTTTATCTGTAAATGACATAAAAGTAGATTTTGTAAATTACAAATATCCATTATTGGAAGAAATAACTATAATCGAGACCATTCGTTTGGCTTCGGATAAAGATATTGCAGCGATGAAATTGAACGCAATTGCTGGACGAGGCAGTAGAAAGGATTTTATTGATTTGCATTTTTTACTTCAAAAATATTCACTTAAAGAAATGATTTCTTTCTATAATATAAAATACTCGGACGGTTCAGAATTTATGGTTTTAAAAAGTTTAACCTATTTTGAAGATGCTGAAAGTGAAGAAATTCCAGTTCTTTTTCAAAAATTAGATTGGAATGAAGTTAAAGTTTCGATTCAAAAGGCACTGAATGATTTTAACATTTAACCTATACGCGTCTAGACGAATCTCTTTCTCTGAGTTCGGTTTTGATTATAGCGGTTTTGTATGGGTTTTCCTCCTCTTTGCTTTCTAATCTTTCGATAAGCAATTTTGCAGCAGCTTCTCCAATTTCTGGACCATGCTGACTAACGGTTGTTAAACTTGGAGACAAACGGCGGGAGGCCAAAATTCCATCGGCAAAGCCAATTATAGAAAGGTTTTCTGGTATTTTGTAGCCATATTTTAATCCGAATTTTAAAGCTGCAACAGAATCATTTTCATCTAATGCAAAAATTCCATCGACTTTATGGTTTTCAAAGAGATCTTGGATTTTTAATTTCGAATCTTCCTCTGATTCCGTTCTAATAATTAGGTTTTCATCTATTGGAAAATTATTGTCTTGAAGCGCTTTTAGATACCCTTCATGTCTTAGTTTTCCAACGCTTAAATTATCTATTGAAGAGAATAACGCAACCTTTTTACAACCTAAATCAATTAAATGTTGGGTAGCATTTCTAGCAGAATCAAAATCATCTACAATCACTTTGTCGCAATCTACTTCATCAGAAGTTCTGTCGAACATTACAATTGGGGTGCCATCATTAATAATTTCTTTAAAATGCTCGTATTCATTTAACTTTTGAGCTTCCTTAGAAATAGACAAAATAAATCCGTCAATAGTTCCATTACTTAAAATTTCCAATGCGTGAATTTCTTTTTCAATAGATTCATTTGAAATACACATTATTACATTGTAACCTTTGGATTCGGCTACTTTTTCTATTCCAGTGAAGACTTTTGCAAAAAAGGAATTTAGAATATTAGGAATAATTACTCCAATAGTTTTCGTTTTTCTACTTTTTAAATTAATACCAATAACGTTTGGTTTATAATTTTTAAGTTTTGCATATTCTTTAATTCTGATTTTAGTTTGTGTACTAATTTCAGGACTATCATTCAAAGCTTTAGAAACCGTAGAAACAGAAACTAAAAGTTCTTTGGCAATTTGTTTTAAAGTAGCTTTTGATTTCATTGAAATAAAATTAGGTGTAAAAGTATGAAAATTGAATAAAATATTTAAAAATAATTACTCTTTTAACTTAAAGTGGGCATAAAAAGCAGAAAAAATAAATTTTTTTCAAAAAACTAATTATTTAAGATATTGAAAAAAAGGGATAAAAAGCCATTGAAATTAACTACTATACCTACTGATAATTTAAGGTAACTACTATTTTTAAAATAATCTTAATCAGGTATTTGTATTTAAAATAAATAATTGTACTTTTGCAACCCCTTTATTGGGAATGGAATGTTTAATTAAAAAAATATTATGGACGCATTAAGCTACAAGACACAATCAGCAAGCAAAGCCACCGTTACAAAGGAGTGGATCATTGTTGATGCCGATGGGCATAACTTAGGTCGTCTTGCTTCAAAAGTCGCAATGATTTTGAGAGGTAAGTACAAGCCAAGTTACACCCCACACGTCGACTGCGGAGATAACGTTATTGTTATCAACTCAGAGAAAATTAACCTTACAGGTAACAAAATGGATGACAAAACGTACATCCGTCACACTGGTTACCCTGGAGGACAAAGATCTTTAACTGCTAAAGTATTGCAATCAAAAAATCCTGCATTACTAGTAGAAAAAGCCGTAAAAGGAATGTTACCTAAAAATAAATTAGGAGCAGAACTTTTCAGAAATTTAAATGTTGTTGTAGGTTCAGAGCACAAACAAGGCGCTCAAAAACCTAAAACTGTTAACTTAAACGATCTTAAATAATGGGAGTTATTCACAAAATAGGTAGAAGAAAAACCGCTGTTGCGCGTGTTTATGTTACAGAAGGAACAGGAGTTATCGTAGTAAACAAAAAACCGTTTGCAACTTATTTTCCAACAGCTACTTTACAATACAAAGTATTACAAGCAATGACATTAACTGACAATGCTTCTAACTTTGATGTAAAAATTAATGTTTACGGAGGAGGTTCAACTGGTCAAGCAGAAGCGGTGAGAATGGCAATTGCAAGAGCAATGTGTGAAGTAGGCGAAGGAAACAGAGCTGTATTGAAACCAGAAGGTTTATTAACTAGAGACCCAAGAATGGTTGAACGTAAAAAATTCGGTCAGAAGAAAGCTCGTAAGAGATTCCAATTCTCTAAACGTTAATAGTGCCTGTCTTGTTCTATTGGAACAAGGCATCGTTTATTTAATAAATTTAAAACAATGTTGTTGTTGTCAAGCAAAAGCTTGAAATTAGTTTAGCATCTAAATGAAGCCAACTGCAAACAGCTAATCGCTAATCGCTTTTTGGACCATTGCTAATCAACAGAACGTAAACTAAACAAAAAATGTCAAACAAAGTAGAAGTAAAAGAATTACTAGAAGCAGGTGTTCATTTTGGGCACATGACTAGAAAATGGGATCCAAACATGGCTCCATACATTTATATGGAACGTAATGGAATTCACATTATCAATCTATATAAAACGGCAGCAAAAATTGAAGAAGCAAATGATGCTTTGAAAAAAATCGCTGCGTCAGGTAGAAAAATATTATTTGTTGCTACCAAAAAACAAGCGAAAGATATCGTTGCTGATAAAGCAAAAAATGTAAACATGCCTTACATCACTGAAAGATGGCCTGGTGGAATGTTGACCAATTTCGTTACTATTCGTAAAGCTGTTAAAAAAATGGCTACTATCGATAAAATGAAAAAAGACGGAACATTCATGACACTTTCTAAAAAAGAGCGTTTACAAGTGGATCGTCTTCGTGCAAAATTAGAGAAAAACTTAGGTTCAATTTCTGATATGTCAAGACTTCCTGCTGCATTATTTGTAGTAGATATTAAAGCAGAACACATCGCAATTAAAGAAGCTCATAAATTAAACATTCCAGTTTTTGCAATGGTTGATACCAACTCTGATCCAAGAGAGGTTGATTATGTTATCCCGGCAAATGATGATGCTTCAAAATCAATTGAGAAAATTCTAACTTTAGTAACTGCAGCAATCACAGATGGATTGGCTAACCGAACTTCTGATAAAGAAGGAGACGCTGAAGCTCCAGTTGCTGAAGAAGCGACTGAAACTGTTGAAGCAAC
>Ga0114975_10002733_pt1 | contig 12012 bp, 10 predicted proteins | sample S_130626_EF_Meta_FD_87031 | JGI IMG/M metagenome (GOLD analysis project Ga0114975, IMG submission 87031) | Freshwater microbial communities from Lake Simoncouche, Canada to study carbon cycling - S_130626_EF_MetaG | ecosystem: Environmental > Aquatic > Freshwater > Lake | place: Lake...
AAACCTATACGTACGGATTGAATGATTTGAATAATTTTACAAATGTTATTTTTAGAATTGTATTTGTCTCAGACGATGCAATCAATCAAGAAGGAGCAATTGTTGATGATTTTTTAATTAGTGGCACTTTATCTAATCAAAATTTTGAAATTGACAACATTGTAATTGCACCAAATCAATCAAAAGGTATTTTTATAGTACATTCTGGTAATATTGACATAGACAAATTGGAGGTTTTTGACCTAACCGGCAAGATAATCAAAACAGAAACGGATTTAGACCGTCAAAATTTTAAAATAGATTTAACGAATGTTGCATCAGGAATTTATTTTGTAAAAATAACTTCTAATCAACAAACTACAGTCAAAAGAATTATCAAAAACTAAGCTTTTGAAATTGTCGTAAACAACCTATTGATCAACAAATGTTAAAAATAAAATTACTGAAATATTATTAATATATTTGAAAAAAATTACAAAAATGAAAAAAATTATCTTTTTAATTATCCTTTTTAACGCTATTATAGGATTCTCTCAATTCAACAAAAATTCACCATGGATAAAAACAGATAGCTTAGCCCTTTCTGGAAAAGCCAATATTAATCAAATAGTTAACAGTTTTGAAAATTATTGGGAAAACAAAGATTATAAGAAAAAAGGAAGTGGTTATAAACCCTTTATGCGATGGGAATACCATTGGAGAAACAAAACCGATGAACAAGGATTTTTGATTACTCCTGCGCAAATGTGGGCTGCTTTTAATGAAAAAAACCAAAGAAATTCAAGTCGAAGCACTTTTAATGCTCCGCCAAGTAATTGGCAACCAATCGGTCCTTTTGCGAATGCAAATGCTAATTCTACAAGAGCAAGAGGTCGAGTAAATACGGTTTTGGTAGATCCTGTAAATCCAAATACCATTTACATGGGAACACCTGCGGGTGGCATTTGGAAATCGCTTGATGCAGGAACAAATTGGATTCCACTATCCGATAATTTACCACAAATTGGCGTGTCAGGTATAGCCGTAGACCCAAATAATACAAACATCATTTATATTTCAACTGGCGATTGTGATGCCAATGATTCGTATTCGATTGGAGTTATGAAATCTACAGATGGAGGAAATACATGGAACACAACAGGACTGTCTTTTACTACAACCGATAAATCTTCAGGAGATATAATCATCAATCCAAACGATTCAAATATGTTATGGGTTGCAACCTCAGATGGTGTTTATAAAACTTCTAATGCAGGAACAACATGGACATTGTCTCAAACAGGGGATTTTTCTCAAGGAAGAATAAGGTTAAAAGTAGGCGATCCTAACACCGTTTATGCAGTTTCAAACAACCGTTTTTATCGTTCGACAAATGCTGGAACAACTTTTTCAATTGTATCGCCAGGGCTTCCTTTTAATTCAAATAGATTACTTTTGGATGTAACTGCAGCAAATCCAAACACTCTGTATATATTAAGTACAAATGGTTCTAATGGAATGCAAGGCATATACAAATCAGTAAATGGCGGAACAAATTGGACAAAAATGTCCGGAACAAATGACTACTTTGGCGGTTCAACACAAGCATGGTATGATTTAGCGTTTGCTGTTTCGCAAACCAATGAATCAGAACTTTATATAGGCTGTTTGGATATTTGGAAATCTACAAATGGTGGAACTACTGCAACACAAATCAACAACTGGAATGTTTATAATCCAGTTTTCACCCATGCAGATATTCACTATTTAAGATTTTTTGGAAACAAATTGTACTGCGGAAGCGATGGTGGAGTTTACGTTTCTGATAATAATGGTGCTTCATTTACTGATAAAACTGGAGAGGCTCAAATTAGTCAAGCTTATAAAATTGCCGTGGCTAAACAAACCTCATCAAAGGTTGTGATTGGTCTTCAAGACAATGGAGGATATTCGTTTAACAATAATTTATGGAGAGGATATCATGGCGGGGATGGAATGGATTGCGCAATAAATCCAACGAATAACAGTCTTTATTATGGGTTTTTATACTACGGTCAAACCTTATTTATTAGTAACAACTCTGGATTGGGAACCACCTCAACTATTGCTGGTCCAACAGGACAACAAGGAAATTGGGTAACACCTATGATGATGAACAAAGACGGTGAATTGTTCGCAGGTTTCACAAATCTTTACCGACTAACTTCGACTGGCTGGGTGCAACAAAACACAGGTCTTTCGCCTTTTGGAGGAAGTAACCTTGACGTGATTGCAACAGACCCAAATAATGCTAATAATATTTTTGTTTCTAATGGAATTAATCTCTATAAAAGTACAAATGCAGGAGTGAGTTTTGCATTATCTTATAGTGCGCCAACTTCAATTACTTCAATAAATTTTCATTCAAGCGATAGTAATACTATTTATATCACAACAGAAACTATTACTGGATTAGCTATGAAATCCACTAATGGAGGCACTTCCTTTTCTTCAATTAGCCAAGGACTTCCAAATATTGGTAAAAATGTAATCATTCATCAAGGAAGAAATCCTAATAATCCAGTATATGTTGGTACAAGTTTAGGTGTCTATTACAGAGATGATACAATGTCTCAATTCGAACCTTTTGACACTAATCTTCCAAATGTTTCTGTTACAGATTTAGACATCAATTTAGAAGACAATAAAATTTTAGCCGCAACTTACGGCAGAGGAGTTTGGGTTGCATCAATTCCAGTAGTTGCCCCAGCAAGTGATGTAAAGATTGTAGATATCCCAAGTCCTACATCATCAACAATTGGATGTGATGGAAACATAATTCCAGAAATTCAAGTTAAAAACAATGGATTGACTACTATTTCTAATGTTTCAATTACCTATTCTATAAACACCAATAATTATACATACGATTGGACAGGAACTATAAATGTAGATGAAACAGCAAGCATTACATTACCTCAAGCACTTCTTCCAAAAGGAACTTATACCTTAAACGTTACTTCAACAATTGCTAATGACGCTTATCCAGACAACAATTCGGCGACAAAAATATTTTATGTTAATGAACCTGGAACAGTAAACACAACCAATACTTTCGAAAATACTAGCGATGAATTATTAGAATACAATGAAGGCAGTGCTTCTGGGCTTTGGACACGAGGAATAAGAGGCGGAACGGTAATCACTTCTGGCACAAACAATGTGTATGCGACGACTTTGACCGGAACTTATCCTGATAAAACAAAATCTTATTTGGTTTCTAAATGCTATAATTTAACACAACTCGCGAACCCAGACATTAGTTTTAAATTAGCGTTTGATTTAGAAATCAATTGGGATGTAGTTTATGTAGAATACTCTACCAACTTCGGTCAATCTTGGCAAGTTTTGGGTGCTCAAGGTCCAAATTGGTACAACAGCAATAGAACTCCTCTAACGTCGGGAACAGATTGTTTCAATTGCCCTGGAGCGCAATGGACAGGAACAGACGGAGTAATAAAAACATACAATTATTCTTTAAATAGCATTGGAACGGAAACCAATGTTATATTCAGAATAGTTTTTGAATCTGATGATGCAGAAGTAGCTCAGGGAGTTATTATTGATGATTTTTTAATCAGTGGCGCACTTGCAACTCAAAATTTTGAATTAGATAAAATAGTAATATCCCCAAATCCTTCTGCGGGTATTTTTACGATTTTTTCTAGTAATCTAAATTTAGATAAAATTGAAGTATATGACATTACAGGGAAAATAATCAACAGCAAAACAAATTTAAATGCTACCAATACAACTTTAGATTTAACCAATGTTTCAACAGGGATTTACTTCGTAAAAATCGTATCAAATAACCAGTCTACAGTAAAAAGAATTATTAAAAACTAAAATATGACTATCCATAAAAATTTTAAAAATCTATTTTTGACTTTGGCATTGATGGGTTTTTTTTCGACACAAGCTCAAAATGCTGACGCAAAAAAAATGCCTGGAATCAATTTAGATTACATGGACAAAAAAACCAAACCTGTTGACGATTTTTACAAATTTGTAAACGGAACTTGGCTCGAAAAAACTGCAATTCCATCCGACAAAACCCGTTGGGGAAGTTTTGATGAATTGCGCCAAAACACAGACAAAGATGCGCTTGCAATTTTAAACGATGCCGCTAAAAACCCAAAATACAAAGCCAATACAGACCAAGGAAAAGCAATTAATGTTTACAAGTCCGCAATGGACACCGTTGCGCGAAACACACAAGGAATAAAACCTTTGCAACCCTATTTGGCTAAAATTAATGCTGTCAAAAACATCAATGATTTACAAAAATTAATGATGAATGAAGAAGCTGTGGGCGGGGGAGTTGGTTTTTTTGGATTCGGAATTGGAGCTGACGAAAAAAACAGCAACAAAAATGTTGTCAGTCTTGGCCCAGGAAGTTTAGGGTTACCTGATCGAGATTATTATGTTTCTGAAGATAAAGATTCAAAAGAAAAAAGAGAAAAATATGTAGTTCATGTTGCTAAAATGCTGCAATTTTTAGGCGAAAATCCTGAACAAGCAAAAGCTGATGCAGATAAAATATTGGCCTTAGAAATTCAAATGTCAAAACCAAGGTTGGACAGGGTAGAACGAAGAGATAGTAAAAAACAATACAATCCAACAGCGATTACCGATTTGAAAAAAATGGTGCCAACAATAGATTGGAATGCTTATGTAAAAACAATCGGTGTAGCAAAAGTTGATACTATAATTGTTTCTCAACCACGATATATGGCAGCGTTGCAAACTATTTTTTCAGAAAACAAAGTGGAAGATTGGAAAGCTTACATGCGATGGATGTTGTTGCGCAGTGCTTCGGGTCAATTATCAACAACTATCGAAACTGCCAACTGGGAGTTTTATGGAAAAACATTAACAGGAGCGCTAAAGCAAAGACCAAGACACGAAAAGGCACTTCAAGTAGTTAACGGAACTGTTGGCGAAGCGTTAGGTAAATTGTATGTTGAAAAAATGTTTCCAGCCGAGGCAAAAACCAAAGCATTCAACATGATTGAAAATATCATTCTTGCTTATAAAGCAAGAATCAATAATTTGACATGGATGTCGCCTCCAACAAAACTAAAGGCTATTGAAAAATTAGATAAACTGACCATCAAAATTGGCTATCCAGACAAATGGGAAGACTACTCAGCATTAACAGTAAATAGTCCAGAAAATGGCGGAAGCTATTTTAACAATATGAAGAATGTTTCTCAATGGCAATGGAAAAAAGATTTAGGAAAATTGAGCAAACTAGTTGATAAAACCGAATGGGGAATGTCGCCACAAACAGTTAATGCTTATTACAATCCTTCTTATAATGAAATTGTATTTCCAGCGGCAATTTTGCAACCACCTTTCTATGATTACAAAGCCGATGAAGCAGTAAATTATGGTGGAATCGGAGCCGTTATTGGTCACGAAATTTCTCACGGATTTGACGACCAAGGCGCTACCTATAACGCTGACGGAAATCTAGTAGATTGGTGGACAGCAGATGATTTTAAGCAATTTACAGCATTAGGCACTGCTTTAGCCGATCAATATTCTTCACTAGAGCCATTGCCAGGAGTTCACGTTGATGGTAAATTTACACTTGGTGAAAACATAGGTGATCTTGGTGGTATTAATGCGGCTTATGATGGCTTACAATTGTATTTAAAAGAAAACAATAACCCAGGATTAATTGATGGATACACCCCAGAACAGCGGTTATTTATTTCTTGGGCAACGGTTTGGAGAGGAAAGATTCGTGATGAAGCTTTGAAAAATCAAGTTAAAACCGATCCGCATTCTCCAGCAATATATAGAGGTTATGTGCCTTTGCAGAATGTAGATTCATTTTATCAAGCTTTCAATATTCAGCCAAACGACGGCATGTATATCGCTCCAGAAAAAAGAATTAGAATTTGGTAATCCAATCTAAAAATATTAAAAACGAGAATTGTAATGGTTCTCGTTTTTTTTTTACTTTTAAAAACACAATTGTTTAAAATTTTTATTCAACTGATTTTTTAATTATATTTGAATATTATTCTAGGCTAAATCGAAGAAAAAATGCTTAAAAATCAAAAGCAGATTGAATTGCGAAAGGATATTAACATTAAACCAAGAAAAGAATCTAAAATACCTTGAAATTTGAAGAAAATAGTCTCTTTGTTGTTGTTTATGCTTTTGGGTTCTTGCCAATATTTTAACAAACCTCAACCTTCAAAAGAAGATTTGTTAAAAAAAGAACTTAATGCCATCAATTGGAACGAAGTGGACGAATATCCTTCGATTTCCGAATGTGATAAGATTGACGATAAAGCGCAACGAAAACAGTGTTTTTTTGACTATTTGACCCAAACTATTCAACAGAAATTGAGCGGAGATACGCTCACTATTTTATATCCTGAACTAGATACAATTGAAGTGAAAGTAACCGTTTTTCCTAATTCAACTTTGCAGTTTGAACCGCAATACCCAAAAGATTCCGTGGCTTACGACACGATTAAAATCGACAGTATTCTTCGTGCTAAATTGGTTGATTTTCCGCGAATAAACCCAGCAGTAAAACGTGGCATTCCAGTGAAAACACAGTTTGTTTTGCCAGTCATTTTAAATATTGAATAGTTTTTATAAAACTAGCCCCTCCCGACAACTGTCAATATCAACTTGCCATTATTACATTAAAATCCGAGTAGCGACAATTCCTATTTTCCCAAAATTTTTAAACGCTTGTGTAAACTTATTTTAGGTCGAGACATTCTTTAACATACTATTTTTTTAAATTTAATACTAAATTCAATTTGCGCGTTTGTATTATGCGCGAATTTTTTACCGCGCAATATTTCATCGCGCAATATTGCACGTTTGTTTTATGTACGAATTTTTTTTCGCGCACTATTTTGTACATGCCGCGCAAATTATACCTAAAAAAAGAGAATGATAGTATTTTTCGCATTGAAATTCGATCCCAACTGCAAATTAGACTAAAACTCCAAGCAAAAATCACCATATAGCTTATTGCCTAAAGCATAAAGCTGATTAAAAAGGTCCTTTAAAACCTCCTTCCCTTCCACTCATACTTTCCAAACAAGGAATAAATCGCAACCGCTACACTAAAAAAAGGATATAGTAAGCTGCTTAATAAGATGTACTTCGTTTTAGCTTGCAGAAAATTTTGCGTTTTTTGAATTAGAATAATGTCGAAGTAGATTTTCAAAAATAAAAGGCCTAAAAACAAGTTCCAAATTCCAAATTCCAAATTCCAAATTCTAAGAAGTAAAAAGATAAAACCCAAATTCCCACACAATACGATTAAACCCAAAATCTTACCAAAATTGCTATTGTAAACTTTGGTTTTCGATGCCCAACGCACTCTTTGGTAAAACAAATCTTTCCAATTGTCGAGTGGTTTAGTGGTGACAATTGTTTCAAATTTTTTTAAATAACTTACTTTTTCAGGAAATTGTTCGACTGCTTTTTGCAATAAAAAAACATCGTCGCCGCTTGCTATGGTATTGTTTCCATCAAATCCTTTTAAGGTTAAAAACAACTTTTTTGTGTAAGCAAAATTGGCTCCATTGCACATAAAAGGTTGGCTAACGCCAAAACTCCCAATCGTTGCGCCTTGCAAACTCGCCAAATCCAATTGCTGAAAATGATGCAGAAACGAATTCTTGCAATCATAGCTAACAGCTCCGCAAACCATCTCGGCATTGTTTTGTTGGATAAATTGGTCTAACACAAAAAGCCAATTTTCCTTCACTATGCAATCTGCGTCGGTTGTAATAATCCATTCACTTTTTGCTAAAGGAATAGCAGTGGAAATCGCATCTTTTTTTGGGGAATTTGAAATTCTTATATTGTCAATGATTGAAACTTGAAACTTGAAACTTGAAACTTGAAACTTCAAATCTGAATCATCATCTACTAAAATTACTTCAAAATAATCGTTTGGATAATTCAAATTCGAAAAACTTTCTAAAAGAGGTGGTAAATTTTGTTCCTCATTTCGAAAAGGAACGATGATAGAAAACTTTGTTTTTGGGACTGTATTTTTTCCTTCAAAAACTATGATCTTGTCAAAACCATAAATCAAAATCCCTATCGATAGAAAGTATAAAATTATAAAAGAAAAAAGCAAAACAGCCATACTTATTGAATTATGATTCAATTGGACTAAGTGTTTTTAATCTAAAATTCAACACATAAAAACCTCCAATTAAAGCAGGTAAAACGATGTTTAAAAACCACATTAATGTAGTTACAAAAACCACAATCCACTCGTTTACGCCAAGCAAACCAAAGAAATATATGGACAAACTTCCCTTAAGTGCAAAATCTAAAAACTGAAAACTAGGCACAATCGACGCCAAAAAATAAACGGTTGTGATAGTTGCCATCATCGAAAAATAGTCTACATCTACATCAAAACCTAAAAATAAAAAATAATACTGGTGCGAAAAAACCAAATAGCGACAAAAACCTAACAAGATGTTTTTTTGATGAATTGATTTCGGAATTGCTGTAATTCGAATTAAAAAGTCTTCAATCGAATAATTTTTTATTTTAATGCTTTTAGATAAAAAAGTAATTAGTAAAATCGCTAACCCAAAACCCAAAACCCAAAACCCAAAACCCAAAAGCAACAAACCAATCGTTCCAAAAAAAACAGTCGCCACTATTTGAATACCATTGCAAATTAAGTTTAAGAAAATGATTTTTTTAGTACTCGTTTTATCATAATAAAGTGCTTTTCCAGCATATTCTCCTACTCCAACTGGCGTGAAAATCCCTAAAGTCAAAGCAGCTAATACTTGTTTCGTGGCTTCAGAAATTGAAATGTTTTTAATGGTTTTGACTAAGTTTTGCCATTTCAAGATTTCCAAAAAGCGATTCAAAAAACTTAGAAACAAAATAAAACTAATTCCAAACAATGATTTGTTTTTTTGCAAAAGCACTAAAAATTTATCCCAATCTAGCTTATCGTTATTGGCAAGTTGACGATAACAAAAATAAAAAGCGCCAACTACTATCAAAAGTTTGACAAAAAAGAAAAGGAATTGTTTAGTTTTGTAAGTAATTGTTAACATTGCTGCAAAGAAACAAACTTTAAACTTTAAACCTTAAACTTTAAACAAAAAATTGCCAAACGAAAGAATCATATTAGGCATAGACCCCGGAACAACAATTATGGGTTTTGGCATCATTAAAGTGGTGGGCAAAACGATGCAATTTGTTCAACTTAATGAATTGCAATTGAGTAAATATGACAACCATTATCAAAAACTAAAAATCATTTTTGAACGTACTATAGAATTAATAGAAACGCACCATCCAGACGAAATTGCAATTGAAGCGCCATTTTTCGGAAAAAATGTGCAATCGATGTTGAAACTCGGTCGCGCACAAGGTGTAGCCATGGCAGCAGGACTTTCAAGAGGAATTCCGATTACTGAATATGAGCCAAAGAAAATAAAAATGGCCATTACAGGCAACGGAAATGCTAGCAAAGAACAAGTTGCCAAGATGCTACAACAACTTTTAGGTTTAAAAGAATTACCGAAAAACCTGGACTCGACAGATGGTTTAGCAGCAGCAGTTTGCCATTTCTTTAACGCTGGAAAAACAGTTGGAGAGAAAAGCTATACTGGTTGGGATAGTTTTGTGAAGGAAAATGCTAATAAGATTAGTGGTCAGTGATCAGTTTTTAGTGCTCAGTCGATTCGTGTTCAGTTCAGAAATAATTATTAAATATCTGATTATGAGATTTCAAGATTTATTGGTGTATAAAAAATCATTTGCGTTAGCAATGAAAATTTTTGAAATAACAAAAACATTTCCAAAAGAAGAAATATATTCCTTAACTGATCAAATCAGACGAAGTTCAAGGAGTGTGCCCGTTACAATTGCTGAGGCATACAGAAAGCGGATTTACCCAAAACATTTTTACAGTAAATTAACAGATTCTGATGGTGAGAATTCGGAAACCCAAGTTTGGTTGGAATTCGCAGTTTCATGTAAATATATTTCTAACGAAACTCATAATGAATTGCTTTTTGAAAGTATCGAAGTTGGAAAATTAATCAATTATATGTTATTAAATCCAGCAAAATTTGGTGTTAAAAAGGAATCATAATTAAGTGGTAAGTTTTTAGTGATTAGTTCTTTAGTGGTCAGTGGTCAGTTGGATAGTGTTCATGTAAATAGTACAAAACCTGAAACCAATCACATTATGAGCTATATGCTTGATTATTAACAAACCCAACGATGAACACTATTTAAATCTGAACACTGAAAACTTTAAGCTTTTAAACTAAATACTAAATCACTGAACACTGAAAATTAAATGCCTAAAGAACTGAATACTGAACACTATTTAAATCTGAACACTAAAAACTTTAAGCTTTTAAACTATACACTAAATCACTGAACACTGAAAACTATTTAAAACTGAACACTAAAAAAACTGAATACTAAATCACTGAACACTGAACACTAATTTATGAGCGGCATCTACATCCACATCCCATTTTGCAAGCAAGCGTGCAACTATTGCGATTTTCATTTCTCGACTTCGGTGAAAATGAAAAACGAGATGGTTTTGGCTTTGTCACAAGAAATTGAGTTGCGCAAAAGTGAATTTCAAGGAGAAGTTGTTGAAACCATTTATTTTGGTGGAGGAACGCCAAGTAGATTGCTAATTGCTGAAATTAAATTATTGATTGATTCCGTTTATCATAATTATAATATAGCTCAAAATCCTGAAATTACACTCGAAGCCAATCCCGATGATTTATCTGAGGAGTACTTAATTCAGCTCTCAAAAATTGGAATAAACCGACTTTCGATAGGCATTCAGTCCTTTTTTGAACAGGATTTAAAAATGATGAATCGAGCACACAATTCCGAAGAAGCCAAAGCATGTTTGCAAATGGCAACGCGTTATTTCGACAATATTTCTGTAGATTTAATTTATGGAATTCCAGGGCTTTCAAATGAAAAATGGACCGAAAATATTGAAACCGCTTTATCATTCGGGATTCCACATATTTCGAGTTACGCTTTAACCGTTGAACCAAAAACAGCTCTGAAAAAACTAATTGAAAACGGAAAAATTGCTGCTCCAAAAGACGAAATTGCCGCCGAACACTTCTCTATTTTAGTAAAAAAACTAGAAGAAAATGGTCTTATTCATTACGAATTATCCAATTTCGGAAAGGAAAATTACTTTTCTAAAAACAATTCCGCTTATTGGTTAGGAAAAAAATACATCGGAATTGGTCCTTCTGCACACAGTTTTGATGGTGAAAAACGCAGTTGGAATGTGTCTAATAATTCCACTTATTTAAAATCAATTGCCGAGAACAAGTTGCCTTCTGAAAGTGAAATTCTCACAAAAACCGACCGATACAACGAATATGTAATGACTGGTTTGCGCACCATTTGGGGAATTTCTTTAGACAGAATTGAAAGGGAATTTGGTAAATCTTATTTGGATTATATCCGCAAACACGCCTTGAAATTTATCAATGATGATTTGCTTTTTATAGAAAATGAAATTTTAAAACCCACTCCAAAAGGTAAATTTTTGTGCGATGGAATTGCAAGTGATTTGTTTACGCTGAACTAGTTTCAGCATCTTTTGAATTAGTTTCAGTATCTTTTGAAAGTAAGAAAGTAAAATTGAACATAAGATAAAGAGTGATGATTAAAGGTTATACTTATATATTGACCAGTAAAAATTTTTCGTTTTTATATGTTGGAGCTACCAAGAATTTAAAAAATAGAATTGAATGCCATAAAAATGGCTCTGGCGCAGTTTTTACAAAAAAATATAATGCTACAATTCCAATTTATTTTGAAGAATTTGAGGATTATAGAGATGCTTTTGCGAGAGAAAAACAATTAAAGAGCTGGCATAAAGATTGGAAATGGAATTTGGTAAAAATTTTAAATCCCGAATTAAAAGATTTATATTTGAAGTTATAAAAAAGTGTCTAATCA
>Ga0114975_10002734_pt1 | contig 12011 bp, 8 predicted proteins | sample S_130626_EF_Meta_FD_87031 | JGI IMG/M metagenome (GOLD analysis project Ga0114975, IMG submission 87031) | Freshwater microbial communities from Lake Simoncouche, Canada to study carbon cycling - S_130626_EF_MetaG | ecosystem: Environmental > Aquatic > Freshwater > Lake | place: Lake...
CATGAAAGATGCAGGGGTCGCACCACCTGGAGTGATACCCATCCAGCAACCAATTAAGCAGCTGCGCAATGAAGTTGCCCAGTACTTAGGCAACTGCTTCCAAGTTTCCCAAACAACCTTACCACGAATCTTTGCTGCAGCACCTTGGAAGGCCAAGCCCTCTTCCATTGAAAGAAGAATCTCGCCAATACCAAACAAGCCGATCACAGCGATCAAGAAGTCAAAACCACGCATCAACTCTGGGTTACCGAAAGTTAAACGCAACTGACCTGTCACGGTATCCATACCAACAGTAGCCAATGCAAAGCCCAACATCATTGCTGAAATTGTCTTGAATGGCGAACCTTTGTTCATACCCACAAAACTACAGAAGGTCAGGAGGTAGACCGAGAAGAACTCCGGCGGACCGAATTGGAGTGCAAACTTCGCCACCAATGGTGCCAAGAAGGTAATCATCACAATCGCAAAGAACGCACCCACAAATGAGGATGTGAACGCTGCTGTCAATGCTTCGCCAGCTTTACCATTACGGGCCATTGGATAACCATCAAAGGTTGTCGCAACAGACCATGGTTCACCTGGGATATTAAATAGCACGGATGTAATCGCGCCACCAAACAATGCACCCCAGTAAATACAGGACAGCATGATGATCGCGGATGTTGGTGGCATTGTGAAGGTCAATGGCAACAGAATCGCAATACCGTTTGCGCCACCCAAACCTGGCAATACACCAATAATCACACCAAGAGTTACACCGACAAGCATTAATAGCAAGTTAAAGGGTGTCATTGCAACGGCAAAGCCGCTGAATAGAGCGTTAATTTCTTCCAACTTGGACTCCTTTTTTAATCTTTTTTAATAGTTATTGTTTTTTTAATTTACGCCCACAAACTCGAGTGGATTGAACCATGCGCCATGTGGCAATGGAACTTGGAACCAGTATTCGAACATGAGGTAAAGAGCCGCGCTCACTCCAACAGAGACGGCAACCGCCTTCCAAATTGGATATTTACCTAACCACACCATGAAGACCGCGATGTAGAGAGCGGCAGAGACATAAATGCCAATCAATTGCACGCCAAGCACAAACACAATCGCCGGCAACAAAACCGCCATCACCTGCTTGGCTGGCTCGCTATCAACAAAGGATTCAGTTTTCTTATTCTTATTCACGATTACAGATTGATACAAAGTAACCGTGCTGGATAACATGATGATCAAGCTGATATAGAAAGGGAAATAACCAGCTTCTGGGCCATCAACACCCCAGCTAGCACCCAGCTTCAGACTACCAATCATCACTGTCAGGCCTATGGCCAAGAACACGATCGATGTGATGATATCCATCGCTCTAACGCTAATGACTGAGTCTTGATTTGAATTGTTTGTATGTTCAGACATTTTTATATTTTTTAATAAAGTTAGTAGATACGCTTGCTCAAAAAATAGGACCCCACTTCTTAGGGGTCCTATTTCATTTCTCCAAAATTACTTAGCTATGAAACCAGCTTCAGCCATTAATTGCTTATGCAATGCTTCATTTAATGTGAGCCAATTTCTGAACTCTTTACCAGTCATGAATGTCTGATTGAATGCACCATCAGCCATAAACTTCTTCCACTCTGCTGTCTCGCGTACTTTTTTGAACACGTTGATGTAGTAATCAACTTGCTCTTGAGTTACGCCAGGAGCCATGAAAATGCCGCGCAACATCACGTAGTCAGTTGACACGCCAGCCTCTTTACATGTTGGAACGTCATTCCAAGACTGAGTTGTAGTGATCTTTTCTTTGTAAGGCATGCGTGTGTCATCAAATACGCACAATGCACGTAATTTGTTTGCACGCCATTGAGCAACCGCTTCAATTGGGTTGTTCACAGAAGAGTCAATATGATTACCTACGAGCTGAACAGCAACGTCGCCTCCCCCTTTGAATGGGATGTAGGTGAACTTAGCGCCAGTCGCTTTTTCAAGTGCAACGGTAATGATTTGGTCTTCTTGCTTCGAGCCAGTACCACCCATCTTGAATTTACCTGGGCCAGCTGCCTTAGCGGCATCAATATATTCTTTGGCTGTTTTGTATGGCTTGTCAGCGTTATCCCACAGAACGAATTGGTCAAGAGCTAACATCGCCACAGGAGTGATGTCCTGCCAATTAAATGGCACACCAGTTGCTAATGGAGTTGTAAACAAGTTCGAGAGAGTAATCACGATCTTATTCGGATCGCCTTTAGCCTCTTTCATGGCCAAGAACCCTTCAGCTCCTGCACCAGCACCCTTATTCACAGGAATTACTGCCTGTTTCATCAGGTTATTTTTGGTAATGATGCCTTGGATCATGCGAGCCATTTGGTCAGCACCACCACCAGGACCGGCAGGAATGATGAACTCAACTGGCTTGGTCGGTTCCCAGGCAGCGAAAGCAGGTGAAACACCAGCAACACCGAGGGCTAGTGCAGTGGAAATCAATGCCCCTTTTAACTTCATCTTCATGAACGCTCCTCCGAAAAAAATTTGAATACCAATCTTACTTTGGCTTCTATTTGTTATGTGAGGATTTTTACCCAACCTGAGAGGCAGACACTTGATTGAAATCAACAAATGTTAAATGGGCAGTTAGGGGTAACCCTAGTAAAAAAATTGATCAAGAAGATTCTTAGCGGAATCTATCCAAAAGCTTCTTACTGATCTTGTCTAACTGGGTGGAATCTTTAATCAAAAATTGCAGTCCATTAGAGTCAGCAATGAGTAGCGTATTACCAGCAATACGACGAATATCCTCTTCGCCTTTAAGGCGAATTCTGGTGGGACCACGATCGGTTTCGATATCCCAAATACTGGGGGTTGCAAAAGTAGACACCTTGGTGATTTTTTCAATTACCGGCATGAACTCACGAGCAGCCAACTCTTCCTCAATCAGGGCTAACTCGTCTTTAGGAACGGTGGCGACGCTATCAAACCAACACAACTCTTTACCCGACTGATCCATGAGTGAGATTCCGGCGCCTGGGGCGGTAATTGGAAATGCCCTTACTGGATAAACACCAGTATGGTGGCTTCCAGCAGCATCAACCAACACCAAACGACCTAATGCATCACGCTCTAGCGTATGCGTCTGTTGATGCTGACTCATACCCCACCCCCAATTATTTTAGTAATAACCTGCGGGTCTACTTCTTTATGCACATTCTCGCCAATGCTTTCACCAATAGCGCCACCTTCAACCAACTCTGCAGCATGGCGCAATTGGGCTTGATACAAGGCGTAGTAAGCGCCTCGCGTATCCATTAACTCATCATGCGAGCCAATTTCAACGATCTCACCTTTATCAAGCACGACTAAGCGGTCTGCTTTTCTTAAAGTAGAGAGGCGATGGGCAATCGCAATCGTAGTGCGACCTTTAACTAGATTGTCTAAAGCGCGCTGAATTTCTTTTTCGGTGGTGGTATCTACCGATGAGGTGGCTTCATCTAAAATCAAAATACTTGGATTGATCAACAGTGCACGGGCAATGGAAATACGTTGACGCTCTCCACCCGAAAGGGATTGACCGCGCTCACCTACTAGGGAGTCATAACCAAGTGGTAAGCGCAGAATAAATTCATGCGCATGTGCAGCACGCGCTGCCTCAATAATTTCTTCACGACTAGCATCTGGTTTGCCGTACGCAATATTTTCTGCAATCGTACCGAAGAATAGAAATGGCTCTTGCAACACTAAACCAATGCGTTTGCGATAGTCAGCAATCCTGATGCTACGAATATCTCGTCCATCTAAGGTAATCGAACCGGCACTCACATCATAGAAACGGCAAATCAAGTTCACCAAAGTACTCTTACCCGAGCCACTATGACCCACTAAGCCAATCATTTCTCCGGGGGCGATATCCAAATCAATCCCTTTAGAAACCGCACGGTTGCCATAGCGGAATCCTACGCCCCGCAAAGAAATACGACCCTTTACCTCACCCAAAGGTGCTGGATTAATGGGCTCAGGAACACTCGATACATGATCCAAAATATCAAAAATACGCTTAGCCCCAGCAGCCGCTTTTTGCGTATGCGAAACGATGCGACTCATTGAATCGAGTCGAATATAAAAGCGTCCAATGTATGCCAGGAATGCAATCAACACGCCAACAGTGACCTTTTGATGCGCAACCTGCCAGATACCAAAACCCCACACTACTAATAGACCAGTCTCTGTTAATAGTGTCACAGTTGGAGAAAATAATCCCCACACGCGATTAACGCGATCATTGATTTGTAAATTGTGTTTGTTGGAATCAACGAAGCGTTTGAGCTCACGATCTTCTTGAGCAAATGCTTTGACTACCCGAATCCCTGGAATCGTATCAGCCAAAATATTGGTTACTTCAGACCAAACGCGATCAATTTTTTCAAAACCAAATCGCAACTTATCGCGCACCACATGAATCATCCACACTATGAATGGTAATGGCGCCAAAGTGACCAATGCCAGCAAAGGATCTATTGATACCAAAATTGCTGCCGTCATCGTGATCATGATGACATCAGTTGCAAAATCCAAAGCATATAAAGATAAGAATACGCAGATGCGATCTGTCTCAGCACCAATACGCGCAATCAAGTCACCAGTTCTTTTGCCACCAAAATACTCCAATGACAATTTAAGCAAATGCTCAAAAGTAGTATTACGTAGATCAGCGCCAATACGCTCACTCACTAATGCGAGTAAATAGGTTTTCCACCAACCAAGACCCCAAGCAACAATTGCTGCAGCGAGAAGGGCAAACAAATAGGTAGCGGCTAAATCAAAATCAATCGGATTACCTTTTTCGTATGGAATCAACACATGATCCATCAGTGGCATTGTCAAATAGGGCGGAATCAGTGTGGCGCCGGTTGACAGCAAGGTCAGGACAAAACCCAGTAAGAGCTGTTTTTTATAGGGGCGAGCAAAACGCCACAACTTAAATAAAGTCCAAGTCGATGGTGGGGCATCCTCATCTGGATCGCAAGTTGGGCAAGCATCTGAATTGGCAGGCTTAGGACTTAAGCACGCCGGACAAACCTGCTTGTCATATTCAGAGGCCTCAGGCTCCTGACTTGGCTGATCACCCCTGATTAATTGCTTAAAACTACTCTGTAGGCGCAATACCTGAGGATTGACAGCCAAAGTGAAGTACCACAGTCTTAACAGACTAGCCTCAGACTCCAGCTTGAGATGCCCTACTCCAGCGTGATCACCATGCAAAAGGTGGGCTCCAGGACTCATCGGCCAAAATTCTGAACGAGTGCCATCACTCCAAAATAGGCCCGCAGGAATCAAACACAGCAGACTTTTCTCAAAGCGCATTTCACCATCGAGATCAAGCTCAACCCATGCCAGTACGGAGTTGAGGTCCTTTACTGGGGATTGAGGAGCCTCTAAAACACTAGCCCAATGACTTGGCAAAGGGGGAGCGGATGGAGAAATTTCTGGCTTCATTAGTCCTAAAAGTATAGTGGAGCTAGATTTTTTAGATTTAGTAATACTGTCAACTTTAGTGGGTAGAAAGCCGTTAAATTGACTGAGCAGGCTTTTTTATGCATTTTTGCTAATTTTGTGGATTTTAAATAATTACTAGAACCAGAGAGACAGTCTGAGACATCTCCGCCCTCATTTTCTATGCTGGCGCTGAGATCGCCCACTCCACATATGCCCCAATTACTTGATAAAACCATTGAGATCTTGAGTGTCAAGCATCTTCGCGGCCCTAATATGTGGACTTACCATCCTGTTATTGAAGTTTGGCTCGATATTGGTGAATTAGAAGATTTCCCTTCAAACCTCATTCCTGGGTTTTATGACCGACTTATCAAAGCACTCCCTAGCCTTCAAGAGCATCGCTGCAGCTATGGTGAAGCTGGCGGATTTCTCAAAAGAGTCGAGGAAGGAACTTGGCCTGCTCACATCCTTGAGCACCTCACACTAGAGTTACAAAATTTAGCCGGTATCCCTGGTGGCTTTGGTAAAGCGCGTGATGGCGATCGTCGCGGTGTTTACAAAGTCATGGTGAGTGCAATCAATGAAGAAGTCACACTCACTGCACTCAAATACGCTCGCGATTTATATCTTGCTCTAGCACAAGATACCAAAGACCCTGTTGCACTAGTTGCCAGCATTCTTGAAGAACTGCGCGAGCTCGGAGACGATCTTTTGCTTGGCCCTAGTACCGCGTGTATCGTAAATGCAGCTGAGGAGCGGGGAATTCCCTCCATCCGACTATCTGAAGGTAACTTAGTGCAACTGGGTTATGGCGCTAAGCAGCGTCGTATCTGGACAGCAGAAACCGACCAAACTAGCGCCATCGCTGAAACAATTTCTCGAGACAAAGATCTCACGAAGAGCCTTCTAGCTAGCGCCGGAGTTCCAACCCCTGAGGGTCGCACAGTTACTAGCGCTGATGATGCTTGGGAAGCAGCCCAAGATATTGGCTTTCCAGTTGTAGTCAAACCGATCGACGGCAACCACGGCCGTGGCGTATTTATCAATCTGTACACCCAACAAGAAATTGAGGCGGCCTATGCTGTCGCAATCGATGAAGGTAGCGAAGTTTTAGTAGAGCGGCATATTCTGGGTGACGAGCATCGCCTGTTAGTCGTAGGTAACAAAGTAGTCGCAGCAGCTAAAGGTGAGACTGTCTGGGTTACCGGTGATAACCAGCATACCGTTTTTGAGTTGATTCAAATTCAAATAAATTCCGATCCACGTCGCGGCAAGGCTGAAGAATGCCCACTCAACCCAGTGCGCATTGACTCTGCGGTGGAGCTAGAGCTTGCACGTCAAAAGTTAACCGGAACCAGTATTCCTAGCTTGGATCAAAAAGTACTCATTCAAAGTAATGGCAATGTCGCTTTTGATGTCACTGATTTAGTTCACCCAGATGTCGCAAGTCAAGTTGCTCTCGCCGCTCGCGTAGTGGGATTAGAAATTGCTGGTGTCGACCTGGTTGCACAGGATATTAGCAAGCCACTCAATGAACAGAATGCAGCTATCGTTGAAGTCAATGCTGGACCTGGCTTATTAATGCACTTAAAACCTGCCAGCGGTAAACCTCAACCAGTCGGCAAAGAGATCGCTAACCACCTCTTCCCACCAGGAGCTGATTTCCGCATCCCTGTTGTCGGAGTCTGCGGTGCTCGTGGCAAAACTCCTGTAGCTGAAATGATTGCCCACTTTTTACGACTCACGAATTTATATGTCGGCCTTTCTTGCAGTAAGGGTTTATTTTTTGGTCATCGCTCAATTCAAAAGAGTAATGCTGCTAACTGGGAGAATGCCCGTCGCACTTTATTGAATCGTGCAGTAGAAGCAGCCGTGATCGAGAACAATAACCTATCTATGCTGATAGAGGGATTGGCTTATGATCGTTGCCAGGTAGGCGTTGTATTGAACGTAGACCCAAAAGCCAATTTCCCTCAATACGCTATTTACGATGAGGATCAGGTATTTAGCATTGTTAGAACGCAAGTAGACGTAGTGCTACCAACGGGAGTTGCCGTTCTCAATGCTGATGACCCAATGGTTGCTAGCATGGCAGAACTCTGTGACGGCGAAGTTATCTTCTTCACTCAAGACTCCACATCAACGATTGTTCAAGAGCACCTTAAGAATGGTGGTCGCGTGGTGATGATCGGCAATCAACAGATTACTTTGAAGTCTGCGAAGCAGGATCAAAAGAGTATTCCAGTACCACGTAACTCAGAGCCTAGCGCCGGCGAGCCATGGAAACCATTAAATCTTGGTGCCGCAATTGCTGCAGCTTGGGCTTTAGATATTCCGTTCAACGTTATCGAAGCTGGTGCTGAAACTTTTGTTTCTGATGCCAGTATTCCAGTAGGGGCTTAATTGGAAATCACCCGTATTCGCATGTTGCGTGGCCCAAATTTATGGAGCCGCCACACCGCCTTAGAGGCCATTGTGTCTTGCGAGGAATCTGAGCGTTCAATTGATCTGATTCCCGAATTTGAAATCAAGATTCGTGAGCGCTTCCCGCAATTAGGCAGCATGCGTCGCGGTGGGCATAACGAAATTCTATCGTTGGCACACGCGTTAGAACATGCCGCCTTAGGCCTACAGTCACAAGCAGGCTGCCCCGTCACTTTCAGTCGCACAGTACAAACCATTGATGTAGGCGTATATCAAGTTGTCGTAGAGTACACCGAGGAAGTTGTTGGGCGTATGGCTTTTGACTTTGCCTTTGCCTTAATTCAGGCAACACTCAATGATGTGCCATTTGATTTAGCAGCCGCTCTATCAGAGCTAGAGGCCCTGTATGAAGATGTGCGTCTAGGGCCGAGCACTGGTTCTATTGTTGATGCTGCAGTTCAAAGAAATATCCCCTATCGCCGCATGACCGAGGGCAGCATGGTGCAGTTTGGCTGGGGTAGCAAACAAAAACGTATCCAGGCAGCTGAGACTAGTGACACAAGTGCGATTGCAGAGGCGATTGCGCAAGATAAAGAGCTCACTAAAAACCTTCTCGCAGCTGCAGGAGTATCAGTTCCAACTGGTGAAGTAGTCACTACCGCAGACGATGCATGGCGTGCTGCCCAAAATATTGGCGGCCCTATTGTTCTCAAGCCTAAGGATGGTAATCAAGGTAAGGGTGTTGTTGCCAACATTCAAACAGAAGCAGAGGTGCGAGCCGGCTTTGTAGTAACCCAAGCTTTTGGCCGTGAAACCATAGTCGAACGCTATCTACCAGGCGCCGACTATCGCCTCTTAGTAGTGGGTAACCGCCTATCCGCTGCAGCGCGACGCGAACCTGCGCAAGTAGTCGGTGATGGCAAGCATAGTGTTGCTGAACTAGTTGAATTAGAGAATAAAAATCCATTACGTGGTGATGGTCACGCAACCGCATTAACTAAGATTCGTTTTGATGACATTGCTCTCGCGCATTTAGCTAGCAACGGCCTAAGCCCGCAACATATACCCAATACAGGCGAACGTGTTCTCTTACGTAACAATGCCAATCTCAGTACCGGCGGTACGGCAACTGATGTCACAGATGACGTCCATCCCGATGTTGCAGCCAGCGCGATTGCTGCTGCACAAATGATTGGATTAGACATCGCAGGTGTCGACATTCTGTGCGAGGCAATTTACAAGCCTTTAGAGAGTCAAGGTGGAGGTATCGTTGAAGTCAATGCCGCTCCAGGCTTGCGTATGCATCTCAAGCCTTCCTACGGCAAGAGCCGCCCTGTAGGTGAAGACATCATCAATACGATGTACCCGCTTGGCGAGGATGGCAGAATTCCAGTTGTAGCAGTCACCGGAACTAATGGCAAAACCACTACCGTGCGCCTGATCTCTCATTTACTGAATGAGACTGGCTTACGTGTTGGCATGACAACTACTGATGGCGTATATGTCAACCATCGCTTAATTGATTCCGGGGACTGTAGTGGGCCAAAGAGTGCTCGTAATGTCCTCATGCATCCCGATGTAGATGCCGCTGTTCTAGAAACAGCTCGCGGTGGAATGCTGCGTGAAGGCTTGGGTTTTGACCGCTGTGAAGTTGCCGTTGTTACCAATATCGGCGAAGGAGATCATCTCGGTCTCAACTACATCACTAGCGTTGAAGACTTAGCGATTCTGAAACGGGTAGTTGTTCAAAATGTGGCGCCATCTGGTGCGGCAGTTCTCAATGCTACGGATCCCATAGTAGTAAAGATGGGGGATGTTTGCACGGGTCGAGTGATTTTCTTTGCGCAAAATCAACATCATCCCGTAATTGCCGCACATCGTGCTAAAAACAAAAAAGTGATTTACTTTGATGGCACCTTTATCGTCTGCTCTAAGGGGTCTCGCGTACTCTTCCGTTTCCCAGTTAGCGAAATTCCCTTGACTCAAAATGGGGTCTTAGGATTCCAAATTGAAAATGCTATGGCTTCTATTGGCGCGGCTTGGGCATTAGGCTTGGATGCTGAAAAAATAGCGCGAGGCCTTCACTCCTTTGAAAGCTCCGCCAATGCAGTGCCCGGAAGATTCAATCAATTTCAGCATAAAGGCGCTACTGTCATTGCTGACTATGGCCACAATCCAGATGCCATGCGCGCTTTAGCTAGCGCAATTGAGGCTATGAAACCTCTGAAGAGTCACGTAGTAATTAGCGGTGCCGGCGATCGTCGCGATGAAGATATTCGTGATCTGACTCGTATTCTTGGCAATAGTTTTGACAATGTCATCCTGTATCAAGATCAATGTCAGCGTGGCCGGGAAGATGGTGAGGTGCTCAAGCTTCTTCAAGAAGGTTTAGTGGGCACTAAGAAAGCCAAACAAGTCAAAGAGATTACAGGTGAATTTCTTGCTATTGATACCGCCCTCAATGATTTATCTGCTGGTGATATCTGTCTGATCCTCATTGATCAGGTAGAAGAATCGCTTGCCTACCTTAAAAAACAGGTTCGGCCATAATCATTTGATTCATTTTTTAGGCGATGGCCTGAAGTAAAAACGCCCAATCAGTGATTGGGCGTTTTTGTTTGATCTTGGTGATTCAGGTAGAAACGAATATTTACGCCTGAGAATGGTAATGTTGTAAGCGTTCAATCTCTTCTTTAGACCCCAACATCACGGAGACACGCTCATGTAATTCCGTAGGAATCATATCCATGATTAATTGATCACCATTGGTTGATGCACCACCAGCCTGCTCTACTAAAAAGCTCATGGGATTAGCCTCATACATCAGGCGTAACTTGCCTGGCTTGTGGGGCTCACGTTGATCCCATGGATACATAAAGATGCCACCACGCGATAAAACGCGATGAACATCGGCAACCATAGATGCAATCCAGCGCATATTGAAATCTTTATCACGTTCACCACTCACGCCTGCCAAGCATTCATCTACATAGCGACGGACAGGCTCAGCCCAGTGACGCATATTCGACATATTGATAGCAAATTCTTTAGTGGAATGAGAAATCTCTACTGCGTGCTTAATTAAGATGAATTCACCAGTCACTTTATTCAGCGTGAACATCACTACGCCATCGCCCAGTGTTAATGCCATGGTTGTTTGCGGGCCGTAGACAACGTAACCTGCAGCCACCTGATGACGACCTGACAATAAGAAATCTGCAGTTTGTAATGGCGCTAAAGGATCTTGCTTCTTGAGTACAGAGAAAATCGTGCCTATGGATACGTTCACATCGATATTGGATGAGCCGTCCAATGGATCAAACAAAAGTAAGTAGTCGCCAGTGCCCTGAACTGGAAGTGGTAACTCCATCTCTTCAGAAGCTAGACCGGCAAGAGATTTACATCCCCGCACACCTTCAATTAATAAGTCGTTGGCAATCACATCCAGTTTTTGCTGGACTTCACCTTGGACATTGCCGGTACCAGCAGAGCCTAATAAGCCGATTAAAGCCCCTTGCGCCACTTCATGACTCAAGCTCGAGCAAGTATTCGCAACTGCTAATAAGAGCTCTTGTAGGCCTGCAGGGATGTCTGCACCCTTGACCTTGGCGGATGTCAGGTATTGCTTGAAATTGGTATTAAAAGTACTTGAAGCGCTCAAAAGGAGTTTCTCCGTAAATGCTGTCTAAACGACATTTTTCACATAAGGTCTATTTTGCCCTGTTCAGCCAACATACTCTCAAATATGAACTTTGAAGGACGCTTTCAAAAGGATTTAGCACACCTTAATCAGTCATTTCCTCTATAATGATGATAAATTTGATGTTAATATGCATCATTATTGATGAGGAAAACCATGAGAACAACCGTAACTATTGATGATGAGCTTTATCAGCGGGGATTGGAGCTTGCAGATCCTGAAATGGATAAGGCTGACCTTTTCCGCGAAGCAATGAGTGTATTTGTCAGGGTTCAAATCGGCAAACGGTTGGCAGCATTGGGCGGAAAGGCGCCTGACATGAAGAATATTCCTCGCCGCAAACCAAAGGACGGCCAATAATTATGACAATGGTTTTAGCAGACACCTCAGTTTGGATATCTCACTTCAGAAA
>Ga0114975_10002735_pt1 | contig 12003 bp, 11 predicted proteins | sample S_130626_EF_Meta_FD_87031 | JGI IMG/M metagenome (GOLD analysis project Ga0114975, IMG submission 87031) | Freshwater microbial communities from Lake Simoncouche, Canada to study carbon cycling - S_130626_EF_MetaG | ecosystem: Environmental > Aquatic > Freshwater > Lake | place: Lake...
GGAATTCGGAAGGCTGGGTGCGAAGGTCGAACAGGCTGCCGTTATTGCTCTCGCTGAAGCGTTCTCCGAAGACCTCGCCGAACTCGCCGCTGCGTGTTCGCAGATTGCCACCGACGCATTGGGCGCCGGAATCACGAAAGATTTCGTCGATAAGTATTACGAGGGTCGGGAAGAGGTGACCGCTTTTGCCGTGGTTGATTCGGCCATCGACGGAAACCGGGCCGAGGCGCTTCGCTTGTTGCGCCACGCGCTGCAGACGGGGGCCGACCCCGTGCCACTCATAGCGACGTTTGCGATGAAGCTGCGACAGATGGCAAAGGTCGGAGGGTTCAAGGGTAAACCGGCCGACGCGGCCCGGGAACTGGGAATGGCTCCGTGGATGATTGACCGAGCAAAGCGGTCGCTGCGCGGCTGGACGGGGCCGGCGCTGGGAACAGCAATCGTCGCTGTGGCTGAAGCGGACGCGATGGTCAAAGGAGATGGCCGCGACCCGGTCTACGCGGTCGAGAGGCTGGTTGACATCGTCGCAACGCGCGGCAACAGGGGATAGAAAAAGGCCCCCGGAATTCCGAGGGCCTTGGTTCTTAAGATTTACTTGCTGGTCGCTGCCTTCTTGGCTGCTGGCTTTGCTGCCGGCTTCTTGGCTGCGGGCTTTGCCGCCGCTTTCGGTGCCTTCTTGGCCGCAGCCTTGGCGGGTGCCTTCACGACCTTGGCGTCGCCCGAGAGAGCGGCAACCGTTGACGCAAGAGCCGATTTGCGGTTCGCTGCCTGGTTCTTGTGAATAACGCCCTTCGAAACGGCCTTGTCGAGCTTCCGCGTCGCGGTGGCCACGGCGTTGACCGCAACGGCCTTGTCGCCGGAGGCGATTGCGTCGCGCGCAAAGCGGACGACGGTCTTGAGCTCACTCTTGACGGCCCTGTTGCGCTCTTGCGCCTTCAGGTTCGTCTTGATTCGCTTGATCTGCGACTTGATATTTGCCACGAATGTGTGTCCTTTACGGTGATGGTGTCGAACCGGGAGGGGTGTTGCGAACCCCGGTGTCGTTCCGCGACGACACGAGAGGGAGTCGGCGCGCAAGCCAAGTGTCAAGAATAGCAGGTCAAACGGACTCGGGCTAACCGCAATGCGTGAAAGAATGGGGGCAATGCCTCGTTCTACTCGCTCGCCGGTACCGGCCAAGACTGACCCGTCGATAATTCGCAACTTTTGCATCATTGCGCACATCGACCACGGTAAGTCGACCCTTGCCGACCGCATGCTGGGAATCACGGGAATCGTGAACGATCGTGAAATGCGCGCCCAGTACCTCGACCGAATGGACATCGAGCGCGAGCGCGGCATCACCATCAAGAGTCAAGCGGTCCGCATGCCGTGGAATGTCGCCGGCGTCGATTATGCGCTCAACATGATTGACACGCCCGGACACGTCGACTTTACGTACGAGGTGTCCCGCTCACTCGCCGCGTGTGAGGGGGCGATCCTGCTGGTGGATGCAGCCCAGGGGATTGAAGCGCAGACACTCGCAAACCTGTATCTCGCCCTCGACAACGATCTCGAAATCATCCCCGTCCTCAACAAGATTGACCTGCCGGCGGCTGAGCCGGAAAAATACGCAAAAGAGCTCGCGTCACTGATCGGTTGCGACCCCGCCGACGTCATGCGCGTGTCGGGAAAGACGGGCGTTGGCGTCGATGAGCTCCTCGACCGAGTCGTCGAGAACATCCCCGCGCCGCAGGGTGACAAGAACGCTCCCGCGCGCGCCATGATTTTTGATTCTGTTTACGATGCCTACCGCGGCGTCGTGACGTATGTGCGTGTGATTGACGGAACACTGAGCCCGCGCGAGCGCATCCAAATGATGTCGACGAAGGCGTCGCACGAACTCCTCGAGATTGGTGTGTCCTCGCCCGAACCGACACCGTCCCAGGGACTGTCCGTTGGAGAGGTCGGATATCTCATCACCGGGGTCAAGGACGTTCGACAGTCGAAGGTCGGCGACACCGTGACCAACCTTGCGAAGCCGGCCTCCGCCGCACTGGCCGGATACACCGACCCCAAGGCGATGGTTTTCTCGGGCCTTTATCCGATCGATGGCTCCGACTTTCCGCTACTTCGCGAGGCTTTGGACAAACTCAAACTCTCCGATGCGTCGCTCAACTACGAACCGGAAACGTCGGTCGCTCTCGGCTTCGGATTCCGCTGCGGATTCCTCGGGCTGCTGCACCTCGAAATCATTGGCGAGCGACTCGAGCGCGAGTTTGGACTCGACCTCATCTCGACGGCACCGAGCGTCATTTACAACGTGACGACGGACGACGGCAAACTCATCGAGGTCACCAATCCCTCGGAGTACCCCGTGGGGAAGATCGCTCAGGTTCGCGAACCGATCGTTCGAGCAGCCATTCTCGCCCCGAAGGATTTCGTCGGGACCATCATGGAACTCTGCCAACAGCGCCGCGGCACTCTGCTGGGGATGGATTACCTCGGCGAAGACCGGGTGGAAATCAAGTACACGATTCCGCTCGGTGAGATCGTGTTTGACTTCTTCGATCAACTCAAATCACGCACGGCGGGCTATGCGTCGCTCGACTACGAACCGGCCGGCGAACAAGAAGCGGAACTCGTCAAGGTTGACATCCTGTTGCAGGGAGAGAAGGTCGACGCCTTCAGTGCCATCGTTCACAAGGACAAGGCGTACGCCTACGGAACGATGATGACGTCAAGGCTGCGCGAGCTCATTCCTCGGCAACAGTTTGAAGTCCCTATCCAGGCAGCAATCGGCGCGCGTATCATTGCGCGTGAGAGCATCCGTGCGATGCGCAAGGACGTTCTCGCCAAGTGCTACGGCGGTGACATCAGTCGGAAGCGCAAACTGCTCGAGAAGCAAAAAGAGGGAAAGAAGCGCATGAAGATGGTGGGTCGTGTCGAGGTGCCGCAGGAGGCGTTCATCGCCGCGCTCTCGGGGGACGTCGAAAAGAAGGACAAGAAGTGAATCCCCTCGGCAACGCGCGGGTTCTCGGCGTTGTGTACGGCGTGCTCGCCCTCGCCGCCGTTGGGCGCAGCGGTTATCAGCTCGCAACGAGGTTTTCGGAGGCGCCGTTCGCCTACGGGCTCTCTGCGCTAGCGGCGCTCGTCTACGTGGTCGCCACCGTTGCGCTCGCCCGCGGCAATCGAATGCTCGCGCTGTGGGCGATGGCGTTCGAACTTGTCGGGGTTCTCACTGTTGGTACGCTCTCGACCGTCAATTCGGAGCTCTTTCCTCGTGACACCGTGTGGAGCCACTTCGGCGCCGGGTACCTGTGGGTTCCCCTGGCGCTGCCAATCATCGGGATCTGGTGGTTGGTGAAGGGGCGTCGACCGTGAACTGGCCTACACCCGCTGACGGCATCGCCTCGGTCGTGACGATCGGGAAGTTCGATGGCGTGCACCGCGGCCACCGGGAGGTTATCGAACAGTTGCGCGCGCGGGCAGACGGCCGGCGCGTCGTTGCTGTGACGTTTGATCGCCACCCGCTTTCTGTTGTCGACCCAGCCCGTGCACCGTTGCCCCTATTGTCCGTGAATCAAAAAGTTGAGCAGCTTGAAGCGGCCGGCGCCGATCTCGTGGTTGTCCTGCCCTTTACCGAGGAATTCCGCGACCTCTCACCGGACGCATTCGTTCGCGAGATTCTCGTCGACGGTTTATCGGCGCAACTTGTGCTCGTGGGGGAGGACTTTCACTACGGTCGAGGCGGACGAGGCACAATTGAGTCGCTGCGGTCCGAAGGCGAGGCGCTGGGGTTTGCGGTGACCAGCATCGGTGACGTTTGTGTAGACGAATCACACGAGCGGATATCAACGTCGACCATTCGAGAATTGCTGGAAATCGGCGATGTTGAAGGTGCCGCTCGTTTGTTGGGACGACCACACACGATGCGCGGCGAGGTGGTTCACGGCCATCAGCGCGGCCGTGATCTGGGTTACCGCACGGTGAATCTGGCCGAGAGCGCCGAAGGCTTCGTGCCGTTTCCCGGTGTGTACGCGGGAACACTCAGCGTCGGCGGCAACGAGTACGTCACCGCCACTTCGGTGGGGTACAACCCCACATTCGGGGACGTCACGAGTATTCAGGTGGAGGCACACGCGCTCGATGCCAGCTTCGATGCGTATGGCAAAGTCGCCACCGTCGCGTTCACACACCGCATCCGTGACTCGATCCAGTTCAGTTCTGTTGACGAGCTGATTGCTGCCATGGCCCAGGATGTCCTTGATGTTCGTGCTCTTGCTGCCGCAGGAGAAATTCCCATTTCCTGACCCGATTGCGCAAATGTTGACGATTTGCTCATATGCGCGTAGAGTTCTGCAGTGAGCAATTCTGAGTCGGACATCGCGCGCCGCGCCGCGCGACTGTATTACGACGAGAACAAGACCCAAGACGAAATCGGCGAGATGCTCGACATCACGCGATGGAAGGTTGGTCGGCTTCTCGCACTTGCCCGCGAAGTGGGGATTGTGTCAATCTCCATCACCGACTCTGCGACGCCGAGCGAACGCAGTTCGAGTGGGATTATCCCGACGAATCGATCGCGCGCACAGGGGGTGACCGATACTCAGTCTCTGCGGTCGTTTCTGCGTCGACTGCCGGCAGTAGACGCAATCGGTCTAGAGGCTCGTGCGGCGACTCTTGCCACGCGCTCGATCAAGACCGAATCCAAGCGCGCTGCTCTTGACACAATCATCCGGCTCGTTGACCTGACGACCCTCGAGGGGGCTGACACTCCGGGCAAAGTAAAATCGCTCGTCGCCAAGGCGCTGGTTCCCGATGCGAGTGATCCAACGACACCCCGCGTCGCTGCAGTCTGCGTTTATCCGGACATGGTGGCGCATGCCGTTGCTGCGCTCGGCCCCAATCGCGGCGACGGCGAAAGCGGCATCGCGGTTGCATCGGTCGCAACAGCATTTCCCAGCGGACGTTCCACCATCGAGGTGAAACTGGCCGACACTCGGTTCGCGGTCGACCAGGGTGCCACCGAAATCGACATGGTGATTGACCGCGGTGCTTTCCTGTCGGGCGACCTTGAGACAGTTTTCAACCAGATCGTGCTCGTTCGCGAGGCGTGTGTTCGCGCCGACGGGTCACACGCCCACCTCAAGGTGATCTTGGAAACCGGTGAACTGCGCACCTACGACAACATCAAGCGGGCATCCTGGCTCGCCATTCTGGCCGGTGCCGACTTCATCAAGACATCGACGGGCAAAGTGCAACCCGCGGCAACGCTGCCAACAACCGTTCTCATGCTTGAGGTTGTGCGGGATTGGTTCCACCTGACGGGTGAACGCATTGGCGTCAAACCCGCCGGCGGAATCCGCCAATCCAAGGACGCCATCCGGTACCTCGTGGCTGTCGCCGAAGTAGCTGGCGAGGAATGGCTCACGCCCCATTTGTTCCGCTTTGGCGCCTCGAGCCTGCTCAACGACGTGCTCTTGCAACGGCAAAAGATGACCACCGGTCGCTACAGCGGCCCCGACTATGTGACCGTGGACTAGGAGTTCCCGTGAGTTTTCTCGAATATGCGCCGGCGCCAGAATCGACGTCGATACTCAATTTGTCGCCGTCCTACGGTTTGTTCATCAATGGCGAGTGGGTCGACGGTGGTGACGATTCCTACACGACTATCTCGCCGGCGACGGAAAAGCCCATCGCTGAAATTGCACACGCATCAGCCAGCGATGTCGATCGCGCCGTCTCGGCCGCACGCCGCGCCTATGACACCGTGTGGTCCCGAATGAGCGGCGCCGACCGTGGCAAGTACCTGTTTCGTATCGCACGACTGATTCAGGAACGCGCGCGCGAACTCGCGGTTGCCGAGACGCTGGACAACGGCAAGCCAATTCGGGAAACGCGGGACGTCGATGTTCCGCTCGTCGCGGCCTGGTTCTTCCACTACGCGGGATGGGCCGACAAACTCGAGTGGGCAGGGCTCGGCGCGAATCCCACGTCGCTCGGCGTAGCCGGTCAGATCATTCCGTGGAACTTCCCGCTGCTCATGCTCGCGTGGAAGGTGGCCCCCGCGTTGGCGGCCGGCAACACGGTAGTCCTCAAGCCGGCCGAAACGACTCCGCTCACCGCGCTCCTCTTTGCCGAGATCTGCCAGCAGGCGGGCCTGCCCGCAGGGGTGGTCAACATCATCCCCGGTCGCGGAAGCGTTGCCGGCGCTCGGTTGGTTGAACACCCGGACGTCAACAAGATCGCGTTTACGGGCTCGACAGCTGTGGGCCGCCAGATCGCCCGAACAATCGCGGGAACGGATAAGAAACTCACCCTCGAACTCGGCGGCAAAGGCGCCAACATCGTTTTCGACGATGCGGCGGTGGACGAGGCGGTCGAGGGCATTGTTCGCGGAATCTTCTTCAACCAGGGACACGTGTGTTGCGCAGGTTCGAGGCTGCTGGTGCAGGAGAACGTTCACGACGAAATCGTCGAGAAGCTCACCCGTCGACTGAGCACCCTGCGACTGGGCGACCCGCTCGATAAGAACACCGACATCGGCGCGATCAACTCGAAAGTGCAACTGGACCGCATAACCGCGCTCGTGAACACGGGCGAAAGTGAAGGCGCAGAGCGGTGGACGCTGGATTGCCCCGTGCCAAAGGCTGGCTTCTGGTTCCGCCCGACGGTCTTCACCAACGTTGCGACGAGTAACACCATCGCCCGCGAAGAGATTTTCGGTCCGGTACTGTCCGTCCTGACGTTCCGCACCGCCGACGAAGCAATCACAAAAGCGAACAACACTCCGTACGGACTGTCGGCGGGAATCTGGACGCAAAACGCCAGCCGAATGCTGCGGGTTGCCGACGAATTGCGTGCCGGAGTCATTTGGGCGAACACATTCAACCATTTCGACCCGACCAGCCCGTTCGGCGGCTACAAGGAATCCGGTTACGGACGCGAGGGTGGCCGACACGGACTCACCGCTTATTTGTCGAACGGAGACGCCCGATGAGCCGCCTACCCGTCGCAAAGACATACAAACTCTTCATCGGTGGGGCGTTCCCGCGCAGTGAATCGGGTCGCGTCTATGACGTCACCACGCCAGCGGGGGAGTTCATCGCGAACGCGTCCAAGGCGAGTCGCAAGGACGCGCGCGACGCGGTTGTCGCCGCACGTGCCGCGGTCGCAAAATGGTCTGGCGCGACCGCGTACAACCGCGGTCAGGTGCTGTATCGAATTGCCGAAATGCTCGAGGGACGAACCGCGCAGTTCAGTGACGAGATTCAGAAGTCAACCGGTGCATCGGCGAAGGACGCGTCGACGGAAGTTCACGCGGCGATTGACCTGCTCGTTTGGTACGCCGGTTGGACCGACAAGTATGCCCAGGTCGTCGGTGGTGCGAACCCCGTCGCCGGTCCATTCTTCAACCTCTCGGTTCCCGAGCCAACGGGTGTGGTTGCGGTAGTCGGTCCACAGTCGGGGCACAATTCGCTTCTCGGACTTGTCGCAACCGTCGCACCGGCACTCGTCACCGGAAACACCGTCGTGGTCATTGCCAGCGAGGGGTCGCCGTGTGCGGCGATGTCGTTCGCCGAAGTTGTTGCAACCAGCGACGTTCCCGGGGGGGTCGTGAACATTTTGACAGGGTCACCGACCGAGATTGCGCCGTGGCTTGCGAGCCATCAGGACATCAACGCCATTGACCTCACCGGAGCAGACACCGAACTCGCTCTGGCGTGCGAACGCGATGCGGCCGAGACCCTGAAGCGCGTCGTGCGCCCTGGACAGTTCAGCGCGACGCTCGGATCGGTCGATCGAATCGGCGCTTTCGTCGAAACGAAGACGGTCTGGCACACCAAGTCGCTCTCCTAGCCGTTCGTTCCCGCGTCGCTCGGACACGTCATCCACGTCGAGTGGGCTGATAACCTCGCAGTGTGGTGAGCGGAATTCTTGTTGTCGACAAACCGCAGGGGCCGTCCAGCCACTCGGTGGTTTCACTCGCTCGGCGCGCACTCGGCACTCGCAAGATTGGCCACGCGGGGACCCTTGACCCGATGGCGACCGGGGTGCTCGTTCTCGGGGTCAATTCCGCCACTCGACTGCTGACGTATATCGTCGGCGCAGACAAAACGTACGAGGCAACGATTCGACTGGGCTCGGCGACGGTCACCGACGACGCCGAGGGCGAAACAATTTCTGTCGCTGCACCGGCGGATGTGTCCGCGGTTACCGAGGACGCGCTGCTGCGGGAGATTGCGGTGCTGACGGGCGACATCGAACAACGACCGTCGGCGGTGTCCGCAATAAAGGTTGCGGGCCAACGCGCCTACGACCGGGTTCGCGCGGGGGAAGACGTTGTGCTGGACGCTCGCCGGGTGCGAGTCGACCGATTTGAGATTAGCGCCGTTCGGCGGCAGGCCGATTTTCTTGACGTCGACGTGGTTGTCGACTGCACCTCCGGAACCTACATCCGAGCGCTGGCTCGGGATCTCGGCACGGCGCTGGCCGTCGGCGGGCACCTCACCGCACTGCGACGAACCCGCGTTGGACTGTTCACGCTTGACCAAGCGGTCTCGTCCGACGCAATCACCGAGAGCGCGGTGGTGACGGCTGCCGACGCTGCGTCGAGGCTTTTTCCGGCGTGGGAACTGACCGAGGACGAGGAACGCGACGTTCGCTTCGGTAAAAGACTGAGGACAGCGGTCGCCGACGCGCCACTCGTTGCAGCGGTTCGCGACGGCGTCCTCGTCGCAATCGTGCGAATCACTGCCGGAGTCGCCCACCCCGAGACGGGATTCCCTCAATGATTGAGTGGTTCACGGCGGTGTCTGTCACCATTGCGGTGCTTGCCGGAACGGTGGCCCTCGTCTCGGGAATTCGCGGCACCGAACCGCGAGACCTCACCGTGCTGTCGACCCTCGCCGTCGAGATTGTGCTTCTCGTTCACGTCGGGTTGGGGATTGCGCAGCCCATGCTCGGGAACCCCACGATGGGCGACCCGCTTGAGTTCTGGATGTACCTCGTCACCGCGCTGCTCATGCCACCGGCCGTTGTGGTTTGGGCGATTGTCGACAAGACGAGGTGGGGGACGCTGGCGATGGGTGGTGTGTCGCTTTCGGTCGCGGTAATGATCCTGCGCATGTCGGTTATTTGGGCCGGTGTCTGATGGCGAAACCGCCGAGCGGAGAAGCGGTCCCCGCGGACGGGCTAATTCCGACGCCCACGTCACGGGACACTCCGTGGTCGATTTACCTGCACATCCCGTTTTGCACGGTTCGCTGCGGGTATTGCGACTTCAACACCTACACCGCGAGCGAACTGCGAGGTGTCACGCGGGCAAGTTTCGTTGATGACCTCATCGCCGAAATCGAATGGTCGGCCGGCGTGCTGGACGCGTCGGGCGTTCCCCGCCGTTCGGCATCGACTGTCTTCATCGGTGGCGGCACTCCGAGCCTGCTGGCCTCGGTCGACATTCACAGGATTCTCGATGCGGTGCGTGCCGTCCACGGAATGACCTCCGATGTCGAGATCACGATGGAAGCTAACCCGGACACAGTGACCGAAGAGCTAACCGCGGGACTTGCGGCGGGCGGGGTGACTCGGCTGAGCATCGGCATGCAGAGCGCGGTTCCGCGCATCCTCGAACTACTCGACCGCACGCACAACCCGGCCTCGGTCGCAACGGCGATTGCCGCAGCCAAAAACGCCGGGCTCCAGTCGTCGGTTGACCTGATCTACGGCACACCGACCGAGACGCTCGACGAGTGGCGCGAATCCCTCGACTCGGCGATCGCGCTCGAGACCGACCACGTCTCGGCCTACGCCCTCATCGTCGAAGAGGGGACCGCTCTCGAACGTCGAATCCGTCGCGGCGACCTTGCACCAATCGACGACGACGCCCATGCCGATGCCTACGAACTCGCGGACGACCTGCTCGCTCGGGCGGGATTCGAGTGGTACGAAGTCAGCAACTGGGCGCGAGACGGTAATTCGCGGTCGCGCCACAATCTGGCGTATTGGACGGACGCGGATTGGTGGGGCTATGGCCCAGGTGCCCACAGCCACATCGCGGGAACCCGCTGGTGGAACGTCAAGCACCCCGCCGCTTACGCCGAGCGGCTGGCTGCCGGTATGTCACCCGGCCACGAACGCGAAGTGCTGACCGCGTTACAACGACACGACGAGTTCGTCCTCCTCGGCTCTCGATTGCGCGACGGGCTGCCACTGTCGAGGTTGACCCCCGACGAACGGACGCGGGTCGCCGGACTCATCGCCGAAGGGCTGGTCGACGGCCATTCCGCGATTGCTGGTTCACTCGTTTTGACACGGAACGGCCGACTGTTGGCCGACCTCGTCGTCCGACGAATTCTCGACTAGTTCGCCCCGGGAAAGACGGCGACGCTGTCGTGTACTGAGGGCCGGAATGCATCCGCCACAGCTCGGCGCCGACGGTACTATTGGGGTTAGCAATCACGCATCGAGAGTGCTAAACGGAGGTGGCCATGGTTTCGAGTCGAGCACTCGATGTTCTTCGCGTCATCGTCGAGGACTACGTCGCCTCGCGCGAACCGGTCGGGTCCAAGTCGATTGTCGAGCGCCACGATTTCGGTGTCTCGGCTGCAACGATTCGGAACGACATGGCCGCGCTCGAGGACGCCAACCTCATCCACGCTCCGCACACCTCTTCGGGTCGCGTACCCACGGACCTGGGTTACCGCACATTTGTCGACGGCCTGCAGGATGTCAAGCCGCTCACGCGGGTGCAATTGACCGCGATCGAACGATTCCTTGACGAATCGCTTGATCTGGACGATTTCTTCCACCGCACCGTGCGACTGTTGTCGAACCTCACCAATCAGGTCGCGTTGGTTCAGTACCCCGTGCTGGGCCGCGAAACAGTCGCGCATCTCGAACTTCTGCCACTCGGGTCACGGCGAATCCTCTCGGTTCTCATCACGACCGGGGGACGCGTCGACCGTCACGTCGTCGACCTGCCCGTCGACATCGATGAGGCCACCCTGGGTGATCTTCGGGCGCGCGTCAACGCCGCTGTTCAAGGAGCCGATTTCGCGACGGCTCCGGCGCAACTGAGCGAAGCGGGCGCTCAGGTTGGCCCAGCCCTCGCACCCGTTTTCACCGCGGTCACGAATGCCTTCACTGCCCAGATTGAGGCCCAGCGGACAGATCGGCTCATCGTCGCGGGTACTCCGCAGTTGGTCCGCGCCGAAGGGGACTTCGCCCGCAGCATCGCACCCGTCATGGACGCAATCGAAGAACAGGTCATTCTGCTCAAGTTGTTCGGCGAGATGGGTGGCGAGGACGACCGCGGAGTGCGGATCGGTCGCGAGCTCAGTGATGAACTCAGTGACACGGCCATCGTGTCTGCCGCTTACACATCCACCGGAGCGGATGCCGCGCGGATGGCGGTCCTGGGGCCGACCCGCATGAACTATTCCCTGAACATGGCGGCGGTTGATGCCGTTGCTCGTTACGTCTCCTCCGTGCTGGGAGACGACGCCTAATGGACCACTACGACGTTCTCGGTGTCGCTCGAGACGCGAGCCAAGACGAAATCAAAAAGGCTTATCGCAAACTCGCCCGTGAACTCCACCCCGACGTCAACCCGGCGGACGACGCGGCGGAACGGTTCAAGCTCGTTACACACGCGTTCGACGTGCTCGGTGACCCCGAGCAGCGTCGAAACTATGACATGGGTGGCCAGGGTGGACAAGGCGGTATGCCTGGTTTCGGTTCGATGGGCGACGTTTTCGACGCGTTCTTCGGTGGCGGGCAACAGCGCGGACCGCGTTCGCGCCAGGAACGAGGAAATGACGCCCTGCTGCGGGTCGAGATTGACCTTGTTGACACCATTTTCGGGGCTGAGCGTTCGGTCGAGGTGGACACCGCCGCGCTGTGCGAGACGTGCTCCGGCTCGTGCTGCTCGCCCGGGTCATCGCCGCAACGCTGTGACGTCTGCGGTGGTTCGGGGTCGATGCAGCGCCAGGTCCGCAGCCTGCTCGGAAACATCGTGAC
>Ga0114975_10002736_pt1 | contig 12003 bp, 13 predicted proteins | sample S_130626_EF_Meta_FD_87031 | JGI IMG/M metagenome (GOLD analysis project Ga0114975, IMG submission 87031) | Freshwater microbial communities from Lake Simoncouche, Canada to study carbon cycling - S_130626_EF_MetaG | ecosystem: Environmental > Aquatic > Freshwater > Lake | place: Lake...
AGCACGTCAACCGTTATCTTGCCAAACGTGGCAAAGGTTTGGGCGTGCGATTGGGCGTCAAAACCACAGGTTGCTCTGGCTTGGCCTACAAACTCGAATACGTTGATGCTTCCGAGCCCGAAGACGTCATTTTTGAAGACCAGGGCGTCAAAGTCTTGGTAGACCCCAAAAGTTTGGCTTATATCGACGGCACCCAACTCGACTTTGTGCGTGAAGGTCTCAACGAAGGCTTTAAGTTTTCTAATCCGAACGAACGCGACCGCTGCGGCTGCGGCGAGTCGTTCCGCATCTAAGGTGTTTGACGCGGCTGGTCCGTTGTCGGCGCAACTTGCCGTCAACGATTTCGAACTTTTTGACATTCCAAAACAGTTCGCTCAAGACCGTTCGGCGTTAGACACGCGTTGGAAAAACCTGCAACGCGAAGCACACCCCGATAAATTTTCTGCACAAGGCACAGCGGCCCAGCGCGTCGCCATGCAATGGTCGGTGCGCATCAACGAGGCCTACCAACGCCTCAAAGACCCGCTGCGTCGCGCGGCGTATTTATGTGAACTTGCTGGCGCGCCTATCAACGCAGAAAACAACACGGCCATGCCTGCGGAATTTTTGATGCAACAAATGCAATGGCGTGAAGAGTTGGACGACGCCACTACCGTCGACTCGCTGGAAAATTTACACCAAGAAGTTTTACAAAGTCGGAAAGCAGCTTTGGCGAATTGCGAAGCCTTGATTGACCAAGTCCAAGATTTTGCAAAAGCCGCGCAGCAGGTGAGGGCGTTGATGTTTATCGAACGCTTTGTCAAAGACATAGACGCGCGTCTTGAGCAACTTGACGCTGCCTAAATATCACCTAGACGACTTGCTATAGCCATACTTAAAGCGACAATACATTTCTATGGCTTTGTTACAAATTTCCGAACCTGGACAAGCACCTGATCCGCACCAGAGGCGCATTGCGGTGGGTATTGATTTAGGTACTACCCATTCTTTGGTTGCCAGCGTGCGCAACTCCGTGGCTGAGTGTTTGCCCGATGCACAAGGCCAAGTCATCTTGCCTTCTGCGGTGCGCTATTTAGAAAACGATGGCAGACAAATTGGCAGCGACGCCTTGCACGCGCAAGCCGAAGATCCACAAAACACACTGGTCTCTGTCAAGCGGTTTATGGGCCGTGGACTCAAAGATATCGCCAATGCTGACAAACTGCCTTACCAATTTGTCGATAAACCCGGCATGTTGGCCATTCAAACCCGCGCAGGCGAAAAGTCTCCTGTCGAAGTCAGCGCTGAAATATTAGCGACCTTGCGTTTTCGTGCAGAAGATACTTTCGACGACGAACTGTATGGCGCAGTCATTACCGTACCCGCTTACTTTGACGATGCACAACGCCAAGCTACTAAAGACGCGGCACAACTCGCTGGACTCAACGTCTTGCGTTTGATCAATGAACCTACGGCTGCTGCCATTGCCTACGGCCTAGACCAATCTAGCGAGGGCGTATATGCCGTCTACGACTTAGGCGGCGGCACTTTCGATATTTCTATTCTGCGTTTGACGCGCGGTGTGTTTGAAGTGCTCGCCACCGGCGGCGACTCTGCGCTAGGTGGAGACGACTACGACCGTGCGTTGGTCGAGTTTGTACAAAAAACTACCCAATGTGTCATCGCCACACCCTCAGACAAAGCGCAGGTCATGGTGGCTGCACGTGCATGCAAAGAAGCGCTATCTTCTCAAGACAGCGTGCAGTTTCAAATCACACTCGCCAGTGGGGTGGTGACATGCAACGTGGCGCGCGCGCAGTTTGAAGAAGCGTGTAAACCCTTGACCCAACGCACCCTCAACGCAGTGCGTAAAGCCTTGCGCGATGCAGGCTTACAAAAACAAGATATTCAAGGCGTGGTGATGGTCGGGGGCTCTACCCGCATGCCGCATATTCAAACAGCGGTTGCAGAATTGCTGGGCTGTGAACCATTGACAAACTTGAACCCCGACGAAGTGGTTGCATTGGGCGCTGCCATTCAAGCTAACCAACTCGCGGGCAATAACCCTGACGGCGAGTTGTTGTTATTAGACGTGATTCCTTTGTCATTGGGCATTGAAACCATGGGGGGGTTGGTAGAACGCATCGTGCCGCGTAACCAAACTATTCCTACCGCCATGGCACAAGACTTCACCACTTACCAAGATGGGCAAACTGCCTTGGCTTTGCACGTGGTGCAAGGTGAGCGCGACTTGGTAACAGACTGCCGCAGCTTGGCGCGATTTGAGTTGCGTGGCATTCCTCCGATGGCTGCAGGTGCTGCGCGTATTCGCGTCACCTTCACAGTCGATGCTGATGGTTTGCTTAGCGTGGCAGCCCTTGAGCAGCACAGTGGCGTGCAGTCCAATATCACTGTCAAACCTAGCTATGGTTTGTCGGATGACCAAATTGCCACCATGTTGCAAGACAGCTTTAAAACTGCAGAACAAGACATCCAAACACGTGCGCTAGTAGAAGCGCGTGTGGATGCGGATCGGATGTGGTTGGCAACGCAGAGCGCACTGCAAGCAGATGGCGATTTGCTCTCTTCAGAAGAACGTAGCCGCATTGAAAGCCTGATGGCCACCACACTCGAAGCAAAAAAACTGGAAGACGCTGCCGCTGTAGAAGCCGCTACCGAAGCCCTAGCCAAAGGCACAGAAGCCTTTGCCGCACAACGCATGAACCGAGGCATTCAACATGCCTTGTCGGGTCAACACATAGAGACAATTTAATGCCAGTCATACAGATATTGCCCCACGCTGAACTTTGCCCGCAAGGCGCACAACTCGATGTGCCTGCTGGCACCACGATTTGTGAAGCGCTGTTGGACAACCATATCAACATTGAGCATGCTTGTGACATGAGTTGCGCTTGCACCACTTGCCACGTGATCGTGCGAGAGGGATTTAATTCACTCAACCCATTGGATGAGACGGAAGAAGATTTGCTGGATCGTGCGTGGGGGCTAGAGCCTAATTCACGATTGAGTTGCCAAGCCATCGTGGCCCAACAGGGTTTGGTGATTGAAATACCCAAATACACCATCAACCACGCCAAAGAAAACCACTAAGCCATGCGCCAAATTTTCTTAGATACTGAAACGACAGGCTTGTCGCCAGAAAACGGCGATCGTATTGTGGAGATTGGTTGTGTTGAATTGCTCAACCGCAAACTCACTGGCAACAATCTGCACTTCTACATCAACCCTGAGCGCGATAGCCATGAAGACGCCTTGAAGGTTCACGGTATCAGCAACGAGTTTTTAAAAGACAAGCCAAAGTTTGGCGACATTGCAGACCAGTTATTGGAGTACCTGCAAGGCGCTGATGTTTTGATACATAACGCACCATTCGACGTGGGCTTTCTTAACAAAGAGCTTGAACTCAAAAACCGCCCACCACTCAAAACCTATGTGAATAGCGTTGCGGACACTTTGGCTATGGCCAAAGATATGTTTCCCGGTAAGCGCAATTCATTGGATGCGCTGTGCGATCGCTTAGGTGTTGATAACTCAGGACGCACTTTGCACGGCGCTTTGCTAGACGCTGAGTTACTCGCCGATGTCTACATCTACATGACGCGTGGACAAGATGCGTTGTTGATAGAAGTTGAAGACAGCAGTGACAGTAAAAAACGTGCTGATGCGATCGATATGCAGTCGCTCAAACTCAACGTGATTAGCGCTTCAGAGCAAGAGTTAGTTGCACATGAAGAGGTGTTGTTGCAGATCGATAAATCAAGCAACGGACAGACTTTATGGCGCTCTGTAGAAGCGCGTGTGGCATAATATTTGTCTTGCCCGCAAAGGGTTAGGGCGATTAGCTCAGGGGTAGAGCACTGCATTCACACTGCAGGGGTCGCAAGTTCGAAACTTGCATCGCCCACCAAGACATTATTTTCTTCTTTCAAATCAACGCCTGATAGGGTTCTCTTCACACTGATCTTAGGTTTTCTAAGGCAGTGCTCTAGGAAACCATCATGCGTAAATTCAATTCCCCAATCAATCTTAAAGCTGCAGCTGATTCATTCGTATCAGTGGCATTCGTTGACGTCACGTTAACTGAACTTGTTAGCGCCCATTCCATTGCCAGACCTCTGCTTGCATTGCACTTCAGGCTCAAGAAATGGTGCGACTTAGTCAACGGCTTTGGTGCTGAATGTGCATGGAGTATTTCAAGTGAAAGACTACAAAGCGCGGCACAAGCCTTAATCGATTATGGCTACGCTTGCTCATCCGTCAACAGAGACATTGGTGCAATTGGACAAGTTTATCGATGGGCAATTGTGAATCGTCGAATGGCACCAAGAGGATTCATTTCACCAACCATTTCCATGCTGCGCTATGAAGAAAAAGTTCGATACGTTTCATCTAGCGAACAAGATTTCATATCGCTTAAGTTGGCAGCCAAGATGGGAAAAGATAGATTGTTTACTTTATTCGTTTGGATGCTTGCAGACTCTGGAGCGCGCAAAAGTGAATTACTTGAAAGAAGTTGGAATGATCTGGATATTTCAAGCGGAAAAATGATCATTCCTTTTACAAAAAATGGAGAGGCAAGAACATTATTCTTCTCTCCGGCAACTATGAGGTTGGCAAAAAGAATGAGGCCATCATTTACTTTTAATTCAAATTCGTACGATCAGAATCTCCATATACATCGATTGATATTTGCAGGTAAAAATGGCATCACACCAATCAACTACAGAAAGAAGTGGACTAGTTTGACCACCATGCTTTGTCGCCCAGAATTGCGTATACATGATGTACGCCATTGGGTTGCAGCGTCTCTTTTACGAAGCGGAGTAGGGGTGGGCGTCGCGTCTCAAATAATGGGACATAGAGATCAAACTATGCTGTTGAGACGTTATGGACATTTAGACACTTGCTCATTACAAAGCGCGCAAGAAATTCGGTGGAAAATTTCTGATACTTTGGCGCAGCGTACATAAGTTCCATTGATGTTGTTGCTACCTAAGAAAAACTCCATATATATTGGCCGTACGTGAGCTCAAAATGTTGGCTAATTTGATAGCTATAAAAGCTAGAAGTGTAAAAACTCTTTACGCTCGCTGTCCTATAAGTTCCTAATACATATCACTATCTAATTTATTTGTATTAGTTTTAGGCTGAAGAATAGACTTCCAAGTGTTCATTGCACTGTTGTCTATGCATGAAATATGGCGTCCAAATTGAGATAGAAATTGGAATAAATCAAAAGTAAGACTAACAGGCCGATGAGTATTTACCCTAGGACTCGATCTATTCATTTCATAAGAGTATTGAATTAAAGATTATTTGTTGACGATATTGGTTCTTCAATCGATACTGGATTAATGTCAGATCTGCATGAATGATTTGCAATCTCAGAATCGACAGATGCGAAAACAACCTCAACAATGAAAAAAAAGGAGGCAATAAAAATGTTGAATATGGCCATGATAGGTCTTGGTTGGTGGGGTAGGACCCTTGTAGAGTCCGTTCAGGGTAAAAGTGAAAATATACGATTCACTATTGCCGCTAACCTGGAAATTCCATCTGTATCAGATTTCGCTAACCAATACGGTCTAGAGTTAACCACAGACTACAAAAAAATTCTTATAGATTCAACTATCGATGCAGTTGTAATTGCTACCCCTCATTCATTACATGTTGAACAAATAGTAAATGCAGCAAAGGCAGGGAAGCATATTTATAGTGAAAAACCATTAGCGCTTAATTTTAAAGATGCAAAAGAAGTTTGTAAGGTCTGCAAAGAATCTGAAGTTAAGTTAGCAGTTGGGCATGATCGAAGGTTACTCCCTGGAATTCTTGCTATGAAAAAAATCTTAGATTCAGGAGAAATTGGTGAGATTGTTCACGCTGAGGCTCAATACTCAAATGATGTAATGTCTAGGGGCCTGTCCGGAGAGTGGAGAGCCAATGCTAAAGAAGCACCAGCAGGTGGAATGACGGGGCCTGGCCTGCATGCTTTAGATACCCTTCTATATTTTGGAATAAAAATCAAAGCAGTAGATGGAAAACTATATGTAAAAAAACCATTTCCTAATCCCATTGATTCAGTAACAGTTAACTTGGAATTAGAAAATGGATATGGCTCCCTGTCGACTATAAGAGGAGTGCCCGATTACACGAGATTCCATGTCCTTGGTACCTTGGGATGGGTCGAGTTAAGGGATTTTGAACATCTTGTACACCATAAAACTGGAGAAAAATCTCCAAAAATTAGTTCATACGATCCAAAAATGAATACTTCAGCAATGCTTGAATCATTTGCTAAATCTATTAGGGAAGGAAGCGACTTCCTAGTTTCAACAGATCAAATTTTATTAACTGTTTCTGTTTTTGAGGCCGTAATTGAATCTATAAATACTCATAAAAAGGTAGCTATCAAATGACAACGCAAAAAAAAATACCCATCATAGATGCGCATCACCATATTTGGAATCTTGTAGATATTCCATGGCTTCATGGACCAATTCAGCCGCGAATTTTTGGGGATTACACGTCAATGCGAAGAGACTATCCTGTTGAGGAGTATCTTCAAGATCTTTCGAATTCTGGGGTTGTTAAGTCTGTATATGTTCAAGCTAATTGGGCTACAGATAAGGCATTAGAGGAGGTTCAATGGGTTCAGTCTATTAGTGAAAAATTCGATTTTCCACATGCGATAGTTGGGTATGCTGATCTTTCATCACCTGACTGTGCAAGACTATTAGATGCGCAAATGAAATGCAAAAATATGCGTGGAGTAAGGCAGCAACTTCATTGGCATGAGAACCCTCAGTATCGATTCATGCCACAACCAGATCTTATGAAATCACCTATTTGGCAAAAAGGGTTGGCTGAAGTGCAGGCAAGAGAATTGGTGTTTGATCTGCAGGTTTTTTCTTCACAAATGGCTGATTGTGTAGACATTGCTAATGCCTTTCCAAATATAAAATTTGTTTTATCGCATGCTGGAATGCAAGAGGATGATCATCCAGAGACAGTTGCTAGGTGGCGTGAAGGTATGGAAAAACTTTCGAGCTGCAAGAACGTTTACTCAAAGTTATCTGGATTGGGTACCTTCTCGCACAGATGTGACTCTAGTCTTTGGCAACCTATAGTTTCAGACACCGTGAAGATGTTTGGTGCAAATAGGTGTTTATTTGGGACAAACTTTCCTATTGAAAAACTATGGACAAGTTACGGCGCAATGATCCAAGTTATTCGTGACTGTATAGGGGATCTTTCATTTGAGGATCAATCTGCCATCTTGCACGATACGGCGGCTGAGATTTATCGTATTTGAGCTATACGCTTAATCATGCAAATTGAAGACTTAAAAATTTTTGTAGAGGTGATGCGACGTGGAAGCTTTGCATCTGTTGCACGCGATAGGCAAATAGACCCTTCATCTATTTCAAGGTCCATAAGAACATTAGAGAAGAATCTAGGAATACTCTTGTTCAAAAGGACAACAAGAGCACTTAAACCAACTGACTTGGCGACTATTTATTACGAAAGTATAGGGAAACTGATAGACGAAATAGAAAAATGCAACGCTCTCGTTAAAGATGATGAAAAATCACTTACTGGATTAATGCGAGTTACTACGTCAGTGGCTTTCGGAAAGAAATGCCTCATTCCAAAACTAGATTCATTTCTTAAGGAGCATCCAAGTCTAACTATCGATTTAATGTTATCTGATGAACGATTAGATTTAGTAAATGATCGAATAGATATAGCACTGAGATTAGGAGAGTTACCCGATTCTTCTATGGTAGCGCGCAAATTGCTTAACGTTAGTTATTCTGTATTGGCTTCGCCTGAGTTCCTTAAAAAAAATCTTGATCTTCAAAATCCACATGATTTAAAAAATATTGAGTGCATTCTTTTTCCCTACAGTGGATATCGGGATAGATGGATTTTTAAAGACTTAGCAGAAAATATTTTCGAAGTGCCAGTTCGTGGAAGACTTTTCATTTCCAGCGCTGTTGGCATCGTAGAAGCTGCTTTATCAGGTGTTGGCCCTGCTTTGATTGCAGATTGGTTGGGACAAGAAGAAGTTAAGCGTGGAAATTTAGTTCCACTTTTCAATGACTACAAAGTGACTGCAACAAGTTTTGATTTAGCTGTTTGGCTTATGTATGGGTCAAAAGACTTTTTGCCGACAAAGGTAAGAGCTTTCAGTGACTATTTAATAAATGCATTTAATCAAGACAACAGTGTTAATAGCAATTTGCCTAATTCAACTCTACTCAGGGTTGCTTAAAAAATTATGAAAAATAAAGGATCAATAATCGTAGTCGGTGGATCTTTGGCTGGGTTACTAACTGCAAATATCTTATTTCGAAATGGTTGGAATGTAAAAGTTTATGAGCGGTCGTCTGGGTTAGACGGAAGAGGCGCAGGTATTGCTACCCACGATGAATTGTTTAATGCAATGCGATTAGCAGGAGCTAAAGTCGATGAAATGCTAGGTATCCAAATTAAAGGAAGATCAGTATTTGGAAAGAATGGAGAAGAAATATGCCACTATTCTTATCCTCAGATATTGACTTCTTGGAGTCTTCTTTATAAACGTCTCCTTAATATTTTTCCAGAAAAACTATATATAAAAGGTAAAGATGTTGTAGATGTTCGTGACGATCCTATTAAGCCCGAAATATTTTTTTCTGATGGTTCAAGTGATAGTGCAGACTTGATTGTGGGCTGCGACGGTTACTGGTCTTCAATTCGTAGTAAATGCGCGCCTGAAGCTATTCCTAAGTATGCGGGATACGTTGCTTGGCGGGGGCTTATTCCAGAGAATATGGTTACCCAATCCTTTGCAAAAGAATTTGGTCCTTTACATGCTTTCTATTTGGGTGATAGTCATCAGTTTGTTCATTTTGCAGTAGCAGGGTCTGACGATAGTATCGACATAGGAGCAAGACGCTTTTCATTTTTATGGTACGTTCCATTTACAAATGACGAGTTGAAAGACTTGCTAACTGGCAGTGATGGTGTTGTCTATTCAAATGGAATACCGCCGAGCAAAATTCAACTTAAGCATATAGATAAGCTGAAGAATGATGCAAAAGAAATTTTGCCTCAAATTTTTTCAAATACGGTGTGCAAGACTGACCAACCTTTTGTGCAGCCAATATACGATTTACTATCGCCTAGGATCGCTTTCCAGAGAGTTGTATTGGCTGGCGATGCTGCATTTATTGCCCGTCCACATGTTGGTGCAGGAGTTGCTAAAGCAGGTGGGGATGCAATGGAGCTTGCAAATTGCTTAGAACAATCAAGCAATTACACAGAGGCATTACAGAATTATCAAGACAGGCGCTCTGTTTTTGGTAATTCGATTGTTAAATTGGGTGCAAAACTAGGTGAGTACCTAACCGAACCTGAAATTGATACGACTCGAGCTCGTCAACTTTCTCCTGAGAGACTCATTCGGTCTGTAGCAATGCCGATGCATCTAATAGATGAAGACGAGTTATTTGATATTTTTAATATTTAAAAATAATTTCTTAATGCGATGAAATTTTATAGAGGCAAATATGATTATTAGACTAAACCATGTGACCATTAGAACTGCTTACCCTGAAAGAATGAAAAAATTCTATTCAGAAATTTTGTCAATGGAAAAAGATCGCAGGCGTCCCGATCATTTCGCCGGATTTCATTTGAGAAGTATGACCTCATCTGGGGAACCATTAATCCATGTAATGACGGGTGAGGATGCACAGATTAATGATGGAACGATTCCCATTGAGCGTGGTGGAGCTGTTCATCACATTGCTTTTTACTGTCAAGGTTTTGAAAAAATACGAGCTCAACTATCTAAATTCAAAATTGATTGGCGTGAGTATCGGATACCTGAATTTGGCTTATGGCAAATCTTTGTATTTGATCCTCATGGAATCTTGTTAGAGCTTACATTCGAGTCAGCTGTTGAAGGCATAGTTGAGCCTCCAATTCCAAAAGATAAGCTCCTAGACCCAAAGGATAGAAGTTGGTTTAATCAAGAAAGTTATGCAATTTTTGGTTGAATTTAATGCTAACTTTTTACTGTAAGTAGGAAGAAACCCTTAGGTAGTTAGGGTATGTATTTAAGAATTAATGATCTGAAATTATTAATTAATGTAAAACTTGCAAGAGTGTCGTGCATGGCTTATTCTGTCCTTAATGAAGCTGAATGCATAAGATTAATCAATGATGGTGGTAAGTTTCATTGCTATGAATTTAAAAAATTTGAAAGGGTTAGTTTGTTGATTTCTTGTTAACTATGTATCAGGAGTTCAATGCTTTTGATACTTCACAAAAAAGGAGACAGAGTTATGAGTGATTCTAAAAATAATCAAGGTTTACAAGTCACAAATAGTGACCAAGAGAGCAAAAGTCAATTAGATAAAAATTCTGCACAGCGGCGAAAACTTATTCTGGCTGGTGGAGCGGCTACTATCGGCGCTTCTGTTGTTCCGTATGACGTTGTATTTGCTCAAGGCAAAGCTCCAATGGAATTAGCTTTCTGGATGTTTGAGAATCCACAACAGCGACCTTGGGTTCATAAGCGTATCAAGATGTATATGGAAAAAAATCCACATATAAAGATTGATTTTCAAGCTTTCCCATTTTCCGATTTAGGCAAGAAACTTAGTGTTGGTTTCGCAACAGGTACTGCGCCTGAAGGTTTTATAACTGGTGATTGGTTAATGCCAACTTGGATGTCCAAGGGATTGATTGCGCCATTAGATGTTACGAAATTAGGCTACTCATCTATGGTCGCATTCACTAGTGACTACCCAGCAGCCTTTGTTGATGGCGCAGTAGTCAACGGTAAGGCGTATGGCTATCCTCTGTGGTTTTATGGTTTTCCAAATTACATAAATACAAGGCATTTCAAGGAAGTAGGTTTGGATCCAATTAAAAATGCTCCTCAGACTTGGGACGAGGTCGGAGAAGTTTCAAAGCGTTTGGCGATTAAAGAAGGAAATAAATTTGTTCGCCAAGGTTTTAAATTTGCAATGCATGCATCTACTTGGACTATGGTTCACTTTAATCCAATCCTTGCTCAATGTGGGGGTACATATTTTGATAAAGATGGAAAGTGCGTTGTAAATTCTGCTGCTGGTATGAAGGCTATGACGATAAGAACTTCATTCGCTAAAAAATACAACTCAGAGGATCCCGCTGATTCAATAGCTACACAACCACTACCGGGAATGGATTGGTTGAAAGAGCGAAATTCAATGTTCATTTCGCACCCTATACCTGTCGCGGCTATTAAATCTCAAAACCAAAAAATGTTTGATGAGAAATATTACAGGGCTATCCGTGCTCCTGGAGTTGAAGCAGGAAAAGGGTACTCAACTACATACGGTTTTAACTTTGTAATAAGTTCTCAAGCATCACAAGCAAAAGCAGAAGTTTTGCATGATCTTTATAAATTTATTTTGAGTGATGCGGCTGATTGCTGGACTGACACAGCACCATTCCCATTAGCCAAGAAATCTGGATGGTCAGATGCTCCAGAAGTAAAAGCATTTCCTGATATGGGTGAAATAATTGATTCTAGAGATAAAGGAATTTTCCATCCAAGGACAGTTGTTTTTACTGAGTTGGCAGATGCTATGCATAAAGCTGTTCAAAAAATACTTCTCAATAATCAAGACATGAAAACCGCATTAAATGAAGCGGCAGCTGAAGTCGATAGAGCAACCGCAAGTTATAAGAAAAGTTGAGTTTTGATAATCAGCCCTCATTTGTTGAAATAATTTGCTAAAGATGATTCCTAAAATTCATTTTCGCCAAAGAATTCAACTTTGGGGGCTTTTGTTAGTTCTACCTGCTTTACTTTTTTTCATAGTTTTTAAATTTGGCCCCATGTTGTGGGCCATTTTTTTAAGTTTTTCATCATTTGATATGGTTTCTGCTCCTCATTTCGAGGGTTTCGGAAATTACGAAGCTTTAATTTATGACGATGTATTTAAGGAAAGTTTAGTAAAC
>Ga0114975_10002739_pt1 | contig 12002 bp, 11 predicted proteins | sample S_130626_EF_Meta_FD_87031 | JGI IMG/M metagenome (GOLD analysis project Ga0114975, IMG submission 87031) | Freshwater microbial communities from Lake Simoncouche, Canada to study carbon cycling - S_130626_EF_MetaG | ecosystem: Environmental > Aquatic > Freshwater > Lake | place: Lake...
AGAAAAATAGTTGATCCTATCTTTTTTGGTCAAGGGAAATAGTCGACAATGCGACTTAAATAGGTTTATTCTGGCAAACTTCTTGAAAAATTGCAGGTTTACAAATTCTGGAAATTTAAGATCAGGGTTAACCTAACCAAGTAAAAAAGAGGGTAATCAAGTCAAAAATCAAATTTGATAAAAATATAGTTTTTTGCCTTAATTTTGAATAAAAAACAATAAAATGATTAAAAATTAATAAATACATACTATTTGACAATATTTTTTGTAAATTAAGCTGTTATAAACTAGTTATTTGAGGCCTAGCGAATCCTATTCTTTTAGCTGTATCGCAAGCGGCAGTAGTTGCCAAGAAATAGGAGATTGGAGGTTAATGTGGTGAGGCAAACCAAGTTTTTAAAAAAAAAATGAGTTCCCATTTTCAACTTAATAATGGAAATAAATTCAAATCATTTGATAGGCCAATTCAAAAAGCAGGTTGCGGATAAATACACGATTTACAATAGTTTATTTGCGGCGCTTCCCTACTCCGGAGTAGCTAATGCGGGAGCATTACTACCGATTTTATTGCAAGTGTGTGAGAAAGGGTTTGATACGAAAAAATCGCCAAGTGAGATTATTGACTATTTTTTTAGCCAACACACGGATGTAAGGAGTGAACAAGAACAATTGAATCACTTATTTAAATATGTTCAATACATTGAGCGACAGGTGGTGCTTTTCGACGCAATTGAGGATGCGGCCTTTTCTAGCCTGCATGATGTCACGGGTGCTGGAAGTTTAAAATCAATCCTACGGGACGCGGGGCTATTAAAAAAATCAGCCTTAATTTCTAAAAAACTAGGAAAATTTAAGTTGAGGCTTGTGTTGACAGCCCACCCTACTCAATTTTACCCTGCCAATGTTTTAGGGATAATTCATGATATGGGGGAAGCGATTGGTAAAAATGACTTCAATTCAATAAGTCAATTTATCCAACAATTGGGCTTAACTCCATTTTTTAATAAAAAGCAACCTACCCCTGCCAATGAAGCGATCACCTTAATGTGGTACTTAGAAAACGTGTTTTACCATGCTATTGGGAATATCTATACCAAAATTGTGAGTGATGTCTTTGAAGGGGATTATACAGGGGCCAATAATTTTATTGAGCTTGGATTTTGGCCAGGTGGGGACCGAGATGGAAATCCTTTTGTAAATGCAGAGACCACTCGGTTTGTAGCCAAGTCCTTACGGAGTAGCATTATTGTTTGCTATTACCGAGATGTAAGAAAGTTAAAAAGGAAGTTAACCTTTTCTGAAGTTGATGTATTAGTCAATGAATTGGAGACCAAACTTTACAAAAATGTCTTCACTCCTGATCAAGCAAAGCCAATCACCAAAGAGGAAATTTTAGAAAGTTTGTTGAAAATAAAGGAACTAGTTGTTGAGCGAAATTATGCCATGTATTTGCCAAAACTGGAAAGCTTAATTCATAAAGTGAGCTTATTTGGAACACATTTCGCATCCCTAGATATAAGACAAGATAGTCGAATACATCATCAAGTTTTAGTAGATGTGCATCAAACGATTCTTAAAAAAAATGGAATTGGGATTTTGCCAGCTAATTACTCCAGTCTTAGTTTAAGTGCTCAACTTCAGGTATTGTCTGAGCTAAAGGGTAGCCTAAACCCTTCAGATTTTGAAGAAACCATCACCAAAGACACGCTTCAATCCATTTATGAGATCCAGTCGATTCAACAAATAAATGGAATTCCTGCCTGCAATCGTTACATTATCAGCAACACCCAATCCGCCATCCATGTGTTGGAATTGTTTGCCTTATGTAGGCTCTGTGGATGGGACCACTACTTATCTCAACTCGATATTGTGCCCTTGTTTGAAACAATCGAGGATTTGGATAATGCGGAAGGGATTATGCGTATCCTCTACACTGATCCCCTCTATAAAAGTCATTTAGCGCAAAGGCAGCATAAACAAACCATTATGCTTGGTTTTAGTGACGGAACTAAGGATGGTGGATACCTACAGGCAAATTGGAGTATTTATCAAGCAAAAGAACGATTGACAACTATTTCTAGGGCCAACCAAGTGATTGTTCTTTTTTTTGATGGTAGAGGCGGTCCCCCTTCGCGTGGAGGAGGAAAAACGCATCAATTTTATGAGTCTCTTGGCAATCGGATTGAAAAAGAAGAGATCCAGTTAACGATTCAAGGGCAAACCATCACTTCAAATTTTGGAACCATCCAATCTGCAGAATTTAATATCGAACAATTACTGAGCGCAGGTGTCAGTAATGAATTATTCTCCGAGACGCAGCTTCAACTCAGTGAGAAAAATAGAGAAACATTGGATGCTTTAAGCCAACTCAGCTATTCCACCTATCTAAAACTGAAACACCACCCTCAATTTTTACCCTACCTCCAAAAGTTTAGCCCGCTGAATTATTATGGTAAAAGTAATATAGCCAGTAGGCCTACGAAAAGAGGGGGGAAAAATGAACTTAGTTTTTCAGATTTGCGAGCAATTCCTTTTGTGGGGAGCTGGAGTCAAATGAAACAAAATGTTCCTGGTTTTTTTGGTTTTGGATCTGCATTGAAGGCCTTTAAGGAAAAAGGACAATGGAATGATGTGGAGTTATTAGTTAGCAACAGTGCATTCTTTAGAACCCTCGTGGACAATAGTATCATGAGTATGGTTAAATCAAATTTTGCCATCACCCAGTATATTGAAAATGATCCTGACTTTAGCGACTTCCGCCAAATCATCAAAGATGAGTTTGATTTGACACGCCAATTGTATTTAGAATTGACCCAAGGGGAGAGTTTGATGGAAAAGGATCCCTTAGGGAAACAGTCTATTCTACTTAGAGAAAGAATAGTTCTTCCTTTGCTTACGATTCAGCAATATGCGCTGAGTAAATTGCAACTCCACCCTGGTGACTCAACGCTGAAAGAATCATACGATAAATTAGTCACCCGAAGTATGTTCGGTGTGATCAATGCAGCAAGAAATTCGGTCTAAATAAAGTTGGCACTGGATTTTACCTGATCTAAAAGAAAATTTACTCTAAAATCCTTTTGTGTAAATTCCACACTTTTGGGTGCCGATGGATGCCTTTAGTAAGGTATAGAGAAGTGATGGATTTCATGTAATTTTGCCCCATGAGTAAGCAAAGAGAAGAATTAGAACACCGACTTCGACTACGAAATATCAAGCTTTCGGATTACGAGGATATTCGTGAGATCATGGTGTCTATCTACAAAAACCAAGGTGGAGCCTGGACCAAAGCAGAGCTCAAAAATCAACTCCGCATCTTTCCCGAAGGTCAAATCTGTATTGAGGACAATGGAAAAGTCATCGCAGCAGCTTTGAGTATCATCGTGGACTACTACAAGTTTGGGGACAACCACTCCTACCATGAGATCACGGGTTATGGCAAGTTTGATACCCACGATCCGGATGGAGATACCTTGTACGCGACCGACATTTTTGTACACTCCGACTACCGGGGCATGCGATTGGGTCGCCGCCTCTACGATGCCAGAAAAGAACTTTGCGAGAACCTCAACCTACGCTCCATCATCGCAGGAGGACGTATTCCCGGCTACTCCAAGTATGCCGATGAGATGACCCCACGCAAATACATCGACTTGGTGAAGAACCGTGAGATTTTTGATCCCGTGCTTTCCTTCCAGCTCGCCAACGAATTTCACGTCCGAAAAGTAATCACCAAATACCTGCCTGAAGACACGGATTCCCGTGCCTACGCCACCTTGTTGGAATGGATCAACATCTACTACGAAAAGGATGAGAAGCTGATCGGTAACAAAAAATCCATTGTCCGACTCGGATTGGTGCAGTGGAAAATGCGCCGATTCTCCAATGTAGACGACCTCATGCAGCAGGTAGAATTTTATGTGGACACCGTGTCAGGATATAAATCAGACTTCTGTTTGCTTCCTGAGTTTTTCAATGCCCCTATGTTGGCAGAGTTCAACGACATGGATGCCTCCGAGGCGATCCGAAACTTGGCGGACTACACCACCGAAATTGTGAACCGGATGAGTGACCTGGCAGTCTCCTACAACGTGAACATTATCGCGGGTTCCATGCCCGAATACGATGGCAAAAAGCTGCGCAACGTGAGTTACCTCTGTCGGCGAGATGGTACCCAGGATAAGCAATACAAATTGCACATCACCCCAGACGAACAGGCTTATTGGGGCTTGCAGGGTGGCAATGGAATCAATGTATTCGAAACTGATGCTGGCCGAATAGGGATCTTGATTTGCTACGATGTGGAATTCCCTGAACTGGGAAGAATCCTTGCCGAGCAAGAAATGGATATTTTGTTTGTGCCTTTCTGGACCGATACCAAAAACGCCTTCTTGCGTGTCAACATCTGCGCCAAGGCTCGGGCTATCGAAAACGAATGCTATGTGGCCATCACGGGCTCGGTGGGTAACCTGCCCAAAGTAGAAAACATGGACATTCAGTATTCGCAGGCGGCTATTTTCTCCCCCTCTGACTTTTCCTTTCCACACGATGCCACGGTGGCGATGGCTTCGGAAAATGCCGAAACCACCATTGTCGCGGATGTGGACCTCGATTTATTGACCAAACAACGAAAAGCAGGATCTGTGCGTAACCTAGAGCAGCGCAGGTTAGATCTATATTCAATTCAATGGAAACAGAAAAAATAGTAGCAGCCTACTTTCAGCATGTCCCTATGGAGGTGTTTGAAAAAGCAAAGCAGATCAAAGTACTCATCACCGATATTGACGGGGTCCTCACCGATGGGGGAATTATCTACGACAATGCAGGGATGGAGTTCAAAAAATACAACGTAAAGGACGGTTTAATTGTACAGCACCTCAAGAAAGCAGGATTCCTAGTTGGGGCTATTACAGGCCGCGCCTCTCAAGTGGTGGAAAACCGTTGTGAGGAACTCCGTTTTGACTTCCATTACCATGGCGTGAAGGACAAGCATAAAAAGTTGACTGAATTGCTAGAAACGATGGAACTGACGCTTGAGGAGGTTGCCTACCTGGGTGACGATTTGATCGACTTACCCGTGCTGACCAAAGTAGGGCTTTCCATCGCTCCTGCAGATGCCTTGCCCTATGTCTGTGCAGCGGTGGATTACGTATCCCCATTTGTTGGAGGTGATGGCGTCTTCCGTGAGGCAGCAGACCTGTTGCTTCATGCCAAAGGACAATTGATCCCATTAATCGAGCAATTCGCTAAAAAAGAAGCATGAAAAGAACAACCAATACAATGAAAATCCGGGATGGAATCGAATTAGGATCCGGTAAGCCCGTACTTTTTTCCGGCCCCTGCGCCGTGGAGAGTTTTGACATTTGCTTGGAAATAGGCACCAAGGTGAAGGCTTGGGCGGAGGAGCATGGCTTTTCCTATGTGTTCAAGGCTTCTTTTGACAAGGCCAACCGTACCTCTTCTTCCTCCTTTCGAAGCATTGGCAGGGACGCCTCCTTGGAGGTGTTGCAGCGGGTAGGGAAGGCCTTGGATGTGCCTTTGGTCACCGATATTCACGAGAGCTACCAGGCTGCCGAGGTAGCGGAAGTGGTCGATGTGCTTCAGATTCCTGCTTTTCTTTGCCGACAAACCGACCTACTCCTTGCTGCGGCGGCCACAGGGAAAGCGGTGAAAATCAAACGAGGGCAATTTATGGCTCCAGAAGACATGGCCTATGCCGTCAGCAAGGTTCGTGCCGCTGGAAATGAAAATGTGTGTTTGACCGAGCGTGGATTTTCGCTAGGCTACCACAACCTCGTTGTAGACATGCGAGGCTTGCCCATCATGCGCCAATTTGCTCCTGTGGTATTTGACATTACCCACTCTGTGCAGCAGCCCGGAGGACAGGGGGGAAGCAGTGGTGGACAGCGTGAGTTTGCGCCTGTTTTGGCTCGAGCTGCAGCGGCAACGGGTATCGATGGATTCTTTATTGAAACACACCCCGAGCCCAGCAAAGCGCTTAGCGACGGCCCAAATTTGATTCCTTTGCATAAAATGGGAGAATTCTTGGCGATGCTGAAGGATTCTTGGGCATTGGGGCAACGCTACCAAGATTTTAACGTAGAGTAAAAAGGAGTTTTGCTCTTTTTTGAAAAGGACTTCCTAGGATAAGTTATCCGTTTTTTAATCAATAGATGGGATGTCACATGTGTAATTTTTTGGAGAAAATATCTTTCGAAATTGAAAAAGGAGTGGCCATGGCACTCCTTTTTCTTTTTTTAGTTCCCGCTGTACAGGGTCAGGTAAACGCAGATTTACTGCGTATCGCGCTAGAAAAAACTACCCAAACTTCGCCAGCGCTGCTAGGAGGGAGGGTTCTTTCTGAAATCAAGGAAGTGTATCCCTTTTATGCGCATCGTCAGTTTGTCCCCGTTTGGTCGGAAAAGGAGAAATTGACCGAGTTGGCCTACGAACTCCGCTTCGAAATTCGTCAATCGCGATACGATGGACTCAAACCGAGCGACTACCATCTGCCTCTCATTGAAACTTTTTTTGAAGCAATCGAAAAAAAAGAAGCTTCAGGCATGGCTGGAAGTAGCACAGAGCTGCTCGAACTTGAAATCTTGCTTAGTGATGCGTTTTTTGCCTTGTCCGAAGATTTGGATATCGGAAAAGTGGATCCTAGTCGGTTGAAAGCCTCTTGGGGTATCCCAAGAAAAAGTAAATCGAGGGTATACGATCAGCTCTTGGAAGAGGCTTGGCGTAGGAAGGAATTGCGCAGCTCTTTGGAAGCCTTGTATCCCAAAAATCCAAGTTATCAAAAGGGGAAGCTGCTGCTGCGCCAACTCGAAGACCGCTCCAAGTCAAGCCCCATTTCTTGGAAGCCCGTCAAAACGGACAAATCCCTTCATCTTGGGGAGTCTAGCGGTTTCCTTCCAGAGATCCGACAGCGACTTGCCTTTTGGGGATATGCTTCGGCTGCCAGTCCCAAGGAGGGGAAGGTTTTCGATTCCCTGCTTTTGACTCAAGTGATGGCTTTCCAAAAAGACAGGGGGATTTCTGCGGAGGGAGTGATTGGTCCCTCCACGGTATCTTTTCTGAATGAATCTCCAGAACAACTGATGGATAAAATTGAAGTGAACCTGGAACGGATGCGCTGGGTGCCATCTGAATTCTTTGAGAAAGAGGCCATCTTAGTCAACATTCCAAGTTTTCGTCTGGTCTATCACCGCGGAGAGGATACTCTGTTTACAACCAAGGTCATCGTGGGAACGGTCACCCATCCCACCCCAGTTTTTACAGCGCAAATGAGTTATTTGGTGTTGAGTCCCTATTGGAATATTCCTCCGTCCATCGCCGAGAACGAAACTTTGCCGGCCATCCGGAGAAATTCGGGCTACCTACAAAAAAATAACATGGAAGTGGTCACTGCAGGAGGACAGGCAATAGCCCTCTCTCAAGTCAATTGGAATGCCAAACCATTTCCCTACCTGATTCGGCAGAAGCCGGGAGAGTCCAATGCCTTGGGGCTGGTCAAATTCATGTTTCCCAATCCGTTCAATGTGTATTTGCATGACACGCCCACCAAGCAATTGTTTGACCGCGAGCAACGTACTTTTAGCCACGGTTGTATCCGCATGCAGCACCCTCAGGATTTGGCTGAGCTGCTCCTCAAAAGCGACCAAGAGTGGACCTCAGAACGGCTGGTAAAAGCGATGGGGGCAGGCAAAGAAGAGGTTGTGACCCTGAGTCGAAAGATTCCTGTGGGGATCTTCTATTTTACCTTTTGGACAGAAGGAGGCGAAAAATCAAGATTTTTTGTGGATGTCTACAAGCGGGATGCAGAGGTCTTGGCGCTATTGCGCAGGTAAGGGCTGCGACCAAAATTTGGACATGCGCAGGTAGTTGGGATCCTTGCCATAGATAAACAGGAGGCTACCTTCTTTGATTAACTTGATTAGAGGCGTGGAAAGGTCGGGGGGTACTGCCGGACATCCCAAACTCCTTCCCAATCTTCCTGCCGTCGCAGCTACCGTTTCTTTTGCATAATCTGCACCATGAATGACAATGGCCCTTGCGCGTGCTTGGTCATTGATTCCTGCTTCAAGGCCATCCAATCGTAACGAATACCCATGTTTGCCCTGATAGGCTTCACCAGTTTGGAAAAATCCCAAACTACTTTGGTAGGACTCGGGGCGGTTGGAAAATTTCTCTGCGAGTAATGCGCCGGAATTCCGCCCATGCGCAACCACCGTATGCAGCAAGATTTTTTGCTGCGCCAGGTCAATGATCCACAAGCGCTTTTGGGTGGAGGGTAGGCTGTAATCGATGACCGTGAGGAGGGGCTTTTTTAACTTATCCTGGAGTTGTGCATACCCATTTAAGGCTAATTCCAGCACGGGAAGGGAAGGAGGCAAAAGTTGTCCCTTGGCGAGTTCTTTCCAAATTCCTACACTGCTGGCATCCGAAGAAGGAAGGAAATTGGGGGCTGGAGTTGGATTTCCAAGGAAACCTAAACTCGACAAAACCCAGAAAATGGGAAGAAGAAACCCTGTTGCAAACGTCATCCGTGGAAGTTAAGTGCTTGGTGTATAGGGAGTCTAACCTGTGCAATTGGCAAAGAGTTCCCGTAATGAAGTACTTGTCGGCAACCTACTCGCTTCCTTTTTCGTTTGTAGGCCTATTGTTTTGGTTGGGCTGAGATTGGAATATCTCTATTTTTGCGACCAACTGGTAAATTAATTGGTTGACCTGCAAGGATTTGATTTTTTGTTTAATAAATATTGAATAAAAATTAAACAAAAAATAAAATTCTTCTGTTCCTACAACAATGAAAGTATCCATCTTCCGAAAGGAGCATTTTAACGCAGCACACCGCCTCTTCAATTCGACTTGGTCGGATGAAAAGAACGATGCTGTGTTTGGCAAGTGTAACAATCCCAACTACCACGGCCACAATTACGATTTGATTGTGCAATTGGTAGGTGAAATTGATCCCGAAACCGGCTACGTTTTTGATACCAAGGTCTTAAGTGACCTTATCAAAAAGCATGTGTTAAATAAATTTGACCACAAAAACTTAAACTTAGATACCGTTGAATTCAAAACCCTCAATCCCTCTACTGAAAATCTTGCAGTAGTGATTTGGAACATCCTGAGGGGACAAATTGATCGGGAATACGAACTAATCGTACGACTCTATGAAACAGAAAGAAACTATGTTGAATACAATGGGAATTAATCTTAGCCAAGCCTCCTTTGACGAAATCGGAGATGAACATGTAGGGACTTCCCTAGAGACCCCCTTAAGAGACGACGCCTTCAAAATGGACGACGACCTCAAAGTGGAATTAATTGAAAAGCACTTCAAGGAAATCATGCACATCCTAGGTCTTGACCTAAGCGATGATAGCTTGCAGGGTACACCACACCGTGTGGCAAAAATGTATGTCAAAGAGGTTTTTGCAGGACTAAATCCCAAAAATAAGCCTGAGCCCAAGCTTTTCGAGAACAAATACAAGTACAAGGAAATGTTGGTGGAAAAAGACATTACGTTCTTCTCCCACTGTGAGCATCACTTTGTGCCCATTTATGGAAAAGCTCATGTGGCCTACATTTCCAATGGGAATGTAATCGGACTATCAAAAATCAACCGCATAGTACAATATTTCTCCAAGCGCCCACAAGTGCAGGAGCGATTGACGATGCAGATTGGCAATGACCTTCGTGAAATCCTCGGCACCGAGGATGTCGCAGTAATCCTAGATGCCTACCACATGTGTGTGAGCTCCAGAGGTATCAAAGACACTAGTAGCTCTACGGTTACCTCCTTTTACTCGGGTAAATTCGAAACAGACGAGCAAAGCAGAAATGAGTTTTTGAAATACCTCAGCATGAAAAAATAAGAGATGTGGTAGGCGATTTGCACCTCCACTCCTTTTGAAATAGCGTAAACTAAACCAACGAAAAAGCCCAGCCAAAAAAGCTGGGTTTTTTTATGGGCTTGCGCAAACAAATTGCTCATGGATCGATTTACCTATCTAAAGAAACTTGTACACAGATGAGGGGAAAGAATATTGTTTTAGTTGGAGGCAACTCCGGAATTGGGAAAGCAGTAGCCGCTCAGCTGCAGGAAAATGGGGTAACTATTTTCAGTTATTCTAGAACGGGTGAAGGAACCGCAGCAATAGATTTTTCAACTGATTTTGAAGAGCTTCCTGGTCTTCCAGAAATTATAGATGGAGTAGTGTATTGTCCAGGCACTATCAACTTGAAGCCTTTCCATCGAATTAGCATTGCCGATTTCAAACAGGAGATGGAGGTTAACTTTTATGGAGCCATCCGCTTGCTTCAGGCCTGCTTGAAAGGGTTAAAAAAATCAAGTTCCCCATCGGTGGTGTTATACAGCACCGTAGCCGTGCAAACAGGCATGGGATTTCATGCGGGCATTGCCTCTGCCAAAGGTGCCGTTGAGGGACTTACGCGTTCCCTGGCAGCAGAATGGGCTCCAAACAAAATCAGGGTTAATGCAATTGCTCCTTCCCTTACAGAAACTCCCCTTGCTTCAGCCTTACTTTCTACCCCTGAAAAAAAAGAAGCATCCGACAAGCGGCATCCGCTCGGACGGGTGGGGAGACCGGAGGATATTGCTGAGGCCACTGTATTTTTATTGTCTGAAAAGTCTTCCTGGATGACAGGACAGATTCTTCATTTGGATGGTGGGATGTCACATCTCAAATAATTCAAAACAATTTACTATTCTTGTAAGTCTATAGTACGGGTATGGTCCCTAGATGAAAGCATTGTGATTATGAAGACGCCACCTGAATCCTTTCTCCTGTTTAAGGAAGAGCTAGTTAAGGCCCAACTTGAAAAAGAAAGGCTCCAACGCTACTACGAACAGCAGTTAGCGGATGTAAATAAAGAATTGTACCGACTCAAGGAACAAATTCAATCTCAGCAAGACATGATGCGTACCACGTTGGAATATGCTTCCAACCTAGAGATTCGATTGACTGAAGTTAAAGAAGAAGTAGCCCAGGCCACTTCCGCCAACAGAAAAACAATTTATTAACTCCCCACGATGTTAGCCATGAACGAGACCCTACCTTCCCCTGGAATTCTGGACTTCGAGGTTGCCTTTGAGCAGCGCTATGCCAGAGTTTGGTTTAATAGATCTAGAAAAATAATCATCTGCGAATTGCTAGCAGACTATGTTCCAATTGAGGATTTTAAGTTAGCCTTTTTGGAAATTGGAGAACTTGTAAAAACAGGTGGTTTTGAAAAATTCATTTTTGATAAAAGAGCACTAAGAGCCTTTCACCAGCCTACCATGGAGTGGTATTTTATCCATTGGAAAAAGGATATGCTTGCCTATGGGGTGAAAACCCACCGCAAAATCCTTCCTGAAGAAAAATGGTTTGAAAAGATGGTGCAAATTGCCAAAGCTCAAATACTGACCCAATACCCTGACAACATCATCGACCAACTCGATATTGCCTATTGCGATACCCTCGAGGCAGCTATTTTGACCTGATGTGGCAGGCAGATGCAGCCCAACTTGCGCAACTTGATTCTGCGTTTCGAAGAAACTTGATCAATTGCCTGCCAGGCTACAAACCGCTGCACTTGATGGGTACCCAAAATGCAGAAGGAGTCACCAACCTGGCGCTTTTTTCTCAACTCATTCATTTAGGGGCAGATCCTCCCTTGGTAGGAATCTTGTTTCGTCCTCATACCGTCAAGCGCGATAGTTTGGAAAATATCCTGGAAACAGGTGTGTTTACCTTGAATCATGTGCGGACAGATGCCTATGTGCAGGCCCACTGGACTTCTGCGAGCTGGCAGGAAAGTGAATTTAACGCTACGGGTTTTAAAGAAGAGTACAAAGCCGGATTACTGGCCCCTTTTGTCCAAGACAGCCCCGTGCAACTGGCCTGCAGCCTAGTAGAAACCCAGACCCTTGCAATCAACAATACGATCCTGCTCATTGCCAAGATTGAACAGGTATTTGTAGATGAAAA
>Ga0114975_10002740_pt1 | contig 12000 bp, 8 predicted proteins | sample S_130626_EF_Meta_FD_87031 | JGI IMG/M metagenome (GOLD analysis project Ga0114975, IMG submission 87031) | Freshwater microbial communities from Lake Simoncouche, Canada to study carbon cycling - S_130626_EF_MetaG | ecosystem: Environmental > Aquatic > Freshwater > Lake | place: Lake...
AGGGCAAGTCCCCAGAAGGCCCATCCCACGAGGAGTGGGAAGTTGAAGAGCAATGCATCCAGTCCAATCAGCGCAGGCGGCGCGATCAGGATGAAGTTGGTGGGAATCAAACGGTCTGGCCAAAGCCCCTGATGGGCGATCCGGACCACCAGCAGGGCGAGGGCGATCGGCCATAGGGCGACGCCGACCATGCATTGCGCCGCCGACCATTCCAGGTGGCCCAGTGGGACCCCGGCCAACGGAACGAGCACACTGCCGACCACTGGGATGAAGAGCGCCGGCGTTGCGCTGGCCCACTGCAGGCCGCCTTCTGTGCCGGGCCGCCACCAGCGCGAGAGTACCCAGATCGAAACGAACCAGATGCCCAGTGATCCGCCCCACCAAAGCGCGTCTATTACCGGGCCGCGTAGGCCGAGCGCGACGCCCAATGTCGTGAGCACCAGGACCGAGATCGGCATGGTGGCCACGAACGTATGTCGTATGGGATGGCGTAGGTCCGCCTGCCATGCGTCGCGATGTCGATGAATTCTGAGCAGGGACGCGCCGGCCAGCGCGACAAAGACGGCGCAGGCGAGCGCTCCGATGAGCACCGGAATACTTGGGATCGTGGTGCGGTTCCAGGCCATCCCGAGGCCGCAAAGCCCGAGGACCATGGAGAACCATGCTGGGTCGAGCTGAGGCAGCGTGGGTTGTCTCAGTAGCTCGGGGCTGCGCATTGGCTCAGATTGCCCCATGAACTCTTGGCGTTTCAGATGGATCCTTTAGAAGCTCGAGTATTCAGACGCCAGAAGTCAATCGCTTTCTGGAATGGCGCTTTCTGGAATGGCGCTTCCATGCAAGACTTGATCATCGTGCAGATGATAAAACCGATTGAACTTGGAAGGGCGCGGGATAAGCGATGATTCTTGTCATGGGTGCCGGGGCAGTCGGCTGTTTTCTTGGCGGGCTCCTGCATGCCTCGGGGCTCGAGGTCGTCTACGTGGGGCGACCGAAGGTGCTCGATGCCTTGTCCACCCATGGGCTGACCCTGACCGATCTGGAGGGACGTCGGCTCACCATCGATGCGCGTGACCTGAGGCTCGCCACCGAGGTGCCAGCGGGGCTTGTGCCGTCTGTGACACTGCTATGTGTCAAGGCCGGTGCGACACCGGAGGCGGCAATGAGCCTTCAGTCCAGCCTCCCCGCCGGCAGTGTGGTCGTCTCCATGCAAAACGGGATCGGACAGGCAGGCCGTGCCGAGCGTGTTGCACCATCGTTGTGTTTTCTCGATGGGATGGTCTCGTTCAATATTGCGAACCTTGGTGCGGGTCAGTACCACCGTGGAACGGCCGGATTTTTGGCGGCCACTGACCACCCGATACTGCAAGCCGTCGTCGCGGCGTATCGTTCTCAGCAACTCGGGCTGCGGCTGGTTGCGGATATGCGTCCGATTCAGTGGGGAAAACTTCTGCTGAACTTGAATAACCCCGTCAACGCGCTATCCGGACTGCCACTTCGCGATGAATTGATGCAAGACGGCTACCGACGTTGCCTGGCGGCACTGCAGGAAGAGGCCCTGGGGGTCCTGGGCGCGGCAGTGATCGAGCCTGCACAGCTGACCGCGGTCGCACCACGGACGTTTTTGCGCGTGTTGCGGTTGCCGACCTTTTTGTTTCGCGTATTGGCCAGGCAAGCGCTCAAGATCGATGCCAAGGCACGCTCCAGTATGGCCGATGATCTGAGCGCGGGGCGCCAAACTGAAATTGTCTGGTTGTGCGGTGAAGTTCAACGCCTGGCAGAGTCGGTCGGGCTCAATGCCCCCTTGAATGCGCGGATGCAGGCTCTGGTGGAGGCCTGGCCGCAGCGCGGGGCGCCGTATTCCCCCAGGCAATTGATGGAGTCTCTCGGAATTTGACGATTAGCCCGCGACAAGTTCATGTGCACTTGAGGAATTTTCATCCAAGCTTGCCCAGACCAACTGTCGTGCGCTTCATGCGGGAGGGACTCATGCGCAATGTCGGAGCGTTTCTGAAGGACCAACGGGGGCCGGTCTGGTCAGTCCACCCCGATCAGACTGTCCGTGAAGCGCTTGAGCTTCTGGCCAGACACAACATCGGCGCGTTGCTCGTCCTGCGCGATGCGCATCTGGAGGGTGTCTTTTCGGAACGCGATTACGCCCGCAAGGTTGCCTTGGAGGGGCGCAGCAGCAACGACACCCGGATCGCCGAGGTCATGACAACCCACGTCATCCACGTGTCGCCCGAACACTCGATCGAAGCGTGTATGGAGCTGATGACAAACCACCGTATCCGCCATCTCCCGGTCCTCGATGGCGATCAGTTGATCGGCCTGATCTCTATCGGAGATGTGGTGCGGGAGATGCTTGCGGCGCAACAGTTTCTAATCGATCAGTTGCACCATTACATCGCTGGCTGATCCATCGTCGCGGGCGTTTGTCGAGCCGAACCTGGGGCCGCGAGGCGCCAGGTTCCTGCGTCCCTGCGTTACAGCCCGGCCTGCGTCACAAACTTGCTGTTGAGGTAGGCGCTGATCGCTTCACTACCGCCTTCCGAGCCGTAGCCCGAGTCCTTGACCCCGCCGAACGGGGTTTCAGGAATTCCCAGACCCACGTGGTTGATCGAAATCATGCCGGTCTCGACCGAAGCCGCAATCGCTTGCGCGGTTTTGGCCGAACGGGTCCAGGCGTAGGCAGCCAGTCCGAACGGCAACCGATTGGCCTCACGCACGGCATCTTCGAAGCTGCCAAACGGATTGATCACCGCGAGAGGGCCGAATGGCTCTTCGTTCATGGCGCGAGCATCATTCTCGAGTTCCGTCACGACGGTCGGTTCCCAGAAGTTGCCGTGTTTGCCGATTTCATGGCCGCCTGCGCGCACTTTGCCCCCATGTTTCTGTGCATCCTCGATGTTGGCCTGCATGGCCGTGATGCGCCGCGGGTTGGCGAGAGAGCCCATCTGGGTGCCCGCTTCCAGGCCATTACCGACCTTCAGCTTATTGGCGTGGGCAACGAACTGTTCGACGAAGCTGGGATAGATGCCTTCCTGCACCAGAAAACGGGTGGGCGAGATGCAGACCTGACCGGCATTGCGGAATTTGCTCGCGGCCATCACCTTGGCGGCGACCGCGGCATCGGCATCGTCAAAGATGATCACGGGGGCATGGCCACCGAGTTCCATCGTGGCGCGCTTCATGTGCTGGCCCGCCATTGCCGCCAGATGCTTACCCACGACGGTTGAACCGGTGAACGAAATCTTGCGGATGATGGGATGCGGGATCAAATACGACGAAATGGCGGCCGGGTCGCCGTACACCAGATTGACCACACCAGCCGGTATTCCAGCATCCACAAAGCACCGAACCAGTTCTGCTGGAGACGCTGGAGTCTCTTCGGGCGCCTTGATGATGATCGAGCATCCTGCCGCGACGGCCATCGAAAGCTTGCGCACGACCTGATTGACCGGGAAGTTCCAGGGCGTGAAGGCAGCGACCGGGCCGACCGGTTCCCGCACGAGCAGCTGGTAGACGCCCTCGGCGCGCGCCGGGATCACCTGGCCGTAGGTGCGCCGCGCCTCTTCTGCGAACCAGTCGATGATGTCCGCCGAGTTGAGGATTTCCATTTTGGCTTCGGCGAGCGGTTTGCCTTGCTCCATGGTCATGGCCTGGCACACGCGATCGACGCGATCCCGCAGCAATTGAGCCGCCTTGCGCATGACCTTGGAACGCTCGAATGCGGACACTTTGCGCCACACAGCGAAGCCTCGATCGGCCGCTTCGAGCGCTCGGTCCAGATCCGCCTGTTCGGCAAACGCAACCGTGCCGATGGGCTCCCCAGTTGCGGGATTCACCACCGGGATCGTGCGCCCGGCCGCCGCATCGCACCAGGCGCCGTCGATGAAGAGTTGAGTATTTGGATACATGCTTTTCCTCAGCTGGCCTGAACCGCACGGGCGGATGCCTGAGCCGCGTATTTCCCCAGCTCCAGTTTGGCCAGCGCAGCGCGGTGGACCTCGTCGGGGCCATCGGCAAAGCGCAGTGTGCGCGCCCCAGCCCACATGCCAGCCAGGGGGAAGTCGCCGCTGACACCACCACCGCCATGGGCCTGAATCGCCTGGTCGATGATGTCGCAGGCGACATTGGGTGCGACGACCTTGATCATCGCGATTTCGGCCTGGGCGGACTTGTTGCCAGCCTTGTCCATGATCCAGGCCGCTTTCATCGTCAGCAAGCGGGCCATCTCGATTCGGCAACGCGCATCGGCGATCCGCTCATGCCAGACGCTTTGGGTGGAAACCGGGCGACCGAAGGCGACCCGGCTGGTCAGGCGTTTACACATCAATTCGAGGGCGCGCTCGGCCAGGCCAAGCAGGCGCATGCAATGGTGGATCCGCCCTGGTCCGAGGCGGCCCTGAGCGATTTCGAAACCGCGCCCTTCGCCCAGCAGGATGTTGGAGGCTGGAACCCGGGCATGATCGAAGACGACTTCGCAGTGTCCATGGGGCGCATCGTCGTAGCCATAGACACTGAGTGGGCGCAGGATTTTGACGCCTTCGGTGTCGACCGGCACCAGAATCATCGACTGCTGCTGGTGACGATTGGCATTCGTGGGGTCGCTCTTGCCCATGACGATCATGATTTTGCAACGCGGGTCACCCGCGCCGCTGATCCACCACTTTCGGCCCGTGATCACATACTCATCCCCGTCACGTTCGATGCGGGTCTCGATATTCGTTGCATCGCTCGAGGCGACGGCTGGTTCGGTCATCGCAAACGCCGACCGAATCTCTCCCGCCAGCAGCGGCTTGAGCCAGCGCTCGCGATGTTCAGGCGCAGCGTAGCGGCGCAGCGTCTCCATGTTGCCGGTATCGGGAGCGCTGCAATTGAAGACTTCTGGCGCCCACGGAATCTGGCCCATGATTTCGGCCAGCGGTGCGTACTCGACATTGGTCAGGCCTGCGCCGTGTTCGGCCGAGAATTGCGCATGGAATTCTGAATGAGCTCCGCCCGCCTGGCCGCCCGATGGGTCGGTGGCCGGCAACCAGAGGTTCCAGAGCCCGGCTGCGCGAGCCTTGGGCTTGAGTTCTTCAATCACCGGCAGGGGTGACCAACGCTGGCCGCGCGCGGTCTGTTCGGCCAGTTCTTCTTCGAAGCGATGCTCCGCAGGGTAGACGTGGGTTTGCATGAAAGCGCGAACGCGCTCCTGAAGCGCCTGGGCGCGGGGGGTATGAGCAAAGTCCATGGGTCTTGGTCTCCGATTTGATCGTTCAGATGTTGGGAATCAGATGGTGGAAATGAGCGGTGTCGTCGGTCCGGGCTGTATCCGTCGCCGATGTTGGTCCAGGGTCAGGGCGTTTCGTTCAGGAAAGGTCAGCCGCGGATGCGCGAGCGGTGCGCCAACCAAGCTCAGCCAGTGGCCGTGCCCGCTTACCGGATTGGATGGCTTCGGCGCTAGAGGCTGTGCCATCGACCGCTCGCTTCATGATTCCCTGCAGGATACCGGCGAGCCGGAACAGGTTGAACGCCAGGTAAAACCGCCATGCTTGCGGCGCGATCGCCTGACGACCGGTGCGCTCGAGATAACGGTCCAGATAAGCCTGCGCGGTCGGAATGCCAAGACTGGGCAGATCCAGACCCGTCATCCCACGGAATACGTTCGGCTCGAGGTGCCAGACCATGACGTTATAGGAAAAATCAGCGAGTGGATGGCCTAGCGTGGAGAGTTCCCAGTCCAGCACTGCCAGCACCCTGGGTTCGTTCTTCGCAAAGATCAAGTTATCCAGACGGAAATCCCCATGCACGATTGCGGTTTCGTCACCGGCCGGAATATGCGCTGGCAACCAGTCGATCAGGGCTTCCATCGCGTCGATCTTTTCTGTTTCACTCGCGCGGTACTGTTTGGTCCAGCGCGTGATCTGGCGCTCGAAGTAATTGCCCGGGCGACCAAAGTCGCCGAGCCCAACGGCTGCATAATCGACCTGGTGGAGCGCGGAGATGACCCGGTTCATGTCGTCGAAGATGGCGGTGCGCTCGGCATTGGAGAATCCGGGCAGACTCGGGTCCCAGAGGACGCGACCGTCAACATGTTCCATCCAGTAGAACGCCCGCCCGATCACGGATTCGTCTTCGCACAGCGCCACCATCTTCGCGACCGGAACATCGGTGCTGGCGAGCGCTTGCTGAACGCGGAATTCCCGTTCGATGGCATGTGCCGAGGGCAGGAGTTTCGATGCCGGTCCCGGTTTGGTGCGCATGACCCAGCGTCGGCCAAGACCATCGCGGTCCAGCGCCGTGCTGGACCCGCCCGAACCCGCTCCTTGCTGCGCGTTGCGCGCAGTCACCAGATAGGTGGGATTCGATTGGCCCCCTTTGAACTGGGTGACTTCCAGGCCATGTTGCGCCTCGGGAATATGGCTGCGAGCCCAGGCCTCCAGGGCTTCGAGTTCGAAGCGATGGCTGTCAGCGATCGGTTTGGTGCCCACGAAGGCCGAGGCTGCATCGAACGATTTCGAGGCTGGGCTCTGGGTGGCGGCGGCCGCCGCTGCATCAGTGGGTGCGCCGTTGATTGCACTGCTCATTGCGTTTGAACTCCCCGGATTGGACTTGCGCCAGACAAGGTACTGCATCAGCAGATTTTCCATCGTCGAATGCCGGCTCCTGGGTTGGAGCAAATCGACAGCCGAGACGTTGACATGACGAATGATCCAATCCCGATCGGCCTCGCCGACATCGAGCGCATTGATGCAGGCGGGTGCTTGTGAAAGGCCGCCCAGCAGTGTTCGGCTCCCGGTCAGGGCATACGAGAGCACCACCCGATTCACGCCCCCGTGCAGGACCAGGAGGACGGTGCGCCAGGTCGGATCATGGCGAAGACGGGCGATCGCGGGATGAACCCGGTCCATGAGTTCGCCGATGGATTCGCCACCGAGGAAACGGGTCTGCTCGTCGACCGTCCCTTCAAACGCGCCCAGAAATGACTGACGCAGATCTTCGTCCGGGATCGCCGTGAGATGGCCGCCACGAATTTCCTGCAGTTCGGGCCAGGCTTCTAGAGTCGTCTCCGGGTGGTTCGCCGCGGCGAGAACGCGGGTCGCGGTTTCGACGGTGCGGTTCAGGCCGCTGGTAATGACCCGATCAAAGTGGATTGCCTCGGCCCCGAACATACGCCCCGCAGCATCGGCCTGGTCGCGGCCTTCGGCGTCGAGTGAAATCGTGAGCGGATCAAATGGGGAACCGTCCGGCGCGAAGTAGGTGACGCTGCCGTGGCGCATGAGGTAGATGCGGCGGCGTTCGGGCGGGGTGAAGTGGAGCATGGGACGCGGGGTTGGCTGTGTCGGGCGAAGCCCCCCATTTTAGGACAAGGCAGCGAAGCGCTCTACATGCGTATCGGTATTTCCGGCGCTGATTTCGATGGCCAGCAGACGCTTGAACCAGTGACTCACCACCATCTCGTCGGTCATCCCCATGCCGCCATGCAGTTGCACCGCCTCCTCGCGGATGCGTCGAGCCGCTTCGCCGATGGTGACCTTGGCGGCGCACAGTGCTCGTTCACGCTCATGCGCATCCTCGGCATCGCACCGCAAGGCTGCGAGCAAGCTCATGGAGCGCGCCAGTTCCAGATGAATTTGCATGTCGACCGCCCGATGCTGGAGCGCCTGAAAGCGGCCAATTGGTTGGCCGAACTGCTGGCGTGTGCGCAGATACTCGATCGTGGCGGTGACGGTCGCCTCCATCACGCCGACCGCTTCAGCGCACAGTGCCGCCAGCCCGATACCGAGCGCCTTTTCAATCGCTGGCAATGCCGACCCCGCTTGCCCCACACAGGCGCTGGCCGGCAAGTACAAGCCATCGAACCAGAGGTCGGCTGCGCGCAATCCGTCGATGGTTTTGAAGGCCTTCATGCGCAGGCCTGGGGTGTCGGGGGAAACCAGAAACAGCGAAACGCCCGCGGCATCGCCGGGAGCTCCGCTCAGGCGCGCAGACACCAGAAGCGCATCGGCAGCCGGTACATGGACGATCACGGCTTTGTGGCCGGTCAGACGCCAGCCACCGTCCTCGGCCACGGCATGGGTTTCGACCCAGTTGTTACGACCATGGGATCCAGCTTCCTGGTGCGCCAGGACGACAATCTGTTCGCCCGCTGCCATCGCGGGTAGCAGCGAATCCGCGGTCGCCGGATCGGCGAAATCCCGCAAGAGCGCCGTCGCAATCACGGCACTTGCCAGGACCGGTTCGGCCAGCAGGGCCGGTCCGGCAGCCTGCATGGCCAGTTCGATCTCCACTGGTCCAAAGCCCAATCCGCCCTGCGCTTCGGGCACCAGAATGGCGGGTACGCCTAGCTCAGCCAGGCCATTCCAGATGCTTCGGCTCCAGCCCTCGGTACTGGCCACAATGGCCCGGCGGTCAGCAAATGCATACCGGCCCTTGACAAAGCGTGAGACGGCATCGCGCAGCTGTGTCTGTTCTTCGGTGTAGACAAAATTCATGATCTTCAGAGCCCCAGAACCATCTGCGAAACGATATTTTTCTGAATTTCATTCGATCCACCAAAGATCGAAAGCTTGCGCAGGTTGCAATAGAGTGGTGCCAGGCCTGCCGCATGTTCAGGGCCTACCTCATCGCGCTCGAACAGCAGGCCATAGGGCCCGACAGCCTGCAACATGAGTTCCGAGAGGCTCTGGAGGATTTCGGTCCCCTTGATTTTGAGGATTGACGGCATCGCGCCTGGGGCTTTGCCGCCCTCGGCGACCGAGAGCAGACGCAGGTTGGTCATTTCCAGAGCCATCAGCTCGATCTCGACCCGGGCGAGGCGGGCGCTGAAGACCGGATCGTCCTTGAGGGGCCGGCCATGACGCTGCTCGGTGGTGGCGATTTCCTTGAGTCGCCCCAGTGTGCGCTTGCTGACCCCGATCCCGCCCAGATTCGTACGTTCGTGTCCGAGCAGGAATTTGGCATAGGTCCACCCCTCGTTTTCCTGGCCAACCAGATTCTCAACGGGTACCCGAACGTCTTCGAACCACACCTCGTTGACTTCACGGCCGCCGTCGAGCAGCGTGATCGGGCGTACGGTAATGCCCGGAGTCTTCATATCGATGAGCAGAAAACTGATGCCCCGCTGCGCCTTGGCTGCGGGGTCGGTCCGTACCAGACAAAAAATCCAGTCCGCATACTGGCCCAGTGTGGTCCAGGTTTTTTGTCCGTTGACGACGTAGTGGCCGGTCGCTGCATCGAGGACTGCACGTGTTTTGAGCGAGGCAAGATCAGAGCCTGAACCCGGCTCCGAGTAGCCCTGACACCACCAGTCCTGCGCAGCCGCGATTCGGGGCAGGAACTTCGACTGCTGATCGGCGGAACCAAATTTCATGATGACCGGTGCGACCATCTTGATGCCAAAGGCCGGCAACGGTGGCGCTGCTGCCCGGCTGCACTCTTCATCGAAAATGAATTGCTCGATCGAGGTCCATCCAGGTCCGCCAAATTCCCTTGGCCAATTGGTGGCTCCCCAGCCCTTTCGGTGCAGGATACGATGCCATTCGATGTACTCGTCGCGCTCGAGCGGGCGCGTGCTTGCCACCTTCGCGCGGATCGTTTCGGGCAGGGAGGATTCGATGAAGCTACGGACTTCGAGACGAAATGCTTCCTCAGCCGGGGTGAAATTCAGATCCATTAATAGTCTCAAAATATATTGGCATATTAGATGCCATTATAGAGGTTTTGACGTCAGGGACGTCATGAAGTAGCGGGCGCGAAGGGTCTGGCTAGGCGACCCGGTTTCAACGGGCACGCTCTCGGTCTTGCAGCAGCCGCCATTGAACCTTTCCGGTACCGGACTTTGGCAGGGTCGACACGAATTCGATCAGGCGCGGTACTTTGTACGCGGCCATGTGTGCGCGGGCCCAATCGATGATGGCTTCTTCGCTCACCTTGCCCAAAAAATCTGGGCGCAGAACTACCACCGCCTTGACGGTCTCCCCGCGTATCGGATCTGGGGCGGCAATGATGCAGGCCTCGTGGATCGCGGGATGTCCGTACAGCAGCGATTCGACTTCCGCCGGCCAGACTTTGAAACCCGATGCATTGATCATGCGTTTGAGTCGGTCGACCATGAAGAAATAACCATCCTCATCGACCCGACCAAGGTCCCCGGTGCGCAGGAACCGTTTGCCATCGAGCGTGATGAAGGATTCTTCGTTGGCCTTGGGCTGGTTCCAGTACCCCTGCATGATGGGCGGACCGTGAACGACGATCTCCCCGGTTTCGCCCTGGGCGAGTTCGGTCAGCGTGCTCGGATCGATAATCCGGGAATCCACGCCTACAAAAGGGATCCCCAGACATTGACGCTTGGGCCGATGGGGTGGATTGACATGGGTGGGCGCCATGGTCTCCGTCATGCCATAGCCCTCGACGTAGGACACTCCCAGCAACCGGTGCATGCGCGCAGCCACGGCTTCCGGCATCGCGGCACCTCCGCCATTGATCCTCTGGATAGACGACAGATCAAAGGTCTCCAGTTCGGGATGGGCCAGCAAATCCACCACCATGGCAGCGATCAGGCTGAGCGCATTGATGCGATGGCGGGTGATGCATCGCAGCGCGACATCGCGGTCCCAGCGCGCCAGCACGACCACCGTGGCGCCCAGATAGAGCGGCCCATTCATGCTGCCTTGCATGCCCGTGACATGAAAAAAGGGCAGCGCTGCGAGGAACACCGTTTCGTTGTGGGTGCTGAACCAGGTGAGCGGAACAACGGTGTTGTGCATGACACTGCGATGCGTATGCATGCAACCCTTCGGATTGCCGGTCGTGCCTGAGGTATAGGGCATGACGCACAGATCACCGGCTTGCGAGGTGCGGGTCGTTGCCCGGTGGCCTGCCGCGATTGCGGTGACCCAAGGCGTCGCGCCCGGAAGATCGAGCGCCACGCGTGGTTCGCACACGAAGTCGGGGATATTGAGATCGGTGGGAACGCGGAGATAGTCGCTGTAGCAGGCCACCACCAGGTGGTCGAGGGTTTGCGACAGTAGCGGCGCAACTTCGCCCAGGAGGTTTTGCGCAACGATCGCCGTTTTCGCGCCTGAGTCGCGCACCATGTGCGTCAACTCTTCGGTCCGGTTCATCGGATTGACAGGAACCACGACCGCCCCTGCACGCAGGATGGCGTAAAAACCGATGATGAACTGCGGACTGTTTTGCAGATAAAGAACAACCCGCTCGCCCGGGCGCACACCGCAGGGGCCTTGCAAATGACCGGCCAGAGCCTCACAGTCGTCCCTGAACTGCGCGAACGTCAGTGGACTGTCATAGAAGATGAGGAAGTTCTTGTCGGGCCACCGCCAGGCGGAAATTTCGACGTTTGCGTACAGATCCGTGTCCGGCACCGAGAGGGTGCGCGGCAGTCCCGGTGGCCAGTGAGGCCAGTGCAGATCGCTCATGGCGGCTCGGTCCGGCTTAGATAATGCTCGAGCCGCCATCGACTGCGATGGCCTGTCCCGTGATGTGGCGGGCTGCATCGCTGGCGAGGAACACAACGGCGCCCTTCAGGTCCTCTTCTCCGCCAATACGGCGCAGCGGCGTGCGGGCCATCAGCGAATCGGCAAATTTCTCGATCAGTGCATTGGCCATTTTGGAGGGGAAAAACCCTGGGCAGATGGCATTCACATTGATGCCGTATTGGCCCCATTCTGCCGCCAGTGCGCGGGTGAAGTTGATCAGGGCTGCCTTCGACGTGTTGTAGGCAATCGTCTGCATGCCCGGGGGGTTGCCCCTGAGACCAGCAATGGAGGCCAGATTGATGATCTTGCCGCGCCCTGCAGGGATCATGATGCGACGACCGACTTCGCGAGACAGATGAAACGGAGCATCGACGTTGAGCGTCATCACTTTGCGCCAGGCCTCGTCCGGATAACTTTCCGCAGGCGCGCCCCAGGTGGCCCCCGCGTTATTCACCAGAATGTCGATCGTTCCAAATCGAGCGATCACCGCGTCAACCAGCGGCGCGACGTTCTG
>Ga0114975_10002741_pt1 | contig 12000 bp, 14 predicted proteins | sample S_130626_EF_Meta_FD_87031 | JGI IMG/M metagenome (GOLD analysis project Ga0114975, IMG submission 87031) | Freshwater microbial communities from Lake Simoncouche, Canada to study carbon cycling - S_130626_EF_MetaG | ecosystem: Environmental > Aquatic > Freshwater > Lake | place: Lake...
GCGGGTCTAATCGTCGTGTTATTGAGCGGCCTCAGCATATGTGGATGCGCGTTGCTCTGGGGCTTTGGCTAAACGACCTGGACCGCGCTTTTGAGACATACGATATGATGAGCAAGAAGCTATTTACGCACGCCACCCCCACCCTGTTTAACTGTGGCACACCTAAGCCTCAGCTATCATCTTGCTTTCTACTAACCATGAAGGATGATAGCATTGAGGGCATTTACGATACGTTGAAGCAGTGCGCATTGATTAGTCAGCACGCCGGTGGCATTGGGCTATCTATTCACAACATTCGGGCCAAGGGTGCACTGATTCGTGGCACTAATGGCACCAGCAACGGTATTGTACCTATGCTGCGCAACTACAACATGACCGCACGTTATGTTGACCAGGGCGGCGGCAAGCGCAATGGTTCCTTTGCTATTTACTTGGAGCCATGGCATGCAGATTTCGTGGACTTTCTGAATCTTAAGAAAAACAACGGCAATGAGGAGGAGCGCTGCCGCGACCTGTTCTATGCAGTGTGGATGCCCGACCTGTTTATGGAGCGGGTGCGCGACGGCGGTGTCTGGACGCTATTCTGCCCATCGGAGGCTCCTGGTCTTGCAGACGTAGTTGGTGCTGATTTCAAGGCACTATATGAGCGCTATGAGGCCGAGGGCTTGGGGCGTGAGTCGGTGCCTGCTCAGAAGCTGTGGTTTCAGATTTTGAGTAGCCAGATTGAGACCGGTACGCCGTATCTTGTCTATAAGGATGCTGCAAACAAGAAGTCTAATCAGCAGAACCTTGGAGTTATTCGCAGTAGCAATCTTTGCTCGGAAATTATTGAGTATTCAAGTCCCGATGAGACGGCCGTGTGTAATCTGGCGTCCATTGGTCTGCCGTCCTTTGTTTCTGGTCTGGTCTTTGACTTTGATGGGTTGCGCAAAGCCGTGAAGATTATTGTACACAATCTGAATCGTGTTATTGACATTAACTACTATCCTACACCTGAGACGCGAAACTCTAATATGCGCCACAGGCCGATCGGTCTAGGTGTCCAGGGCTTAGCTGATGTCTTTGCCCTGCTACGGATTCCTTGGGAGGCAGAGGTTGATGGGCGGGTTGTAGCCAATCCGGATGCAGTCCTGCTAAATAAGCGCATCTTTGCTCACATGTATTATGCTGCAGTAGAGGCGTCCGTTGATATTGCCGCGGTAGACGGTCCTTATAGCAGCTTTGCTGGGTCGCCTGCATCCAAGGGACAGCTACAGCCCGATTTGTGGGGTGCTGTGCCACTGGAGGAGCTGGATTGGGCTTCACTACGAGCACGCGTAGTGGCAACTGGTCTGCGCAACTCACTGCTGGTAGCACCCATGCCTACAGCCTCCACGTCCCAGATTCTGGGCTTCAACGAGTGCTTTGAGCCCTTTACCACCAACATCTATACACGCCGCGTGCTTGCGGGTGAGTTTATTCAGGTAAATAAGTATATGGTCGCGGACCTGCAGGCCCGTGGTCTGTGGACACCTGAGCTCAAGAATCGGATTGTAGGGGCAATGGGTTCGGTGCAGGGGCTTCCTGAGGTGCCGGCTGATATTAAGGCCCTATACAAGACTGTTTGGGAGCTCAAGCAGAAGACGCTGATTGATTTGGCTGCGGACCGTGGTGTCTATATTTGCCAGAGCCAGAGCATGAATCTGTTTGTAGCGGACCCGGATTATGCCAAGCTAACGTCTATGCACTTCTACGCTTGGAACAAGGGCTTGAAGACGGGTATTTACTACTTGCGCACCAAGGCACCCGTTGTGGCGCAGCAGTTTACGGTGGAGGCGTCGGCTAAGAAGCCGACTGTAGCGGTTGTTGAGGAGGAGAAGGAGTGTATGATGTGTAGCTCATAAAAATAATATAATAGTTGCAAGTTTCTGTAGTTTTTTACAAATATAATCTGGTTATATTTGTAAAAAGCTATTTAATACTTAAATATATATTAATATTATTTATTCAGCATAAAGATGGCCAAACTTGTTTCAAGTGGTGAAACTATTGGATTTACAATTCTACCCTATACGCTGGAGACACCAATTCAAGATGAGCTAATTAGTAACCATAGTGATTATGTGCTTGGATATATCACACATAATAGTGAATCAGGTGATAATAAGTTCACTTATACAGAGTCTGGGACCCCAACTGAAGCAAATAACCATTGGTCCTTGACAATTGTAAAACTGTTTCCCTATTGTGAGAAGGCGGGGCCCTGGATTGTCTATAATTGTCCACCTGCAGGAACAAAAATAGAGTTTGGTAAGATTCTTAGAAAATCCCATGAAACTCTACATATTCATAACTGGGATACGTGGTCTGTAGTAGAAAAGGATATGAAAGTAGCAGTAATCACTTCTTGGGAAATATTCTAGGGTGCGCGTTTTAACGGTATTATTGCACTGGCTGGAAGTGGACCGGGGCGGCTTTCAGGTTCAGTTAAGTTTACTATATCACTAACAACTTGGCGTTTATTTTGCTCCAGTTGGGCTTTAACTTCTTCCTCTGACATAACGCGGCTGGTGGCTAATTGAATTAAAACGCCGCCTTGGCTGGCTGCAAAGGCCTCTGTGCGGCTTTTGTTTTGATTACGATTGTAATAATGCAGAGACAAAATTAGTAATGGGGCTAAAACAATAAGTAGACCAACAACAGTATAATTAATCTTCATTCTATTTATAGGAAAATATAATGAAAATTGAGGCTGGATTGGTTGGATGGTTTAGGGTTAAAAATGGTTGAGCTTTACCTTGCCGTGCCTGATGCAACGCAACGCGAACGCTATGTGGCGGCGGCTGATAAATACAATACTGGGACAGTAGAGCTGCGCGATTCGGGGTTCGACGTATACTGTGATACCGAATACTATTTGAACCAGGGCGATACTGTGTTTCTGAAGTTTGGTATTGCTGCTGCTTGCGCTATTAAGCCAGATTCGTCACTTATCAATCGCGCCTACTGGCTAATGCCACGGTCATCCATTAGCAAGACACCCTTTATCTGTGCCAATTCCAAGGGTCTAATTGATTCAGCTTATCGCGGCCAGCTTATGGGTGCTATTAAAATGGTCACAGGGGAGGGCCTACAGACAATCACATGTGGCACACGTCTGTTTCAGATTGTTAGTGGGTCAGCCAAGCCCTGGTCAAAGGTTGTTGTAGTGAGCTCAGTTGATGAGCTACCCACGCCTGTGACGGCACGGGGTTCAGGTGGATTCGGTTCAACTGGACTTTAATTTGCGCCTATTAGAAGTCTATACGCATTTCGTCCATACGAACTTTGCGACCAGCTGGACCTGGGACCATTTTGAACTCACCAGTATTTACAAAACCGGCCGCGGCATACATCTGCTGGGTGGATGAACCTGCCAACACATTTAATTTGATACAGGCTTTTTGCATTTCTTTGGCCTTGGCTATGATACTTTTTGTTAGTGTTGTGCCCAACCCCTTGCCACGACAAGCTTCATCAACAAGGACCCAATTAATATACCAACACTCGGGATTTGTTTCGTCTTCGGTCTTGATGACTAAAAATCCCACTACATGCTGCTTTATTTCGCCTGCATTGTGTGCGGTTTCATAGTATATTAAATAGCCGCTTGTTGAAGCATTTACAAGGTCTTCGGCCTCTGGTTCAATAAAGGCGGTGGCCAACTTGCGATTAATTTTGCCAATGGACCATGCAGGCAGACTGTCATACCAGCGGATTTGTAGTTGTCCGCGGTCTGGGCCAACTTCAGGACATGCGCCGCCACGCTGATTACGTCGAAGTGTTTTGCGGCCGCGACGTGCTTGTTTACGTGTGTGGGAAAAAAGGGGCATCGCGCTCTAATCTTATTGAAGTTTTTATTGTATATGGGGTAAAATTTGATAATACGATTGCTTCCGTATTATTATGTATTATTATGGAACAGCATTCATGGGATTTTCCAGACTTACAAATGTTGTGGCCCTGTGGCGTCATACGGGTGTCTCGTGAAGGGCTAACTGTGTGGTTTGATACAAATCTTGGGGACGCCAAATGTCTGTATGTGCAGGGCCCTGAGAAGCGTAGTGTGTTTTGGCATGTCGAAGGCAGTGGTTCAGCCTATGACAGCGGTGCAGTTATGCGCTCCATGATGCTAAACAATCCGGATGCGCTAATTACAAGTCTTTTGCCTGAGCATGCAGTGCATGTGGTGTTTGATACGGCGCGCTATATTATCAAGGAGTTAACGGGTGGACTCGGGCCAATTGAATACAGTATTACAACATGGAGCGCCACTAAACCCGACGGTAATCAGGCTCTAGTAATGCGGGCTGAAACTGGCGCTGGCGTTGCAGTTGTAGAACAGGTAGAACCAGAGGATACATGCACTATATGCTAAAAAAATCACAGTTCAATGAGTTTTTTATTAGCATATATGTTATCTAACTATGTTATATTGGGTTTAGATTTGTGGTTATATTATTTAGAGAATACCAGCCACATCAGCAGGCAGTAGAGCAATGTTTGTTGCGTAATACTTCTCAATCTCCTGTAGCTCGTGTCGCTCTGCAGCAGTCACAAGGTTGATTGCCGTGCCCTTGCGGCCAAAACGACCTGAGCGACCAATGCGATGGATGTAGTTGGCACGCTCCTGGGGCAGCTCAAAGTTGATAACCAGACTGACCTGCTGAACATCCAGACCACGCGCCAATAGGTCGCTTGATACAAGAACACGCACCTGGCCGCCACGGAAACTGGCGATACAAGCGCGGCGCTCCTTTGCATCCATCTCGCCATGGATACCTGTTACCTGGAAGCTGTTCTCCTGAAGACGCTTTGCCAGCCACTCAACACGTGAACGCGTGTTGACGTAGATAATAGCCTGATTAATATTCAGGTGCTGGTAAAGGTCGCAGAGGCAGTCGAACTTCCAAGCCTCCTGCTCAATCTCAACATAGAACTGGCGAATGCCCTCAAGAGTCACCTTCTCAGGAGGCAGTAGAATGCGGGCAGGCTCACGAAGTAGGCGCTCCGCCACCTCAATAACCTCAGGGCTCATTGTTGCAGAGAATAGACACACCTTGGTGGTTTCAGGAAAGCCCAGATTGAGAATACACTCCATCTGCTCCCTAAAACGGCCCTCCAGAAGCTGGTCGGCCTCGTCCATAATAAGATTCTTAATGTGGTCTCGCTTCAGGGCACCGCGCTCCATCAGGTCAAAGATACGACCAGGTGTGCCAATAATTACCTGTGCACCACGCTGTAGTGCGGAAATATCATCGCGAACTGGCATGCCACCCGTTGCGCCATGAATAGAGATTTTACTCCAAGTAGTAATACCCTTGTAAACACTCTCAATCTGCTGGGCCAGCTCACGCGTAGGCGCAATAATTAGCACCTGGGTGTTGGTGTTGGCGGGATCAATCCGACACATCGTGCCGATACTAAACGCACCAGTCTTACCAGTCCCTGACTGGGCCTGTGCAACCGTGTCATTACCGTCGGCAATGACCTTGATAGCACGCTTCTGGATTTCAGATGGCTTCTCAAAACCATAACCATAGATACCCCGCAGAACCTCATCTGGGATACCCATCTCATCGAATGACTCATAAACGCGAATTTCAGTGTTTGCCATTTCTTCTTTTGACAGACCCGGTATAAGTTTGCCACCCTTCATTTTTTTAGGTCCTGACGGTTTAAACTGGCCTCATGGGGCCTTTTTTATCAACTTTGTTTAGTTTTTTTTGAGTTTATAGGATAAACTCAAAAAAAAGATAGCCCTGGTGGGGATCGAACCCACGGTCTTCCGCTTTAATCGCCATTTGGCTTAGAAGGCGGACGCGTTATCCACTGCGCTACAGGGCTTCAACTGATTAACAGACATTTGGCCTTAAATGCTGTCAAATTTTCAACGATAACCTTGAAAAATGGGAGGCGGCAAAGTATTTAATACTTTAAATTTATAGCGATAACATATTTTATGGAAAATACGCCCACATATTTCATTCCAACCAATCGGATAACCTGTATTTAATTCACTGCGGTCCTGTGGAAACGTGGAGGGATGCGCCTTTAGTTCTTCTAATTTTTCATCCAATACACTAAGTATTTCATCATACCATGCCCGCGTAATAGGTGTTTGGCCTTTACATATATATGCACAATTACCTACCAATTCGTTGTAGGCACCGTGCAACATGTCATGTGCTTCACCCCCCTGAATTTCTTTGTATCCACATATCCAACTTGTGCTTTTCATTAAATCTTCAAACATTTGTATCCAGGGACCGGTGGTTTGTTTAATATCACTATAGCCGCCGCCGTGAAAATTCATGAAATACGCGCGTAAATAATCGGCTTTGTGTGTTTCCGATAAATATTCATACGCTGGATGCAATGGATTATCTTTAACAATATAGTTGAATAAGTTGTCCTTGCTTATTAATAATACTTCACATCCGGATACTGCGCGTAGTTTATCTAAACACTCTTTGCGCTGTTCCGACATTATATTAGAACCAGTCCAAAAACAGTATATAATTCTTCGCATTGAACTGTAAATCCCTATTGTTAATAATCTTTAGCCCATTAAATCGGTCTAAACATTAGTTGGCTTTATTATTATTAATAATGAACTGTGGAATCTGCATACAAGAAATCACACAAGAACAGAAAAGAATGGAAAGTGAATGTGGTTGTAATTACCATACAACTTGTGCTATAGATTATTTGCGTCGTTATTTTATACAATTGTGGCCCGATGTTAATTTGACCTGCCATATATGTAATGCTGTTTTATTTGCTGTGCCTCCGCAAAATCAAGATGTACATACGCATACACCAGATATTACTGTCCATGCCCGCATGCAGCAGGCTGATTTTAAGGCTGATTTGAAAAAATATAAACTGCGCCTACGCGAAAGCGGCACAAAATTACGTTTGCTAAATGCAGCGTTGCGACAACATCATATTGGCTACGCAAATACTGTGCGGATTCATATAGCAGCAATACGGGAAGCTAAAAGTGAGAGCATCAATGCTTTCAAACATAGTCAAGAGTATCTTGACTATACACGTGCACTCCGTTCCGCAAATTCCACCCACACGCGCTTTGTCAATAAATATAACTTAGGGCGCGATGAGCTGCGCCTATTATTTCCACGTGGGGGTGGTGGTTGGCGGCGGCGATGGAGAACCAATCCACAATATATCATTAGACGAAAATACAGAATCAAACTCTGATGACTTGTTTTAAAAAATTTGACTCCGCTTAAACTTCATCTGTAGAGATAAGAGAAAGAGACAATGCGCTTTTGCCCTATTTGCGATTATTATCTTTATCATTCAACAAATCCCAGCTCTACGGCCCTTATACTACAGTGTCGCCAATGTGGTTACAATGAGCCCATGGAGCCTAAGTCCGCGGCCGACGCCCTTATTCTTGAAACCACCTTTCGGGCGGCGGGAACATCATCCGGGCTTGGTGCAAGTGGTGTCACGGTAAACTCCTATACATTGGCTGACCCCACTCTACCACACACGAAGAGTCTGAAGTGCCCCAATACAGCGTGTGTATCAAATACTGATGCTGAAAAGCGTGACGTTATTTATCTAAAGACCGATGCAGCCGCCCTAAAGTTTCAGTATATCTGCACAGCCTGCCAAACTCAGTGGCGCACATAAGTATTTGATAATATGTATTTTTGAACTGTCCTTATTTAAAATGAGGGCCGCTCTAAAATAGGAGATGGCCAAACCCGTTGGCGAAATAAAACGATTAGTTAGCCTTGTTGACAGAGGCGAAATTGACGAATATTTGTATCCAATTAGCACAAAAAATACTGCTTTTTTACCTAATTTTAAACCCTATCATAACTTTGCAAATGAAACCATAGAATTACCCTACACTGGTGCTGCTAACTGGGGCCAGCGCATCACTTTTACACTACCTTTTCCCTGGATGGGCGACTGTTTGTCTTGGGTTTCACTACGAATAACACCATCTCACTGGCTTCCCGGCAACGCCATTCAAGGGTTAACTAAATCTGAGCCAAATCGTTGGACATATCAAGGTAAGGGAGACACATGGATGTGGGCATCAAATCTTGGTTCTGCTGCTATTGCTCTTGTTGAAATGGAGGTAAATGGTATTGTTGTGGAACAATGGGGTGGTGACTGGATTGATATTTGGCAGCGCGTATATTTAGACACGTCACGCAGCGCGGGCTGGAACGATGCAGTTGTTGGTAGTTTAAATCGTGAGAATCCGTCTATAGTATCGCAACAAAGCAAAGAGCGTATTTTTAGTGATACAACTTCTGGCGACGCCACACCACTTAATTTCGCTAATATTTCAAATGAAGAAACTATTTTGCCGACCGAAGACGGTAGTATATATGCATATTTTCCCTTCTGGTTTGCCCGTCGGCGTAATGCAGCTTTTCCTATTGCCTCTATTCAAGGTGAAGGAAATGTGCGTTTTCATATAACACTGCGCCCTTTTAAAGAAGTTATTCGTAAAATATCTGTGCCGCGAAAATGCGATGAAACAATGCTTGGCACAAGTATTGTTTTAAACAACAATGATACTACAAACAATAATGTCGTTCTGAACTATGATTACCCGGTTGATATACCAGCCGTAATACCGCCATTCAACAATGCCATTCTTGTGTGCGGATTTACACATTTGGACGGGGATTTACGTCAAGCATATATACATAGAGCACACGAAATATTGGTTGAACCAGTTATTAATATTCCCTTCAGTGAACCCCTGAAGTATGTTGTAAACACCGGTGACAGTGATACAATTACTGTTTCATTGCCCTTGGAAGCAGCAAATGGACCTGTCCGCGAAGTAATATGGTTCCTGCGGCGCAAGGCCGCATATAAATTTAATTCCTGGTCAAACTATGGTGCTTATCTTGAACACGAAGTGGACCCTATTTTTAATCCTCAGCGCCCGTTACTTGTTAAAGCTGTACTACGGGTGGGAGCTGTTGTTTGGGCCGACCAAACAGAAATGTGGTGGCGCGTGCGGGGAGCCCTACAACATCCTGGTGGCATACAAGTGATGAACTCATATATCTATGCTTACAGTTTTGCTAATGAACCAGCAAAATTTGGACCAAGCGGGTCAATGAATGCCAGCCGTGCAGAAATGCGCCTTGATTTGACTGTATCACCACCACAAGGGGTCGATGAGAAGGAGTGGGAGGTTCAGGTTTTTGTAGTATCTCACAACTGGATGCGTTTCCAAAATGGCCTGGCTGAACGACTCTTTACTGATTAAACACCTGATACATATTGAGGTCTAAAAATTAATTGAACTTAAATTAATTTTTAAGACCAGTCAGTAATACGCCGCTTACGAGTCGGTACCATCTCAACAACAACAACCGCCCTATCTAAATTAGCAACGGTTTTCAAATCGTGCAATTTCTTAGCCCGCTGTTCCTTTTCCTCCTCCGCCGCCCGCTCCATACGTGTCTGGTATCGGAAAAGAGCCATAAACTTATTATACCACCCTACAAAGAACCATGGCCGTGAGCGCCTTATTTCAATTTGTGTTTTACGCCTCACATACTCCGAAATACATTCTTCCACGTGCTGATAGGGACGTGTATTTGGATAGAATGTTCGCATATATTGTCCATTGATGTAAGCATGAAAGGCCGGTAATCGCACAATAATGTCGCGATCCTCGGAATACTTCGATGAATTATATTCACGTGTGGAAAACATGATACTTTTCTCTTTATTACAATAATCGCGCATAATAGGAATAAACGCATCTTTGTCACCCAAATCATCCACTATACACTTAATATGAACCGGCATAGTTTCCTTTTTCGGTGGCTTTGTGCCACCTTTTACAACAGGGTTCACAAGGGTTGCCATTACACTAACAAGTCTACGGATAACGTTTCAAATTTTTTAGCGGCGCGATTTACGTGTTTTTCTGCGACTACCACCGTGCATTATTAGACCAGGGTGTGGATAGTTTGGAAAAGCTACTTCCTCAAAATAATTTGCAGCCATTGCTGCCTCCACGTCAGCTTTAGAAGCTGTAAAATCTTCACCGGCCATGCGCGAATCTTCGCTTATTAATTCTTTAGCTATAGTCATTGCAATATAGTCTGAAAGGCTCATAGTGGTTCGGGTTTCGTGGCCGCCGTCATTGGCCTCTGATACAACTGTTACTTGTTTTTGCCCCAGCAACTGCGTGCTTTCATGTAGGATGCCAAATATATCATTTAGCGAATAACGCTTTGTGTCCATTATTATCTATAATGGCTTATATTTTTCCGGGTATAAAGATATACAGAGTAAAGAAAACATATGTCTTCTGTAGAAGATTTTGCACGTGAATTATTTAATGAGCCGCCAAAGGCGCGTGGCAGTGTAGACCTTTCTATTGATATTTCCGAGCCATCCGAATTCTTTGAGGTGTGCCTTATTATAATGACAGAAGGGATGAAAAAATGGTATGGACCCCGTATTAATATTGCTGACGTAAGTGCAGCAGATATGGTGCGCCTACAGGAATATTTCTTGTCTTTCGGGCTGCTACTTGTACTGGATACGGTGGATGAGCCTGATATTTATATGATTGATAACAAGGCATACGTTACTAAAACACGGCTACAAGATATGACATTTTCTGTGGCAGCTAACAAAAAATTATACACGGTGCGGTTTATGTTTGCTCCTGGCGCCCAGCCCAGATGGTAGGAAAATTTGAAGGTTTATTAGTAGATTTTGTATATTTAATAAGCAGTCTTATAAATATGTATTACGAATTACCGGCGCCAATTGCATTAGGAATGTGCGGGGCACTTGCCGGATTAATTGGTGGTGGGTTCAATAATTGCTTTCCTGTTTGGGTTGGGGCAGCTACGGGAGGCTCTTTAGGCTGCATTTTATGTATAGTCTCTATGTGGCGGCAGGATGTTAGCGCGCTCTTGCCTGTAGCAGTACCTATCAGTTCTGAACCCGTTATTATTCAGAATATTTATATTACATATAATACATCTGGCTCAGAAAAAGACGCACCACCTGTAGCCACAGTTGTAAAACCAAGCTAAATAACGGAATTATTTTTATCATACATTTATATAATATATGATAAATTTTTGGCGATTTTTAAGATAGCGGCAACGCAAATACGCGTCCATGGCCTCGGTATATTAAGGTGTGGTGACGAACCATAGGTTTTGCGGGTGTGTTTTTGTGGCTATAAAAACACGAAAAAAATCTATACCAGCTGCTATGTCCAATGGTCATCTTAATATAAAATTATATTTTTAGGTACGTGTTCGCGTGGGTGTTAAGGTTTTTGAAGGTGTGCCTGATTTTGATGGAGTTCCTGTGAAAGATGGAGTTGCTGACACTGATGGGGTGCCTGATTTTGAGGGTGTTGCAGTGACCGATGGGGTTCCAGATTTTGATGGTGTGACAGATGGAGTTCCTGATTTTGAAGGTGTAACCGATGGAGTTCCTGATTTTGAAGGTGTAACCGATGGGGTTCCTGTGAAAGATGGAGTTGCTGTCACTGATGGGGTGCCTGATTTTGACGGGGTTCCAGATTTTGACGGAGTTCCAGATTTTGACGGAGTTCCAGTAACCGATGATGTTCCTGATTTTGTACCACTTACACTATTTGTTGGGGTAACCGATGGAGTCACAGTGGAACTTAGTGTACCAGTCCGACTTGGTGTTCCTGAGACAGAGCTACCCGCCGATGGTGTGCCCGTACCAGAGGGTGTAATTGATGATGACCGTGTACCAGACATACTTGGTGTTTTTGAAGGGCTATTTGATGGCGTTGGTGAAACACTAGGTGTTTTTGATGGTGTCCCTGATTTTGAGGCCGTTCCAGTGACGGATGGAGTTCCTGATTTTGAGGGTGTTGCACTTACCGATGGAGTTCCAGATTTTGTACCACTTACACTATTTGTTGGGGTAACCGATGGAGTCACAGTGGAACTTAGTGTA
>Ga0114975_10002742_pt1 | contig 11999 bp, 11 predicted proteins | sample S_130626_EF_Meta_FD_87031 | JGI IMG/M metagenome (GOLD analysis project Ga0114975, IMG submission 87031) | Freshwater microbial communities from Lake Simoncouche, Canada to study carbon cycling - S_130626_EF_MetaG | ecosystem: Environmental > Aquatic > Freshwater > Lake | place: Lake...
AGGCCTCTAAATGTATCCATTGCGGTATTTGAAGTGGGGCCGGGGCACGGTTGATGCTTAAAACTGGATTGAGTCTGGGTTCAATGCGAATCAGGCCGCCCGCCATTGGCGATCCAGCTGTGTGCCTGCGCGGATACTCTGGGGCTGTTGCCAAGGTGTCAATGCGGTCATGCCCTGATCGGGTACGACTCGGTCAAGGAGCGGCTCGACCATTCGCTGAAGGTCGCTGCCGCAGGCCTCGGCGAGCCATGTCATCACGCGATGGCGATCCGGCACAGGCAGTTGCTGAAATTCTCGTCGCAGCGTTTGCCAGCACCAGACTCGATAGGGGTTGACGGGCGTCCTGAACTCGGCGCCGTGAGTGTGCCACTGATGCCAGCGTTGCCCCTTCAACCAATGATCTTCGTTGGCGGCGAGGTAGGGCAGGTAGTCAAGGCACACGAGCCGCAGCAGTGGGCCGAGCCCGTCGGGAAGCCCTTGCTCCGACTTCACCGGCTTTGTGGTCCGAATGGCATCGTTTGGCCTGTGGTCCCACATGCGCGCGACCCAATGCATGACTGCCGGCGCGCGGGCCCGCAAAATCCGGCTCGGGGTTGGATCGCTTGAAAAATGCCGGAAAAAGGGCCCGAAGAAGCCTAGATCAGCCTGGCTGGGATGTTCGCCCAGCAGAAAGGGCTGTTCGCCGAGTACCACTTCAAGCGCAGCCAGGGTGTCGAGATACAGCCCCTCGATGGCTCGTGCGTTTTGCTTCGTCACGCCTTCCAGGCGAAGGTAAACGTGTTGCTGGCGGAGCCGGATGAAGGTTCGCCGTAGCGTCAAAGGGGCAGGGATGTCTCGCAACATGCCTTGCGCGATTCGATCACTCATCAGGCGCGCATCTTCCGGGAACGCCCAGCGGTAGTACAAGGCAGGTCGCCAAAGCCATTCGTCGCCGAAGTCTTCGAGCAGGTCGCCAATCCAGCACAGTGCGGGATCTGACGCACGTAACGCTGGAGCCGGAACCTGTTGGTCCAACCATCTCAAGATGTGCGTCGTGTCGGTCAGCAGCTGACCGTCGGGTAGTTCAAGGTGGGGCATCTGTGCAATGCCCATGCGTTTGCCCAGTGTTCGAAAGGCGCGCGTATCCATTTCCACCAGTTCATAGCCCAGGCCCTTGATACGCAGGTTCGCTTCGAGCTTGCCGGTGAAGTACGACAAATCCAGCCCATGGACCCGCAATATCTGTCTCGGGTCCAGTGCGGTTCGTTCGATGGGAATGGGATCAAACAAAGAATCAGAAGAATAAGTGAACTCAGGTCACGGGCCAATCAAGAAGCCAGGGGTCAAGCCACGGATCAAGCCGGTGAAGTTCGGGATTGACAGATTTTTTTATATTGACATAGTAGGTGCCATAAATTGCTTCTTTTTTTTGACCGTGAGCCAGTTCTGTGAGTGATCAAAATTCTGACGGACCCGCCGATTTGAAAAAACTGTCCCGCCGCGCCTGGCTTCGCGGTGCTGCGGTGGGTGCGACTGGCATGGCTGCCGTGGGCGCGGGTGCCGAGGCGGTGCGACGTCAGGTCAAGACCATGGTGACGCCGCCCCCGCTCGCTGAGGGTGCTGCGCCCCAGGTGGCAGAGTCATTCCAGGATTCACGCCCGGCTGCCGCGCTGAAAATCAAGGCGCCCAAGAGTGCTCCCAACGTCGTCGTGATTGTGCTCGATGATGTCGGTTTCGCCGACCTAGGTTGTTACGGCAGCGAAATCCGTACGCCCGCGATGGACGCGCTTGCGGCTCAAGGCTTGCGGTACACCAACTTCCGAACCTGCGCGATGTGCTCGCCAACGCGCGCTGCGTTGCTGACCGGCCTGAACTCTCATTCTGCTGGGATGGGCTGGCTGGCGGACCTCGATTTGGGCTATCCGGGCTATCGTGGCGATCTGACCCATGAGGCTGCAACGCTGGCCGAGGTCTTACGGGATTCCGGATGGTCGACCTGGCTTTGTGGCAAGTGGCATCTGAACAACGCTGATACGACGGGACCCCAAGGCCCCTACGACAACTGGCCAACCCAGCGCGGGTTCGATCGGGCTTACTGGTATCAGGGGCATTCGACCGATTATTTCAAGCCTTCGGAATTGTTTGATGGTGTGGCCCCCGTAGAACCACCAGTGCAAGACGATTACTTTGTTTGTGATGATCTGACCGATCGCGCGGTGACCTATATCCGGACCCATCAGTCACTGACTGCGGAAAAACCGTTTTTTCTCAAGATTGCCTTCCCCGGAGCGCATTCGCCGCTGCAGGCGCGCCCCCGAGAGCGGGATGCTTATAAAGGCCGATACGACGAAGGTTGGGATGTGGTCCGAGCCCGGCGTCTGGAGCGCCAGCGTGAACTGGGCGTCATGCCTAAAACCACCCAGCTCCCGCCGTTGTCCTTTGGTGCGGACGCCTGGGACAAGCTCAGCGCGCGCGAACGAAAGGTCTACGCCCGCTACATGGAGGTCTACGCCGGGTTGGTCAGCAATGTCGATTCCAACATTGGTCGGTTGATGGCAACACTCGACGAATTTGGGATCCGTGAGAACACGGCAGTTGTTCTTATTTCTGATAACGGCGGTTCGGCCGAAGGGACTTCGACGGGTACGCCCAACGTCTTCGGGCCTGGTTTTGGCCGGCCGGTTCCGCTTGAGCTGGCAGAAAAGCTCTATGACCAGATGGGAGAAGATGGGACATTTCCGCACTATCCGATGGGCTGGGCAAACGTCTCGAACACGCCATTTCGGATGTACAAGCAGCGTACCCATCTGGGTGGCGTCGCCGACCCATTGATTATCAGCTGGCCCGCCCGGATCACGGCGCGCGGGGAACTGCGCCACCAATTTGTCCATGTCGTTGACCTGTTTCCGACGCTGCTCGAGATCTCGGGTACCAAGCGCCCCTCTCATCATCAGGGGCATGCACAGAAACCCCTCGAAGGGCAGAGTGTGGTTGCGACCTTTGGCGACTCGAAGGCTGCGACGCGAAAGGAACAGTACTTTGAGCTGGCGGGGAATCGCGCTTTCTTTGAAGATCCCTGGCGTCTCGTCGCGCGTCATGAGCGTGGTAAACCGTTCGAGGAAGACCATTGGGAGCTTTATGATCTTTCATCGGATCCGAATGAACTCGTTGATCTCGCGGCCCAGAAGCCCGATGTGGTGAAACGCCTGCGCGAAAAATTTGATCTGGCGGCGCGGACCTACGGGGTGTATCCGCTCGATGATCGCAATCTGGTCATCCGTCTGGCGCAGGACCGGCAGCGCAGGATGCGCAAGCACTGGGAATTTCGTCCCCCCGTCGAGCGGATTGCCCGTGACGTGGGTCCGATTGTGGGCGGACTGGACCATCGGATTGAGGTCGAGTTCGAGCCTGCCGCCTCCGGAGCTCGCGGGGTTCTGGTGGCGCAAGGCTCAAAGCATGCGGGGTATGTCCTATACGTCGACGCCAAAGGACATCTCGTCTACGAGATCAATATGGTGCCGTGGAACGAGCGCATGAAGTCCAGCGAACCCTTGCCCAAGGGCCCTCTGAAGGTGCGTTACGTCCAAACGATGCGCTCACGTCCATTCGAGGGCAGCGGAGCCCTGTTCGTCAATGACCGTCAGGTGGCCGAGCACAAGTTCGATCGCGTTCTGGTCAACACGTCCTACGATGGCTTCAGTGTTGGCGCCGATCTGGGCAATCAGGTCTCGACCGATTACCAGGGACCCAATCCATTTCAGGGCAAGATTCGAGTCGTGCGGATTGATATTGATATCGCCGAGAATACGCCCCTCGAGATGATCCGATACCTGCGCGAGATGACTATTTCGGTCTGATCCCAACCGTGACTGCGATCCTGGTCGGAGATGCCAGAGGGGTGATACCCGGTGGCCGGTATCGGATGGGCTCCGATCGCTACTACTTGGAGGAACGTTCTGCGCGGTGGATCGAGACGCTCCGGTTCGCAATCGATCCGACGCCAGTTACCAATGCAGAGTTTGCGGACTTCGTCGCGCAGACGGGCTGGGTGACCGATTGCGAACGAGCGCATCCAGCGGGGTCGGCCGTGTTCCGGATGACGGCCGGTCCAGTGGATCTGCGCGATCCAGGGCAGTGGTGGGCTTTTGTCGATGGCGCATGCTGGCGCTGCCCCCAGGGGCCGGGCAGCTCAATCGATGGGCTGGAGTCTCATCCGGTCGTGCATGTAAGCCAGGCGGATGCGGCTGCGTTCGCCCATTGGCGCGGTGGCCGGTTGCCCACCGAAGTGGAGTGGGAAGCGGCGGCGCGCGGCGGATTGTTGGATTGTGAATATGCCTGGGGCGATGAACTGATGCCGCAGGACCGCTTGATGGCTAACATCTGGGTCGGTAGCTTCCCGTGGTATCACGCGGGGCGCGATTTGCCAGGGACGAGCGCAGTGCGTTCCTACCCACCGAACGGGTACGGGCTGTTCGACATGATCGGGAACGTCTGGGAATGGACTGCTTCGGTGTTTGCAATTCCCGCGCAGCCGATCCCAGATGCGTTGGACCTGTCCGAACGCATGAACGCTGAACCGATCGCCAGCTTGGTCGCGCCGGATTGTGGTTGCGGGCGGCCAAAGCCGACGGCCCCATCAATCAACTGGACCCTGAAAGGTGGGTCGTACCTGTGCGCAGCCGAGTATTGCGCCCGTTACCGTCCTGCCGCGCGGATCGGGCTTTCGGCGCAGACCAGCACCGCACATGTGGGATTTCGCTGCGCCTACGATCTCGCTGTGCTCTCGGCCTGATCGGGGATCCTGAATTCAAGCCCTTGCCGCAGGAACCGGACCACCGTCGGCACGAGCGTTGTCAGGCGGCGCTCCTCGCCGCGCTCGATCGCTTGCAGGATCAGTTCATGAATGCCACCGACAATGGCGGTGATGATCGCGCGGTCCGGAGGTGGGCTTTGGGGCGCACCCGCTGCCACGGTTGCTTCGATGAAATCGACCAGTTGCTCGGTGTTGCGTCGCCGTGCCGCCAGGCCTTCGTCGCCGAGCGCGAACACGGCGACAAACAGCGTTTTCAGCAGGGCGGGCTGCGTCGCCAGGATACTCAGATACCCATGCAGGGCGTCGTCGAGCTGGTCGCGCCAGTCCCTGGTCGGGTTGATTGACCCCGCGAGGACTTTGAAGGCCTGGGTACTTGCGGCCTCGAAGAGCGCGATCAGGCAGGCTTCTCGAGTCCCGAAGTGTTCGTAAAAGGTGCGCCGCGAGACGCGTGCCAGTGTCACCACGTCGGTGATGGTGGTGTTTGCAAAACCGTTTAGCGCAACCGACTGCGCCATCGCGTCGAGCAGGCGATGACGATGGTCGCGTTCGGTATCCTGTGGGTTTGGTGAAGCCATCGACCCCAATGGTACTTGACAGTACCGGGCGCCCCAGGGAAAATCCTGAGAGTGGTACGGATTCGTACCAATTCCGTTCCAAGCCTCGGAGCCCGTATGACTGACCTCGTTGTTCGCCGTCTCTTGATCGATCTGAAGGAGCCGTTTGCGCGGCGCTGGAATGGTGACGATGCGTTTCGCACGGCCTGGTTAAATGCGTTGTCGATGGGGTTCCCGGTCGGTGAGCAAATGTTCATCGACTCCTTGCGTGATGGCCTCAAGGCGCTGCCCGAATCCAAGCGGGAATACTTCGCAACCGAAATTCAGGGGTTCGTTGGCCAGGAGGCCACGCATCGCCACTTGCACGCGCTCTACAACAAGCAGCTCGACGCTCAGGGTTTCGTCAACAGCCAGGAAAAGCGCATGATCAAGCGCCTGGAAAAGTTGGACTCGATGAAGCTCGACCCGCGTCACGCGGTTGCCATTACGGCTGCGACCGAGCACTTCACCGCGATCTTCGCGGGATGGATGCTGGAGACGCCGCAAAATCTTCAGGGGGCTGATCCTCGGTTGAAGACACTCTGGCTCTGGCATTCGGCCGAAGAGACCGAGCATCGCTGTATCGCGTTTGATCTCTATCGGGCGCTGGGTGGCAATGAAAAATGGCGCCTGTTCTGGTTTCGCTTTGTGACGGTCCAGTTCATGACTGAAATCATGCGCCAGACCGTTCGGAATCTTTGGGACGACAAGGCGCTCTTTAGTTGGCGAACCTGGCGCAGTGCGGCCAGCATGATGTTGGGTCAACAGGGTCTGGTCCGTTACGGCTTCAAGCACTGGCGCGCTTATTTCGCGAAAGACTTTCACCCTTCGCATCAGGATGCCACCAGTTCGGAGGCGTGGTTGCGCGATAACGAGGATCTCTTCCGGGTCATCGTGCGGGCGCCGGCCTGACTGATGTTTTGACACGCTCCCATCGTCTCTGGGGGCTTGTCGTTGCGTTGATTCTCCTGAGCCTACTGGGGTTAATCCGGTGGATGGAACCAGAGGGGAATCCTGGCGGCGCATCCGGTTCTGACCGCCCGGGCTGGTTTTACCGAGCCCTGGGGCGGTTCGTCCCGATTCTAGGTCGTACCGCGCGTCAAAACGATGGCCAGCCGTACCAGTGTGACCTTGCTCAAAGCGTCGACGGACCTCCCCAGATGATTTGGGTCCCAGGTGGCGCATTCCAGATGGGCGATGAACAGGAACCGGGTGAAACGCCAGTCCGGCAGGTTGAAACCGCCGGCTTCTGGATGGATCGGACAGAGGTCACCAACGCACAATTTTCCCGGTTCGTTGCGGCGACCGGCTATGTAACCGATGCCGAGCGCGCGCAACAGCAAAACTCAGGCAAGAAGGGTCTCGTGGGTGGCCCGGTCTTGGTGTTCAGCCAACCTGAGGCCGTCCTCGGTCGGGACGATACCTCGCAATGGTGGGTCCTCAGCCACCAAGCCAGCTGGAGACAACCCTCGGGTCCGGGTTCTTCGATTGAGGGGCGCGATGCGTATCCGGTCGTCGCCGTGACCTATGCGGATGCTTCTGCGTATGCCCAGTGGCTCGGGCGGGCCCTGCCCTCCGAGGTGCAGTGGGAGCGCGCAGCGCGTTCTGCTCGGGATGTAAGCAAAGGCGACGCCTCGGGCCAGTCCAACAGAATCCCAGGCGCCAATACCTGGCAGGGGGTGTTCCCCGTGCTCGACGCCGGCGCCGATGGGCACGCGGGAATCGCTCCGGTCGGGTGCTATGGCTCAAACGCCCTAGGCCTTCATGATCTCATCGGGAATGTCTGGGAAATCACCCAGGATACGTACCGAGGCTCCGGCCTTTTCAGCGCTCCGATGGCCCTGCCCGCCAATCCGTCTGGGTCGATGTCCCGTTTGACGTCGCCAGGGGCCTCTTCAGGCGCCCATGTCATCAAGGGCGGGTCATTCCTGTGTTCAGAAGATTATTGCTCTCGCGCCAGAGCGGGTTCCCGCCAACGGCTCGAGGATGGCATGGCGGCAGTCCATATCGGTTTTAGAACCGTGTCAGCGGACCCGGGTCCGCAATCAGAACTCAGGACGGGTAAAGCCTTCCTTGCTGTCACTCAATAGCCGGCGGCCAAGAGCAAGTTGTGCCAGCAGAAAGACTTCGACCACGGTGGAGCGGATGCCACCGTCGCTGATGCCATCGATACTGAGGTGAAATAGTCTGATGATCAGAAAGAGTCCGAGCATGGCGAGCGGAACATCCAGCCAGCGCTCTTGTCCGGGGCGCAGTCCGAGCAGCGTAAAGCCGCCCAGGGCGATGAAACATCCGCCCAAATCAGCCCGCAAACTGCCCAGGCCGGCAACGCCGACTGGGGTCAGTGCGAACTCCACGGCCAATCGCTCGGGTACGAGGGCAAATCCCAGGCCGGCGGCTATGGCGCCGATTCCAAAGAGTGCCAGCGACAGGCGCAACACATTCAACATGGTCGAATCTCCTACAAGTCTCGAATGCAGAAACGACGCCAACGCCCTGATTTTGACAGCAAACATGTCAAGATTCGAAATCCGACTGTTGTAATCGCGACGATCATCCCCCGAATCCATGAATTCCGAACTGGTTGCTGACGTTGTCATTATTGGCGGGGGCTCTTGCGGTGCGGTTCTGGCTGCAAGATTGAGCGAAGAGCAGGATCTCCAGGTTTGTCTGCTGGAAGCCGGCGGCGAAGATGATCGCTGGTTTGTCGATGTGCCGCTGGCACTCGCGTTAACGGTCCCGACACGTCTGTTCAACTGGGCCTTTCTGACCGAACCACAACCAGGCCTGGCCGGACGGCGGGGATATCAGCCTCGGGGTAAAGGCCTCGGCGGCAGCAGTTCGATCAATGCGCAGATTTATATCCGGGGTCATGCGGTTGATTATGATCATTGGGCGGCGCTTGGTAATCCCGGCTGGTCGTGGGCTGAGGTCTTGCCGTATTTCCGTCGCGCTGAACACAACGAACGCTTCGTTGATGAGTATCACGGTCAGGGTGGTCCGCTCAATGTGGCTGACATTCGAAGTCCCAATCCGTTTTCCCGTCAGCTGATTGAAGCCGCAGTCGCCCAGGGTTTACCTCGAATCGAGGACTTTTCTGGCGCTCAGGATGAGGGGGTGGGCTGGTATCAGGTGACTCAAAAGGGTGGCGAGCGCTGTAACGTCGCGAGAGCGTATCTGGGTCGACCCGGCCTGGCCGGCAGCGCACGAAACCGGCAAAACTTGCAAGTGCTGACGAGCGCCCGGGCCCTGCGGCTGACCCTCGACGGCAAGCGAGCCACTGGGGTAATTTGTGACATCAAGGGCACACGGATCCAGGTCAAGGCTCGCCGCCAGGTCGTTGTCTGCGCCGGGGCCTTGCAGACGCCCCAATTGTTGATGTTGTCGGGTATCGGTGATCCCGATGATTTGGCTGCGGTCGGGATCGCCACTGCGGTCGCTTTGCCTGGGGTCGGGCGGAACCTGCAGGACCACATCGATTGCGCGCTCGCCTATCGCCGCAAGGCTCCCGGGCTGTTTGGGCTGGGTACCGGTCTGGGCCCGCAGGGATGGACGGCCTGGCGTGACTATCGTGAACAGCGCCGGGGCATGTTCAGTTCAAATGTCAATGAATCGGGTGCGTTCGTTCGGACCCTGCCTGGTCTCCCAGCGCCGGACGTGCAGATGGTGTTTGCGCACGCGCTTTCCGACAATCATGGTCGTACACCGCGGGCGGGTAGCGGGTTTGCGGGCCATGTTTGCGTGCTGCGTCCACACAGTGTCGGTCGGTTGACCCTGGCATCGGCCGATCCCCTGGCTGCGCCGTCGATTGATCCAGCGTTCCTGAGTGATGAGCGTGATCTGGAAACCCTGCTGCGCGGTGTCAAGCTGATCAAGCGGATTTTCGAATCGCCGATGTTGCATGCGGGTCGACCGGTGCCCTTGTTTGACGAGCCGCTCGACACCGATGAGGACTTGCGTCAATTCATCCGAAGCCATTCTGATACTTTGTACCATCCGGTGGGAACCTGCAGAATGGGTCGCGATGCCATGGCGGTTGTCGATGCAAAGCTGCGGGTGCATGGGATGACCGGATTGCGGGTCGTCGATTGTTCGGTGATGCCGACGGTCCCTGGAGGCAATACCAACGCGCCTGCTGTGATGATTGCCGAAAAAGCGGCTGAGTTCATCCGCGACGATTTGCGCGCCCCGCCAATTTGCTCGGTCAGGCAAGCTGAATCCACCCACACCCACTAAACTCAATTGCCTTTCGATGACCTCGTTCACTGACTCTGATCGCCGCCTGAGTGTCCCCAACTCTCGACACAATCCAAAGCTTGGATCGAACGTCCTCCGACCGCTTCGCTTCCTGCGCCTGGATCAAGGGCTGAAGACCTTGGCAAGGTGGACCCTTGGTGTGACATTGGCTGGCGTTGCCTTAGGCGTCCCAGTCGCGCTCGCGCAGACAGATCCGGTTGTGGGACATTGGACAACGATCGACGACAAGACGCACCAGCCGAAGTCGATCATCCGGATTGATCTGGTCGATCAGAAGCTACAGGGCACCATCGTCAAAATCTTTACCGCACCGGGGGAGCGGGCTGACCCAGTCTGCGAGCAGTGCAAGGATCACCGCAAGGACAAGCCCATCATCGGCATGACGATCATGACCGGTCTGAAAAAGAGTTCCAATACCAGCTGGGATGGGGGCGAGATCCTCGATCCGAATAATGGTTCGATTTACAAGGTCAAGCTCAGCCTCACGCCGGATGCCAAGGCGCTTGATGTGCGCGGCTATGTTGGCGTGCCGATGCTTGGTCGAACGCAGACCTGGGTCCGTAACTGAAGGTCAGCTCAACAGGAGCACCAGTGACATGACGATTCCCCCGATCGAGGTTTTGCCTCGCGACCTGACCCCGTACCGCGCAGGGAATGTCGGCGTCGATTATGTGCATCGGTTTGTGGCCGATCAGCCTGGCCCGCATGTTCTGATCAACGCACTCACGCATGGCAACGAGTTCTGCGGCATGGTCGCTGCGTGCGATCTGCTGGATCGAGGCGTGCGCCCCCGCCGGGGAACCTTGACGGTGAGCTTTGCGAATGTCGCGGCGTACGAGAGCTTTGATGTCTCGAAGCCCTTCGAGAGCCGCCAGATCACCCATAACCTCAATCGCATCTGGTCAACTCAATGGCTCGATGGACCCGAGGACAGTGTCGAGCTGCGGCGCGCTCGCGCGATGCGCGAGGTGGTTGCTCAAGCTGACCATATCCTGGACATTCATTCCACCGCGCAGGATGTCGCGCCGTTCTGGGTATACCCCGGGCATGCGCGCAATGTTGCAGTCACGCGCGCGCTTGCGCAGCCTCTAACCCATCTCGTGATGCCCAATGGCATGAGCTCAGGGACACCCCTGATTGAACATGGTCGGCATGGCCAGGCTGATGGACCCGGCGCTGCGGTGGTCATCGAATGCGGACAACACTTCAAGCGCGCCTCTGCCGAACTTGCCATGGTCGTGACCCAGGATTTTCTCGGACATTTTGGGCTGATTGAGCACGAACCAAAGGGCGCCGGTCAGCATCGCGCTTACGAGATGCTACATACCCATGTGGTTCAGAATGCCGGGTTCTCGTTCACCAGGCCTCTGGTAGGTTTTGAGGTCTTTGCTAAAGATGAACTGATCGCGATCGACGGGGCCGAGGAAATTCGTGCGCCCTGTGATGACTGCACCATCTTTATGCCCACCCGGGCCCCGATCGTCGGCCGCGAAGGCGTTTATCTGACCCGTCCTCTGGGCTAGGCGCGGCGGACCGCGCTTACAGCCATTTCTGCATCAACACGGCATGTCCGGCGTCGGGGTCCAGCTGGTAGTGCGCGAAGCCAAACCGGTCATAGCTTTTCATGGCCACAGTGTTGCCGCTCAGCACCTCCAGGGTTAGCTTGCAGCATCCCCGGTCAATGGCGAGTTGTTGCGCGGCGGCGAGTAAGGCCTGGCCGATGCCCTGACCGCGAACCCGCGGATGCACGACGATGTCGTGGACATTCAGCAGTGGCTGGGCCTTGAAGGTCGAGTAGCCTTCGAAACAATTGATCAAGCCGACAGGGGCCCACTGTGCAATGGATTCCCCGGCTGAACTCGGACTCGGTTGCCCGTGCGATTCGCCAGTTTCAGAAGGATCAGGCAGGCTAGGCTGGCCCGAAGGTCGATAGGCCAGAAAACTGGCGGCGTCTGGTCGGCGGGCCAGATCCGCGCACAGCCGCTCGAGTGCCTTGGCTTGGAGCGGCTCAGCGCCGCCCATCGGGTCCCGGGCGTAGAGATCGAGCAGCATTCGCAAATCCGAGGCATCCCGTGCCGCCAGATAGTCAACCCGGTGGATGTGTAGCTCTGGCGTTGTGACTGGTTGCATGCAGCCTCAGGTGCTTAGAAGAGTTGAAACCCGCTGCGACCGGACGCGCCAGAGCAACCAACTGGCGATGCTGAGATTGATCAGGTTCCAGACTAGGCCATTCAAAAATGCAGCATGGTAGGAGCCCGAAAGGTCAAAGACCTTACCCGACATCCATCCGCCCAACGCCATCCCCACCATGGTGGCGAAGATGACGCCGCCGACGCGCCTTCCAGCCTCTGCAGGCG
>Ga0114975_10002743_pt1 | contig 11987 bp, 13 predicted proteins | sample S_130626_EF_Meta_FD_87031 | JGI IMG/M metagenome (GOLD analysis project Ga0114975, IMG submission 87031) | Freshwater microbial communities from Lake Simoncouche, Canada to study carbon cycling - S_130626_EF_MetaG | ecosystem: Environmental > Aquatic > Freshwater > Lake | place: Lake...
AAAGATTATTATGAAGAGTTATACGAAGAATTATCTGACGAAGATGGATGGGCCGTATTGGTTAATTTCCATCCAGCAGCCCAACACGATTTTTTATTGAGAAAACTAAACCGCTATATTGAACTCATGGAGATTAGTGCATGGCGCACTTACAAGCCAGAACATTTTTTTCAATTCATTGACCAAAAATTAAGTCAAAGACTAAGTCTGTAAAACTAAAAAAATAACGTAAAAAAGACGGATCTAATAAACAAGATTAATCAACAAGATTAATAAACAAGGTCTTCGTAAGCTGAAAGTAATTCTCGGTAAGCATGGTCATCCTTGGCCAATTTACAAGCAGCTAAGCCTTTTTCATACCATGTTATCGCTGCTTCTTTTTCAGAAAGCGCTTCTAAACATTTTGCTAAATGGTAATAGGAACCCACATAATCAGGTGACTCAGTCAAGATTTCAGTAAATAAGGCTTTTGCCTTTTGCAAGTCCCCTATTTTGATATACTCCAAAGCCAAAGCATGTCTTAAAAAGTTATCCTTAGGTTGTTGATTTAAAAATTCAATAATTCTTTCAATTCGTTGCATCTTGTCTTATATTTGCATTAGTTGCATAAACAACCAAAAAGTATTAGACTATGAAGTTATTAGTTTGCATTAGCAAAACACCAGACACCACATCTAAAATTGCCTTCACCGAAGGTAATACAAAGTTCGATGAAAACGGCGTTCAATGGATCATCAATCCATACGACGAGTGGTATGCCTTAGTAAGAGCAATTGAAATGAAAGAACAAGATCCTGCTGTAACAATTCACCTTGTAACGGTTGGTGAAGCGGATGCAGAACCAATCATCAGAAAAGCTTTAGCATTAGGTGGAGACGAAGCAATCCGCATAAATATCCAAAGCAATGATTCATTTGTGGTGGCAAGTCAAATTGCTGCAATTGCAAAAGAAGGTGGGTATGATTTAATCCTTACAGGAAAAGAAACCATTGATTATAATAGTGCATGTATCGGTTCTATGTTATCTGGCTTATTAGACTTGCCATTTGTATCGCTTGCGAATCATATGACATTGAACGGCAATACTGCAACTGTTCAAAGAGAAATAGAAGGTGGAGAAGAAACTTGTGACGTTGCACTTCCTGCAATTGTGAGTTGTCAAAAAGGTATGGCGGAACAAAGAATTCCAAATATGCGTGGGATCATGGCTGCAAGAACAAAGCCTTTGAAAGTGGTGGAACCAATTGCTGTTCAAGCAACCACTTCTATCAAAACTTATGATTTACCTCCTGCTAAATCTGGCGTTAAATTAGTTGCAGCAGACAATGTGGATGAACTAGTAAGATTATTAAAAGAAGAAGCAAAAGCATTCTAAACAATTCAAATCGAAAAAAATGGTACTTATATATATTGATCAAGCAGAACAACAAATTAAAAAATCTTCTCTAGAAGCCATTTCTTATGGTGCTGCCCTTGCCAAGCAATTAGGCGTCACTGCAGAAGGTATTTTATTAGGTACAGTAACAGATGATTTGGCAAGCCTAGGAAAGTATGGCTTACAAAAATTACATCAAGTAACTGATGCTAGTTTAAATCATTTTGATGCTAAAGTTTTCACGCAAGTTTTAACAGATGCTGCGAAAGCAACCAATGCTTCTGTACTTGTTTTTGCACATAATTTAAATGGAAAAGCAATCGCCCCAGCTGTTGCTGTAAAATTACATGCGGGTATTGTGACTGGCGCAAATAGCTTACCAGATACAAGCAATGGATTTACGGTGACTAAAACTGTTTTCTCTGGAAAAGCATTTGCTCAAATCAATATCGATACGCCAATTAAAGTGATTTCTATCAACCAAAATTGTTTTGGCGTGCATATGCATGAAGGCACTACGACTGTGGAAACATTGTCTATTGCGATTCCTGCAGCATCTATCAAAGTGACTGCAACACATAAAGTAGAAGGTGAAATTCCATTGACGGAAGCAAATATTGTAGTGAGCGGTGGACGTGGATTAAAAGGACCAGAAAACTGGGGCATCATTGAAGATCTTGCAAAAGTATTAGGCGCTGCAACAGCTTGTAGCCGCCCTGTATCCGATTCAGATTGGAGACCACACCATGAGCATGTGGGTCAAACAGGGGTTCAAGTGGCACCTAATTTATATATTGCTGTGGGTATTTCTGGGGCCATTCAGCACCTTGCTGGGGTGAACAGAAGTAAAACAATAGTAGTCATCAATAAAGACCCAGAAGCACCTTTCTTCAAAGCTGCTGATTATGGTATTGTAGGGGACGCATTTGAAGTCTTACCAGCCTTAACAGCTGCCATACAAAAATCAAAGGCCTAATTCAAATCAATGCTTTTTTGCTTTAACTTTGTAAGGCAAATCATCTTATGCAAAAAATTGAACTAGAAATTGTAGCGCTATCACATAGTATCACCCAATCGAATTCCTATGCGGTTATTTTAGGAGAAGTGAATGGGCTGAGACGTTTACCAATTGTGATTGGCGGATTCGAAGCGCAGGCGATTGCAGTGGCACTAGAGAACATGCACCCTTCTAGACCCTTGACCCATGATTTGATGAAAAATTTCATGACTGCATTTAACCTTCAATTACAAGAAGTGTATATCTGCGATTTACAAGAAGGTATTTTTTATTCTAAATTAGTTTGTTTCAATGCGAACGATACCATTGAAATTGATAGTAGAACAAGTGACGCATTGGCTTTGGCAGTTCGTTTTGGATGTCCTGTTTATGTCTACGAACATATCTTGGATCAAGCAGGATTGACCAACGAAAAAGCAGACAAAATAGATATGCCTGCTACCATAACTAAAACCACTGAGCGAAGTGATTTGGTTAAACTTTCATTAGCTGAATTGAATCAATTACTAACTGAAGTTTTAGAACAAGAAGATTATATACGCGCCATTGATATCAGAGATGAAATCAATAAACGCAATGAACCAAAGCAGCCATAGGATGATTCAATTTCCGAACTGCAAAATCAACCTTGGTCTTTCTATCCTTGCGAAAAGAGCAGATGGCTACCATGAACTTGAAACAGTCTTCTATCCTATTGCAGTTTCAGATGCTTTAGAAATTTTACCTTCTGACAATCTAAGATTAACACAAACAGGCATTGCTGTTCCGGGAGACCCGGATCAAAACCTTTGTTTGAAAGCCTATCATTTACTTAAAAAAGATTTTCCTCAGCTACCTATTGTTCAAATGCATTTGCATAAAAATATTCCAATGGGTGCGGGATTAGGTGGTGGATCCAGTGATGGAACGAACGCCTTACTCATTTTAAATCAACAATTTTCATTGGGCTTAAATGATCGTCAATTAATTGATTATGCAAGTCAACTTGGAAGTGATTGTCCTTTTTTCGTTTACAATAAAGCATGTCATGGAACAGGAAGAGGTGAAATTTTAACTCCAATTGCATTAGATCTATCCAACTACCAATTTTTGTTAGTGCACCCTGGTAAACATATTTCCACTGCATGGGCATTTCAACAATTAACTCCAAATACAAAATCAGAAAGCATTCAATCAATCATTCAAAAACCTATGACCGAATGGAAGGATTTATTGATCAATGATTTTGAAGCACCTGTTTTTAAAGCCGAGCCTACCCTCTCTAATATTAAGGAACAGCTTTATCAATTAGGTGCAATTTATGCTAGCATGAGTGGGTCAGGGAGTTCATTGTATGGCATCTTTCCAAAGCATCATTTTGAGCATGCACCATTAATTGAAAATGCATTGCGCATTGACTTAATCTAGATTTTTACATCAAACGGGCCTTTTTTATTATATTAGTGGCTATGATGAAAAAAATTGTTCGTCCTTTTCAAATTTTATATTGCATTTACGCTTTGTGCATATTTGCATGCTTGACAATCATATCACTATTTGCAATGATTTTCATACTACCAATGGGTGATAAATATTTAACAATCGGCATCTATAAAATTGGTCGTTATTTTTCTAAAACATTGTACCTATTTTTAGGAATGCACCATCAAGAAATTTACGAGGGCGTACATCATTTTAATCAAGCACATGTATTTGTGGGCAATCATAATTCCTACATGGATATTCCTCCAATTGTCCAATTAAAACATCAACCCATTAAGCCCTTGGGGAAATTTGAATCTTCAAAAATTCCGCTGTTCGGTTTATTCTATAGGCATATCGTGATTATGGTGGATAGATCCAACGCCGAAAAAAGAGCGCAGAGTCTTCAGAATTTAAAAGAAGCCTTGAAGCAAAAAATATCCATATTTATTTTTCCAGAGGGTACATTTAGTATGACGGACGAAAAACCATTGAAGGATTTTTACAATGGTGCTTTTAAATTAGCGATCGAAATGCAGGTGCCCATTCAACCCGTTTTAATGGTGGATTCTGTTGACAGAATGCATTTTAGTAGCATTTTTACCCTTAGCCCAGGCATCTGCCGCGTTGTCTATTTACCGACTGTTTATGTGGATAATTATAGCCTCGATGACCTTGAAATCTTGAAGCAACAAGTGCACCAAATGATGGATGATGGCTTAAGAAGATATCGTAAGTATCCAGCTTCTTAATGTATTTTTGTAGCCCGATATGTACGCAGAAATCATCATACCATTAGCCCTACCTAAAAACTACACCTGGGCCATCCCCACTGAACTAGCCGATGGGGTGATGGTTGGTATGCGTGTAGAAGTGATGCTTGGTTCCAATAAGCGTTATGCCGGCATTATTAAAAAAATCCTCACAGAAAAACCTGCTGGCTTCAACCCTAAGCCTATATTGGGCATTTTGGATGATGCACCCATTGTTTATCCAGCGCAATTACAATTATGGGAATGGATGGCTGCATATTATATGTGTACGGAAGGTGAAGTCATGCAAGCTGCAGTACCAAGTCATTTAAAAATATCTAGTGAAAGTATATTTATTTTAAATGAAGATGCAGCTATTGATAGTCTTCATCTAAGTGATACAGAATATATTATTTCTGAGGCCTTGCAAATAAAAAAACAATTAAGCTTAGTTGAAATACAAAAGCTATTAGATAAAAAATCAGTTTACCCTGTCATCAATAAACTGATCCAAAAAGGCATTTGTTCGGTAGAGGAAACAATGCATGACAAGTATACTATTAAAGTAGAAAATCTATTGCATTTACATCCTAATTATCATACTGAAACCGAATTAGAGCAATTGATGAATGATTGGACCAGGGCTCCAAAACAACTAGCTCTCCTACTTGCCTTCTTGCACCTTCAAAAAACAGAAGGACAGGTGCAACAAAAAGCATTACTAGAAAAATCGGGTGCGGCACATGCCCAATTGAAAGCATTGATTGACAAAGGCATTCTTGTAGTTGAAAAAAGAAAAATAGACCGCTTGGCTGTAGATCTAAGTCTGGGAAATACCAACCTACACCAATTATCTGCTGCACAGCAGCTTGCTCATGATTCCATTTTGGAGCAAATGAAAACACATCAGGTCAATCTGTTACATGGGATCACCGGAAGTGGGAAGACACAGATTTACGCTGCTTTAATTGAACATGCGATTCAGTCCAATCAACAGGCATTGTATATGCTGCCTGAAATTGCATTGACAGCACAAATGATTCGACGTCTTAAACAATATTTTGGAGGGAAAATTGCAATTTATCATTCTAAATTTAATCCTAACGAAAGAGTTGAAATTTGGAATAAAGTAAAGTCTGGCGAAATTAAAATTGTATTAGGCGCTAGATCGGCCTTGTTCCTGCCCTACCATAATTTATCCTTAGTCATTATTGACGAGGAGCATGATGCTTCTTATAAACAACAAGACCCAGCTCCAAGATACCAAGCTAGAGATACTGCCATTTATTATGCCAATCAGTTGGGAGCAAAAGTGGTATTGGGTTCTGCGACGCCCTCTGTCGAAACTTATTATAATGCCATGCAAAATAAGTTTGGCTACTACCACTTAAAAGAAAGATTTAGCGAAGGCGCTTTGCCACAAATGATGATTGTGGATACTAAAAAACAAAGCGAACAGTCTGCCATTTTAACGCGGCAATTATTAGAAGCGATACAAACGACTGTTGCAAAAAATAAACAAGTCATTTTATTTCAAAATAAAAGAGGTTATGCGCCTTATATGATTTGTGAAACCTGTGGCTGGATACCACATTGCAAACAATGTGATGTCAGCTTAACCTTACATAAAGGAAAAAATATGCTGTCCTGCCATTATTGTGGGGCAGCTTATCCGGTAGTGCATACCTGCGAAGCCTGTGGTAAACAAAGTTTTAAGCAAAAGAGTTTTGGCACAGAACAAATAGAGGAAAAATTAGCATTGGCCTTACCACAACTTAGAATTGCGAGAATGGACTTGGATAATATTAAAGGTAAAAATGAACACGATCATTTGATACAGCAATTTGAAAGAAGAGAAATAGATGTATTGGTAGGAACACAAATGGTGGTGAAAGGACTCGACTTTGAACATGTAGACCTAGTGGGCATTGTGGACGGGGATAGCTTATTAAATTTCAATCAATACAGGGTCAATGAAAGGGCATTTCAAATGATGGAACAAGTAAGCGGAAGAGCAGGTCGAAAAAATGATCAGGGCAAAGTGATTATGCAACTGAGTCAAACAAATCATCCTATTGTAGCATTTGTGCATACCCACGATTACCATGCATTTTATGAGTTCGAGATCAATAATAGAAAACACTTTGCTTATCCCCCTTTTAGCAGGTTAATGAGTATTCTTTTTAAACATAAAGAAAACCATATTGCAGAAGAAGCTGCAAATCACTTTTTAAAATCATTGGATCCAAACATTCAAAAAACTGTCATGGGACCAGCTCAACCCATTATCAATAGAATAAGAAATAAATATATTTGGGAGCTATGTGTTAAAATAACCAAACAGCCTCAGCAATTAGCAATTGCCAAAAAACAGTTATTGCATTTTATTCAATTGATTTCAGTTCATCCAAGGTACAAGTCTGTTCAGATGATCATAGACATCGATCCTAACTAAATGAAGCTTCAAAAAAATATAGCCTTAAAACGATACCATAGTTTTGCTTGTGAAGAAATTGCTGCATTTTTTACGATCGTTACAACAAGAGAAGCCTTGATGGAAGCCATTGATTGGGCAAAAGAAAATGATCAACCCTACTTGATACTTGGTGCTGGCACCAATATTTTATTCACCAAACAATTCGATGGCTTAGTGATTAAGATGGAGCTCAATGGTATCCAGAAGCTACAAGAAACATCCTCTGAAATCATCCTTAAAGTTGGTGCTGGAGAAAATTGGTCGCATTTTGTAAGTTATTGTGTGCAAAAATCCTGGGGTGGTTTAGAAAACCTAAGTTTGATCCCTGGTACAGTTGGTGCTGCTCCAATAAAAAATATTAGCGCATACGGCGTTGAGGTTGGTGAACATATTATAAGTGTAGATGCATTTGATACCATCAAGCATAAATGGGTAACCCTGACAAATCAAGATTGTGCTTTTGTAAATGAATCAAGTGTTTTTAAACAAGAAGCCAAGAGATATATTATTTGTGCGGTGCATTTTAAATTATCAAAACAGCCTTTATTAAGAACAGATTACGGAGACATTAAAGCTGTATTACACGAGAGAGGCATCAGTAATCCAAGTGTGGAATCTATTGCGGATGCAGTCATTTACCTAAGGTTGAATCAATGGCCTGATCCAAAAAAACTAGGTAATGCAGGTCATTTTTTTAAAAATCCAACAATTACAACAACCCAATATGATCATCTTGTAATTCAATTCCCTTCATTGATGGCTTATCCCATCAATGACCTTACTTATAGGATTGATGCAGGTTGGCTCATTGAAGCATGTGGATGGCAAGGCGTCACAAAAAATAAAGTGGGCTCTTATCAAGACCAAGTATTGCTCATTGTAAATGATGGTGCAACAAAAGGACAAAGCATCTTAGATTTCACAGAAGCAATCGTACAATCTGTACTCAATAAATATGGAGTAAAATTAGAAAGTGTAATTAGTATTGAATAGTCAAGTCTACTCTTCTATTCTGAGCTCTCCCCTTATTTGTATCATTACTTGCCATAGGTTGCGTATCGGCCATACCAAGTATGGATGTTCTATTCACTGCAATACCTTTCTTAACTAAATAAGTTTGTACTTTCTTTGCCCTTGATAAAGACAATGGATCGTTGATTTTTCGTGATCCGGTATTATCTGTATGGCCAGTAATTAATAATTTTGTAGTAGGATATTGTGTCATGATTTGCACCAATACATCCAAACCTTGTAATAACTTATTCGCAATATTTACTTGCCCTATTTCAAATTTCAAAGCAGCAGCAATATTATTGAGCTTAGGTTGAAGGTCTTCACATCCATTATTACCAGCAATCCCTGCAATGGTAGGGCATTGATCTAGTTCGTCATTCACGCCATCTTTATCTGTGTCGGGTATTGCACAGCCTTTGTAAGCTGGTAATCCAGCTACTGTTGGACATGGATCTTTATCATCTGGTATACCATCTTTGTCTGTATCAGGCACTGGGCAGCCTCTATATTGAACTGTTCCTTCTGCATTTGGACATTTATCATTTTCATCATTGATGCCATCACCGTCTTCGTCTGGCACAGGACAGCCTTTGTATTTTAATAAGCCACTTCTTTCTGGACAGTCATCATTTTCATTGGATACGCCATCATCATCTTGGTCTACTTGAATTGGTGCAGTTGGTAATGCGATCGCTTTTTTCTCCTTCAACTTTAAAGGGAATGAATAACTAACGCCATAATTCATATGCATTTTCGTCAGCTTAGTTGCCTCTGCATTATAAGTCCCGAATACATTTAAGAAAGAACCTTGCTTAGCTTTGAATTGTACACCTAGCCCCATTGGCGCATAGGCAGTAAAATTGGTCGCATCTTTTGCTAAACCAATTCCTAGAATCGCATAAGGGAGCATTGATTTATCATCCTCCCCTAGTTTTAAATGAACGCGTGTGTCAACTGCAGCATATAATGCATTACTAGTAGCTTTTGGCTGCTTAGAAGAAGCGTAATAAGGATACTTTAATGAACTAAGATCCAGATTTACAACAGCATCCAAACGAGGTGTAATCCCTTTAAAAAATTGTAAACCCACAGCAGGGGTAGAAACAGTTAACCCCTCAGTTTGAGGGGTTTTCTTAAAATTCAGTATAGATGCTTTTAAAGCAATCGAAGCTGGTTTATTTTTATTTACTTTTTGATCTTGCGCATTGGTAAACAATGAAGCAAATAAAATAATGGTTACTCCAATTACTTTTTTTGACATATTTTTTTTATTAGTTCAATAAGAAGCTGTAGCTAACTCCGTAGTTGTAAGAAGGTACAAAAGACTTAGACATCTTAGTTGAATAAGTTGTTGTGATATTCAAATTAGACCCTTTACAAGTTTTGATTTGCAATCCTAAACCAACTGGCGCATATGCACTATAGTCTCTGAAAGCGAAAGTACGGATACCTAAACCAGCAGTTACATATGGGTTTACTCTGTAATCACCTTTGAACATCTTGATATTCACGCCGGTCTCAACAGCAGTCAAAAGATCTTCGTTTGATCTGCTTAATGCGTTTGGTGCATACAAAGGAGTGCGCGCAATTGCTAAATCTAAATTATAAAAGAAATCAACTTGATCTGAATATTGACTAGTGTAGTTGATACCTAATGATTTTGTTGTAGATGCATATTGACCCCATTTCTTCGCATTTAAAGTAGTTCCTATTGAACCATTTTGAACATTCTCTGCAGAACCAAAATCCAATGCATTGAATCTTATAGCGATTGATGTTTTTTTCTTACCGCCATTGCTAGTTTGAGCGTGAGCATTAAAAATAAAACCCAAAGCGATTAGAGAAAATAATAATTTCTTCATATTAATTGTTTGTTAAATGTCTCACAAATTTAGGCCTTAATAGCGAATTATTGAAATTTTTCTACCCTTAATTAATCGTCTAATTTAGGGTTCTTTTTGGAATACCCAATAGCATCTACCATGACTTTTACTAATCCTTTTGAACTGAAAACCAATTGTTTAGCTGCAGATTGACTTAAATCTATGACCCTGCCCTTTTTCAACATATTGGGGTGCATTCGATCATTGATCCTCACCAGCACGGTCTTTCCATTCCTTAAATTAGTGACCCTTACGATGGTGTTTAACTTATACAAATTACAGGCCGCGGTGAACTTATTATTGTAAAAACGCTCCCCTGTAGAAGTCATCGTACCATTTAAATTTTTACTGTAAAAACTTGAAATCCCTTGGATATGATTGATTTCAATTTTTATTCTTTTGGTATCAATCTTGTTTTTATACTTTTTGATATTAACACTATCTAAATAGTTCTCTGTTGTTAGTGTGTTAGAATGGATCTTTTGTGCCTGAATAGCACCACAAATCAATATTAAATAAACGCAAACAATTGACTGAATGAGCTGTTTTTTCATGGGTCTACGTTTTAAAATTGCTATTTGCTTAAATAGGTATGACCGACACCACACTGTCTAAATTCAATGGGCCGTAAATATGTGGGAATAATTCATTCAAATCCTCAGCTAATTCAAATAAAACTGGCCTCTGTACTTTGGCTTTCTCAATTTTCAATTTCACTAAACCTGTTTGCCCCTGATAAAACCTTTCAAGCACCCCATCTATTTGTCTTTCAATAGAACAATGTATGAATCCATCCTTTGCATAATCTTTTGGCAAATAACTTTTTTTTATTTGCGCTTCTTCCCATTCTTTAGCTGTTGTTACATGATATATAAATTCGCTTTCCATTCTTTTTAATTTTAATGATGAATAACTCTTGGTATACGTTGATCGATCATCATTAGATCTGCTAGGACAATCGCCGTTACCGCTTCAAGTACTACGGGTACTCTTAAAGCAATGCATAAATCATGCCTGCCTTTTACCGAAAAATCTTCTTGTTCATTGGTTTCCCAATTCAAAGTATGTTGCAACTTTGGTGTAGAAGAAGTAGGTTTTACTGCAATGCGAAACACTAGGTCATTGCCATTGGTATAGCCACCCACCACACCACCTGCATGGTTTGTTTTTGTTTTGCCAGTAGCATCTATAATGGCATCATTGTGCTCCACACCAAACATATTTGCTGCAGCAAACCCTGTTCCAAATTCAATACCTCTGATAGCAGGAATTGCAAAAACTGCATGGCTGATTAAAGATTCCACCGAATCAAAAAAATGTTCCCCTAGTCCAATTGGTAACCCTTTCACCACGCATTCTACAATACCACCCACGCTGTCTTTTTGATCAATCGCGTTTTGTAATCCTTTTTCTAAGTCTGTTTCGCCACCAATACTTAATATCGTTGCTTTTACCCCAATCCCTTTTAATAATTTTTTTGCGACCACACCTGCGCCTACCAAACCTGCTGTTAATCTGCCGCTAAAATGTCCGCCGCCTCTATAATCTTCAAACCCGCCAAATTTTTGATGCGCAGTAAAATCTGCATGACCTGGCCTAGGCACCGCTCTTTGTTTTTCATAATCACCACTTCTTGTATTGTTATTTTCAAACAACAACATCAATGGTGCGCCAGTTGTGGTATCATTGAATACGCCAGTTTTAAAAAAAGGAATATCATCCTCTTGTCTTGGCGTCGTTCCTTTTTGCTTTCCTCCTTTTCTGCGTTCCATGTCTTCTACAAAATCGGACTGTTGTAGCGGCAACCCCGCTGGGCATCCATCTACTAAAACACCAACGCAGTCACCATGTGATTCGCCAAAAATTTGAACTTTAAATAAGGTACCAAAACTATTCATGAATGTACTTTTATAGTGTATACAAGTTAAGCAATTTAATCTAAATCAACTTTAGCCCCTAAATGCTCCAGGTGCTTAAAGAAATCGGTGTAGGACTTATTCACCGCTTC
>Ga0114975_10002744_pt1 | contig 11981 bp, 8 predicted proteins | sample S_130626_EF_Meta_FD_87031 | JGI IMG/M metagenome (GOLD analysis project Ga0114975, IMG submission 87031) | Freshwater microbial communities from Lake Simoncouche, Canada to study carbon cycling - S_130626_EF_MetaG | ecosystem: Environmental > Aquatic > Freshwater > Lake | place: Lake...
ATACACCAAGAAAAAAAGAGGCCCTCGCTTTTCTTGGAAAAGCTAATATGGAGCTACTCTCCTCACCTCCAACGGAGGCTCAAGAAAACTATACAGTGGTCAAAGGGGATTCCTTGGATCGAATTGCACGCAAACAAAAATCTAACCCTGAATTAATCCAACGCCTTAATCATCTCCCCAATATTAACCTTCAAATTGGACAGGTCCTATTCGTACCTCAACTGAGCACAAGTCTCGAAATCGATCGTCCCTTAGGAATAGTGATTCTGAAAAACCATGATCAGTTTTTAAAAAGCTATTCTTTACTCTCCTTTCCTCCTAAAGGAAGTCAAAAAAAACCTCCTCAAACGACAACGATTGTTGACCGAATTGCTACCTCAGGAAACAAACGAACGGCTTTTGGTGATAAAAAATATCCTGATAGTGAGCGTATTATTCTTTTACGTTCTAGCGGAAATATCGTTGCAGCTCAAGCTACTCCAATAACTCCAGCTCCTACTACCATAGCACCATCCCCCAATACCAGCACCAACACTGTTGCTACTGCTGATGTGACAGCAACGACCCCTGCGATGCCTCCTGGCTTTGTTCTCTCAAGAGAAGATTTAATAGAACTTTTTCCTTTTGTTACCAAGGAGACATCAGTCACGATCGATTAAATTTTTAGTAGTAATCATCCGATTGAAATCTTCCAGAATGCCTCTAGAATGTGATTCCGATTGGATTTTGCTAATAGAAAAAACATCTGCTGATCACGTCCCCTTTTCAATTTAATAGACTGTAAACTTAACAATGTTGCCAGTTACATGATGATGACTAATCCGAATACTTTGTACCGAAGCGTCATGTGGTGCTATGCAACGCTCATTAGCACAAGGTGGGCGAAGAATGGTGATGCCGGGCTCTTATGCCAATCCCATTTCAAAACCAATGCAGTAGCCATAGAGCTTTCTACAAGCCACATTAGATTTAGTGTGAAATATTCGGATGAATTCGTTATCTTACCTTCTTTATGACTCCACTACCCCTTGATTTTGAACAACCCCTACTCGAGCTTGAAAAATGTCTTGATGATTTAATTTCTCGTACCCCTGAGGATACCCATCGCATTTCTGTGATGCAGGAAAAACTCGAACTTATGAGGGTTGACCTCTATAAAAACCTCACTCCTTGGCAGCGTGTCCAAATTGCACGTCACCCCTCCCGCCCCTATGCCCTTGATTATTTGGAACGATGTTTTACCGATTTTGTAGAGTTGCATGGTGATCGTTGTTTTGGAGATGATAAAGCGATGCCCGCTGGTATTGCTCGAATTGGCAAATATCGGTGTGTGATCATTATGCAACAGAAGGGACGTAACGTGAAAGAAAATGTCCTTCGTAATTTTGGAAGTCCTCATCCTGAAGGCTATAGAAAGGCATTACGATTGATGCGACTTGCTGAAAAGTTTTCTCTCCCGGTGATTACCTTTATCGACACACCCGGAGCCTATCCTGGGATTGGTGCTGAAGAGCGTCACATTGCTGAATCTATTGCCGTGAATCTTCGTGAAATGATGCTGCTAAAAGTTCCGATTATTTCTGTTATTCTGGGTGAAGGGGGCTCTGGGGGAGCCTTGGGAATAGGTGTTTCAGATAAATCCCTCATGTTAGAAAATGCCTACTACTCAGTCATCAGTCCTGAAGGATGTGCTGCCATTTTATGGAAACACCGCAAACATGCCCCAGAAGCAGCTGCAGCACTAAAACTAACAGCTCAAGACCTCACTGATCTAAAACTCATTGATGGAATCGTTCCAGAGCCGCTTGGCGGAGCTCATCATAATGCTTCTATGGCAGCAACAGCAGTGAGACATGCAATCATCGAAGCTTTAGAAGAATTGGAAAAAAAATCACTTCCTGATCTTCTCGAGGAGCGCTATGCCAAATTCCGTAAGATGGGGATCTTTTCCGAATAGTCTTCGGTTTTTTTTGCTGAAACAGGATAGGGATGAACCACCAAAGTAATTTCTCCTTTGACGGCTTTTGAGGAAAAATGAATCAGTACCTCCTGGGGTGTTCCATGAACATACTCTTCAAATTTTTTACTCAATTCTCTTGCAACACAGAGCCGTGCCTCGGGTAATAATGTAGTAAAATCCTTTAAGCAGGCTGGGAGACGATGGGGAGATTCAAAATAAAGAGAGGTAATACCACGCTCTAAAAGTGCTTTTATTTCTGATCGTCGCTTCGATGCAGAGTTAGGAAGAAAACCTCCAAAGTAAAAGGGAACTGGAGGCAAACCACTTCCGACAAGTGCCGTTGTCACTGCTGATGGACCAGGAAGGACAGTATACGAAATTTTTTCATTGATACAGGCTCTTACCAGCCGAAATCCTGGGTCACTAATAGAGGGGGTTCCAGCATCGGTCAGGAGCGCTACCTCTTTGCCTGCATGCAGCACATCCATGATGAAGGGAAGACGTTGCTCTTCGTTATGCTCCTGGAAGCTAACTATTTTTTTTCGTACTCCAAGATGACTGAGTAGCTGCTCTGCACGGCGTGTATCCTCAGCAAGAACAAGATCACAGGAAGCAAGGACAGCTTCTACACGATGGGAGAGATCCCCAAGATTGCCAATAGGTGTTGGTAGAATAAAAAGCATTTGAGAATCTTACAAGTTGACCTCAGTTTTTCATACTAAATCTGTAAAGAATCAGGAAAATCTTTCTGATTAACCCGGATGTTTCATACTGATCGTGACGAGGAGGCCGCGAAGGCTGATGGGGTAAGGCAGACGAGCATTTTGATGCAGGGCTGTATGTGTACATACTGCCCAAATCAAAATGTGAGTCTAACGCAACATCCATCTGACTTCCCAGCTGCTACAGATGATCGGTATGCAAATTCGGGTTATGCCAGTGCTGGCAATCCAAGAGGAAGGCTCATCTTATTGCCTCCTTGAAAAGCACGACGCATTTTGGAGAGAGCTGCATTTTGAAGTTGACGAATGCGTTCACGAGTCACTCCCATTTTTACACCAACTTCCTCGAGGGTGATCGGCTCGGAGCCATCGAGACCAAATCGGCTGTTAAGAATCGCACGTTCACGCTCATCAAGTTGACCGAGAATCTCGACTAACTCTCCCTGCATATCTTTTTCATTCAGCTGTTCAAAAGGATTGAAAGCCATTTCATCACTCACGATTTCCGAAAGCTCTGTAGTTCCATCATCACTTAAAGGGGCATCCAAGGAGGTAGGACGTACCGCTGACATTTTTAACTGAGCCACCTTCGAGGGAAGCATTCCGACCTCCTCAGCAATCTCCTCATGAGTTGCCTCGCGCCCCAAGGCTTCAGCAAGGCTATCACCTACACGACGAATCTTTGCTAGCTTATCGACAAGATGAATGGGGAGACGTATCGTTTTGCTTTGGTTAGCTAAAGCTCGTTTAATCGATTGTCTGATCCACCATGATCCGTAGGTGCTTAACTTACCCCCTTTTGCTGGATCAAAACGTTTCACCGCTTTCATTAAACCAATATTTCCTTCTGAAATAAGATCGAGAAGAGGTAACCCGAAATTAGAGAATTCTCGTGCAATCTTCACCACGAGCCGTAGGTTGGAACGAACCATCTCTGCAAAGGCGGCTTTGTCACCCTCCTTAATTAATAGTGCAAGCTCTACCTCTCGTTGAACCGAGATAAGCGGATAACATGAAATTTCTTGAAGATATTTTTGTAAACTTGGATCAGTATTTTCAGAGGAATAATTCATAAATGATGGTTTTAAGAAGTTGATGTTTCTAACGGCATTAGACAGTTAGTCGGGGCCTGACGTTCATGTTTTTTAGAAAAGATTTTAGACTTTTAAAGCAATATTCATGTGCAAAAGCTTGCAGGGATTAAACAAGGGGGGAGCTCCAAAGCTCTCCCAATCGGAACCTAGGGCTGTATCACCAATCAGAAGAGTTCTTTTTTGGAAAGGTGATAGCTCTTCACAATAATCTAATAAGAAAATATCCTCAGAGGATTGCTCTCTTGAGTCATTAAGAAGATCTCTAAGAGATGCTGGAGTAGTGTAACTGAGGGAACGTTGAACGATCGGCTTCTTGGGGGGAATGAACATCTCTCTTTGGACACAAGAATCACTTGTATGTTCATTAAAAAGTTTTAGCTTTTGACTTCAAAGAAGCTTTCTGATAGTTCCAACCTGATGCTTACCAAACTCTTCTCTGCTGCTGTTATTGGAATTGATGCTACCGAAGTAGAGATTGAAATTCATACAGGAGGATCAGGAGAACCTTCCATTATTGTTGTGGGACTTCCTGATGCGATCGTACGAGAAAGCAAAGATCGAGTGATTGCAGCAATTAGCAACAGCGGCTACAAGTGGCCTCGCACCCGTACGACCGTTAATTTAGCTCCTGCTGATATTAAAAAACAGGGCCCTAATTTTGATCTCCCTATTGCCTTAGGAATGATTGCACTTGCCAATCAAGCAACACTGCCCCGTCTCCATCATTGTTACATTGCGGGAGAACTGGCATTGACAGGGGAGGTTCGAGCTATCAAGGGAGCTCTTCCTCTTACTCTAGAGGCACGAGCACGGGGAAAAAAAGCGGTTCTTCTTCCTATTGCCAACACCCGAGAGGCTGCTGTAGTAGAAGGAATCGAGGTCTATGGCATTCGAACCTTGCGTGAAGCTTATGAATTTCTTTCGATGCAACAAGAACTTGCCGCTGAAGAAGAAAATCATGATGCCTTGCTCGCAGAACAGCTCACCTTTGAAGTAGATTTTAGCGAGGTGAAAGGCCAACACCAGGTCAAGCGAGCAGTCGAAGTCGCAGTAGCAGGGGGGCATAACATTCTTCTTATTGGTCCCCCTGGATCAGGAAAATCGATGCTAGCACGACGCATCCCCTCTATCATGCCTCCCCTCTCCTTAGAAGAGGCATTGGAAAGCACAAAAATACATAGTGTTTGTGGTCTTCTTGATCATGGAAAGCCTATGATTAGCCAACGACCCTTTCGGGATCCTCATCATACTATTTCTAATGTCGGTCTGTTAGGGGGGTCTGCAGCAATTACTCCAGGAGAAATCAGTATTGCTCATCATGGTGTTCTATTCTTGGATGAGCTTCCAGAGTTTCAACGCTCCACACTCGAAGTATTACGCCAGCCTCTCGAAGATGGAAAAGTCACCATTTCACGAGCAGCAGGAACAATGACTTTTCCTGCTATGTTCATGCTTGTTGCAGCTATGAATCCCTGTCCCTGCGGCTACTATGGTGATTTGAAACGTGAATGCCGCTGCACACCTCCTCAACGTGAACGCTACCGCCAACGCATTTCTGGCCCCCTACTCGATCGTATTGATCTTCATGTAGAGGCTCCCGCTATTGAATACCAAGAGCTCGTTGGGAAAGAACTTGCTGAATCCTCCTTTCAAATTCGTGATCGCATCATAAAAGCACGAAAACGTCAGCAGGAGCGCTTTTCAGAATCTACTAAGACTCGCTGTAATGCTCGGATGAACCCTCGAGAACTTCGCAAATATTGTAACCTCACAACGGAAGGAGATGCCATTTTCAAAAAAGCGATTACCGATTTGAATTTTAGTGCACGTGCCTACGATCGTATTTTAAAAGTAGCCAGAACGATTGCTGATCTCTCAGAATCTGAAGAAATAGAAAAAGATCATCTCCTTGAAGCACTAAGCTATCGTAGCTTGGACCGTCAGTTGTGGCAGTAACGCTCTTTCTTGTAATCCCCATTTGATGAACCCAGATATTCCTAATCATCGTGACGAGGGAGCTTCCAAGGCTGACGAGTCAAAGCAGGCGAGCATTTTGACGCAGGGCTGTAGGAGTCCCTCTACCGCTACAATTATAATTCGAGACTAACGCAGTAACAATGAGCTTTCCACAAGCCATAATAAATTTAGTATGAATGATTCGAAATAGCCCAGATATTTGATACTGATCATAACAAGGAGGCCGCGAAGGCTGATAGGGTAAGGCGAGCGATGAAGTCTGACGACGGCTGCATGAGTACCTACTGGCCTAGGAAGACTTCGAGCTTGGGCGCAGCATCCACCCTCGCTTCCCGCTCTACGTAGGTGATTGGTGTAAAACATCCAGGTTAATGTTACTTTTTTTTGAAACTCTGTGTCTAAAACATCTCTCACCCCTATTGATTCCTCTTCTGCTATCAAGGTATTACAAAAACTCCGTAATCATGGCTACCAAGCCTATTTTGCTGGGGGCTGTGTGCGTGATATGTTGCTGGGTGTAGAGCCGCATGATTACGATATCGCCACCGATGCCTTACCCGAAGCGATTCAAAAGATTTTTTCTCGTACGATTCCTGTGGGAGCTCAATTTGGAGTCATTATTGTCTTAGAAGAGGAGACTGAAATTCAAGTAGCAACCTTTCGCCACGATGGCACTTACTCGGATGGGCGCCATCCTAACCATGTTCTTTTTACAAATGCCACAGAAGATGCTAAGCGACGTGACTTCACCATCAATGGACTTTTCTATGACCCCATTACTAAAGAGATTCTAGACTATGTAGAAGGAGGTCATGACCTCTCCTTAAAAATCATTCGTGCCATTGGTCATCCTAAGGAACGTTTTCAAGAGGACAAATTGCGCCTCTTGCGAGCTATTCGTTTTGCGACCACATTAGCATTTGAGATCGATCCTGCCACATGGGAAGCTCTTTGCGATCTTGCTCCTGAGATCCATGCTGTGAGCGAGGAGCGTATCCGTGATGAAATAGAGAAGATTTTTCTTAGCCCCCATAGGGTACGTGGATTTGACCTCCTGGATCAGAGCGGTCTTTTGAATCAGATTTTTCCAGAAATAGAGGATCTCAAAGGGTGTGAGCAACCTCCAGAATTTCACCCTGAGGGAGATGTTTTTGTACATACACGAATCATGCTCTCCTTGCTTCCCCCAAAAGCCTCCCTTCCCCTTGTCCTCTCGGTTTTATTTCATGATATTGGGAAACCATCTACACGCACTGTTGATGAAAAAGGAAAAATGCGTTTCTACGCCCATGATCAGGTAGGGGCTAAAATGGCAGAGAGGATCCTTCAACGACTTCGTTTTTCTAATAAAGTTATTGATTCTGTTATTCCTGCAGTGCGCCTTCATATGAGCTTTAAAGATGTTTCAAAAATGCGCCTTTCTACACTCCGTAGGATGATGGCACGTCCTACCTTTGAAGATGAACTCGAGCTGCATCGTGTCGATTGTGCTTCCAGTCATGGAATGCTCGACAATTATGAATTGCTCCTACAGAAAAAAATAGAGTTCGCCAACATCCCTCTCGTTCCAAAACCACTGGTTACTGGTAGAGACCTAATTCTCTTGGGAATCCCACCAGGGCCAGAATTTGGAAAGATTTTACATGCTCTTAAAGATGCCCAGTTAGAAAATGCCATTACAACTCAAGAAGAGGCTATAGCTTGGGTCAAGAGACAATTAATCTAATACAATTTTCAATAAATAATAAATCCCAAAAAAACTCGCTAAGATATTGCATAGCAGTCCTAAGAAATCATCAGATTTAAACAATTTTGTTTGTAAATAAGGAATTATTGTGCTAGTCCCATTGAATGCAATGGGAGTTGAACTTTTCTCGATCCAAATTAAGAGGTTACACGTTTTTTAATAGGACATTTTTGAATACTGTGGCACTACTTCTTGCCATCGGTTGGTCAATAAAAACAGTTGTTGATTACTCCAAAGCGGAAAAGAACTATGAGATTCTTTTAAAAAAAGAAGAGAAGGTCAAAAAATCATTGAGCAGATCTAGACTTGATGAACTTAAAAGAGCACACGAAGAAGATGTGCTGATAGAAAATTTTCTAAGCCAATGGTTTAAAAATTACCAAATCATTTTGCCCAGAGAGCGTCTTTTTGAATCTCAAGAACAATTCGAAGATCAGTGGCAGAGGGATATAATAGCGATCCAAGAGAAAGCAAAAAAAAGATTCGTAACACTTCCAGTTCCCTTTTACTTAGGAAATTCTCAGCCACAAGGGGCCACTCACTCACCAGAAGAGTTATTGCAACATAGCAAAGAGGAATTTCACCTTTTCTGGATAGCAGACCATCTTTGTGAATATCCAAATTACCAAATCGAAGAGTTCACTTATAAAAAAGATTTCAAAAGATTAGAATTCATCAATGCTGAAACATTAGGATCGCTAATAATAGTAATTAGAATCAATGAATCAACATTTCAAAAAATATTAAACGGGATATTAGCAAGTCCTTATTATCTTATTATAGAAAATATAACAATAGAAAATAATAATAAAATTGGGCCACAACATTTATTAGAAGAAAAAAATGATTCTATAAAAAAAATTTTAGGTGGTGATAAACTAAAAATTTCAATGAAAATAACTTTGTTAGATTTTAGCACATGAAAACAAGGAGATATTATTACTTACTTATTATCATTGGATGTATCATGATTGTCTTCTTTTTAAACATCATAAGAAAAAGTATTTTTAAAGAAATCGTTTTTTTAGATAAAAAAAAGGAAGACCTCTTCATGGATAGTAGTACTCAACATAGAAAAATATATCATCTACAAGATATGGAAGATCTATTAAAAATTCAATTATCAAGTAAGGGTATAGAAGATGGACACCTTTTTTCTACAAGAATTTATTATAGTAGAAAAGGCATATTACATGATCTCCAGGAAGAGGTAACGTTACTTTATCCACCTGTTCCTAATCAATGGCTTATTGATCATGATCTGGATTACTCCAATCCCAATATCCTCAACGAAGATTCCGATAATGATGGATTTACTAATTTAGAGGAGTGGGCAGGAGAGGAACCTTATCAGGCTCCAGGAACTCAATCATCAGATCCTAATAACCCCAATTCACATCCACTCCTGTGGACTAAATTAAGAGGCAATATCAATTCTTTGCATAAAAATAACTATTATTTTGATTTCATAGGAACAGAGAAAAATAATCAAGGAGAGTATTTCCTTATACAACCACAAACTCCAATTCCCGATAAAAACACTCAAGGAAAAAACATACTAACTAAAAAAGTAAAGCATCTTAAAATAGGTGAACGAATTGCAGATTTACCGATCGCTCTCTCTTATTATTCGAATGATGAAACCATATATAAAGATATTCATTACGATATCAGCACACTCACGCTGAGGCAAAGTGTAACAGGGGAATCTTGGTCACTAGTTAGGAAAAGTTCTTTTCATCCTCAATCCTCACTGGTTTCTATTATTGATGCTATTACGTTTGATTATAAATTAAATTCTTCGGCTCAGAAAATCTATGCCATCAACGGTTCTTTTTTTAAGTTAGAAGATTTAGAAGCAAGTGAAAGTGAAATATATCAACTGATAAGACTCGACTCTAAGGAAGCGGTAGTCGAACGCAATGGACATCATTATTCAATCCCAATTACTAATGAATTTAACAATCTTTAACACCAATAAATTTTCTTTTTTAATCACCCTTGCATCTATTTTTTTTGGCTTAGAGAGATTTTCTTTTAGTAACACTCAAGAAGTAGGTCAAAAAGAGGAAAAACAAATTATTATTAATGCACAAAGAAAGATGGCAGAATGTAAAATGCATTTAGGAATAAATGCACTAAGGAATAAAAAATATCTTTTAGCCTTTAACTATTATAAAGGGGCCATTGATGAATTAGAGAAGCCAAAAGCAGCATTAATGCCGCTCTATCAGGAAGCTTTATACTTACTCAATAACACAGCTGTTTTGCTTATATTAGAATATTTATCATTTTATAAATATGATGATGCAAAACATATTGCGTCTGTTATTACTAACAGAAAGTACTTTTTTGATTATCCTCCAAAAAATTATTTAGTACCAAAAATATCACATATCACCGCAAAAAAGACTATCACTTTTACTCAAGAGAAATCAGAAACACTCGAGACGATTTTATTAAGAGCTATCGATTTTTATCAACAGGAGAATTGGAAAAGTGCTTCTGATTCATTTCATGAAGCACTTCGTATGGATCCTAATAACGATACATCGCTTATTGGCTTATTACTTATCCAACAACAAGAGAAATGTGAATTGAAGCTTCATGCTGATGAACAGCAAAACGAGATGTTAGAAAAGGTAGATCAGTCTTGGCAATTACCTATTTCCAGTTGTGAAAATGTTAATCAAACTACCACAAATCTACCTATTACTAACAACATTGATTTGATTAGAAAAAAAATCGATAGGATTATTATACCAAACATAGAATTTATTGACACACCTCTTCAATCATCTCTAGAGCAGATCAGGAATCAAGCTTTCCTTTTAGATAGCGATGAAAATGATTCTAATAAAAAAGGCATTAATATTGTGTTAGCATGTAATTTAAAAAAACTTATCCCTGAACCTAAGATTACATTATCACTATTAGATACCCCCTTGCATGAAATACTTAAATATGTAACACAGCAGGCACACATGCAGTTGAGAATTGATCCCTATTCTATAGCTATTATTCCGGAAAATGAACCTCAAGAAATACTAGTAACTAAAGATTTCAGAGTCCCATCTGATTTTATTTCTCAAATTTCAGCATCATTTCCCTCGAATTATATTAATAGTGAAAATAAGAGCTCGAAAAAAATAGAGGCTCTTTCCATAAAAGATATTTTACTCTCCCAAGGTATTACCTTTCCTCCTGGGGCTACAGCTCACTTTCTTCCTTCAAAGAACATTCTTGTGGTTAAAAACAGTCCATCAAACATCAACTTAATAGGCTCGTTAGTAGAAAATTCTTTCCCTAGTTCATTAAAACAAGTCGAAATTGAAGCCCGATTCCTTGAAGTAAAACAAAATAATAGTAAAGAACGGGGTGTTAATTGGCTTTTAGGAGTATTCCAACTTGGAAACAATATCAATTCAGTAAGTAGCAGAATTGAAAACAAAACGAGGGATCCTGAATCAGAGCAGCATTTTTTAAATAATAGCAATCCTAATTCAAATTCTACGAATATTGAAAAGAATTTAGGGCAATCAGGCATAAGCGCTCATGCATTAGAAACATTATTATTTGGCAACCCAGCAGGGTCAGCGCTAGGCATGCTCACTCTGGCTGGAGTGCTTTCAAACAATCAATTTCAGGTTATACTCCGGGCTATTAATCAACACAAAGGAGTAGATCTCCTCTCTGCTCCTAAAGTCACTGTCTCTAGCGGAAAAAAAGCTACGATTCGAGTTGCTCGAGAATTCCCCTACCCAGCAGATTATTCTCCACCTCAAATTCCCCAAAATCAAGGCACTAGCGTCAATCCAGCGATTCCGACAACACCCTCCTCTTTCAAAAAACGTAATGTTGGAGTTGAACTAGAGGTCAAACCAATCGTTGATGCTAATAATAATAGTATAGAGTTAAGCCTTTCTCCAGAAATTGTGGAGTTTCAAGGATTTGTTAACTACGGGAATCCTATTTTTTCACAAGCCCCTGTTTTTTTGGGAGGAATGACAAATGTTATTACTTCAACAACACACGTTCTTCTTACACAAAACAATATTAACCAGCCTGTCTTTAGCGTGAGAGAAGTAAATACCCAGGTAGTGCTCCACGATGGTCAAACAGTTGTTTTGGGTGGGCTTATGCGTGAGGATATTAAAAAAGTAGAAGAGAAGATCCCTGTTATTAGCAGCATTCCTATTGCAGGTTCCTTGTTTCGCTCTTCCTCCGAACAAAAAATTAAACGCAATCTACTCATTTTTGTCACAGTGCATCTCTTGGATCCCTCTGGTAAAATCACCCCTCCAAAACAAAACCCCTCCCCTAGTTCAAGAGTGACTAAAAACTCCAGAGAGGCTTCGTTAACCCGCATATTTCATACTGATTCGTCGCGAGGCGCCGCGAATCCTGATGCAGACAAGGAAGGTGATGGATTGCGACGACGGCTGTATGTTTCATACTGCCCGAGGAGCAATTCGAGACTG
>Ga0114975_10002745_pt1 | contig 11975 bp, 8 predicted proteins | sample S_130626_EF_Meta_FD_87031 | JGI IMG/M metagenome (GOLD analysis project Ga0114975, IMG submission 87031) | Freshwater microbial communities from Lake Simoncouche, Canada to study carbon cycling - S_130626_EF_MetaG | ecosystem: Environmental > Aquatic > Freshwater > Lake | place: Lake...
GCCAAAACTCAATAATGTACCATGTATACCTGCATCTTGTGTTACTTCCACAAAATGTCCATTATCATTTTTATACAAATGGTCGCCGCCTCCTTTTAAAAAATCACCAACAGGCCATTTGCTCTCAAATAAATCACGCTTATTGGAAAACTCTAATTGGTTAACTGGAATGGGACTATTGTTAATCATAAAACAATCCAAATCGCCATCCATATCATAGTCGAAAAATGAAACCTGAGTGGTATAGGCTTTAATGGCTAAACCATAGGTTTTAGCATCCTCCGTAAATGTTCCATTTTTATTGTTAATATAAAGCTTATTAAGACGGTTTCCAGTAGGCATATGACCAGAACTGCAAACATAAATATCTAGCCAACCATCGGCATTTATATCAGCCATAACAACGCCTGTGTTCCAAATATCATCCACTATAATACCCGCTTTGGATGATATATCTTCAAATTTGAAATTGCCTTTATTCAAATACAATTTATTAGCTCCCGTATTGGATGTTAAAAAAACATCGGCTAAACCATCATTATTTATATCGCCAATAGCTACTCCCCCACCATTGTAAAAATTCCTAAATAAAAAACTGTTTTCTTTTTTCCCGTCCTCTACCTGATTCATAAAATCAATGCCCGTTTTATCCATTAATTCAAACAAGGGCTGCTCTTTTTTTATGTTACAAGCTGCAAAAAATAAAGGCAATAAAAAGAAAAAATATTTTGATAAATGACGCATATGAATGGCTATAAAAAAAAGAAGAGGCCAATAAAATTGGCCTCTTCAAAATTAGATATTTAAATTGTAAATTTTACAACTAGTATCCAGGATTTTGCTTTAAGTTAGGGTTCGCAGCTAAAGCCTGAGAAGGAATAGGGAACACTAAATATTTAGCATCATCAGTTGGTTTATATTGCCAAGGCTTCAAGAACACGCCAAAACGAATTAAGTCAGTTCTTCTTTGAGCCTCCCAGTAGAATTCTCTACCTCTTTCAGCTAATAAAGTTTTTGGATCAACTGGATCAGCAGTATTTACCAATGGCATTGAAGTTACAGTAGCAGCTTTTCTAGCAGTTCTCAATTGATTGATCAAAGTTAAAGCACCAGTAACATCAGCAGTAGCAGCACGCATTTTAGCTTCTGCAACCATTAATAATACGTCAGCATAACGGAAAATAACAATGTCATTTCCTGAAGGACCACCATATGAAGCAGAACCATTAGAGAAGTCAGGAGTGTATTTAATAACACGGATACCAGTTACTTCTAAATTAGAACCTGTTTCTTTCATATCGTTAGCAATCGTTGGATCGAAAGCTAAAGCAGCACCTTTTCTGTCTTTTTCAGCAACACCTTTTTCATCGTATTGTTGACCGATCAAGAAACCTGGTTTGATACCTGATTGTGGAGTTGACTTAGCACTATAACGACCACCAATACGGCTATCAGCAGCAGTATCAGCATAAAGACCGTTTGTTTTACCAGCTTTAAAGTTTGTTACACCCACCATTGGAGTCACAGCACCGAAGCTATTGTAAAAGTCACTCATTGTAGAGAAACCGTTCCAACCTGCGTTAGGATTAGCTGGAGTGTATGAATTGTAGTGTAAAGTTTTAGCCCAAGTACCATTCACACCACTATTGTTAGCACCAACACCAGTTGTGTTAACATAAGTGAAAATGTTTTCCTTAGAAGAACCATTATCAACATCAAAGTTGCTGAAGTATTCAGTAGCTAAACTGTAAGTACCAGCAGCGATGATTTTATTTCCGATTGAAATAACTTGTTGCATATCAGCATCAGCAAATGTTGGAGCTGATCTGTTTGCCCAAGCACCTTTATTCAAATAACATTTCATTAATAAAACGTTACCAGAAGTTTGGTTTGCTTTATCAGCAGCAGAAGTTGCTGGTAAGCTAGAGATAATTGCAGTTAATTCAGAAATGATGAAATCAGCACCTGCTGCACCTGCATAAACTTTTGGAGCATTCAATAAGTTATCACCTGGATTTCTTACTGGAAACTGACCATATAAGTCTAATAATTGGTACAATGATAACGCACGAATGAATCTAGCTTCAGCAGCTTGTTGAGCGCTTGGGCTAAATGCTAATACGTTTGTAGCATCGAAGTTGATTTTGTTTAAAGCGTTGTATACGTTCAATACTTGGCTATGGTTAGCATCCCAACCATGGCTATGTACCACACGCCATACACCGTTATCATCCCAGTCACCACCTCTTGTAGGTACTAATGACTCGTCAGTTGAGTTTTCTTGTAAAGAGAAAACCAAATCTTGTGCAGTGAAAGGTCCGCCTATATCAGTATAAGCAGCTTGCAAAAGCAAGCCCACACCTTCCTTACCCAATGCATTAGCAGTTTGAGTATTCGTCAAAGTGCTATTTAACTGCTCGTCTAGCTTAGAACAGCCGACAGCTGTAACTAATACTAATCCAAACAATTTTAATTTAAATGACTTTATCATAAATTATTGTTTTATTAATTAGATTATAAAGAAAAGTTTACACCAACTGAGAAAGTTCTTGCAGTAGGGTAAGGTAAGTATTCGATTGATCTTGAAGGATAGTTGTTACTTCCTTTGTCGATGTTAACCTCAGGATCAAATCCAGAAAACTTGGTGAAAACTAACAAGTTGTTTCCAGAAACGAATGCATTCAAATTTTTGATGTACTTACCGTAGTTACCAAAGTGGTAAGATACTGAAGCATTTCTCAACTTGAAGAAATTACCACTTTCTAAGAATCTAGAGTTAGCAGCAACAGGGCTAGAAGTTCTTTCTTTAGACTCGTAAGCAGCTAAGCTAATGTTTCTACCGTTAGCGATACCAGCAATGTTAGTTACGCTAGTTGCAGTATTGTTATACACTGAGTAACCTGCAGATCCACCACCGTTTACAACGAAAGTGAATTTCTTGTAATTAAGTGTAGAACTGATACCAAAAGTAGTAGTTGGGTTAGGGTTTCCGTCAACAGTAGGGTTTTCAGCAAACAATTGATTACCATTAGCATCAAATCCTAAGAATTTCTTCAAATAGAACGCGTTAATTGGTTGATTGTTTGTGATAACTTGACCTAAAGTTCCAGATACACCTTGACCATCGATGCTACCAGTTAAGATTTGAATATCTTGACCATTCTGAGTAAATTTCTTCAACATGTTTTTGTTGTAAGCAACATATCCATTCAAATCCCAAGTTAAATCTTTCTTAGAAATGATATTAGCTCCTAATGTTAATTCAAAACCTGTGTTATTTAATTCTGCATTAGGTAAGTTAATAAAGTAGATTGAAGCTGGAGCTGGTTGAATAGCTGTAGACTGGAACAAAATGTTTGTAGTGTTCTTGTCATACCAGTCGATACTACCGTAGATTTTACCATTCTTAGTTGAGAATTCGATACCTAAATCAATTGATCTAGACTCTTCCCACTTCAAACTTGGGTTTGCTACGTTAACTTGACTTGCATTGTTAAATGAACCAAAATAGAATTGTTCTTGAGAAGCACCTGCTGGGAACTCTTGGTTACCCGTTACACCCCAAGAAGCTCTTAAAGCTAAGTTTGAGAAAAACTTATTTGCTTTCATGAATTCTTCATTGATAATAGCCCATTTAGCACCAACTGAAGGGAAATAAGCATATTTGTTATTTGAACCAAACTTGCTAGATCCGTCAGCTCTGAATGTACCTGTTAAGTAGTATTTGCTGTCGTAGTTCAATTGAGCACGACCGAAATAAGACTGTAAGTCAGTAGATGGAGAAACATAAGTACCTGGAGGATTCATTGTTTTAGCATTAGCCATTGTAGCTGTGTACGGTAATGTTAATTTATTAGCATCCAAGTTTGTATTAAATGTATTACCAGAGATAGAATTGTTTGAATAATCAGAAGTCCAATATTCAAAACCACCTAAAGCGTTTAAATTTAATTTATTAGTGATGTCTTTTTTATAATCTAATGTATGTGTAATTGTTTGAGAAGTTAATTCAGCATTTGAAATAGCTGCACTACCTAATCCAGACACACCACTAATACCTTGTAAAAATCCATAAACGTTAGTAGCTCTAGCACCGTTTGAACTGTTTACAGCGTATAAAACTCTGTACTCAATATCATCAGTGATTTTGTAACCAGCGCGGATGTTAGCTAAAATAGCATTAACACCAACTTGGTCATTAGTAGCTTTTAACATTGCTAATGGGTTTCCTGAACCGTTTGTTGGGTAAACGAAGTCACCAGTAGAAGTTGTTAATTTTTGAGTTGGGTTCCATTGTAAAATAGAACTGATAATGTTTCCTTGAGAACCAGCGTTGTTAGAGAAAGGAATTACATTCTCTGAAGTATGACCATAAGTTAAGCCAAAACCTAAAGACAAACGCTTGTCTAGGAATTTGTATTGACCACCGAAGTTAGCTACATATTTATCTAAAGTAGATCCTTTGATAGTACCATTTGTAGAAGCACCGTTAAATGAAGCACGGAATTTACCGTTATCATTTCCACCACTCAAAGCCAAGTTATAGTTTTGAGAAAGGTCAGTGTTCAATAATTCTTTCATTGCGTTAACATTACCACCAAAATCTTGGCCAGTAATGCCGTATTTAGCTAAACCTTTTTTGAATTGATCAGCATTTAATACTTCGTAATTTTTCATTAAGCCAGCGTTAGCGCTAACACTAGTACCAAATTCTAATTTAGTACCAGTAGATGAACCAGACTTAGTAGTAATAACGATAACACCATTCGCACCACGAGAACCGTAGATAGCAGCAGAAGACGCATCTTTTAATACGTCAACACTTTGAATGTCGTTAGGGTTGATAAAGTTTAATGGGTTTGCGTCAGGAGAAGATCCGAATGCAGAACCACCACTTGGTCTTGCAGAACGTCCATCCAAAGGCACTCCATCAATTACATACAAAGGATTTGAGTTTGCACGAACAGAGTTATTACCTCTGATCTTAACAGTTGTAGCTGCACCTGGTTGACCAGAAGCGCTAGTGATGTCCAAACCTGCAACTTTGTTTTGTAACAATTGATCAGGAGTTGTGATAAGACCTTGGTTAAAGTCTTTAGCTTGTACTGAAGAAACAGCACCAGTCACGTCTTTTTTACGTGCAGTACCGTATCCAATTACAACAACTTCATTAAGTTGTTCAGTGGATTCAACAAGAGAAACTTTTAATTCACCAGTAGTGATTGTTACTTGCTTTGAAGCGTAACCTACTGAAGAAATAAATAAAGTGTTTACAGAAGAAGGAACAGAAATTTTAAAAGAACCGTCAGCAGCTGTTCTTACACCTATTGTAGTCCCTTGACCAACAACAGACGCAGCAGCAATAGCTGAACCGTCTTTAGAATCTGTAACCTTACCTGTAACTGTTTTGTTCTGAGCTTGTGCGTTTATTAAAAACAAGCTTAGAAAAAGTCCGACAAATGCAGACTTGACAATTTTGAAATTCATAATTGGCAGTTTATTGGTTTATTAAGCGTGTTCAAAGTACACATTTTTAATTTCCAACCTAATTTTTGTTAAAAAATCATTAACTATTTTAACCAAACTTTAAACTTTTGACCTTGGCCGTTATATGAAAATGTTCTTAACTCAATATTAAGTTATTGTTAATCAATTAAATAGAACAATAATGAGCTTGTTAAAAATGTGTTGACATCGATTGCATCATATGCTAAAATTCAAAAATAACAAACGTTTGCGATAATTTTTGTGAAAAAAAATTCATATTTTCATTGTGACATCGATTGCGTTATGACAAATACAACTCTAAAATTATTAGCTCAACAACTACAGTTGAGTATCTCGACAGTATCAAGAGCATTAAAAGATCATCCTGATATTTCAGCAAGTACAAAAGCAAAAGTCAATGCATTGGCACAAAGTTTAGATTATGAACCTAATGCCTATGCCATTCAATTGAGAACACAGAATAGTAAAATATTAGGTGTTATTGTTCCAGCTATATCAAATTTGTTTTATGATAGTTTTATTGCTGCTGTTGAAGAAGAAAGTAGAAACAATGGTTATGCATTAATGATTTTACAATCAAGTCATAAACCTGAGAACGAACTTGATAATTTAAAAATTTTTAGACAAAATAGAGTGTCAGGTGTTTTCGCTTGTTTATCATCAAGTGCTGAAAATTTAGAGGTATACAAAAAAATGAATGATAGAGAAATACCCGTGGTGTTTTTTGATATCGTACCCAAAGACAATCATTTTACCAAAGTACGCATGGCAGATGAAAGATGTGCAATTATGGCTGCCGAAAAAATCATAAAGAGAAATGCAAAAAAAGTATTAGCCATATTTGGTGATGAAGCATTATCTATAACACAAAAGAGGAAAAGTGCCTTTCAGAAATTCATGCTTGATTTTGCACCTAAAATTCATTGCTCATACGCAAATGCTTCAAGTTCAAAAGAAGCAGAAGCATTAATGAAAAAAGCTGCAGGAAAAGCACAAAAACCTGACACCGTATTTTGCATGACGGATGAAATATTAATTGGCGTCATGAAAGCCATTCAAGAATTAGAAATTAAAGTGCCATCTGAAATAGGCGTAATAAGTATTAGTAATGGTTTTATTCCAAACCTTTATTATCCTCATATTAGTTATGTTGAAACCAGCGGACATGAATTAGGTAAATTAGCCTTTATTCAAATGTTGGCTAATATTAAAGGAGGTAAAACATTAACTGAATTAACCGTTGATGCAAAATATGTTGAAGGAGGTTCTATGTAGCAATCATTATGCTAACCTATTAAAATGTAAATAACTGAAAATAATATTCGATGGCAAGTGTTGAACTACTAAACGCAAAAGGCTTTTTATTTGATTTAAATGGAACCATGATATATGATATGCCATATCATATTGAAGCTTGGCATAAACAATTAGTTGCATTGGGAAGTGCCATAAGTTTGGAAGAAACCAAATACCAATGTTATGGGAAAAATGATGAGCTTTTAGAACGTGTATTTCCAGGTCGCTTTACCATGGAAGAAAAAATAAAATTAGGTAATGATAAGGAAGCATTATACCGAGTTGAATTTAAACCCAACTTGAAATTAATTGACGGTCTCGAGGCTTTTTTAATGAATGCTTCCAATCAAAATAAAAAAATGGCCATTGGGTCAGCTGCCATCAATGAAAACATCAATTTTGTAATTGACAACATGAATATTCGTCATCACTTTGAAGCAATTGTAAGTGCAAATGATGTTTTGAAAAGTAAACCTCACCCTGAAACATTTTTAAAATGTGCTGAGAAGTTAGGATTGCATCCAAATGATTGTATTGTTTTTGAAGACACCCCAAAAGGTGTTGAGTGCGCATTAAATGCAGGTATAAAAACGGTGGTCATTTTAGGAGAACATTCAAAGGAAGAGTTTGTTTCTTTTCCTAATGTAATTAAGTACGTGTTCAATTATATGGAGCCAATTTAATTGTCAACTGAACTTGTAATAGTGGGTTACTTCCCGATACAAAACTTAGAGAAAATAAAATCCAGTTGGTCCTCATTCGTAATTTGACCTGTAATGGTTCCTAAATAATGCAAGGCTTGACGAATATCCAATGCAAGTAGGTCACCTGTAACATTATGTTGCAACCCTGTTTCTACATCATTCAAAGCCATTAATAATTTTTTCAAGGATGCAACGTGTCTTGCATTGGTAATTATGGTGCCTTCTTTATGAATACCGTCGCCTACTACTTTTTGAAATAATAAATCTTCTAAAGCTTTTATATTTTCTTTTTCCTTTGCAGAAATAACCAAAACCTCCTTTAAGGAATTGTCTGTTAAAATTATATTATCCTTTAGTAGATCTTTTTTATTGCCAACTAAAATTAATTTATCAGCGCCTACTTCAGATTTCCAAACATTTATTTGCTCTAAAACATTTGAATCATTGATGTCAAATAAAGCAACCACAATATCAGCACCTAAAATTTTTCCTTTACTTTTTTCGATACCCATTTGTTCAATACTATCCGTTGTTGCGCTTCTTATACCTGCCGTATCAATGAGTTTAAATAATACCCCTTGAATATTTAAATATTCTTCTACCGTATCGCGCGTGGTTCCAGGTATTTCACTTACCAATGCTCTATTTTCATTTAACAACGCGTTTAATAAAGTTGATTTCCCTGCATTGGGTTTTCCGACAATAGCGACTTGTACACCATTTTTTATAACGTTACCTAATTTAAATGAGTCTAGTAATTCTTGTGTTTTGAGTTGTAATTGTTGAACTAATATTTCTAATTCTTTTTTATTTGCAAAGGCTACATCCTCTTGCGAAAAATCTAATTCTAATTCAATGAGTGCTGAAAACTTAATCAACTTCTCACGCATTACATGTAAGTCAGTTGAAAAACCGCCTTTCAAATTATGCAATGCTGTTTTTCGTGCAGCCTCAGTATTACTGGCAATCAAATCGGCAACAGCTTCGGCCTGTGTTAAATCCAACTTACCATTTAAAAATGCACGCTGCGTAAATTCCCCAGGCTTCGCCATTCGCGCACCTGCATGTATCATTAATTGTAAAATGGAATCTTGAATTAATGGTGCTCCATGACAAGATATTTCAACGACTTCTTCGCCAGTATATGACTTAGGTGCACGATAAATACTTACTACTACTTCATCAATCACCTCTTGTCCATACATTAGCTTTCCAAAATGAACTGTATGTGACGGTTGTTTTAACAAACTCTTTTTTGAAAATACCGAAGCTGTAATTTCAATTGCTTGGGATCCACTTAATCTAATAACAGCAATCGCCCCCAAACCAGGTGCTGTAGCTAATGCAACAATTGTATCGTTCCAGGTACTCAAATTTTCACGCATGAGACAAAGATAATTTGTATTGGCTGGAATTTGAATAATGGGTTAAAACAAAATTGCCCGCTTTTCAGCAGGCAATTTAATTATATTTCGAAGAATATATTGCTTAGTCCTCTGATACCATAAAGATAACAGATTGTCTGTGGCGATAAATTACATTACGGCCATTTTGAACAGCTGGTTTCCATTTTGGTCCTTTCGTAATTACACGAACTGCTTCATCAGCTGTACCATAACCTGGATTGTTTTCAGCTTTTACGTCTGAAATACTTCCATCTCTTGATACAACGAAAGACACCGTTACTGCATATTTACCAGCTGGTGCGCCATTTTCAACAGGCAAGTCTCTATTTAAAGTACGCTCTAAATAACGAGTCCAACCTTGTACGCCACCAGGGAATTCAGCAGGTTGTTGAACCACAGTAAAGATTCTATCAGTCTCTTCCTCAGGAGGAGCTGCAGGACCAGTACTTTGTTCAACAGGAGCTACTATACCTTCATCCTTGATACCTTTTTGATCTACGGCACCAATTTTAACGTCTTCTAATTTTTCAACTTCTTTTACCTCGTCTTCTTTTTTCACTTCCTCATCTTTAACGATTTTAGGAGGTGTAAATTTCGCCATTTCCACTTTAGGTGGTTCTTGCTTAGGTGGAGGTGGTGGAGGTGGTGGAGGTGCTTTCTTTTCTTGGTTAACATCAGCTAAAGAAACGTCCTGAACAATAATTTCAGTTTTTGCTTTTTTAGCACTGTTAGAATAAATTGCACCACCTGCTAAAAGCGCAGTGATGGCTATCATTACAATCAACGCAGTCTTAAGACGGTCGTTATATGTTTTTCTTAGCTCATATGCACCATACTCCTTATATCTTCCCTCAAAAATGAGGTCTAATACATCGGCGGTTAATATTTTATTTATGTCCATTTTAATTGCTTTTAATTGCTTGAAGGTGTTGCTGTCGCGTCAGATTTGTCAATCAATTGTTGTTCGATATCAAATACATCAACTAATGCAAATTTCTTTACAACATTAATTGACATTTCATCTAGGATATCGATTACATTTTTGTAAGTGCAATTTTGACCTGGCTTAATCACGACTACTAAATCATGTTCTGGATCATTAGGATCAGTTGATATACTTCTTACATATGCTTTCTTTTTCAAGATGACATCTCTAATTGAGTTCTCACCATTATAAGAAGCAGATAAAAAGTTTGAAGCATCCGATTTTAATTGGCCTTCATAGTAATATATATGATTATCCGCACCCATCAAGATGGTTAAAGCACCTGATTCCTTTGCTTTATTTTGCTCGTCAGGTTTTACTTTATCATCTGGCAAAAGCAACTTCATAGCTGTTGGTTGACTCATCGTGGTGGTGAAAATGAAAAAGGTAATCAACAAGAAACCTAAGTCCACCATTGGTGTCAAATCGACACGCGTTGATAGCTTTTTTCCTTTTTTGACCCCTGGTCCTTTTTTATGGCCACCGCCCGAGGTATCTAATTCTGCCATAGTAAATAGCTTTTAATTAGTTTATAATTTAGTTTTCCTGTTTTTCTCCACTCATTGACCTCTTGTATAATTCTGAACCTGCTGGTGCATTTTCAGGATTGGTTACCATTTGGAACTTTTGAATGTTGTTTTTCTTGAATGCTGTTAATACTCCTTTGAAAGAAGGATATTTAGAAAGATTGTCCCCTTTTAATAAAAGGTCCATCTTTGATCCAGCATATGCTTCATTAACAGCTTGCATCCAAACAGTTAATTCATTGTTCGCGGTATCCTTACATGGTATTCCTGGAAGTTGATCTCCTTTTCTGTTTTCTTCAGAGATAGATAAGAAAGAATTTAAACCACTAAATGAAGAGCCGATAAAACTAGCAGCCTTAAATTTAGCAACATCAATTCCTAAGTTCTTAGTTGTATTCATTGAATTAGCAACTAGTTCTCTTTTTTGCTTATCGTCTATTGTAAGAAATACTTTGCCATCCTTGTCAATTGTAACTAACACAAAGTCCTTGTTAGGCGCCACTTTTGAAGATACTGAACTTGGTGTAGTTACAGCAATGGCTTCAGAAGGTTTGAATTTAGTTGTCAAGATAAAGAATGACAATAAAAGGAAAGCCACATCACACATGGCAGTCATGTCGATGGTGGTACTCTTACGAGGTAATTTGGCTCTACCCATTTGTATTATCTTTTAATTTATTTATAAGGTTACCCTTATCAAAATATTTTTCTTCTTTGCTACTATTTGTAGTTAGCTGCGAAGCTTTGTGTTAAAGTAAATCCAGACTCATCGATACCATATGTAATACCATCGATTCTTGTAGTGAATACGTTGTACATAATAATCGCGATAGCTGAAGTACCAATACCTAATGCAGTATTATACAAAGCCTCAGAGATACCTTGAGATAATTCACGAGCAGCTTCTCCACCACCTTCTTCTCCTAATTTAGAGAAAGAACGAATCATACCTAATACCGTACCAAACAATCCTAATAAGGTTGCTACTGATGCGATTGTAGATAAGAATACTAAGTTCTTTTCTAACATTGGTAATTCTAATGCAGTTGCTTCTTCAATTTCTTTTTGAATGTTTAATACTTTTTGATCTGTATCTAATTCAGTATTTGAAATCATTTCTTTGTATTTCTTCAAACCAGATTTCATTACATTACCTACAGAACCTTTTTGCTTATCGCACTCAGCAATTGCTTTATCTACTTCTTTGTTAGCTAAATGAAATTGCACTTTACGGATAAACTCAGTGTTGCTTCCAGTACCTGCTGCTTTAGCAACAGTTAATAATCTTTCTACAACGAAAGTTAATACCACTAATAAGCTACCAATCAAGATAGGCACGATGATACCACCTTCATACATTTTAGTGAAAGTTCCTTTTGGTCCTTTGTGTGAAGGCCAGAATCCACCACTTGGATCAGGATTAGTGAAATTTGCAGCGTTACCTAATACAAAACGCCAGATTACGTAACCTGCTACGATACAAGCAATAGGTGCTAAAGTTGCAATCAAGTTACCGCCTTTCTTCGGCTGTGCTGCTTGTTTTGGAGCA
>Ga0114975_10002747_pt1 | contig 11973 bp, 11 predicted proteins | sample S_130626_EF_Meta_FD_87031 | JGI IMG/M metagenome (GOLD analysis project Ga0114975, IMG submission 87031) | Freshwater microbial communities from Lake Simoncouche, Canada to study carbon cycling - S_130626_EF_MetaG | ecosystem: Environmental > Aquatic > Freshwater > Lake | place: Lake...
AAGTAATAATATTGTTTTCTAGCGTAGACATATAATTAAATAAAACGATTTGTTTAATTTATTTTGCGCACATGAATATTACTTACTGCTTTACGCCGAACCGGTCTTTTATTATACTCGACTTGCTGGGTCCCTGCTTCTTTTCACTTTCGCGTTTTACTTTATATGCGCCTCCGCCGCTTTTGCTTTGACTGGTCGAACCTCCGTAAATATTCATTATAAATTCTTCGTTGTCTTCGTGTAATTCGGGAAGCGTTCTCGTCATAGGTTTTTCTATTACTAATAACATATGTTCAGACTTCAACAATTTTCTATATTCTTGTATAGTCAGATTGCCGTAAAATTTATCAAGTAAATAATAAGGATTCGGCGCCGGTTTAATATTCTTTTTAAAATTGTATACCTTACCGTAAATTTGGTTCAATAAATGATACCGCTCAAATTTGGTCGAATCGTCAATATTCTCGCGCATTAAATATGCCGCCGCACATTCCGGCCTACAGAACGATCCGTAACCGTATATTTCCTTATCCATTTCGTATTTTGGGATATAACACGAGGGGTTATCATATTCGTACGTGCACCAAAAACAGGCCGATTTCTTGTCCATAAACGCCATGTTCTTGAACAGTGAAATCTTCAGCTTCTTCAGTTTAGCATGAATGTCTTTGAGTTCGGTCCGCGACGTTTCCGCACCGTCCTCGGGTGACTCGCCCGAGGAATGCGTCTCGGGGTTTACAGGCACATTCAGCGCCGGTTCCATCACGGCGCCTTCACGTATACGCTTGGACTCCATGTAGGCAAAATCCGTCGGTTCGTACGCCGCATCGTAACCATGTTGGTTCAATTCCGCGTAATGTTTGGTCTGTTGGTACGTCATGATGTCCGGAGGCACGGACGGATTGTACGACAGCGGATTCATCAATTGTTTATTCATCTCCTCCGTGTAAGTGGTGAGATCATTCAGCGAGCACTTGAGATGCAAAATGATATTGGCGATTTGCAACGTGTCACGAGGAGGTCCCTCAAAAGACGACCCGCCCCCTGCCGTACCACCATTGCCGTCCCCGGAAGACAATTTACTCATCTTGCCTCGTTTAGCCGCCGGGGCCCGTTTAGCCGGGGCTTTTTTGGCTAAAGGCGCGGTCGCCGGCGCCGGCGTCGGTGTTGAAGGGACCGGGGAAGGAACCGCTTCCATTATCACATTTTGAGTGGCATGTTGTTCCGCAGGCTCGGCGGGGGAAGGGGCACTTCCCGCTTTCGTGATGGTCGGCCGTTTTTTACTCTTGGTCATGAAAGAAGACGCAATATCCAAACCATGCCACGTTTCATTTATGTGGTTTTGTCCAAGAATGGTGTGACTCAGGAAGAGGGACTCCGTCCGACCCCGATGTCCGGTACATATGGGTAAACGTGGCATAAAAGAAACCGCGTTTAGGAGGAGGTTTCGCTTCATGTTCCAAGCGCGATTTCATCAGGTTGATGGCCATCACCTGTTGAGAAGTGAGAGGGGGCGATGCCGCCAGAGTTGCCGCCCCAGAGGGGCTCTTGGTACAATTGTCTAAAGAACACGCGCCATCCCCGGAGGACCAGGGGTTTGCTTCTACCACGTCCGACGTGCGGTGTCCAACCACTTTCTCAGAAGGCGCCAATTCACATACTTGGTCGGTGATTTCTGCGTATTTTTTCATGATGATCGTACCAAGACACTTGTTACGATCATTGCCGACAAATATTTATCTCCTTGGGGTAAAAATACACTTGTAGTTTCAAATGCACAAAAGTGTGGTACGATGGGTCCATCGGTCTATCTGTTCATCGGTCTGTCGGCTAAAGACAAGATGGCGTGAAAACACATATAGGGGGGTGATCCTATACATGTTATTGACCAGGACCCCCTTGAGTGCGTGTGCGCGTGAACCATGACCGAACCGGCCACCTTCATTCCGTGGGTAGAAAAGTACCGGCCCTCCCAGTTCCAAGACATTGTATTGGATCCCCTGAACCGGGAACTCTTCAACAACATCCTCAACAAAAACTATTTCCCGCACCTGCTGTTTTATGGTCCCCCGGGGACGGGGAAAACCACCACCATCATCAACCTCATCAACGAGTTCCAGGCGAAATATTACAAGGTCAACAAGAGCACCGTGATTCATCTCAATGCGTCCGACGAACGCGGGATTGACATTATTCGCAACCAAATCCATTCGTTTGCTAAATCCATGAATCTCTTTGAAATGGGGCTCAAATTCGTCATCTTGGACGAAGTGGACTATATGACCAAGAATGCCCAGCAGGCGCTCAAATACATCTTGCAGACGTCCACCTACAATGTCCGGTTCTGTCTGATTTGCAACTACATCACCAAGATGGACGAGTCGCTCAAGAACGAGTTTCTGTGCATCCGGTTCAACCAGTTGCCGAAGGACGACACGTTCCAATTCATTCGCTCCATCTGCAACAAGGAAAATATCGCCCTCAGTGACGACACCTTGCGCACTATCCAAGACATGTATCAGTCGGACATTCGCAGCATGATCAATTTCATTCAGTTGGAAGGGTCGCGGATCCACGACCTCTACGTCCCCTTTCAAAACAGCGTCTTGGAAGACATGCGCCGTCATTTGGAGGACCCCGCGGTTTCTTGTGAAGCTTTCCGCGCCTATTTGCACGCCGTCAGCATTCAGTACAACATGAATAAACGCACTTTGTTGCAGAAATATTTCAACTATCGGATCCGTTCGTGGCAGGAGGGGTCGCCGGATTTGGCCGACTATTTAGGAAAAATAGAGGTCATCCTGCATCGCCCCGATATTCCGATGGACATCGTTCTCAATTACCTCAAATCGTCGTGAACTTGTGTGTTCGGTGTAACCACCGTAGTGATGTACAACGCTACCTCTAAGAAAGGGTAGTGTCGTACTTTATGCTAAAGAATCATGCCGTTGCTCACTTTTGCCGACGGTACCCAATTGCTCTATATCCACATCCCCAAGACGGGCGGGACCAGCGTCTTCACCTATTTTGAACCACGGGCGGTGGATGTGGCCTTGGTACGGGAAACTGGCGACGACACGTGGCAAAACATATCCTTACACCACGTCACTTTAGCAACCATTTTACACGAGGCGGCGGCGGGAAATCCCCAATTTGCCGCGGTGCGCACGGTAACCTACGCGGTCATGGCCACGGTGCGCAATCCGTGTATTCGCATGGTAAGTGCCCTTTTCTTTTGGCATTTGATCCGTCCCGACCATACTCCGGACCAAGTGTACGAGGTCATCGCCATGGTGATGAGACATTTTGCTAAAGACCCCGCCGTATGGGACGGTCATTTCCGTCCCCAGTATGAGTATGTGTGTAATGCCCAGGGGGAACTGTATCCTGGCATCGTCGTCCTGAAACAAGAGTCGTTGGCCGCCGACCTGGCCGCCCACGGCTACCCCGACTTCGCATGCCATGCGTTGCCCAATCCGTACCAAGTGCCCGAGTCTCGCTACATGTCGTACCTCAATCACGAAAGTCTGGACCTGATTCACCGTGTCTACGCCCAAGATTTCGCCTGGTTTCACTATTGACCGGACCCTGGTTTCACTATTGACCGGACCCTGGTTCCGACCCCTCTCCCTCCTCATAAATGCACGTATAGGAGATCCTATACTTGTCTTGGGTAACACGTAGCGGCGAGGGGTGGGACGGGGTCCGGGACCGAAGGGGTGGGGTGGTAAAATTGAATATAAAGACATGCCGCGATGAAAAAGAGTATAAAGACCGATTGCAAAACGCCTAAATATGGGAGACTTGGAACAAGAATGGATGCAATATTTGATGTCGCAATCGTCGGCGGGGACGGGTCGGACCCGTGACCGGACCCCGGCCCGGACCCCTGACCCTGGTCCTGACGGGGGGGATAAATGTCTAAAGACGGCCGGGGTCGGGGATCCGGGCCCAGGGATGGGCAAGGTGAACCCCGACATGGAACTAATCATATCTACCAAGACCAAGGTCCTGTTTCTCAATCAGCCGGTAGACATTCACACGTTGTTTTGGGAGATTCCGGTCATAGACTACTGGTTGCCTAAAACGGGGGTCCTCAAGAAACAGATCAAGGTAGTGTCCAAGACCCCCGAGGAACTGGCCGCGTACCAAGCCCGTCTAGAAGGGGTCCGTTACTACAAACAAAACATCATCAAACAAATCAACAATCCGACGGCACGCAGTATCAAATTCAAGGACGAGCGCAAAATCACGGTGGGCCTGTCCAGAAAAGACATTGTGTCGTACCGCGGCAAGGTCAAAAACGCGTTTTACAATTGTTTTGCGCTGATTGTCCGTTTCTGGGACGACACGGTGACGGGTTCAGGTACATTCCGCGAGGTGCATATCAAGGTGTTTAACACCGGGAAGATGGAGATTCCGGGCATCGTACATTACCGGGTTTTAGAAAAAGTCAAGGAACTGGTCCTGGACATTTTGCGTCCCCATCTCTCGCTCCCGGTGATGTTTGTGGAAAACTCCCACGAGGACCACGTGCTCATCAATTCCAATTTCAACTGCGGGTTTTTCGTCAACCGTGAACGTTTCCACGCCATCTTGAGCGGGGAAAAATACGAGATTGAGTCGTCGTACGACCCGTGCAGTTATCCCGGGGTCAAATGCAAGTTTTACTATAATCACGACTGGGGGTTTGACCGCGCACGACAAAACGGACGTATCGTGGCCTCGGACCGCAATCTGAAGATGAGCGAGCTGACCGACAACAAGAAATACACGGAAGTATCGTTCATGATTTTCCGTACCGGCAGCGGCCTCATCGTGGGCAATTGCACCGAGAAAGTGCTGCGATTCATCTTTGAGTTCATCAAGGACATCTTGATTGCCGAATACGAACATATCTGCATCTTGAGCGAGAACCCTGTGGTCAAGAACAAACGGCCGCGTTTGCGCAAGCGGGTCATTTCGTACACCTCGGCCTATCACGACGTCATGGCGGGGTCAGGTACAGCGGTAATGTAATTATAGTAGGACGTCAATGTATAATAAAGTCATATGAACGAAGCAAAACATAAATTGGAACATGTCATTACTAAGATTGTTCGTATGACTTCTGGAAAATCGTCACACAAGAAAGAAGACCCCACCATAGAGTTGGATTCCGAGGGCGACAACATATGCATGATGATGGGTCACCCTTCACACTCCACGTTGAATTTCAATCTCTACATGAAGATGTTTATTCACGAACTGCGTACCCCGATTTCCACGATTTTTATGGGGTTGGAACTCTTGGGAACCGGCACCAAGAAGAGGGCCGACGAACAGGAAACCATCCGGGACCTCAAAGAGAGTATCGTGTTTATAGAGAATATTTTTTCTAAATTCGCGGTGATCCACGAAGACAGTATCGTACTTAACGTGTTCTCGGCCTTTTCGTTGGAAAACATGACATCTCAAGTGGTGCGTCTCTTGGAGTATCATATTAAAGAGCCGTGCATTACCTTTCAATGCATCACAGACCCTGACGTGCATCTTTGGAATGACGGCGACGAACACAACCTCATCCATTGCCTGCTCAATTTACTGAAAAACGCCATCAAATACCGTTCTTTGTCGGGAACCACGTATATTTCGCTCCATATCCGGCGACTTGCCGCGGCCGCGGCCGCGGACACGGCCGAACTTCGGCAGCAGCCGCACCCTCCCCCGTTGGAGAAAAAACCGAGTCGTTCGCGTCTCATCAATAATACCAACATGTATTGGCGCACTTCACGACAGTCAGATATGGATTCCACGGATACGCCCTCGCTTATACAAACGGTGTCTATTACCGTGAACGACAACAATCCCCCTATTTTGCCCCATATCAAGAAACACCTGTTTGAATCGTTCAATTCCACGAGCGGTTCGGGCATGGGACTCTACATCTGCAAGAACATTGTCACCTTGCATGGAGGCACCATTTCCCACGATTTTACGTCCGAAGGAAACCAATTCACCATTGTGTTGCCACTCACCATGTGCCCCTACCCCGACCCCGGCCACGCCCCCGACCCTTCGGGGAATATCCCCAACAAGGATATAGGATTCCTGTGCCCGGATGATACACGTGCCGGTAAGATACGTACCGCCCAGTCTCCGTCCGACCGATCAGAAAAAACAGGGCAGGATGCTGCAAGCGTCCCGACGCGCCTACCGCAAAGGAAAATACTTGACCCGGAAGAAGCTGCCATCGTTTCGTAGCCGGCCTTCGCGCCATGTACAGGAAGCTGAGCGCATTTACGGCGTGGACAGCGTGGAACCCGGTCCGGAACTGGCCCGGGCGACCGGATGCTCCGTGGACGCTCTTCGGGCCATTGTGCGCAAGGGGGAGGGGGCATATTTTTCATCGGGGTCGCGACCCAACCAAACCGCTCAGTCGTGGGGCAAAGCGCGTTTAGCCAGTGCGTTGACAGCCGGCAAAGCGGCGGCCGTGGACCGACATATCTTGGAAGAGGGATGCGACCACCGCAAAAAGGCCTGGACGTTGGCCCAGCGGGCATTTCGGACCTATGGTCATGGCCAAGGTCGGACCCGAAAAGTGTGGGTGAAATAAACATAAAACGTGCCCAGAACCGAGTCTGGACATGTTTTCGCGCTTCGTGTTGGGATCGAACCAACGACCTTTCGATTATACCGAGCGTACATTTACACTCAACAGTCGAATGCCCTTCCAACTGGGCCAACGAAGCAGAATCGTGGGAACTAACTCTCCCACAAGCCAATATGGCTTTGTTTCTTTAAGCCTGTTTTTATGTGCGGAATAAAATGTAATAGATAATTTACAGTTGAACCGTGTTGAATATTGCTCATAGTCGGAGTTGAACCGACCCCCCGGACTTATAAGGACCGTATGCTAACCGATACATTATATGAGCTCATTTGGTGTTACCACAGAACCTCTCAGTGCAATTCCTTGACATCCACACCGGCATCCACCAGATAAATGGAATTCTCCGTCATGATAATCAGGTCCCCCTTGTTCTTGAAAATCTTCGCAATCGGACTCGTGTACTCGTCCGCGCTCTTCACCAAGAGCTTCTCTTGGTTGTCTTTCTTGACCCCCACAAACGCCTTCTTCTCCAGACTGTCGGCCCAGTAGTCCATCATAATCGGCTTGTCCTCAATGATGGCCCACTTCGTGGCACTCTGCAACGTGGCACTCTCGGGGAGCCGGTACTCGGGCGCCGGAACCGCGGCCTTGGCAGCAGGACCAGGCTGGGCCTGAGATCCTCCCGCGGAAGGGGGAGGAGGGGGGACGGCGGACGCGGCCGCAGTGGCAGCTGGACGGACCATTTTCGCGGAAGAAGCTACTTGACTACTCATTTATATGTATATTCCTAAAACAAATAAAAATCTGAAAATACGTATCGGAGGCGATATGCTGTATTTGGGACAGACCGCTTTATATAGGTTTTTGCCATACAGACTTTATAGGATCTCCTTCAGCTGCTCAATCTGTTCCGCCGTCAATGTCTTTGGGAAATCCACCTGAAATTCAATAATCAGACTCCCCGCCGCATTGTCCCGCCGAATCCCCATCTGCGGCACCGTCCGCCGGAAATTGGGCGAAATCACCGTGACATTCGTCGTATTATTGATACCCAAGGTCTTGCCGTTCAGATGCGGTATCTCAAAGGCAAACCCGCACAGGGCCTCCTTCAGCGTCAGGGTCTTCTTATACAGAATATCCATGCCGTGCCGCTCAAACAGCGGGTGCGGTTTCACCGACACACTGAGCTTAATGTCCCCCCGGGTCTGACCATCCACCGAGTTGCCCATGTCACGCAACACGATAATCTCGCTCTCGTCAATGCCCGGCGGGATATTGATATGCATGGTTTCGCGACGGACCATACGCGACCCGTTTTCGTTGGACCATCGCTCCACCTCCAACGGGATGGCACATCCGTTGAAACATTGCTCCATCGTGATTTCACACGTCTTGATGATTGCCGGGGGCTTCTGCATCTGTTGGTGGAAAAAACCCGGGTGCATGCCTTGTGGCATACCGTGCATACCGGGGTGGTGCATACCGTGCATACCTGGGTGCATACCGGGAATACCCCCGTGGAAAATACGGACACCCGGCATGCCGCCAGGCATCCCGCCAGGCATCCCGCCAGGCATGCCGCCAGGCATCCCCCCGCCAAAAAACATGTTAAAAATGTCCTGAAACTCGTCGCCCGGGCCTCCTTGCCCCGGATGCGGCATGCCACCCATACCCCCGGGTCCAAACTGCGACTCCATCTCATACTTTTGACGTAAATCCGCCGTCTTGATCTTGTCATAGGCAGCGTTCAGTTCCTGAAACTCGTTCGTGGTGTCCTTTTCCTGGTTACGGTCCGGATGCAAGTCCAATGATCGCTTCCGAAATGCCTTTTTAATTTCGCTGTCGTCCGCGTCCCGCGATACACCCAATAAATCGTACGGACTGGCCATGTTGGATACCCTATCTTAGAGGCTGTCATTTATACCTTTTTTTCTTGGAACATCTTACCATCTCTGCCGCAGAATTTTTCACTGTCTCGCATCGTGGAACAGTAGTAATACGTCAAGGTCGCATTGGAGGGATATCCCGTGACCAAATGTTCCACCACGACTTTTTCGGTGAATTGGTTTATTCTGAGAAACGCCCGGCATTTACCGTAAGATACACTTGGTCCATGGGGAATAAAATGTTGACAATTGACACAGAACTTGGGTGCAGTATGAACCGCAGGTGAACTCATACGACGTTTGACACGACCCAGCAAAAGACGACCGCGGTGGACCGATCCTGCCAAAGTGCACGTCATAACCAAGGAAGCGTACCAGAAATTCATGGTTATTACGTATTGTCATCTTGTTTTTATGTCGTTTGCTGAATACCCGTCATATTGGCAAGCACCATGTCACAAAAATGCCGGCAGTTACGCCGGTACAATTGGTAGGTGTTCCCCCAGGCCAAAATAGAACCGGGTTCTATGCCCAGGGCCGTCAAGTAGGATCCTATACCTTCCATCTGGGATTCGTACCGGTCGGCATCCATTTCTTGGTGGAATCGGGTTTCCAACCAGACCATGAATGGGGGTCCGGGGCCGGGGCCGGGGCCCGGGGCCGGGGCGGGACCCGGTTCCATAGGTAGACGCAACAACCGGTATTTCCCGGGGATGCTCTGTCCCATGAATATGCGTGCGAGGTTGCCTGGATTCAGAGGCACCGCGGGAACAAAATCCAGAATGAAGGCCTCGTGGCCGCCGTGGCCGTCGGCCACGGCGCTACCGTTCTCTGCTTGCTGCACAGGGACTTCAAATACCAACGATTGGTGGAGTTTGCACCAAGGCATCGCCGGATGCAAACGGGAGTATAGGATCTTGGGGGGCGACCGGAATTGCGAGGATACCAATAAAAATACCCACAATGAAGACAACACCCCATATAGAGACATGAACATGGCGGGCACGCAGTGTCGCGAGTTTTCCGCCGGATATACTATAGTAGGTGGTTTTTGTTCGTATTGATTCATGAAGATCTTGGGAGTACATTTAGGCTACCGTAACCAAAACACGGTACTGCTCCTCTTATGTTTGCTCCTGGCCGCATGGTGGATATTTTTGACCGTGAACCGCCCTCCCCCGGCCGAGGGGTTTGAGCAGAGCGACCGGTTCTTGGTCCGCCGGGCTGGCGACGTGTACGACGATTTTCTGGCGCAAATTTACGATCGCATCTACCGCCCTCAGCCCCTGAATGCCGCCATTTTTGACGCCGTGGAACGACTGACGGAACCCGACCACGAAAAGAGCGTGATGTTGGATGCCGGATGTGGGACCGGTACTTTGCTCCAATACATGCATTCCAAGGGGTACCTTCAGGCCTACGGCGTGGACCAGTCCAGCGAGATGGTGGAGTTTCTGGGATGCGCGACGGACACGGATGTCGGCGCGCTCAAGGTCAAGGAGGGTGATTTGGCGTTGCCCATGACCTACGACAAGCACACCTTTACACATATATTCATGACGGGAAACACCGTGTACCATTTCCAAGACAAGGTGCAACTGTTCCGCAATATTTACTATTGGTTGATGCCCCACGGGTATTTCATCTTGGAAGTCTACGACCGTGAACGCTTTGATACCGTGCCCGCGACCGGAAAACCGCTCTTGGTGAATGACCTGCAGTCCTTGGTGGCCGAGCGTATCACCGTGACGGAGATTGATTTCTTGGATTTTGTCTACGAATCGCGGTACGATTTTTCCCGGGCGGCGACCGACCGTGCCGTGACGTTCCAAGAAACCTTTACGGACGCGGCGACCCGGCATGTGCGTCAAAACGAAATGATATTGTACATGGAACCGCTCCAAGACGTGGTCTACATGGCGCAGTATGCGGGGTTCTTGGTACACGGTCAGTTCAAGACCAAGGATGACCCCCACAAATACGTCTTTATCTTGCAACGGCCGCACTGAATAGGACGGGACAGGGGGCGATGCCAAAAGGGATCCTATACATGCATTGGGGTGGGGGTCAGGGCAGTCCTAGGTCCAAGAGTTGGGCCACGATGTGCATCTTGTACCGGTCGTTCGGAAACTGGGGCAATTCAGGGACCCGTTTACAGAGATGACGGTAGGCGATGCGGACCTTTTTGTAGTCGTATTTCAGGGCCGACTTGACACTTTCCCGGCAGAAGACGGTTTCAAAGGCGGTGAGACGGATATGTTTGAGTTTGCTATAAAACATATGTTCGTCATCGTCGCTGTATTCTGTTTCGGTAGAATCGGTACCGGTACCTTCAGTTGGTATCACGGATGCGGTGGCGCCCATATCTTATCCGAGGGGATAAAATATGAGGTAAAAAAAAAGGCGGGAAGAGACTGGAGTGGCAGCGGGGTTGGCAGCGGAACCAGCTAGCGCACGTACCGTCCGTGGCGAGAAAAGCTGTCCAAGACGTAAATGATGAAGACGCCCACCATGGCAAACATGACAAATTCTTCGGTAGAGGTATTGCTCTTCTCGTTGGTTTGTTCCTCCAGCAGATGAATAATATAGTTCATCTTGTCCGACCATTTTTGGTCGGCGGGGGGAGCGGCGCCCATGCTGGCCGCGCCACCGCCACCGCGTTGCACATAGTACGGGGCCTGGGTAATGGTGGACGGAGCGCGGTAGACCGAATAATAGTTTTGGTTGGCGGTTTGGTCGCTGTCGGCGCCGGCCGGAGCCCACGACGGCGCGGAGGGTCCTTGTTGACCACGTTGCTGCTGCTGCGCGAAAGGCGGGTCGTGACCAAATACCGGGTTGGGCAAGTAAGTCGGGGAATCGGCCGGAGGCGAGGATGCGGTCCCGTCGTCGGGTTTCTTGGTCCGAACAATCGGATGGGACAGCGGTTTAAAATCGGCTAAACGTTGTCCATCGTTGTCCACCTGTCGTTGATGCATCGTCTGAATCAGCTCGTTGATACGTTGCTGACGGTCCTCACCGGGGTCCCGATGCGCCGAGGGGGTTTCTTTGGATTCTTGGTATGTTTGTGCGTCCGACACGTAATCCGACATGGTTTCCACCGACCCTCGGTGCATGGAGAGACCCGGCAACTGCTGCTGCGGCAGCGGCTGCAGTGGCGGCAGGGGCGTCTTCTTGACCGTTTTATTCTTATGCATCGTGGATTGTCTTTTGGAGGCAGGTGTCTCACTGGTCCAAGGCGAAGCCGAAGTTATTAACGACATCACGGATTTGGAAGGATATTCGGAAAAGGTGAAACGGAAGGACGATGTGGAAGGTACTTAAAATTTCTGTAGAAATTTTACGACCTGGGATAATGCACAGGTAGGCGGGGTCCGAGTCTCCCTAAATGACCGGTAAAACACTGTTGGGGGGTGGTTTGCTCGTCTTGGGACCCGCCTGAGAACCCATCTGTATATCAGGGCCGGATTCCATGTTCACATCTGACATGGATTTGAA
>Ga0114975_10002748_pt1 | contig 11972 bp, 20 predicted proteins | sample S_130626_EF_Meta_FD_87031 | JGI IMG/M metagenome (GOLD analysis project Ga0114975, IMG submission 87031) | Freshwater microbial communities from Lake Simoncouche, Canada to study carbon cycling - S_130626_EF_MetaG | ecosystem: Environmental > Aquatic > Freshwater > Lake | place: Lake...
AGCCTGATTGACTGCTGATGCGCCTACCGCTCTGATCTTTACAGTGGGGTTCTCATATAGCGCATAGGCTATTGCAGAACCTACGGACTGAGCATTTGACCCAGCACTTACCCGTAGATATTTGTCGTCTTCTTGTTCGCTCACGATTATTGTTCCTTAGTTTTCGATTTATAGAGCGCCCTCAAGAAAACCTTACCATTATTTAGCTGTTAACTTGTCGTAAACTTCTTTTTCATACTCAAAGTCATGCTGGTTACGAACTATGCGAGCTAGCCCGTAAGAGTCTGCGGCATTATCATCATTGAACTCTACGTTCCACTTTTTGTACACAGCTAGTAAAATTTGATTCTTCTTAATACCTGTGCCCTTACCTGCTATGTACTTCTTCAGGCTAGTAGGTGGGACAACTAGAGGAAGAGCTGCTGCTTGATTATCAAACCTATAGGTATCAAACAGAGCTAGCCTAATCATTCCTCCGAGTTCTCCTGCCATGTTTGCCATTTGGCTCCCAAACGCGTACCCTTCAATAGCGATCGCATCAACCATGTACCTACTAAGAAACCCAAGTAGAAATGCACGAGATTTATGCAAACGCTCAACGCCATCTCCTTCAATCTTTTTTACCTCCGTGTAGTAGTTTCCATCTTTGTCTATAGCAGTAATGGCAAACCCTGAGTATGACTGATCAACCCCAACCCATACTGGGCCTTTGAGGTTTGGTATCCCAAAAACTTTAAGACTCATCCTGCTCACCGTCTAATGCTTTGATTGTTGGGCATGGGTACGCAAGGCTTTCTGGTATTCCATCGTAACTGCATACGGCACAAAACACTTGCCCGTGGTACTCAACTGGCTTATGTATATCGCGCACACGCTTGATGGCTTCTGCCCTCTGCTTGTTTAGCTTCATGTACTGAATAGCAGTTGCGTTCCAGTTCACTTCACCAACTTCAATAGTCCGAATACCGTACAACTCAGCCTCGGCTTCATACAATCCAGCCTCTTCAGCTTCTCGTATCATCTTGGCTAGTATTTCTTGCCGTGATTCTGTTTCACTCATGCTACTACCAACATCATCTTGTCTACTAGGTGCTTGAGATTTTCAAGGTCACCATCATTTTTAATTGTAAAATCAAAGAGGTAATCATCTAGGTCTACCTCAGACTTGTGCTTGTTGACTGGGCCGGTGCCTGGACGCTTTACGCGCCAGATTTGACCACCTAAGTCACGAATAGCATCTGCTTCATTCTTGTAACGTACATCGGTAATGATGTAATTCTTAGCAGGATCTAGCCCCCCTAGAGCCCTATCTACCCAAATGTTTTCCCCAAAAATTTCACGACCAGCTTCGGTACCCATGCGCTGTAAAAGCATACGTAACTCTGCGCTCATACGCTTAGCTTTTTCCCAACCCATTAGCATTACAAGATCTTTAGCCCGAACTCCTACGCCAATCATAGGATTTAGAGCCAGTACTGCTTCGCGCAAAGTATCTGCAAAAGCTGCACGCTCAAATCCATACTCAGCAGCAAGTTTAGCTATTTCATCTTTACCTGACTGTGCGTAGCCTGATACTCCAATAATCATTAATAAACATCCTTGTCATTACTAGGCTTCTTGGAAGGCACTTTCTTTGGAGGTTGGGTATTACCTACATACTTAGTTTTATTTGTATGAGTTACTGTGTAAGAAACATGAGAAGAAGTACCAAAGGAAGTAGTTTTAGGGATGGAGTACGGGTTCTTATGAGGATCTGGGGTCCATTGAGGTTCTTTATGTGGGAAGTTAGAGTTGTACTCTAACCCATAGAAAGCTTCCATAATGTCTTGTGGTATATCCCTGATAGCAAGTAAAATTGCATCTAAAGCTTGAACAAGCTCTTTAGACGCAGCTACTTCGCTAAGTATTGAAGAAGCTATAGTCTTTACAATTTCTGACAGGTCTTCTCCAGCTTCCTCGGGGTCTACGTAGTCTTGTACAACGTTAGTTATATTTTTTAAAAAAGCCTCTGACTCAGATAGTTTAATAATTGAATCTTGAAGCTGAGTAGTTTCTTCTACCTCGGGGTTTACTAACTTTATTAGTTGACCTAAGCGATTAAGGGCATTGCTTGTCTTTGGGTAATAAGTTTTTAAAATTCCCCAAGCATCTTTCTTTAGTGGAGACATTATGACGCGTACCTCCGTGCACGAGACTTTACACCGCTGTCTGAAGTACGACGAGTTAGCTCGCGAGATACTAGTGCTGAGTCTCTATCTACATTTTGTACAAGAGTTTCAATTAGCTTGCGGTACGCATGCTTTGCTTCTAGGTCTTCGTTAGCAGTAGCTACTCCTGGATCAAGAGCAATGTTAGCTTTTGCAATAGCTACTCTATCTCCACTACCGCCCTTCCAGTTTGCAATCATTGCTTTGGCTTCTAGAACCGATACAGTACGTCCGGCCTCACGCTCATCAATAGCGGCTATGGCAAACTGTGAAGACAGATAGTCACTCCAACTAGTTAGACATACAAATAGCTCCATAAGAGCTTCATCACCTAGATCTGTAATGTCCCTAGGTAGGTTTGGAATTTCGTACGCGGGCTTGTTTGGAAAGTAAAACCCATTTTCTTCGAAGATCTTCATTGCCTGTGTGCTTTGTCCCATTAGTTACTCTCCTCCTCATGGCTAATGCCATGCTCTTTGTCTATCTCTTGATGTAATTGGTGCTTAAGCTTTGGTACGATAATGCGTTTGAACACGACATTGTATAGCAAGCCGATGATGATTACATCTTGGACAAGAGTCCAACCCAATTCAGCCATGATGTGATTAACATCCGTAAAAATGTCCCACCAAGTTTCTTCATGATGCTCCATTAACTATCCTCCCTAAATGATGCGCAACGTGAGCATCCCTTTACTGGGTTAATACTACAGGCAGGAGGTACATTGTTGTCAACTGCCCAAGCTACATCCATTGCATTTTCAAAAATATCGTTTATGTATTCTGGATCGTACATGACTTCGAACTCTTTGTAGTCTTGGTTAGACTTTAGTTCATAGATAAAGACAATGGACTTTGGCGCAGATTTAATTAAACCCTCTTGCTCCTGCAAATGACAAAGATGCAAGTACATCTGGCCCTGAAGTATATGCGTCCTAAATGGCTGGCGAATAGCCTTCCAAGCGGTCTCTAGATCCCCACCAGCAGATGCTAGCAAGCTTGGGGCTTCAAAGCGTAGGGTTCCTGCGCCAATAGACTTGATTTCAATTAGGTAGTCTTCACCTAGTCCCTTGACCCAACCGTCAGAGTGCCCAGCAATCTTGTACTTGTCAGATACTAGGGGAACTTCGTTATAGGACAGGCTGTTTTCTCCACAAGAAGTGCAAGCCTCTGGCGAGGTAGCGTAAAAAGTCTCGTTGCAGTAAACGCATTCCCATACGCCATAAAGATTGCCCATGCCCTTGATCCAGGACTGCCACTTATGGTGGATAGTGTGGCCCTCATCAAAGATGGACTGAAGGCGCAAGGTTGGCTTATCTGAGGTAGATACATAGTTACCTTGCAAAGCATGATAAGCATGCAGTGCGCACCACTCCGGTTTAATTAAATCACTTGGATGCAAAATATCCTGACGCCTTGGTTCAGGCTCCCTAGCTAGTAAGTAACGCTCTAGCTGGCCAGTTAGGCGTGTTACACGCTTATTAGCTGCAAGGAATGCTTTCAAGTCTTTATTGTTAATCGTTTGTGGCTTAGGTGACATTTTATTCCAACCATTCTTCCAAGGATTTATCGGCTTTTGTATATTTACGTACCATAGCATTTCTTTCACGATGGGACAACCCACCCCAAATTCCGTGCTGTTCGTCTGATTCTATTGCATATATCAGACATTCTTTCTTAACGGGGCATGGAGGTAATCCATCCTTACCGTTACACACTGCTTTTGCTCTATCAGCAATGTTTGCATACTTTTCTTTATCCCTTGGCGGGAAAAAGATTTCAGTATCTACTCCTCTGCACTTGGCGCTGTATCTCCAGGCCCAGGGGGAATCGTCTTCGTGCATTGACATTCGGGTTCGCTCCGTACTTTATCTCTAAGTTCGATGAAATCATCCTCAAGAAGTAATACGTAGTTTTCCCCGTCTAAATGTACTCCTAGTACAGGAGTTCGCCCTTCAAGGATAGCTTCTAAAGTGATCTTACGCAAAACGTCAGACTTCAAAGAGAATGACTTCTTGCCTGTCCACTTATGCTCTATCAATAGTTCGTCTGCCCTTACGTCTCCTTTACGAGACCAAAAGGCTCCTGAAGCAGCAGAGCGCTGGCCTCCTAGAGCTTTCTCTAAACGCTTTTCATGCTTTAGGGATTGCTTTTGTCCTTCGCTCTTCATTAACGCTTCCAATACCTATTTGCTACCCAGTACCACAGCAGTACCACGACTAAAGCTACTTTCATTTCTTCTCACCGTCTAGCGTTTTGATAGTTGGACAAGGGTAGGTCCAAGAACCGTCTACTTCGTTCCCACAATGAGAGCAAAGCTGAACGTCGTCTTGGTAGGGATGTGGAATTGGTTTGTGTAGTTCATGCATACGTTCAGCCTCTAGTGCATACTCAAGACTATTGTCTACTTCAGACCACTTCACTCTGGGTCACCATTTAATGCTTTAGTAGTGTTGCATGGCCAAGCTTGACCGCATTCGGTACATGCAACCTTGCCGTAGATGTGGGTCATTTCCCTATGAAGCGCACGAATACGCGCCGTAGCTATGCTTAGGACAGATACTTCATCGTTAAGGGTCTTTACGAAACCATCTATACTCATTATTCTTCCTCTTCTATCTTGATAAGTGGAGAGGCTTTTAGGGTATCCATAACTGCTTTAGTTAGTTCTTCCCTAAGTTCAATCTCTTCCCGAATAGATTCTAGTAGGGACTGAGCACCCTGCCACTTACGACCATCGTAGTAGAACCAACCACCACGGCGTTCTACAATCCCATTAATAATTGAAAGTGCAACTATCTCTTTGCCAGTGTCATACTGACCTGCAGAGATAGGGCCACCATTTGCAAACCAAAAGTCTAGGTGAGCAGTCTGCTGGGGCGGAAATGTCTTATTCTTAATAGTACGAACCTTAATGGTCTGTCCTAGACGACGCTTAGCTTCGCCAGTACCTACCTCTAACCAGTCATCACGACGTACTTCACAGCGAATAGCCATGGCGTAGTCTTTACCTAGACCTCCTGGAGTAGTACGTGGGTCACCGTGCATTACGCCGATCTTCATACGGAACTGATTGATGATTAGGCAGGTTACTCCACGCTCTTCACCATTAAGTGCACGCTTGGTAGCCTTGCCGACCTTACGGAAGAACTTGTTGGTCATTAGAGCGCCACGGCCTACCGTAGCTTCATCCATATGCTTCTCGTCTTCGCTACTAGGCACTAGGGCAGGTAACGAATCGATAACCAAAAGGTCAATAGATTTAGATTCGCAAAAAGAAATAGCGGCCTCATACGCTTCCTCCATAATGTTGGTTTCAACAAGCAAAACCCTATCTGTATCAATACCACATGCTTTAGCGTACTCAACGTCAAAAGGCTCTGCGGCAACCCATACGGTTACAAAGTTAGGGTCAAGTGCTTGGTTAGCTGCCACGGTCTTTAGAGCAATAGCAGTCTTGCCATGTGAGGCTTCTCCAATAATTTCAGTCCATTGATTTATTGGCCAGCCACCTCCAAGTATTACATCAAGAGTCAAAGACCCTGTAGTAATCCGCTGTACTGACTGAGCGGTACTAGCAAGTACTACGGTATTTTCACCCATCTTCTTATTTAGTTGGGCTACAACCTTTAAAAGTTCTGCGTTCATTACATTTTCTCCCCAATAGTCCAGCTAAAACCGGATCCGTTACTTACTTGTTTTGCAGGCGTTGAAGGGCCTGAGCTTGTTGAAGGCATTCCACCACCGCTACCTGATTGTACAAGAGGGTAGCCACAGTCGTAGCACCTCATGCGTTGTGAGCCAGCTTCAGGGGTTGAGAAGTAATTATTAGAATTACATCCTGGGCACCTAGAGCTGTGGTTAGTTGAGGCGGGTTGCCTACCTTGAGTATCTTCCACATTGTCGTACTCCATAGGAGAGCGAGTTATAGTACCCTCAGGTACGCTACGCACATTTGGAATACGAGGATCTTGGAATACTCTAGGTTGAGGTTCATTACCTAGCTTCTTGCTCCACCAATCGTTAGACATATTTAGCCATCCTTACTTAATTTTATGAACTTCTTTAGTTTCATTTTTAATTAGATTAAATGATACAAGGGACGTCAGACATGAGACTGCAGTTGAAATAGCTACGTTCTTAAACAGGTGGTATAAAACCTCAGCGGTCATGTCAGCATCACTATCTTCTTCTTCACCATCATGCTCAATGTATGCAGACTTTACCTCAGTAATAGAAAATGCTTTAGCATTTATTTCTGCGCAGATAGTAGCATGAGCTTCAAGAATAGGAAGTAATTCTTTAATCTTTTCTAAACGATCAAAGCTTGCGGAAATTTCCATCTCCGATACTTCTTCAGACAATGGGTTTAGTCCCATAGCGGCTGCAATAGTCTCTGGACTGTCTACTCCAGAATCATAAATAATATTTCTAATTAATGTTGTTGGAGGTAAGTGAACTAACGTTACCTTTTTCTTTGAACGACGTCTAAAGATACTCACTTTGCGTCACCCCACCTATCTACTATTTTTACATCGGCCAATAATGGAACACTTAATACGTGGATGCCTTCCATAGCATTTCGTATAGAATTTGCAGTTTCTTCTGCTAGCTCCTTAGGAGCAATTGTAACCAATTCATCGTGAACAGTCAAAATCAGTTTTGCTTGGTCTGGCACCATGTGGTGAGCCCGAACCATTGCTACCTTGATAAGATCTGCTGCTGATCCTTGAATAACTGTGTTGAACGCTTGACGCTCAGCACGAGACCGTTGCCACATCTCTTTAGCCCTAAGATCGGGCAAATAACGGCGACGCTTCAAGATAGTAGTTGCGTAAGGAATTGGAGTCCGGTTACGGCTCTCGGCAATAACTGTCTTGCGATACCTATCAATAGATGCAAACTTACGAGCAAAAGCAGTTAAGAGGTCTTGCGCCTCTTTTGCAGAACATCCAATCTGTTCAGCAATCTTTTCAGGTCCTACACCGTAAGCCATAGCCAGTACTAGAACCTTTCCAGCCTTACGGTCTACGCCCATAGTGTCACCTACAGTTGTGTAGATATCTCCACCCTCAAGGTAGGAACTACGCATAATACGGTCCTGAGAGAATGAGGCAATGATGCGAGGCTCAATCTGAGAGTAGTCAGCCACAATCATAGAGTGATCTTCCGGTGGGATAAACAGATTGCGGATAGCCTTACCGTTAGAGGTGTGAGGGGCTGGTACGTTCTGAAGATTTGGGTTACGAGACGAGAATCGACCTGTCTCTGTTCCATACTGAACAAAATCTGTGTGAACTCGACCGTCAAGTAGCAAGCTTTCCTTAGCCACAATCTTAGACTTTCCACCAGTTGTGCGAGTAATGTCGCCACCAAGGTAAGGGATAACGTAAGTAGTCAGAAGCTTGTTCAAGTCTGAGTATTGAATTAGACCGTCAATGACGGCATCCTTGCCCTCAAACGCACGTAGAGCAGGCTCGGCTACAGAGTAGTCATGGCAGGTAGTTGTCTCTCCAGACTCTGCTTTCTTCTTACCGTTAGGAGTTAACACCTTTGGGCGAATTCCTCGGCCACCATCTTTCTTAGATGTGTACAAAACCTTTTGCTTTTCCTGAACACTATTAATGTTAAAGACATACTTAGCAGCTGTGTAGATAGTAGTACGGCACTCTTCTAGCTGAGCCTCAAGATCTACCTTGAGTTGACTAAGAGACGGTACGTCGATGTTTGCCCCAGTAAGCTCCATATTGCAGATAACTTCTAGGACGTCCATCTCTAACTTGAACACTTTATCTAGGTTGTTTTCAGCTAGTTGTGCCTGTAACTTCTTCCACAACTCCCATGTCCAATAGGCATCTAGAGCAGCGTAGGTAGCAACGTCATCAAAGCTGTGGGCTTCAATCTCTTTACCTACACCCTTGACCATGTCGTAGTCGAACTCACGCTTCAGGCAATCATCTAGGCCAAGTGAGATGCGGTTACGGTTATCTAGGATAAAAGTTGCATTCAGTGTGCAAGCAAATGGAGCAGCCGGTAGACCGCCTACGTACTTTGCAACGCTCTGCAAATCAAACTTTACGTTGTGGCCTATCTTGAGAATACTCTCATCCATAAAGATAGGCTTTAGTGCTTTGAACACTTCCCCAGGAAATAACTGCTCTGGGGCTTCTTCGAATACTTTTGTAGCTTTGCGCTCGTCTTTGCTGTAGTCCTGTGGACGTAAAGACAGACCCTTGGCCTGTCGAAGATTTGCGGACGGAAGTAGGGGGTAATCCGTGCGAATGTAATTGCCATTGGGATGCCCCATAGGTATTACATCACATCTACCGTCAACGGCTAGTGAGATCCATACGACTCTATTTTGACGAGGGTCTCCACGATGGTCGCCCATAGTTTCTACGTCAAATACAAACGAGTCAACTTTAGAATATGCCTCTACAACTTCAGCGAGTTGTTCCGAGGTCAAAACAATATTTGGTTCCATTTTCTCTCCTAATGGTTGTAGGGAGCCAGACATGAGAGGAGGGTATGTCTGGCTCCCTACGTGGGATGCTAGTCTTCTGGGAGTTCGCGTGCAATCTCTGAAAGCTCAGCCTTGGTTGAGATTCGAATTGAATCCGGACCAAGTGGCTTCAGAGTGCTGAGAGTAGCGTTAACGTCCGCCAGTTCTAAATCCCAATCGTCAGATAGGTCGCGATCTTTAACCATCATGATGGAGTAAGTAGTCTTGGTACCAACACCAGACTTGCTCACAGCCCAGAACATGCGGTCAATAGGACCTGTCTTAGGATCGTTGTTTAGCTTTTCGATCTGACCACATAGACGAAGACCTACAACCATAACCTGTACGGTTGGCTCATCTTCAGACAGGTTTACAACACTAAAAGCAAACTTGCTATCAGCCTTGTTACCTGCACGACATAGTGGGCAATCAGAAGTTCCCAAGCAAACAAATGACTTCTTGCCCTGACGCTGTACCCAGTGCTGGGAGAAACTCATCGGGTCTGGAGAGAGAAACTTGATGAGTTGTACTTCTTCGTCAAACTTAAAATCGTTTGCATATGTTTTGGTTGCCTTGGCTTGAGCCTTGCGAGCTTCGCCCCATCCAACCTTGATTACAGCAGCTGCAGGAGCAGCGTCTTCGTTTTCAAATACATCCTCTGATTCGTAAACAGAATCTGCAGGTGTACGTAGTGAGTCCATATCCTCGTCAGAGAGGTATGAAGATATATCAGTGTTGCGAGCATCCATGTTAGGACCTCTTTCTTTTCATTAGGCCATTAGGCTATTGGTTATTGGTTATTGGTTTCTTGGTTGTGGATCCGCGTCCAGTTTTCGAATATCTCTATCGAAAGTTCTTTCTGCTGATCCCATTCAATCCTAGGAGCTTCTAGAAGCCCCCGAGACTGAAAACTTTTTAGTGCACTTTCTATCATAGCACGACTATACATGCGCCAGCCGGGTTTCTTCTCACCCTTGACTATGATCGACTTTAGTCTATATGGTGCGCGAGGAATATATCCCCTACGCTCCCATAGACGTATAGTCACTAACGGACGACCTAGAGCGTTAGCAAACATTCCTGCGCTAAACAACTCTATCTCTTTGCCGTTAGAAAGCTTCTTCTTTAGCGGCTTTGAGTCCCACGCTTCAGGGTCGATGTAAGCACTGCGCTTAGCTTCGACTTCTGGGTTTGCAGGACGCCGTTTCTTCTTAGACCCAGGATAGTACTCATCTAACGATTTAATCAAATCGTCGATAATATCCTCAGACTCCATGGATCTCTTTCAAGTGTGATAGTAGGTCTAACATCTCTTCAAACGAACTGTCGCAGTAACTGCAGTAGTGTTCTAAGAGAGCGGTTTTTATCTTACCCATAAGTTACTTCTTTTTCAAAACGAAAGCGTTTGTAACTGTCTTAGGGAACATAGTATCGATATCATCTTCAGTCAAAAGACCGTCATAGAAACATGCCATTACTTCGGCTTGGTCTAGTACAGGCTTCAACTCGTAGCAACGAGGGGCTAGTTCCTTAGATGTAAGAATCTCATAGCAAACTTCTTCATCAATCTTCTGTGCTACACGGCGTTGTTTCTGCATACCTACGTAGCCTTCGATCTCATCCATGTCAAACCACTTGTGGCCCTTGTCATCTTCAAGACCGTTATCCTCAACAAAACCCATAAGGTACTTCTTGAGTTCATCTTGGCGCTTGGTTAAAGAATCAATGTTCTTCTTCAAGTATACGTACTCACGGTATGCGCTATTTAGCTCTAGCATACCTGATTCAAAATCCTCTAGCGTTGGTAATTCCTTACCAATTACTTCAGGCATAATCCCTCCAAATTATCTATAGCTCTATGAACTCTTCAAGAGCTGCGATTAGTACGTCTGTAATAGTACACCCTAACTCTGCAGCTTTCAACTTGGCTGCATCCCAAAGTTCGTCGGATACTCTAACAGCACGAATGGGTGATGACATTCTTTAAGCTCCTTGTAAGAATTGTCTAAGTGAACCCAATGTAAGGGTCAAGTCATTGTCTTTACTTATACCCTCGCCGTCAATTATAGCATTAGCCACTGATATTTTTTGCTGTAACATGGCCCTTTGTCGCTCTTCTATGGAACCTTCCATAAGAATGTCTTGGATTACTACCTTTTTCCAGGTGCTAGACGCCCTTTGAATTCGCCCATTCCTTTGAGCAGCAAGGCCGGCGCTCCACGGAAGGTCATAATTAATGAGTAAATTAGCCTGAGGCAGATCCACGCCATACCCACCAGCATCAGAACTAATAAAGATACGAGTACCGGGATCAGTCTGAAACTTAACTTTAGCAACTTCTTTTTCCTTAGCGTTCATGCTGCCTGTGTAAGTGATTGCACCGTGCTTGCTTAAAGCTTCTTCTAGTATTGCGGTCATACCTACAAAACTGGTAAATATAACGCACTTATTGTCTGGGCTTTCTGCTAAAAAATTGCCTACAATTTCTGTGGTAACGCTTAACTTAGGAGACTTAGCAACCTTTGCAAGTAAGCCTTTATCTAGTAGCTCTCCAGCATACTTAGAACCCTGTTCGCCAACTATAGAATCATTAAACAGTTGCCCGCTTACTGTAATTAGATAAGGGTGCGAGCAAAGCATTCGCAGGGCAATTAGCTTAGGCATAATCACTCCACGGAGCTCATCAATAGGACCATTGTCTGGAATAAAGGAGCCAAAGATATTAATGCCCATATTTAAATACTTAGCTGCCTCTTTTAGATCCGCTAGAAGGGACTCAGTAATCTCTTTATAAAGAGTCTTGGACGCCTTATCAAAAGGCACAAGGATTGGCTCAGCCATAAGTGTTTCTGGAAGGTATGGAGCTACATCTGGGTCTGACTGGCGCTTTCTAATAGACGCTGTAGAAACAGTGTTAAAAAGATCACTTAGATTTTTATAGCCATCAATCCAACCCATGTAATTCTTATTGATGTATTTCTTTTCAAACATTAGGTAAGAGCCAAACACTGACTTATCTACAAACTCCATAATGGAGTACAGCTCTTCGGCTTTACCATTTTCAATTGGCGTGCCTGTAAGAGCAAACTTAACGGGGCAAAAGTTTAAACGCTTTACGTATCTAGAGCGCTTAGACCTAAAAGATTTAATAGCGGTAGCTTCGTCAAGAACTACAAAGCCTTGGGGCAAACTTTTAATAATTGCCCAGTCATTTACTACTTGTTCATAATTTAAAATAATGTAATCAACGCCAGTGGTTTTCCA
>Ga0114975_10002749_pt1 | contig 11971 bp, 8 predicted proteins | sample S_130626_EF_Meta_FD_87031 | JGI IMG/M metagenome (GOLD analysis project Ga0114975, IMG submission 87031) | Freshwater microbial communities from Lake Simoncouche, Canada to study carbon cycling - S_130626_EF_MetaG | ecosystem: Environmental > Aquatic > Freshwater > Lake | place: Lake...
ATCATGATGATGATTACGAATATGATAATGGTAATCAACATGAAGACGTGAGACAAATTGTTAGTGCGGATATGAAAAACGAACTAACTGACTTCTTTAAGAAGAAAGTGAGAGACGCGAGGGATTCGACGTATATTTCAGAGTTATAATTATTGAGAAGAACAAGTGATTTTTATTAATAATCTTCATATATTATAACATAATATATGGCAGATGCAGGAATGACCCCAGCTCAATTTGAAAAAATAAAAGCCTTTGCAATAGGTTTCGCTGCAAAAGTAGTAGAAAAATACCCAGGTTTTAAGGTAAGTATTGTTGAGTTTGGACCAGTAGAGGGGGGGGAGGATGGTGATTTTTGGTTTCGTCTTATAGATCTCGATACAGGAATGACAGAGTTTTATTTTGCCAACATTCATCATGATGATGACGGACGTGTTAGTGATGCTCTTACAAAGAATGGTTTAAATAGGGATAAATATAATCCTGAGGATGATTTGATGAAAATATATAGTGAGGCTTTTCCAACAGAATTATTAGACGAAACGACTGCTATAAATATGGTTAAAGACAATGCTCTCGAAAAACAAGAAGCAGGATCCGCATTCTATCAAGAGTTTACAACTCATACTCCAAAAACAGCAGCATCAGCATCAGCAGTTAAAGCAAAAGGCAAGTATGTAAAACCCACTTTGAAGGCTCAGACCAGCTTTCAAATCGGCCAAGGACTTAAATATGTTCATTCAGACAAACCATTTACTTTTCCAGAAAATGTTGCATGCGATAATGGTTCTGATGCAACTGCCATAAAACAGGTTATTGATGGTTACAATTCTATAGATGAGATGATTGATGATACATGGGAAGAGGTTGCTAATGGTTACTATGCACCAAAACGAGAAGAAAAAATTCCGTTAGCACAGATGTACGAATTACATTCTCATACCGAAAAACCTGAAGAATTAACTAGACCACCCAATTATTTCTTAAAAACAGGAATGATGGGTTTTATTACTTCAAGTAAAAAAAAACCATTTGTTATTATTATAAGAGGGTTTAAAAGAGGTAATGATTATACATCCCAAACTGATTTTTTATTTGAAGATCAATGGTATTCAGGTGGAAATACATTAAACCCAAACGTAAAAGAAGTTGTGCTGGGTACACATTTACCATCTTTACCATCAGTTGATTGGCTCTCAGTTATGAATTCATTATTGCGTTATTTTTTTAAATTTCTGGCAGACTTATTGTTATTAATAGAAGCAGCGGCTGCTTCGCATGATGCATTAGCGTTATATGTCCTTCAGATGAATTTTAGACGTGATATAGATCCAACTAATTTTGATTTTGGCGATAAATATCTTGTTCCAATACCAGTTATCATGACAAGAAACACCTTAAAAAACTTAAATACAAAAGGTAATGCAAGCTTAAAAGAAGGTGGAGTACCCACGTTTGACGCAGCGAATAAGTTTTATGTTGATGATCGATTGAGGAATAAAATTATAGAACTTATCGGTCCCGATTTAACACGTTTAACACCTTTACAAGGTAAATCATTAGAAAAAGTTATAATCGAATTGAAAAAAATGAGTCTAACATTAAATTCTGACGATATAGATAAATTAAATGACTTCATCACAGATGAACGCATGTTTGATTATAATAATTTTATTGTTTTTATGAACAATACTGATTCTTCTCTAACTAGACTTGGTATAATATTGCCTCGAGTATTAAACGAAGAAGATATTAAACGCATGCGAGAAGCAGAATATTTAAAAGAATTACAAAGAAAAAGAACCATCTTTCTTGAAGAAGAAGACTATCTAAGGGAAGCCGTTACAAGGGCTATAAACGAAAGTATTGAATCTATAAACAAGGGTGCGTCAATTTATTCATACCGCCAAAGACTTAGTTATTATCAAACAAAAATAAATCAAAATATTGAAACATTACAAAATCTTTTGAAAAATGAAGATGGTTTACAACAAGAAAAAAAAGAAAAAATTGGAAAGATATTGACTTTGCTTGATGCTAACACCGCTAATTTATTTGAACAAAATGCATTTTGTAAAGAAGCACTTGAGTTATTAAGATCTTTTCAATCTGAAATTTCTGTAGGTACGACATTTGCCATTCCTTACACGGAACCACCTCCTCCATCCTCATCCTCATCGTCATCATCATCGTCTTCATCATCAGCTGGATATACTGATTCGGATAAAAAAAAAAGTTCTATTCGAAGATTTATTAGAAGAGTTTTAGATTCTAAACAAGAATTTTTTGGAAATAAAGAAGAAATAGAACTTGAATTAAATAAAATTCATAAAGCGATGAAAAAGAAGGAAACCGAATTGAATACTGAATCTTATACTAAGGCATTCGAACGTATATATTCTTTAATAGATCCAACATTATATGCGATTGAATCAGATATTAAAGAATTACAAGCAAAATTAGAATCAGAATCTCCTTCTAAAAAAATAGAATTAGATAGGCAATTACAAGAGGCACTAAAAAATGAAGAAGAATTAGGCGGCACAGGTTATGATTCCCCAGGTTCATCCCAAAGTCAACAACCACCTACACCATATTCAACATTTTCAGATTCACAAGGTTCACAAACCCCATCACCATTTCGAACAAGCTTACCAGGTTCACCATTTCGAACAAGCTTACCAAGTTTACCATTTCCACCATTAACAAAAGAGCAGCTGGAACAACAAGAGAATGACCGGAATCTCGTTCGGAAAAGAGATAAAGTTGCACAAGCGGCGGCAAGAGCTGCACAAGGTAACGGCAAACTAGGAGGTAGCAGAAGACTTCTACATCCTAAAAAGAATAAGACGCGAAAGATTACCCTCAACAAAACCAGAAAAGAAAGAAATAGAAAACAAATACAAGGTTTACGTAAAAGTATAAAACGTAAGTGATTTTGACTTGATAACACATCTGCCTATAAAATCATTATTTTCATATTAATAAAGATATAAAATACTACATAAAGACATGGCGACATGTTATAATATACAATGTTATCTAATTTCCCTTCCGATCTAAAACTTTCTTATGATAATTCGTCTCATAAGAAAGTTTATAATTCTGATATGCTTATCGCTATACCCGATGGAACCAAGTGTTTTGCATGGTTTACAATTGTTGAAAACGAAGAGACTTGCCTCATCATTGACCAGGCCACGATGACGTGGCGAAAGTTCTCGTGTTGTTTCGATAAGGAGCTTGCACGTAATCAGACCATCTTTCATGGTGTTGTATTTACTCATTTGAACGCAACGTTCTTCTCGTGTGAAGACGTTTTTTTCTACAAGGGGCGGGATGTTTCCAGATTTACGTGGCTAGATAAACTAGACCTGTTTGCAACCATTTTCAAGGAGGATATTAAACAGGTCTCATACAACTCGAAGTTTATTGTGTTTGCTATGCCGCTTATGGCGACGGATTTCAACTCGCTCATCTCACAAATTTACAAAGTAAATTATAAAGTCACATCTATCCAATTTAAAAAGTTCCAGAGTATTGGCCATTATACTAGCAGTCCATTTTATTACAAGGCGGGGTCTAACCACCCATGTGCTTCAGGATCGCAACCACAGCAAAATCGCATTGTAAAAAATAGACAAAATAATCATCAAGAAACCAGACAGCATAATGGTAAGAAACAACACAACGACCCTCGTAAAAACGGAGACCGCCCTTACCCACCCACAGCAAAGGAGGTCGTTTTCAAGGTGAAGGCCGATGTGCAGACGGATGTCTATCATTTGTATGGTCATGACGACACAATGTTTGAAACGTGCTGTATTCCAACATATACTGCGAGTGTAATGATGAATGGTATTTTCAGGACAATCAAAGAAAATAACAATCTGGATGCCCTTGAAGAGAGTGACGACGAAGATGAGTTTGAGAATGATAAGATTGACAAGTATGTTGATCTTAGTAAGAGTTGCAATTTTGTATGTGTTTACAATAGTAAGTTTAAAAAGTGGACACCTGTTCGCATCGCTGATGTTAAAATTTCAGTTGTGGATACAAAGACTTTACGACAGAGAACCTGATTAATATATTATAGATTTGACTAAAATATTTATTTGTGTCTTCTAGACTTTCTAGACTTCTTTATCTTTTTATATTTATTTCTAGATTTTTTAGACTTTTTAGTCTTTTTTTTTCCTCCAAGTCTTACCCTTCCTTCGTTACTTTCATCTCTTAATACAGCTTTTTCTTCGTCAGTAACTGGATCATGTGATTCATTGCATGTGAAATCAATAATTACTATACGCGAAATATGGACTCTTAGTTGATCAATACTTTTAATAATATCAGATAACAGCACACCAGGGTTATCACCTGCTAATTGATCGTATAAATCAAATGTGTCAGGTGGAGCAAATAGTAATATTTTGTCAGAATAAATGGCATTTCCAGATCTGGCATCTTCATCAGATATACCACCCAGCGTATATACTTTTTCTGTTACCTTTTCACCCCTATTATATGTATTTATAGTATGACCTAAATGACCATTATAAAAAAAACCTAACTTTTCTTTATCTATTTCCTTTTCACTCTTATTCCACTCTTCAATATCACTCTCTCTTACACTTTCGACGAAACGTTTATGATCATCTTTATATTTTTGTGTTATCGACTCCAAAATTGGTATTATCTCTTCATCTGACATTTTTTTTTCAGAAAGTGTTCTAAATTCTTTAATCAAATGTTGTATATTATTCTTTATAATTCTATCCTCCGTAATATTACATACACCAAAAGGCACAGCTGAATATTTTATAAGTTTTACAGGTGTTTCAAAATTTTCAGGCACTACTTCACCAGCATCTGTTCGTTGTGTTAAAACTGCACCATGTGTTGTTATTGCTATCACAATCGTTTTACCCTCATCTGTAGATGGACCTTTTAACGCTGACATTATATTATATATAGAAAATACATACGTTTAGTTAAAATCAATGAGTTTGCCAGTAGTAGAAGTAAAAACACTAAATTAGTCGCCATCAATAAGGCAACCTCTAGTATTTAGTTGGTCTAGCAAATAAAACAATCCTCTTGTATTATATGTCAGAAGACACTATCAAAACTTCTATTGAACCGCCACTCAAAAAACAAAAATTTCACTTGATTGCTCAGCAATACAAAACCAGAAAAACCAAACGACAGATTAGATTGATGAAGAAAACAATTTCCAATCGATATTCAAAAAGTAGAAAAAATTATAATGGGTTACTATAGAACAATTATGAATACAATTACAAAACGAATGTTGCTCTTTTTAGTGGCTTGCATCGGAACTCGTTCGTTTTTGGTTTTGTTATCTAAAAATCTTCCTGTCGACATGCTGCCTTTTGCCGGTTATATTGCCTTGCTACCTGCATTTGGATTCGCATATTTGTATTTGACTGGATCTCGTAAAACCGGTCCAGAAGTATTCGGAGAGAAAATATGGTGGGATGACTTACGCCCCGTTCATTCCTTATTGTATTTTTCATTCGCAATCGGTGCTATTCAAAAGAATAAAAGGGCTTGGTTATTTTTACTATTTGACGTCTTATTAGGTCTGGCGAGTTTTTTGATTTATCATTTCAATCAAGGGGATTTCAAGAAAATTAGTTTTTAGAAAAAACAATATAGAAAAATATCGCGTGTAAATACATTATGGGTACCGAAGATGTTGTCATTGGAATCGATCTTGGAACTACAAACTCTTGCGTTGGTGTTATGAAAGACGGAATCCTTGAGATTATTGCAAACAGCCAGGGCTCGCGCACCACACCCTCGTGGGTTGCATTCACGGAGACTGATAGGCTGATCGGTGAGGCAGCAAAGAACCAGGTCACTGGTAATCTGAAGAATACTATTTATGATGTCAAGCGTCTCATCGGAAGAAAGTTCAGTGACCCGGATGTCAAGAAGGAGATGGAGACTCTTTCCTACAAGGTTGTCGCCGGAAGCAATGATTCATGTGAAGTCGTTGTAACTATTGGCGGCGAGGAGAAGCGATTTACTCCTGAGCAGATCAGCTCTATGATTCTCGTTTACATGAAGGAGACTGCTGAGGCATTTTTGGGACACAAGGTTACTCGTGCCGTTGTTACTGTTCCAGCTTATTTCAATGATGCTCAGCGTCAGGCGACCAAAGATGCTGGAATCATTGCTGGACTCAAGGTCGAACGTGTTATCAACGAGCCTACTGCTGCCGCTCTTGCCTATGGTCTCAGTATGGATACGAGCTCGGAGAAGAATGTTTTGATCTTCGACTGCGGAGGCGGGACGCACGATGGTACTGTTCTCCAGGTGTGCGATGGTGTTTTCGAGGTAAAGGCGACGGCTGGCGACACTCACCTCGGAGGAGAGGATATCGATTTGAAGATTGTCGATTATTTGAAGGAGGAGTTCCGAAAGAAGCACAAGAAGACGATTGACAATCAGCGATCTTTGCGTAGACTGCGTACTGCGGCGGAGCATGCAAAGAGGACACTGAGTACGTCTACCAGTGCGGTTGTTGAGATTGATAGTCTTTTTGAGTCGCTTGATTTTAACGCCGTTCTGACTCGTGCCAAGTTTGAGGATTTGTGTGTTGATTTCTTTAAGAAGGCGATGGACCCGGTTACAAAGGTTCTCACAGATTCTGGTATCAGCAAGAACAGCATTCACGAGATTGTTCTTGTCGGAGGAACTACGCGTATTCCCAAGATCCAGGAAAAGCTCCGCGAGTATTTCAATAACAAGGAGTTGTGTCGCTCAGTGAATCCAGATGAGTGTGTTGCTTATGGTGCGGCTGTTCAGGGTGATGTTTTGGGTGGTGGAACTACTGCCAAGACGAAGAACATTCTGCTGCTCGATGTGATTCCTCTGAGCTTGGGAATTGAGACGGCTGGAAATGTGATGACTGTGCTGATTCCAAGGAACACGACGATCCCCACCAAGAAGGAGCAGGTCTTCTCCACTTATGCGGACAATCAGCCTGGTGCTAACATTTGCGTGTTCGAGGGCGAGCGTCAGTTCACCAAGGACAACAATAAGCTAGGTGAGTTTACGTTGAATGGAATCCCTCCTGCTCCCAGGGGAGTTCCGCAGATCAAGGTCACTTATGATATCAATGCAGATGGTATCTTGGTGGTCAGTGCAAAGGTTGGTGATGGGCAGGGTAAGTCGCTCACGATTCAGAAGGACAAGGGGCGTTTGAATCCGGATGATATCGAGAGAATGATCAAGGAGGCTGAGAAGTTCAAGGAGGAGGATGCTAAGCGTAAGAAGGTGTTTGACGCCAAGAATTCTTACGAGAATACGTTGTATAGTTCCAAGAATATGCTGGATGGGGATGAGTACAAGGAGATGTATGCTGACTGCAAGAAGGCGATCAAGGATAAGGTGGATAGTGAGTTGTCGTGGTTGAATGAGCAGGGTGAGAGCACTTCGGTCGATGAGTATGAGTCACATACGAAGGATTTCCAGGAGTTCTTCAAGCAGAAGATGGAGGAGAGTGCGGCTTTTTCTGCGGCTTCGACTACTCCCCCTGCTCCTCCTTCTACTAGCAGTAATCCGGATATTGCTGATGTGGATTAAATATTTGGTTTGTTTATTGATTAATTTGTATGAAATATACATATGGGAATTTGACCGAGTGGTTAAGGTGGTTGACTTGAAATCAACTCTCGTAAGAGGCACAGGTTCGATCCCTGTAGTTCCCGATAAAATATATAATAAAAATATTATATATTTACAAATATACAAAATAACCAATTTTAACTAAAAATGGTTAAAAATTGTTGTGTAAAAAAATGATTTAAAATTATAAACAAAGATTCTACTATCATAGCTTAAAATGGTTAAATATAACTGCGAAAAATGTGGAAAGGAATTTGCACAGAAAGGGCATTATACCAAACACACAACTAAAAAAAACCCGTGCGTTTATGAAAGCAAACTGACGGAGATTATTGAAGAGGTTGTTACTAAGAAACTAGATGGTATGAGTTCTAGTTCTGCAACACCAACACCAACACCAATAATCTTAACCAATTCTAATAATCAACCCTCTTCAGCCGACAACTCAAATGCTTTGAAAAAAGAAATAAAATTTATTGATTTGTTTTGTGGACTAGGTGCATTTCATTATGCATTTAATTCATTAGAAACCGAAGATACAAAATATAAGTGTGTTTTTGCATGTGATATAGATGAAAACGTTAGAAAAATATATACTGAAAACTATGGAATTACACCTGAAGGCGATATCAATAATATCAACATAGAGAATATCCCTGATTTTGATATTTTATGCGGCGGATTTCCTTGTTTTATAGCTGGGACACAAACATTAACAAATAATGGTTATAAAAATATTGAAGATGTTGAATTAACTGATAAACTTTTAACACATACAGGAAACTTTCAAAATATTTTAAATTTACAAAGAAAAAAATATAGTGGTGAGGTATTTGATATAAAAATAAAATATCATCCCGAAATTATTACTTCAACAGAAGAACATCCATTTTATGTTTGTGAAAAGACAAAAATCTGGGATTATTTAAACAGACGATATAATATATTCTTTACAGAACCAAAATGGAAAAAAGCGAATGAACTTACTATGAATGACTACTTTGGAATGGTTATTAATGATAAAGAAATTATACCAGAATTTACCTTTGAAAAAATAGTCAATCAATATAAAACGGAAAAACAACATATTAAGTTGGATATGTTAGATTATTGGTTTGTTATGGGATATTTAGTTGGTGATGGTTGGATTGAAGAAACAACTAAAGAAGATGGACAATGTATGCATAAAATAAGATTTGCTATTAATTCTAAAGATGAAGAAGAAGTTTTTGAACGAATAAACAGAGTTCTTCCAATAACAGATAAAAAGTGTGATACAGGAGATAAATGTAAAAAATTTGGATGTTCTAATTTTATATGGTATAATATATTTAAACAATTCGGAAAATATGCACATGGAAAATTGATACCTGAATGGGTTCAAGATGCTCCAAAAGAATTCATTCAAGAATTTATTAATGGATATATGAAAGCAGATGGTTGTATCAGCAATCAGAAAATTTTACAAATCACAACAATATCCTCAAATTTGGCATATGGACTACAACGATTATATTTAAAATTAGGTCATATATTTTCCATAAATAAATGTGTTCGTCCTAAAACTACTATTATTGAAGGTAGAATAGTTAAACAAAGAGATACATATTGTATAAGAGGAATTATACAGAAACATAAAAATGTTTCGTCATTTATCGAAAATAACTATGCTTGGTTTGCTCCCTTTAAAATTACAAAGAGGGAGATAACTGAAACATCTGTATATAATTTTGAGGTTGAAAATGATAATAGTTATATTGTAAAAAATACCATTGTTCATAACTGCCAGCCGTTCTCAATTGCAGGAAAAAAAGAAGGTTTCGAGGATAAAATCAAAGGTAACCTGTTTTATGCAATTCTGAAAATTATTGATGTCAAAACACCAAACACAATTGTTTTGGAAAATGTAAAAAATTTACTCACTATTAACGGAGGAGAAACATTTACTATAATACGCGAAGAGTTACAAAAAAGAGGTTATGATATTAGTTTTAAAGTTATCGATTCAAAATATTATAATTCTCCACAATCAAGACAGCGATTATTTATAGTCGGTAGTAAAACAAAAAAATACGAATTTCCTGTGGAACCATATAAAACGATAACTCCTGTTTCTAGTATAATAGACTATACTGAAACCAAGTTTTTAAACTATGAAGATAAATATAAATTGGAAAAGTGTAAAGAAACTGGAACAAAAAATAATTGTAAAATGTTATTTAAAATGATACACAAGGTATCAAATAATGGTGGAAGACAAGGTGAACGTGTATACTCAATTGATTCATGTGGGCCTACTATTTGTGCTTCTTCGGGTGGACCAGGTGCGAAAACAGGTTTATATTACATCGACCAAAAAGTTAGAAGGTTGAATGTAATAGAAGGGTTAAAAATGTTTGGTTTTGATGAAAATTACAAGTGGAATATGATTGTAAAAAATGAGGATATGTTATTCTATCTTGGTAATTGTATAGTAGTTGATGTTGTAAAGGTATTGTTATCTAAATTATAATATCTTATCACATGATTTTGTCACATGATTTTGTCACATGATTTTATCACATGATCTTATCACATGATTTTGTCGCATAAGTGTAATAACTCCTGTGTAAATTTTAATTTGGCTTGTATATGATTAGGTGAATTGTCTGTATTACCTCCACCTTTTCTCTGAATAGATATATATGGTGATAAGTGTAGACATGTTCCATTTTTTTTTAGTTTAATGTCTATTTTTATACTCAGTTCTATGAACTGAAATAGATTTGTACTTGAAATTATAAATAGTTCCTTGTTTGTGAAATCTTTATTGGTTTTCATTATGCACCAATAATCATTCTGCTCATTATCTTCTCCAATTAACGTTTTTTCTATATATTGTGTTATGTCATTTAAATTATTATTACATAGTTTCATAAAATCCTCTTTTTGTGCATTCATCATTGATGTTTCTCTTTTATTTTTTCGATCTAAAGTCAGTAATGTCAAATACCTTCTTATATCTTGATTTTGAAATGTATCTTTTATATGTCTCCTATCAAATGAATCGCCTCTACCCCCCAACCCTTCTATCTTTTTATTTTGAATATTTTTACTACTACCATCTTCAAAATAAATCTTTGAATCATATTTTTTACCATGAATCTTTTCAATTGAAATAATTGTTTTTCCGAAATATTTTTCCAAGCTGTCTTTTATTACTTCGTCTGTTCTAAATATATCCTCTGCAATAAACCCTGATTTAGCAGTTAAACTATTTTTACTAGAGCTTACATTCTCTTGTTTCGTGTCAGATTGGTTCACCTTCTGTTTTTTCACCTTTATAAATCGCTTCACACCAATTCTTATAGATGTGTTGATTGGTTCAATTTCACTCATCTAGGGAATAATAGTATAATAGTATATTAGGGTAAATTTAAAAAATTAACTCATTTATATATTGTAAAAATGGAGTTTGTTTATATGTTACTTTTTGGTATCAGAAACGAATGGGAAGATATAATTATATTATTGTCAAAGGAAGAAGCTATAGATGCATCTATAAAATATCCAAATGCCAGAGTTGAAATTTTTAGTAAAGATATCACAATGGGGTATACACCTACTTATAATTATTATAAAAATGGAAATCTTGTTCAAGCCTCGTTTGTTCATATTGAAAGCTAATCACGGGTTCATCTATAATAACTAAAAGGTTATTTTTTGGTTCGTTTTGTTTTTCTAGATGACTTGCGTCTAATTGTTTTTTTAGATTTACGACCTTTCTTGCTTCTTGTTGTTCTTCTTCTTTTGCGTTTACCACCATCAAACTCGTCATCATCAAACATCATTCTTCTCTTTGCAGGAAACGAAACTTCTTCATCATTTGATCTTTGGCGTTTTTTTTCCTCTGGGCGATTTGCTCTATCACGCCATTCATCATATTTCCGTTTCAATGGGCTATCGCCTATATCCATTCGTTCACCAACTGATAATTTGGTTTTTGGAAAGCATATCATAGCCTCACTATGAAATTTGAGATTGCCTGATGCATTCATCATTTTACTTGCGTAACCATCAAAGTTTTTGTAGTTTTCACGAATATACAATGATAAATCTTTGTCTTTGCTACTTACCGAATCGCGTATCCCATTTTTTTCTGGATAGCCGTAATTTTCATTCAAAATTGTTTTGTATTCTTGCGGCATGTTTGCGTAAAATGGTGTATCTTGGTTTTGATCTATTGCTATTAATTTTAACTCTTCCTTGGTTTCAAATATAAAAGCAACACCATAATTTTCGAATACATTATCTCGATTGAAACCAAAAAATACTGGGG
>Ga0114975_10002751_pt1 | contig 11968 bp, 12 predicted proteins | sample S_130626_EF_Meta_FD_87031 | JGI IMG/M metagenome (GOLD analysis project Ga0114975, IMG submission 87031) | Freshwater microbial communities from Lake Simoncouche, Canada to study carbon cycling - S_130626_EF_MetaG | ecosystem: Environmental > Aquatic > Freshwater > Lake | place: Lake...
GAAATTCGCGACGCTTTGGATAGCTAAATACTCATGAGCTGGATTGATAAGTTACTCCCACCCCAAATTCAACATACCGATCCGGTTAACCGTAAATCGGTTCCAGAGGGATTGTGGGTAAAGTGTCCAGATTGTGCAACGGTTCTCTATAGCACTGATCTTGAGGCAAATCTTTCTGTTTGTCCAAAGTGTAGTCACCATATGCGTATTGGTGCTCGACAACGTTTAGATAGTCTTTTGGATGAAAAAGGGCGCTATGAAATCGGTGCCGATATTTATCCAACTGATCCATTGAAGTTTAAAGATTCAAAGAAATATCCCGATCGTATTAAAGAGGCAAATGATGCTTCGGGTGAGTCGGAAGCATTGATTGCGATGGGTGGAAAAATTGAAGGTAATCCTGTTGTAACGGCCTGTTTTGAGTTTCAATATATGGGTGGCTCAATGGGTTCTGTCGTTGGCGAGCGTTTCTCTCGCGGAGTACAAGAAGCGATCCATAAAAAATGCCCCTTTATCTGCATTACTGCTACTGGTGGTGCGCGGATGCAGGAGTCACTGCTATCACTATTTCAGATGGCAAAAACAAACTCGATGTTGACTCTATTGTCAAAAAAAGGCTTGCCTTACATTAGCGTCCTGACGGACCCAACCATGGGCGGTATTTCAGCAAGCTTTGCTTTTATGGGCGATGTGGTGATGGCGGAGCCAAAGGCTTTGATCGGTTTTGCAGGTCCACGTGTGATTGAGCAGACGGTTCGTGAAAAATTGCCTGAAGGTTTTCAACGATCTGAGTTTTTGATGCAAAAGGGTGGGATCGATATGATTGTTGATCGCCGTCAGATGCGCGCTGAAATTGCTCGCTTATTAGCCTTGTTACAAAAACATCCAGAGCCTGCGATCGCGGGTAGCGCAGCTGTTTAAGCGCTTGACTACAACACAACAACCCCCCATTTTATTTTCTAGCCTTGAGGCCTGGCTAAGCCACCTTGAGTCTGCACACCCGGTCGGAATCGATATGGGTTTAGAGCGCATTAATCGCGTTAAAGCCGCTCTTGATTTACATTTCGACTGTCCAGTGATTACGGTAGCAGGTACCAATGGAAAAGGCTCTACCTGCGCTTATCTCGAGAGTATTTTATTAGCGTCTGGTTATAGAGTGGGTTGCCACACCTCACCACATTTACTTAAATTTAATGAACGTGCCCGCATTAATGGTGATGATGTAAACGATGATCTTTTGCTAAAACATTTTACTGCGGTAGAGAATGCTAGAGTGAGCTTGGTAGATGCGCCAACCCTAACGTATTTTGAATTCACCACCTTAGCTATCATGCATTTATTTTCTGAGTCACATTTAGATGTCGTGGTTTTAGAGGTTGGTATGGGCGGACGTTTGGATGCCGTTAATATTATTGATGCTGACTGCGCTATTGTGACTAGCATTGATATTGATCATGCAGATTTTTTAGGCGGGACCCGAGAGCTGATTGCATTTGAAAAGGCAGGTATATTTCGCCCCGGACGTATTGCGGTTTGTGGAGATCCAATTCCACCCCAAACTTTGATAGATCATGCTGAACAATTAGGTTGCGATCTATGGTTACAGGGTCGTGATTACAATTTTCGAGGTGATAAACAGCAATGGGGTTGGGCCGGTCGTCAAAAGCGTTTCAGTGGCCTTGGTTATCCGGCTCTGCGAGGCGCCAATCAAATCTTAAATGCCTCTGCCGTGATTGCCGCTTTAATGGCTTTGCATGAACGCTTGCCAGTGAGCGCGCAAGATATACGCAATGGCTTTGCATTAGTCCAATTGCCGGGGCGGTTTCAAGTCTTACCAGGGCAACCTACAGTAGTGCTTGATGTAGCCCATAATCCGCATGCTGCCGCTACCTTAGGTCAAAGTCTCGAGAGAATGGGGTACCACCCTTATACCTATGCTGTTTTTGGTGCTATGGCTGATAAAGATATTGAGGGGGTCATCAAACCCCTATTGGAAATTGTCGATTTCTGGTTCTGTACCGATTTACCGACAAAACGGGCCGCCAACGCCAAAGATCTAGCTCAGAAGCTTGAGCAACTGGGTGTTAAGCCTAAAAATGGGGCAGATGGCGGAATTGAATGCTTTGCCACACCTGCTGCAGCGTATCAAAAAGCGCTATCTCAAGCTGGTGAGGGTGATAGAATTGTGACCTTCGGATCCTTCTATACTGTTGCAGGCGTAATGGCTTATCGAAACAACCAGGCGCATTGATCCATGATTCGTTTACCGAAGCTTTTTAAGCGAAAAACACAGGCTAATGACCTTGATCTAGGTTCATTAAGGGGTCGGCGTACCGCCAATAAACCAGCACCCCGCAGTTTTCAACGTGCAGCAGAAGCTGAAGAATTAGCCTTAACTGAGGACCCGGAGCAACAACGTGCTCGTCACCGCCTAATTGGCGCTGCTGTTTTAGTGCTCATTGCGGTGGTTGGTTTGCCTCGTATCTTAGATAACAAACCTAAAGCTGTCACAAACGATATTGCTGTCAATATTGTTACAAGTTTGCCAACTCCTTCTGTCATTTCTAAGTCGAGTGAGAATCCAAAGACTGATACTCCCCCTGAGCCATCTACCAAGCAAGGTGTTTCTGAATCAAAAGCTGAACCCAAGTCAGAAGCTAAAGCGGAAGTAAAGACAGAGGCGAAGATTGAATCAAAGCCTGTCAATCCAGCCCCACCTAAATCTAGCGCCCTAGGCTTGGCTTCTGGAGAAGAGGTAGTTGGTGCTCCTGGCATTTCAACTGCAGTCCCAGCGGCCAATGGATCTGGGAAGTTTGTTATTCAAATAGGTGCTTTTGCTTCTGAAGAGCGAGCCAAAGGATGGATTGCTAAGCTAAAAGAGCAAAAAATTCCAAATTATGTTTTAAATAAAAATGGCCCTGATGGTACAAAGTTATACGTGCTCCGTGCCGGTCCTTATACCGATAAAGATGAGGCGGAAGCTGCTGAGAAAAAAATTAAGGCGATGGGTCTTACTCCAAGACTTGTCGAAACTGGTAAACAGTAATGGAATACTTATCCACCCTCAAATTTACACCGGTGGATTATTTCACCCTAGTAGTTCTGCTTGTATCCGCTTTAATTGGAATATCGCGCGGCTTATTTAAAGAAGTACTCGCATTAGCTTCTTGGCTTGTAGCGGCTTGGGTTGCTTATCACTATAGCTATTATCTATCTACAGAGTGGCTCTCAACATTTCATTTAGACGAAATGTTGAGCCTAGGAATTAGCTTCCTCATTCTATTTATCTTGACCTTGATTGCTTGTGGGTTGTTTGGTGGGGTAATACAAAAGATCATTCTGTCTGCAGGCTTAAGTTTGACGGATCGTTTCTTGGGATTAATTTTTGGTTTAATGCGTGGTGGATTGATTGTGGTAGTTCTGGCTACCTTGGCAGCATTAACTCCAATACCTCAAAGTGTCGCATGGCAAAAAGCGATTACCCGCCCAGCCATCGATATGGCTACCGGTTTAATTAAAAGTTGGTTGCCCCCAGATTGGGCTAAACAATTAGGTGATGCAATGCCTAAAGTGACTCCAACCATCACACCTCAATTATTGATAGGGACCTAGAAATATGTGCGGCGTTATAGGAACAGTTTCCCACTCCCCAGTTAATCAGCTTCTTTATGATGCCTTGTTGCTTTTGCAGCATCGCGGTCAAGATGCTGCAGGCATTGCCACTATGAATGGCAACTCATTCACCATGCATAAGGCTAACGGCCTCGTACGAGATGTATTTAGAACTCGGAATATGCGGAGCTTGGTAGGTAATGCAGGCATTGGACAAGTTCGTTACCCAACGGCAGGCTCAGCTAGTAGCGAGGAAGAGGCTCAACCTTTTTACGTGAGTGCGCCTTACGGAATTATCTTGGCTCATAACGGGAACTTAACGAATGCACCAAGTTTGCGCGTTGAAATGGCTTATCGCGATCGCAGACATATCAATACGAGTTCGGACACGGAAGTTTTATTAAACGTATTGGCCGATGAACTGCAAAAAGAAACTAATAGCGCTGCCTTAGATGAGGGCGCTATGTTTAACGCTGTAACTGGTGTAACGCAGCGTGTTAAAGGCTCTTATGCTGTGGTTTCTTTGATTGCGGGTTATGGATTGCTCGCTTTCCGTGATCCTTTTGGTATTCGTCCTTTATGTATTGGTCGGATTGATACAGCCAAAGGCCCTGAGTGGATGATTGCCTCTGAGTCAGTAGCGCTAGAGGGATTAGGTTTTACTTTTGTACGTGACGTTCATCCAGGCGAAGCAATTTATATTGACTTGGATGGCAATTTCTACTCACGTCAGTGCGTCCCCAATGCAGTTCTCACTCCCTGTATTTTCGAATATGTTTACATGGCTCGCCCAGACTCAACGATTGATGGCGTTACTGTTTATAACGTCCGTATGCGGATGGGTGACTACCTTGCTGAAAAGATTCGCAAGGAAACGAAGGCTGGTGAGATTGATGTAGTAATGCCTATTCCAGACTCAAGTCGTCCAGCAGCAATGCAAGTGGCGAAGCGTCTTGGCGTCGATTATCGTGAAGGTTTTTTCAAAAATCGCTATATTGGTAGAACCTTTATCATGCCTGGCCAAGCTGTTCGTGAGAAATCTGTGCGTCAAAAGCTCAATGCCATGCGAATAGAATTCAAAGATAAAACAGTGTTGATTGTGGATGATTCTATTGTCCGTGGCACAACCTCATTTGAGATTGTGCAGATGGCACGCGAATCAGGCGCTAAGAAAGTCATCTTTGCATCTGCTGCACCCCCAGTTCGTTTCCCTAATGTCTATGGTATTGATATGCCTACCCGAAGCGAGTTGGTTGCCTATGGCCGAACTGATGAAGAGATTAATAAGCTGATTGGGGCGGACCAATTGATTTATCAAGATGTCGAGGATATGAAGCAGGCGGTCAGAGATATCAACCCTGCGCTTCAGAACTTTGAAGCCTCTTGTTTTGATGGGCATTACGTCACTGGAGACATCACCGAATCCTATCTTGATGCCTTAGAGGCTGCTAGAAATACTTCCGCAGCAAAGGCTGACCGGCAGCGAGATTCGAGTGATTTTGCCCGCTCACAGCTACACCTGCATCTTGCTACTGAAGACTAAAAACGACAGGTATTTGTCTTGAAGAAGGCAAATCTGCGATTCGGTGTCAAAATAGCATGATGAAGAGTAAACCCACCCGTAAAAAACCTGATTTTTCAACGCTTGCACCTGAGACTATTGCGGTTCGTGCTGGCACTCGTCGCACGAGTGAATACCAAGAGCACTCAGAAGCCTTATTTCTGACTTCAAGTTTTTGTTTTGATAGTGCTGAACTAGCTGAAGAGGGCTTTGCTCATGCCGACAAGGGATTTATCTATTCCCGTTTTACCAATCCCACGGTAAGCATGTTTCAGGATCGCTTAGCCGCTCTAGAGGGTGGCGAAGCTTGTATTGCAACTTCTTCAGGAATGTCAGCCATTCTGACAATGGCAATGGCTCATCTACAGGCAGGCGACCATGTCATTTGCTCGCGCTCAGTATTTGGTGCAACCATACAGTTGTTCACCAATATCTTGGGTCGTTTTGGGATTACAACAAGCTATGCTGACTTGTCTGATACTAAGTCATGGCAAGCTGCAGTCCAGCCCAATACCAAACTTTTTTATTTAGAGACACCATCGAATCCATTAACAGAAATTGCTGACATCAGGGCTATATCAAAGATTGCTAAAAAAGCGGGCGCTTTATTTGCGGTAGATAACTGCTTTTGTACTCCGGCATTACAAAAACCTTTAGCTCTTGGCGCAGATGTGGTCATTCATTCCGCTACGAAGTATTTAGATGGTCAGGGTAGGGTAGTTGGCGGCGCTATTGTTGGAAGCAAAGAATTTGTAATGGGCAAAGTGTTTCCATATGTTCGTACTGCAGGCCCAACTCTTTCGGCTTTTAATGCTTGGATATTTCTTAAAGGGCTTGAGACGCTTGAGCTGCGCATGAAGCAACAGAGTCAGAATGCACTGGCATTAGCGCAATGGTTAGAAAAGCAAGCCGGTGTTGAGCGTGTTTTTCATCCCGGTCTTAAATCCCACCCTCAGCATGCCTTAGCTAAACGCCAGCAAAAAGAGGGCGGTGCGATTCTCTCTTTTATCCTAAAGGGCGGTAAGAAAGCTGCATTTAAACTCATTAATCAAACGAAAATTTGCTCTATTACAGCTAATTTAGGCAACACGCGTACTACGATTACTAATCCCGCCACTACAACGCATTGCCGAGTGAGTCCTGAGGCGCGTAAGGCAGCTGGAATAACGGATGGTTTGGTACGAATTGCAGTAGGCCTTGAAAATATCAACGATCTTAAGAATGATCTCATTGGCGGACTCAAAAAATAATCAGATCCATCAGAGTAGGCCAATGGGTTTTGCAGATGCTACTCAGTTCTGGAATGAACGCTTTGATAAAGAAGAGTTTATTTTCGGCAAAAATCCAAATGAATATCTCGTTGAGCACACTTCTCAATATTTAAAGTCTGGTAATAAAGTCCTTTGTATTGCTGATGGTGAGGGGCGTAATGGCGTGTGGTTAGCCAAACAGGGTATGCAAGTAGTGGGCTTTGATGCATCCGATATCGCGTTGGCTAAAGCAAAACAGTTTGCTAAAGAGAATGATGTAGTAGTTGACTACTCATTCTCTGACACAGATAGCTTTACTTGGCACGTCAATGCTTATGATGCGGTGATTGGGATCTTCATTCAGTTTGCTGATCCAGAGATGCGGTCTAGAATTTTTAAGCAAGTTCATAGTACTTTAAAACCTGGCGGTATTTTCATACTGCAGGGTTACACCCCTAAGCAGCTGGAATATAAAACTGGTGGTCCTTCTTTAATTGAGCATCTATACACAGAGAAAATGATCAGAGACCTTGCCAAAGACTTCCAAATACTAGATCTGCGCTGCTATGAAAAGGAACTCTTTGAGGGTGCTAGACATGCTGGCATGTCAGCTTTATTGGGACTAGTTGCTCGAAAGTAAGTCTTCAATCTTAATTTGTAAAACGCCGCGGATCATTGATTGATCGAAGGGGCATGATGTGAATCTTCGAGCTATCTATTTCTATATAAGCTGCACTATCGACCTTCAGGGATAGGCGCCTTACTTCAGCTGCCGATGCTTCCCAGACAATGGTGTGTTCACCATTATTCAACTGCATTTGAATGACAGCTACTTGTCCTAATGTACTAATTTGCATTACCTTAGCAATAACACTCGTATCACTAGGCTGCTCATGCAAGCTGAGGCCATCTGCAGGTATAACCCATGCTACTGGGGTATTGGGTGGAATTTTGCCTTTATCAAGCACATGAAATAGTTGGTCGCTATTATCCCAGTGAAGTTTGCCTGAATCAAATACCCCCTCAAACATATTGTTGATTCCAACAAGCTCTGCAACTCGAGCGTTTCTTGGTTTTTGAAACAATACTTGGGGTGCTGCAGTTTGCAGGCTAATACCTTGATCGATCACAGTAATGCGATCTGCTAGTAGATCTGCCTCACGAAGATCATGGGTTACTAGAAGAATTGGAATATGAAGATCTCTCCGTAAATCAGCCAAGGTTTTGTAAAGACTTTGCCGAGTAGGTGCATCAATTGCTGAAAAGGGCTCATCTAACAATAAAATTTTTGGTTGCCTCGCTAAAGCTCTAGCAAGTGCCACGCGCTGTTGTTGTCCTCCCGAGAGTTGATGGGGCATGCGCTTAGCCAGATCTTGTATTCCCATGCGAACAAGCCACTCGTGCGCTATCGATATGCGCTCCTCTTTTTCAAGTAAAGAGTTTTGCAGAGGGATGAGGACATTCTCAATTGCTGAAAGATGTGGGAAAAGGGCATATTGCTGGAAGAGAAAACCACAGGACCGACTCGCTGGCGGAAGATTTATTTTGATGCCGCTTACCTCATCTGCTTCAAACCAAATCTCGTCATTACACTGAATTTTTCCTGTTTTTGCTTGACTAAGTCCCGCAATGGTTCTGAGCGTACTCGTTTTACCGCTGCCAGAGGGTCCAACTAGAGCGTGTAGTTGACCTGCCTCGCATTCCAAGTTCATTTGCAGGGGATTAGGCAGGGTTTGGCTGATATGAAGCTTAAGCATTTGTCTTAGCTCGGCGATAGTAAGTGCTTTTACCAAAGACACCATATGAGACTGCGATGGCAACTAAAGAAATTCCTAACAATAGCAAGGCCAGCGCGCCTGCACCAGAAGTATCAAAACTTTGTACTTTGTCATAGATTGCAATAGAGACGGTTTTAGTTTCACTAGGAATGGCGCCACCCACCATCAGAATGACACCAAACTCACCAAGAGTATGTGCAAAAGTTAATACGGCGGCACTAGTGATGCCTCGCCAAGCTAATGGGAGTTCAATTAAGCGAAAGATTTGCCAATGACTAAGACCGCTCACTTGAGCGGCCTCCCGAATTTCTGGGTTAATCGATTCAAAGGCGCGCTGGATTGGTTGTATCGCAAAAGGGAGATTGACGATTAATGAGGCAATCAGGATTCCAGTAAAAGAGAAAACCAGCGGCACCCCAAAAATGCTTTTGCCGCCAAGACCAATCAGCAGGTAGTAGCCTAAAACGGTAGGGGGCAATACCAAAGGCAGCGCTAAGGCAGCCTCAATCCAAGGTTTGCCCTTATCCAAGCGAATCAGCTTATGAGCCGCCCAAACCCCAAACGGGATGATCAGGACCAAGGTCCAAGCTGCCAGCTTTAAGGAGAGAAGGATTGCATCGATATCCATGACTTCCATTGTATTGCTAAGCAATATAGGGTTAGCCACTATAGCCCTTCAGTCTAATAAGAGTTCAAATATATGCGTATATATGCATATATAGAGGATGGCCTAAAAAATTGAAATCGCGCGTTCAAAAAGCAACAAAATCTTTATCTCCTAAGCAAATGGAGAAAGTCTTTTTTAAGGTCGCTGAGTATTTCAGTGTTCTTGCAGAGCCTTCACGCTTGCGGATTATGTATGCCGTTTGTAGTGGTGAAAAATCCGTTTCTGAGGTAGTTGAGATGTGTGGATCTAGTCAGGCAAATGTATCTCGTCATCTCATGGCGCTGCATAAGTCGGGAATCCTACAGAGGCGAAAAGAGGGCGTCACAGTGTATTACTCGATTGCTGATAACGCCACAGTGGATATGTGCCAGTCAGTCTGCGCAAAGATTGCTGAAGGCATCCATTAAGTGTATTGATATTTATTATTTTAGTAGAGGTCAAATGACTAAGAAGCAAATTGAATTGAGTGCCAAGGATATTTCTGCTGTAGAGAAGCCTAGCAACAGAGCGCGATTGGTTATAGCTCCGGAGCATTTCATTTCTCAAGATTTGATCGCAGATATTAATGCGAATGGTTTAGATGAAACTCGCCGTAGTTTTCTGCGCAAAGGCTTTCTTTCTGCTATTGGTGGGGCAGCAGCTAGTTTGGCTGCACCCTTAGCTCTGGCCGCACAAGAGGGTGATCCCGCCATTCTTGAAAAACAGGAATGGCAAACCACCCTTGGAAAGAATGTAGCCACCATGCCTTATGGTGTGCCCTCTATTTATGAAGCGAATTTGATTCGTCGTGAATCGCCAGGATTGACTCGTGTATCTGCTGCTTCGGTTGCTTTCACGCCATTACAAGGTTTATTTGGAACCATTACGCCTAATGGTTTGCATTTTGAGCGTCACCATCAGGGTTGGTACAACCTCAATCCAGAAACCCATCGCTTGATGGTAAATGGCTTGGTGAAAAATGCTCGTGTCTTTACTATGAATGATTTAATGCGTTTGCCATCGGTCTCCCGTACGCATTTTATTGAGTGTGGTGCTAATACTGGCTTAGAGTGGGGTAATGTGGCTGTGCCAACAGTGCAGTACACCCATGGCATGCTGTCTTGCTGTGAATTTACTGGCGTGCCACTAAAGGTACTTCTAGATGAGTGTGGCGCTGACCTCAAAAAAGGGAAATTCTTACTTGCAGAAGGTGGCGATGGTTCAGGCATGACTCGTACTATTAATCTAGAGAGCTGCCTACAGGACACAATTGTTGCCTGGGGTATGAATGGTGAAATGCTACGTCCAGAAAATGGTTTTCCATTACGCCTAGTAGTGCCCGGCGTACAAGGAGTGAGTTGGGTAAAGTGGTTACGTCGCTTAGAAGTTGGTGATATGCCATGGAATTCAAAAGATGAAGCTGTTCATTACATCGAACTGATGCCCGATGGGAGCCATCGCCAATACGCCTCCATTCAGGAATGCAAATCTGTTATTACAACGCCCTCAGGCGGTCAGCAATTACTAGACAAAGGTTTTTATAATGTTAGTGGGATGGCCTGGTCTGGTCGAGGCAAGATTAAGCGTGTCGATGTATCGTTTGATGGAGGGAATAACTGGCGTACCGCACGCTTAGAGACACCAATCCTCACCAAATCGATTACCCGTTTTAATATTGACTGGGTGTGGGATGGATCGCCGGCAATATTACAGTCAAGAGCAATTGATGACACAGGTTATATACAACCTTCCATTAAAGCGTTGCGTAAAGTGCGCGGCACACGTTCGATCTATCACAACAATGCCATTCAGTCTTGGAAATTGGATTCAAACGGTGAGGTGAGTAATGTTCAAGTTGGATAAATTCATTACTCGTTTGAGTTTCATCACCTTAGCTGTATTCATTGCTAATGTCTCGTATGCACAAAGCACACAAGGCTCTGCTAAGTTTCCTGGCCTTGGTCGGAATGCCACTCCTGCAGAAATTGCCGCATGGGACATTGATGTGCGTCCAGATTTTAAGGGCCTACCAAAAGGTTCTGGTTCTGTAGAGCAAGGACAAACCATTTGGGAGGCTAAATGCGCTAGTTGTCACGGAATTTTTGGCGAGTCCAATGAAATCTTTACCCCAATTGCCGGCGGCACAACGAAGGAAGACATGAAAACAGGGAAGGTAGCTTCTTTGATTGACATGAAGCAACCTCAGCGCACCACCTTAATGAAGGTCCCGACGGTCTCAACATTATGGGACTACATATATCGTGCCATGCCATGGAATGCGCCCAGAACTCTGACCCCAGATGACACGTACGCCTTAGTGGCTTTTATTTTAAGCCTTGGCGATATTGTTCCAGATAACTTTGTTTTAAGTAATACCAATATTGCGCAAGTGCAAGAAAAAATGCCAAACCGTAATGGCATGACAACCAAGCATGGCTTTTGGAATGTGAAAGATAAGCCTGATGTGAATGGATCATCTTGCATGAATAATTGCGTAGCATTTGTACAAATTGGCTCTACATTGCCTGATTTTGCTAGGGATGCGCATGGTAATATTGTTGACCAAAATCGTCTCTATGGACCTTATCGCGGGGTGGATACTACTAAACCGCCCATCGCTAAACTTCCAGGTGCATTAGGAGAAGGCTTAGCCCATGCAAAAGATACGCATGCAGTTGTTACTAAGGGTGCAGCTGCATTATTTAAGAATGAAAACTGCTCAGCCTGCCATGCTCCAAATGCGAAGTTGGTAGGGCCCTCTATTGCTGATATTGCACTGAAATATAAAGCGCAGAGTGGTGCTCAAGAAAAACTGATGGCAAAGGTAAAAAACGGCGGTTCTGGTGTGTGGGGAGCTATTCCGATGCCAGCTCAAGCACAGTTATCGGCTGAGGATACGGCAATTCTGGTTCGATGGATGCTCACCGGGCAGTAGATTTTTGGAGGGTTTTTGGAAATACCACTATATTTGATAGTAAGAGTAGATTAATAAAGGAGTTTTTATGAATCAGCAACGACGCAGTTTAATGAAATATTCGGCCATTTTTGGCTTGATGGCTTCTGCGGGTCTTATTAGCGTAGCCCAAGCTCAAGAGTGGAATAAAGCCGCTTTTGAAGGCAA
>Ga0114975_10002752_pt1 | contig 11966 bp, 10 predicted proteins | sample S_130626_EF_Meta_FD_87031 | JGI IMG/M metagenome (GOLD analysis project Ga0114975, IMG submission 87031) | Freshwater microbial communities from Lake Simoncouche, Canada to study carbon cycling - S_130626_EF_MetaG | ecosystem: Environmental > Aquatic > Freshwater > Lake | place: Lake...
TAAAGCGGCATTAGCGTTAATGCAAAAATCAAGTGATATAACCATACTCGCTTATCAAGCTGCATTTGCAACTATTCGAGATGGCATGTCACAAACAGAATTTAGCGGCAATATTTCAGCTGCATTTAGAAAGTTGGGATATAGTGGTGGCGCATCTGTTCAAATTGGGAAATATTCTGCATTGCCACATGGAAGTATAACGCCACAGACTATTCGTGAAGGAGATGTAGTGATGGTAGATGGTGGCACAAGCTGTGAAGGATATGCATCTGACATTACAAGAACATTTGTGGTAGGAAAGGCTACGCAAAGACAAACTGATGTTTGGAATTTAGAAAAGCGGGCACAGGATGCTGCATTTGCAGCAATAAAAATTGGTGTTGCATGTGAGGAAGTAGATGCGGCTGCGCGCGCGGTGATTGAAAATGGCGGCTTTAGTAATAATTATAAATTACCTGGATTACCACATAGAACTGGACATGGTATAGGACTCGAGGGGCATGAGTGGACTAATTTTGTGAAGGGAAATAAAACCCCAATGGCAGTAGGCATGTGTTTTAGTGATGAGCCTACAATATCAATTCCAGGTGAATTTGGTATTAGATTAGAAGATTGTTTGTACATCACAGAAGAGGGTCCTCGCTTTTTTTCCAAACAAAGTATTTCAATTGATCAACCTTTTGGATAAAAACAATCAATTTATTCTTTGAATGCTAACCACAGCTGCTGGTGTAGCTGGTCTGGATGGTGTAAGCTGTGTATTAGAACTAACAAGAATTGTATTTATATTTTTTAGGGAGAAATATATTTCGACATAGTCGTCATTATCCAATGCTACAAAAAATGAATTAGAGACGGTGTTTTTAATTCCTAATCCTGTTATTGTATAGGTATTATTTGTATTTGCGTAAGCGCTGCTATTTCGCCTAATCCATACACTTACTTCATCATTAGCCCCATCTGTTTTTATAAATTGTAAAGTATATTTTACGTTATAAAGCCCTCCGTTAGTTACAGTGATACGAGTAGGAAGCCCACTGGTGTTGTTAGTGACAGCAACGTTGTTAGCAAAATTCATAAAATTAAATTTTACGACTGAGGCAGTGGCGATGGGAGTGATTTGTTTTGCCGTATCATAAAAACTACCAAAATCATTTGCTACAGGGGTGTAGTTTAAAGCATTGGTGACAGCTGTTTTTGTCAAGCTGCCAATACTGATTTTATTATCTATTCTATTACTTAAGCTTGTTGTGTCGATACTTGGTATGGCACTTATTTTACTATAAATTTTAATTGTATCACTAAGGTTTAACTTTTGATTAATCCGATTACTCAAATGATTGGTATCAGATTTATTGAGCTTGAAGTCAATGCGGTTACTCAAATAAATAGTGTCTGCTTTGTTTAATTTAAAATTAATTCGCTGACCCAAGCTGGTGGTATCTATTAATGGAATTTGATTTATTTTATTATAAATTTTAATTGTATCACTACTATTTAACTTTTGATTAATTCTATTACTCAAATGATTAGTATCATATTTATTGAGCTTAAATTCAATTCTATTGCTCAAATTAGTAGTATCTGACTTGTTTAATTTTAAATCAATACGTGAACTTATATGGTTAGTATCAGCTTTATTGAGCTTAAATTCAATTCTATTGCTCAAATTAGTAGTATCTGACTTGTTTAATTTTAAATCAATACGTGAACTTATATGGTTAGTATCAGCTTTGTTCAATTTCAAATCAATACGATTGCTAAGCCAAGCCGTGTCTGACTTTTTCAACTTTTCATTGAGTGCTATAATTGTATATAAGGAACTAGGCTTTAAACTATCAGGTGTATTATTGACTTTATCAATGGCGGCCATAATTTTAAAATCTTTAATGTTGTCAAATCCAGTTCCTCCTTTTTTCACCCCTATAATTCCATTTATATTTACTGCATCTACCTTGTCTGCATAAAAAGCATAAGGCACATAATTAATTTTTTGAATTCCTATGCTTGAAAAATATAATTCTCCTGTGATATCTACTTCTACTTGTAAATATTTTTCTGTATTTGACCAGTTAATATTTTCAAAATTGCCGATACTAATTATGTTACGATCTTGTTTACTTCCAACGACTACTGAAAAAAGTCCAATCGCATTAGTCGTAATTGACTTTATTTCTTGGTATTCAATCACACCATTTAGGGAATCGTTTTTAATGGATAGTCGAAGGCCAATAATTTTATTTGCTAAGATGATCCCATTGCTATTTCTGGCAACGCCTTGAAAATTAATTCCTTTATTTGTTTGTGCATTTAAATTTGTATAATGAAGAAATATTATAAAAAGAGATAAAATAGTTTTTTTCATAAATTATTATTGTTTTATTACTTTGAAAATTTCCTTTTTCAAATTTGATTTCCCAACAACATAATGAATTGCAACAAAGTAGATGCCCGTATTTACCGAAGCAAACGATAAGGTTTGCTCAAATTGAATACCTGAGAATGGTCCTTGAACGATTTTCAATAATTGTCCTTGTTCATTGTTCATTTCGATTTTTGAAATAACAAGACCGTTTTGATCGCTATTAATTTTTAAATTTTGAATAAAGGGGTTAGGGCCTATTTTAAAGGGAGAGGTTAATGCCAGTAATTTATAATCTACACCACCCCCAAAATCATTTTGTAAAAATCCGGTAGTTAGCATTAAATTTTTACTAGAATAAAGGGTGTGAACCATCAACTGTTCACCAAAGCTCCAATCCCAGATGATGCCCTCCATTTGTTTTGAATCTGCGTTTACGCTGATGATACTTGGATATTTTATTTGTGCAATTAAGGTATAATTACACGAGGAACCCAACATCAGGTAAACTACTTTTAATAGGATTTTCATGACACAATATATTCGATATATTATTGTAAATCAATAAAATACATATTGTAAATATTCTAATTTAAATCATCTATATCCTATATTTTTTAGCAAATAATTCTTATTTCAAATGTTTCATCGATAAAACCAAACATTTAAGGATTACGGGCTGTTAATTGCGGATTTTATGTAAATTTGTTTTAATATCAAACGGATCGTTATGAAAAAATTTTATTTTATTTTAGTGGCATTTACTTTGGTTGTAGGTTCTTGCAGTAAAGGGGGTGGATCAACACCAGTTACACCAACACCACCGCCTGTGGTGGTTGCAGAACCAGATATCGCATTTAAGATAGAGGTAGATAACAAGGAGATTGATTATACAGCATATCTTGCAGCATTGAGTGCATCACAGCCTGTAAATGTAAATATTACTACTGCCCCTTTTCCAAAGGATGGGGTTACGATTGATCTAACAGTAAAAAAAGAAATAGATAATTCCTCCGTATTTAGTGATGCCAAAGTGGGTACAGTGGCTGGTACAAATCCAGTGATTATTAATAGTCTATCACCAGGGGTGCCTTGTACGGCTACGGTTTTAGTCACTTCAAAAACATTAGATCCTGTAAGTAAAACTTACAAGTCATTTACAAAAACATTTAAAATAGCAAGAAAGTAAAATATTGTTAAAACCCCAATTGTATAATCCCTTGTTAGTTATTTACTTGCAGGGGATTTTTTTGCAATAGCTTCAATCGCAAAAACTAATTTATCTAAATCTTGTATTCTGGTATACACATGCGGTGTTATACGAACACAACTCACATTGTCCCAAACAATACCCACGGTGTGTATTTTATAATTAGTAAACAAGGCGTTATCTAATTCACCAGGTGTCATACCATCCACACTTACGCCACATATCGCGCAAGAAAATTCATCTTTTAATGAGGTATTTATTTTTACCTTAGGAATTTCTTTCACCCTTGCTGCCCAATAATTTTTTAAGTAACGAATACGCTCTTCTTTTCTTTTACTTCCAATAGCAGTATGAAAATTGATGGCTTCGCCAATACCTTGTTCAATAGGAAAGCTTCTGGTACCGAGGGTTTCAAACTTACGTATATCCGTTCCCTTTGGATTGTCATTGCAAACGAGTGGCCATATTTTTTCGATATTTTCTTTTTTAATCCAAAGCATACCGCTTCCAATAGGAGCAGATAAAAATTTATGCAATGAAGTGCCAAAATAATCACAACCTAATTCTGGGATTGTAAAGTCCATTAAGCCAAAACTATGCGCGCCATCCACAATAGTTTCAATGCCATGTTTTTTTGCCAATGCACATAATTTTTTAACTGGCATTATTTGTCCCACCCAATTCACCATATGGGTGATGTGAAATATTTTTGTTTTAGGTGTAATTGCATTTTCATAAATGCGCACCATCTCATCCTCGTTTTCGCTTGGGAATTTAAAATCCAACTGCTTATAAACAATCCCTTCTCTAGCGGCTCTTTGTTTCCATGCGTTAATCATATTTGGATAATCAAATTTACTTCCCACTACTTCATCACCTGCTTTTAAATTTAATCCAAAGATGACTGTATTTAAAGCTTCGGTTGCATTTCGATTAATCGCAATTTCTTCAGGATCGCATCCTGCTAATTGTGCTAGTTTATATCTTAAGGGTTCTCTTCCTTGATCTAGTATTCGCCACATATAATAAGAGGGGCCTTCATTGCTCATCTTATTGAATTTTTCTACGGCTTCTTGCACAATTCTAGGGCTTGGACATACACCCCCATTGTTTAAATTAATCAAGGAGGGACTTACGGTATAACCTTGTTGAATGACACTCCAATAATCCTCGTCCATGGCTAACTCCTTTGGACTGAGCAATTTTTTTTGCAAATTGATATGTTCAAATTCCGCAGCGTGTGCTTGGTTAAATAAACTATTTGCTGAAAAAGCGCCTGCCATTAGGCCAATGTGTTGTATAAAGTTGCGTCTGTTGGCCATATACTTGATTTGTATTGGTAAGTTAAAAAATAATTTGCGGATGCGTGCATACAAATACAGCTGTCACCTAAAGTAGACTATTGATAAAATTCAAATTTGCATAACTACATCTTAGGTAAGCTATATCCATTTTGATAAGCTTTCATAAAATATTCTTTATTGATAGCAGCATCTGTAAATAATTTTTTGTTATCATCCCAGTTTACCTTTTGGCCTGAACGATAAGCGATATTACCCATTTGTGCAATGGTCGCAATATGTGCACCATCTTCAATGGAACAATGTAAGCTTTGTGGTGTATTGTTTCGGATGGCATTGGTAAAATTTAACCAATGTAATTCTACACCTTTGTCCTCGCTTTTGTGTCGCGCTATTGCCACTTTATTTTTGGCTTGTCTTTCTTCAATCACTTCCCAGCCACCTCTATCTAATATTAGTGTACCATTATTACCTATAAAAGCAATACCATGATCGCGACCGTAGGAGCCATTGTCGATACCCATCGCTGAATCCCATACCAAATTGAATTTATCAAATTCATATAACGTAGTCAATGTATCCGGTGTTTCTTCCGCTAATTCAGGATAAGCAAATTTACCACCTAAAGCACTTACGCTTTTTGGATTGCCTGCATTCATACCTTGAATGGCATAATCTAATAAATGCACGCCCCAATCGGTCATCAAGCCACCTGCATAATCCCAAAACCATCTAAAATGAAAATGGAAACGGCTTGCATTAAACTCACGTGTAGTTGCTGGACCTAACCAAGTTTTATAATCAATTCCTGCAGGCACAGCACTATTAGCCACCACAGGTTGCGGACGCATCCAACCCTGATAACACCAAACTTTAGTTGTACGTATGTTACCCAGTTGTCCAGAATGAACCACATCCAATGCATCTCTAAAATGTTTTTGACTGCGTTGCCATTGTCCCACTTGCACAATACGATTATACCTATTTTTTGCAGCAACCATTGCATTACATTCCCCAATGGAGTTGCCTGCTGGCTTTTCAACATATACATGTTTCCCTGCTGAACAAGCATTGATCATTTGTAAGGCATGCCAATGATCGGGTGTACCTACAATTACAATATCAATATCCTTTCGATCTAAAATTTTTCTATAATCACTATAGGTATCAATTTTCTGAACGCCTGGTTGTTTGATTAAAAGTTCTGCTTTTCTTTTATTTAAAACATTTTCATCAACATCACATAAAGCCACCACTTCAAGGTTAGGGACAGAGAGTGCAGCCATGGTATTGGACCATCCCATACCATTCACACCAATGGTCGCAACACGTAAAGTATCCGTATTGAAAATTTTACTATTGGCAAATATATTTGAAGTCATTAATGCCCCAGAAGCTAGAGCAGTGTTTCTTATAAAAATTCTTCGGCTGTTCATAGGTGTTTTGTTTATATTTTAAAAAAAAGTGCTATGTTAAATATAATTATTTTTTTGTTATAATGGCGATCCCGCTAAAATTTGATATTAAAGGCCATTTTAGCTGTATTATTAGAAATGAAATTATTTTTATTAAAGTCTATCATTTTAGTAGACTTTAATAAAAAACCCCTATCTTTGAAGGGTCATGTGGCCGAGGGGTGAGGCAAGGGTCAGCAAAACCCTTAACGATGGTTCGATCCCATCTATGACAACTTGGTTTTGGTTTTAGCAAGCAATCGTAAAGTACGGGCGGTGTTTCTACACTGCCCTTTTTTATTTTTTTGAAATTTTATATTTATACCTAAATATAAAGGCTGCTAATAATATTAAGGCGCAAGCTTCTACTAGTAATTTTTCAGGATCAATAAAATCAATCGGCCGATCTTTTAGAAGAGGGTCCATTACTAAACCATGTACGATGAACAATAGTCCAGTAGCATAGGAGATGACATGAATATTACGCCATGTATTTGTGCCTAATTTATTTTTGATCACCTTCTGCGTGGTAATAATTACAGTCAATAATGCGATAAATGATATCACGCCTAGTAATACAAATACGGGTTGGTGCGGCGCCGTTAAAGGTTTTAATAAATGTGTAAAATTAAACTTCGAACTAGGGTCCAAGGGGATAATGATGAAATGTAAAAACACAATGAGTAAGGCCACATAGGCGGTATTGTTATGGAAATCGATAATTTTTAGTGCTTTTATTTTGTCAGGTAGCTTTTGCCAATATACATTTTTTTTATACGCCGTACTTAATAGGATCCCCATGACAATATTGAGTGTTAAAACTACCATCGCGATTAATCCAAGTACGCCCGAAATTTCAATCGTGTCCATATTTTTTATTAAATAATGTTGAATGTTCATATAAAGATACCATGTCAATTGGTTTATTTGCAATTTAATAATTTTACACTACCATTTATTGCCTATTTTTAATTATCATTAAGTTTTCATAAAACCTAACCCTACAATCCAAAATTCTTAAGTAAATTGCTGCATATGCAAATAATTCGATGGGGCATGATTGGTTGTGGTAGTGTAACTGAAGTTAAAAGCGGCCCGGCCTTTAATAAAGTGCCTAATTCAAAGTTAATGGCGGTTATGAGACGTGATGCAGAAAAAGTAAAGGACTATGCACAACGACATCATGTTCCTAATTATTTTACTGATGTAGATGAATTAATTAATCATCCGGAAGTGGATGCTATATATATTGCAACTCCTCCTAAATTTCATGCAGCTTATGCGGAAAAAGCAATGAAGGTGGGAAAGCCAGTGTACGTTGAAAAACCAATGGCATTGAATGTCGCGGAATGTGAAACAATGCAGCAAATTTCAAATAGCACAGGCGTGAAATTAGTCGTGGCACATTATCGTCGCGCACTTCCCTTGTTTTTAAAAGTAAAAAGTTTGTTGGCTGAAAATTATATCGGTGTTGTAAAACAAGTGAATATAAAAATGTTAAAGCAGCCGAGTAAAAATTGTGGTTCAACGGATAATTGGCGTGTATTCCCTGAACTTGCAGGTGGTGGTTTGTTTTATGATTTGGCACCACATCAATTGGATTTGGTATTTTTTTACTTTGGGGATGCCTTAAGTTATCATGGCAAATCCGAAAATAAGGCTGGATTGTATCCGGCTGAAGACAGCGTAAAAGGAACCATGCAGCTTAATCATGATATTGTATTTAATGGCGAATGGGATTTTACGGTGTCAGCGGAATTGGAAAAAGATGTTTTTGAAATTATAGGGGAATATGGTCAAATTTCATTTCCGGTATTTGGTAATGATATCAGGATTGAGAAAAGTGGGAAACAAGAGATCATTCATTTTGATCCTCCGTTGCACAACCAACAAAATTTTATAGCTCAAGTTGTTTCCTATTTTTTAGGCAATGGCGTAAATCCTTGTTCTACAATGGATGCGCTACAATCAATGAGGGTTATGGAAGCCTTTGTGTATGGTGCTAATAAATAGTTTTTACTTATTAGTAATCAAATTATATTTGGACATCATTTATAAAATTTCGAATCATGGTTAGATATTGTTTTGCAGTTGATTTAAAGGACGATCCTATTGCTATTGCTGCTTATGAGGAATACCATAAATCCGTATGGCCTGAAATCATTCAATCAATTAAAGATGCCGATATTCATGTGATGGATATATATAGGGTATCCAATCGTTTGTTTATGATCATGGAGGCTGGAGATGACTTTAGCTTTGAAAAAAAAGCTGCCATGGATGCCTCCAATGATATTGTGGTACAATGGGAAAAATTATTATGGGATTATCAGCAAGCTTTACCCAATGCGAATCCTGGTGAAAAATGGGTTTTGATGAATAAAATATTTGCGCTGTAAACATTGGTCAATCCAACTTACTTTTATGAAAACTTTAATTAATTGGCTTTTATTTATAGGAGTTATTACTGTTAATGCACTAGCAAGTATTTTGCCAATTAATGGATACAATACAGGTCAAATTTCCGCCTTTTATCCAAATTATTTTGTGCCTGCTGGTTTTACATTTTCTATATGGGGCCTGATTTATTTATTTTTATTATGCTATTCAATCACGCATACTTATTTTTCCATTAAGCAAAAAGAGTTCCCAATTATTAAAAAATATTTAGATCAAATTACACCTTGGTATTGGGCTACGGCTGTTTTAAATATTGCTTGGATTCTTTCTTGGCATTATTTACAAATATTTACTAGCGTGGTTGTAATGATTGCATTTTTGTTGATGTTAATTCAGATATTTATATACACCCGAAGCCTTTCAAATGATATCAAATTAATACATCGTATTTTTATTATTGCACCGTTCACTGTTTATATTGGTTGGATCAGTGTTGCTATGATTGCTAATTTTGCAGCTTTATTGGTTAATTTGCAATGGAGCGGCTGGGGAGTTGCTCCTGAATATTGGGCTGTTATTATGATTGCTATTGCAATTGTACTTGCGTTTTGTTTTTCGTTTTTCTACGACTCTATTGCAGCACCCTTAGTTATTGCATGGGCATTATGGGGCATTATGAATGGGCAAGGAGGACAAATTGAACTGATACATATATTATGTCTAATCGGGTTGTGCGTTATCCTCATTTTATCACTTAGATTACTTTTTGTAAAATATATTTTAGTGCGGTAATTTTTCTTGAAAAAAACCATACGTCCAAGTCCCTAATAAGGCACTCGCTAAAATAACTATTTTCCAAAAAAGAATTGTTCAATAAAAATAACACTGGCCATAACTAGTATAAACCAGCCGAATCCTTTTTTTAGTTTTGCGCCATCCATTTTTTTATTAAGATAGTTGCCGATAATGATACCGACAGTAGCTAATAAAACAATGACCATTAAAAAATTCCAATCAATGGTGGTATGTGATATATCGCCAACAAATCCCACAATGGATTTGATACTTATAATAAAAATGGAGGAAGCGATCGCTTTTTTCATGGGAAGCTTACCTAAAATAACCAATGCAGGGATGATTAAAAATCCACCACCAGCACCCACAATACCGGTTAACATTCCTTCCCCTAGGCCTACCATCATTAAGGCAATGCCATATTCAGGCAAAATACCTTCTACCTCTTTTTTGTTTTTTCCTAAAATCATGGATAATGCCGAAACCAACATTAAACTTGCAAAAAACAACATGATAAAATTACTTTTACCTATTAAACTATTGTCAAGATGAATGGTATCTGGGATATTGGGCAAGAAAAATTTACGAGCAATAAATACACCAATGACTGATGGTATCCCGAAAATGATGATCGTTTTAATGTCGACCAATCTTTGTTTCATTCTTGAAATAATACCTGCAATACTACTCAAGCCTACAATACATAAGGAGTAAGTGGTTGCTAAAATTGGATTTATATTAAACAGGTATACTAAAACAGGCACTGTTAAAATAGAACCGCCACTTCCAATAAGGCCCAATGATACCCCAATTAAAATAGATGCGAAATAGCCGACTACTTCCATGTTTGATTAGTTTTTAGCAAAAATCAGAATTAAGCATTACAAGATATGTACTATTAGTCACTTAGTAAATTTTTAGTGAAATAGGGGAGACAAAAATTTCCTGCGCAAAAGTGATTTTTGTCACGCTTTAAGCTAATTTTATAGTATATTTTTACAGTTGATATTAAATATCAGATAATGAAAATAGAACAAATTTATACGGGTTGTTTGGCGCAAGGGGCTTATTATATAATGAGTGAAGGCGAAGTGGCGATTATCGACCCATTAAGAGAAGTCGACCCCTATATTCAAAAAGCCAATTTGGATCAGGCTAAAATAAAATATGTTTTAGAGACCCATTTTCATGCTGATTTTGTATCTGGTCATATTGATCTTGCAAAAAAAACAGGGGCTAAAATTATATATGGCCCTACTGCGGCACCCGCTTTTGAATTTCATTCGGCAAAAGATAAAGAAGAAATTTTATTGGGAAAGGTTAAAATCAGGGTATTACATACACCAGGTCACACCATGGAAAGCACTTGCTACTTGTTAATTGACGAAAACGGAAAAGAGGTTGCTTTATTTAGTGGTGATACTTTGTTTATTGGAGATGTAGGTCGTCCAGATTTGGCACAAAAAATAAAATCAGGATTAACACAGGAAATTTTAGCAGGATACTTATATGATTCCCTAAGAAATAAAATCATGCCATTGCCTAATGATATAGTAGTTTATCCAGCGCATGGGGCAGGCAGTGCCTGTGGTAAAAAAATGAGTAAGGAAACACAGGATACTTTGGGGAATCAAAAATTGACCAATTATGCATTGGCAGCTGACATGACCAAGCCAGAATTTGTAGCTGCCGTTTTGGATGGATTAGTAGCACCTCCTGGATATTTCCCATTGAATGTAATGATGAATATTCAAGGATATGATAGTATTGATAAGGTGCTAGCACGTGGACAACATGCAATGAGCCCTGCTGCATTTGAAACTGCAGCCAACGAAACAGGCGCATTAATTTTAGATACCAGAGATGCGCAAACTTTTGCAAATTGCTTTATACCCAATTCAATTAATATTGGCATTGATGGCAGTTTTGCTCCTTGGGTAGGCGCAATGATACCTGATATTAAACAAGAAATTTTATTAGTGGCTGAGCCAGGTCGAGAAACAGAAATCATCACCCGACTTGCGCGTGTTGGTTATGACTTTACCATTGGATTTTTAGCAGGTGGATTTGAAGCATGGAAACAGTCGGGAAAGGAAATAGATCAAATAAAATCTATATCAGCAGATGAACTAGCCACAATTCAAAAACAAGATGCAGGTATTAATATATTAGATGTTCGTAAAGCGTCAGAATATAAGAGCGAACATGTAAAAGGCACCATCAATGCGCCACTTGACTTTATCAACGATAGTATGGCTGCAATTCAAAAAGATAAAACCTATTATGTTCATTGTGCTGGAGGTTATAGATCAATGATTTTTGTATCTATTTTAAAAGCAAGAGGGTTTGATCATTTAATAGATGTGAAGGGCGGATTCAAGGAAATAATGGAGTCTGGCCAATTTAAGCTTACAGAATATTCCATGCCTACTTCTTTATTATTA
>Ga0114975_10002753_pt1 | contig 11965 bp, 12 predicted proteins | sample S_130626_EF_Meta_FD_87031 | JGI IMG/M metagenome (GOLD analysis project Ga0114975, IMG submission 87031) | Freshwater microbial communities from Lake Simoncouche, Canada to study carbon cycling - S_130626_EF_MetaG | ecosystem: Environmental > Aquatic > Freshwater > Lake | place: Lake...
AAGCTTGAGGCTCGGTAATCCGACAACTAGCTTGTGCTTAACCCTTAAGGAGTAAATCAGTATGTCAAAAGAAAGTTCACTCTCACCAGAGGCAAAATCAATTCTAGGTGCAATGGTTTCTCGTCGCGCGGTACTCGCGGGCGCAGGCGGTTTAGGTGCAGCAGGGTTACTTGCTGCGTGTGGCGGATCTGATTCTGCAGATAGCGCTAATTCTGTACGTTGGGGTAATTGGCCGTTGTATCTTGATTATGACGAAGATACTAAGAAGTACCCAACACTTGATAAGTTCTCAGAGCAAACTGGCATCACTGCTCAGTACTTTGAAGATTACAACGACAATGATGAATTTTATGGAAAGGTCCAAGCTCAGCTGAAGTTGGGCGAGGACATTGGTTATGACGTAGTCACACCAACAGACTGGATGGCTGCACGTTGGATCCGTCTTGGCTACACACAAAAATTTGATGCAGCAAATATTCCCAATAAGTCAAACATTCTTGATTCACTTGCATCACCATCATTTGATCCTAACCGTGAGCAATCGCTGACATGGCAGGGAATCATGGCTGGATTTGGGTGGAACACCGAAAAGAATCCAAAGGGAATTCACACGCTTGACGAGTTGTTTGCACCACAGAACAAGGGAAAGATCGTCGTCTTGACAGAGATGCGCGACACCATCGGAATCATTTTGTTGGCACAGGGTGTAAATCTGCAGACTGTTACTGAAGATCAGTTCATGAACGCAGTTGATTACATGGCTAAGCAGATTAACGATGGCTGGATTCGTGGTGTGAAGGGTAATGAATACGCTGAAGATCTGACATCTGGTGATGCAACAGCTGTTATTGGTTGGTCCGGCGATATGTTCATTTTGAAGTCTGAAAATGAAGGAAAGTTTGACTTCGCAATCCCTGATTCAGGAGGAACAATTTCAGGTGATAACTTGATGATTCCTTCAACAGCATCTGCAGAAGGCAAAGCAAATGCTGAGAAGTTGATCAACTTCTATTACGACCCAGCAATTGCTGCTGAAGTTGCTGCATATGTTAATTATGTGTGCCCTGTTAAGGGTGCGCAGGCTGAGATGGAGAAGATTGCTCCAGAACTTGCAAGCAGCCCATTCATCTTCCCTGATGATGCAATGTCAAAGAGACTTAACGTCTTCCGCTCACTTACCCCAGCAGAAGAAACATCTTGGAGCGAAGCATTCCAGAAGGCCGCCGGCAACTAGTGGCAGACGTTTCATCTGCAACGCATGGTGACTTACGTCTAACACGTATTACAAAGACGTACGGAGATTTCACCGCAGTTAATGATTTGTCATTAACGATTCCTGAAGGCTCATTTTTTGCTTTACTTGGGCCTTCAGGGTGCGGCAAGACAACAACGTTGCGCATGATCGCAGGGTTGGAAGAGCCAACTGTTGGCAGTATTCATTTAGGTGCAACGGATATCACGACTAAGCGTCCCTATCAACGTCCAATTAATACTGTCTTCCAAAACTATGCACTGTTTCCTCACCTAACTATTTTTGAGAACATTGCATTTGGGTTGCGCCGCCGTGGCATCAAAGATGTAACTGCAGATGTAAACAAAGTTCTAGATCTTGTTGAACTTCCACACCTTGCACAACGCAAACCAACTCAGTTATCTGGTGGACAACAGCAGCGCATTGCATTAGCTCGGGCAATTGTTAACCGTCCAGCCCTACTTCTACTCGATGAACCATTAGGCGCGTTAGATCTAAAGCTACGTCGCCAGATGCAGATCGAGCTCAAGTGGATTCAGCGCGAAGTGGGCTTAACTTTCGTTCACGTAACACACGATCAGGAAGAGGCCATGACTATGGCTGACACCATCGCTGTTATGAACGAGGGCGAAATTGAGCAGATGGGATCTCCTGCAGATCTGTATGACAATCCAGGTACAGCTTTTGTTGCTAACTTCTTGGGACAATCAAACTTAATCAAGGGGCGTATCGAAGGTACAGATGGAGACAATTTAGTTGTTGATCTGTTTGGACAAAAGATTTCTATGCCAAAGAACCGAAGTCATGCAGTAGATAAATCAATGTACGCCGGGATACGTCCAGAAAAATTCCGTATTTCATTGGTCGGAACGCCTACTCGCGGAAATACCTTGACCGGTGGTCGTATTGAAGATGTTTCATACATTGGTGTTTCAACTCAGTACCAAGTATTAATGCCTTGGGGCCAAGAAGTAATGGTCTTTGAGCAAAATGATGATGGTGTCCCACCATTTGATAAGGGCGATGAGGTTGTAATTTCTTGGGAGCCTAACTTCACTTTTGCTCTGCGCGGCGATGATGATGTCGAAGCTGGACTTGAAGTTAATCCCGAGGAATTAGACGAAGAATGAGTAACATCTTGAATAAGGTGAAGTTGCCTTATCTTTTGTTGTTGCCAGGGTTTTTGTTCCTGTTTACCTTCTTTATTTTGCCTATTGTTAATCTGGCTCAGACTTCAACCCAAACGCCAATAGCTGGGGGAGACACTGGTCAATATGAACAAACATTGCAGTTTTCAAATTACATAACAGCATTTACTGAAAATAAAGAACAGTTTGCTCGCTCCTTTGTATTTGCCTTATGTGCAACCATCTTGGCTTTAGCCATCGCCTATCCATTGGCATATGCAATTGCTTTCAAAGCTGGAAAATTGAAGAATTTTCTATTGGTACTGGTTGTTGCTCCGTTTTTTGTTTCTTTTCTACTTCGTACAATTGCGTGGAAACAGATTCTTGGTGAAGAAGGATTTGTTGTTCCGACCCTTCGAAATATAGGGATTATTGGTCAAAGTACAACACTGACATCAACATCTTTTGCAGTCGTTATGGGTATGACATATAACTTCTTGCCCTTTATGACATTGCCTTTATACGCATCGTTAGAGCGGATTGATCCACGCACCATGGAGGCTTCTGGAGATCTTTACGCCAACGGAATTACTACCTTCCGCAAAGTTACTTTGCCTTTGTCTATGCCAGGTGTTGTGGCAGGTACGTTGTTGACCTTTATCCCTGCAGCAGGAGATTATGTAAACGCTGCCATTTTGGGAAGTCCTAACACCAAAATGATCGGAAATGTTATCGAGTCCCGATACTTCAAGATTGTTGATTACCCAACAGCCGCGGCACTTTCCTTCACTTTAATGGCTGCAATTTTGATTCTTGTGACTCTCTATATTCGCAAAGCCGGAACGGAGGAGTTGGTATGAACAAGCAGAAAGATGCAACGATTCCAACAATTCCAGCCAAAGCTCGACTCTCACGCTGGTTTGGCCGCAACTTAATCCGCATTTATGCAGTATTTGGATTTACTTATCTATTCATTCCAGTGCTTTATACATTTGCCTTCTCCTTTAACGATTCAGGCAAATCAAACCTGATCTGGAAGGGCTTTACATTAGATAATTGGAAGAACCCATGCGGTGCTCCAGAAGTATGTGCGGCTCTTGGAAACTCAATCAAAATTGGTTTACTGGCAACAGTCTTTTCAACGATTTTAGGAACAATGATTGCATTTGCAATCGGACGTTACGCATTCAAGGGACGCTCATCATCAAACTTGCTGATTTTCTTACCAATGGCAACCCCTGAAATTGTTTTAGGTGCATCACTACTTTCTTTGTTCTTGGTCTTTCACATTAACCCTGGCTTTTGGCCAACAGTTATTGCACATGTAATGTTTTGTATTTCCTTTGTTGTAGTGACTGTGAAAGCACGTATTGCTTCATTAGATCCACGCCTAGAACAAGCTGCGATGGATCTCTATGCAAACGAGCTTGAAACATTCCGCCGGGTTACCTTGCCTCTAGTCGCCCCTGGTATTGCAGGAGCTGCACTATTGGCATTTAGCTTGTCATTTGATGATTTCATCATCACTAACTTTAATTCCGGAACTTTGAAAACATTTCCAGAATTTGTCTACACATCAGCTGCTCGTGGAATTCCGGCTCAAGCAAATGTCATTGGTTCAGCCATGTTTATCCTGGCATTGCTCATAGTTATTGCTGGTCAATTTGTAGGTCGCAGAGTCAAGGTTTCTAAGTGACCAATCACGGCAATATGTATGGCCCAAGTTTTACCTTTTTAGGTATTCCCACCTGTGACTTAGATGATCCAGGTAGTTATAAAGGCGCAGATGTAATTATTCTTGGCGCGCCAATTGATAGCGGAACTTCGCACAGATCAGGTGCCAAGTTCGGCCCACAAGCTATTCGCGGGGGAGATTACCTTCCACATGATGGCTCTAGGCCCCATCTGGCATTACGTACAGATGGTTTGAAGGATCTGAAAGTTCTAGATGCAGGTGATTTGTTGATGCCTGGTGGCGACTTAGTCGCATCACTTGCTGTACTTCGCGAAGCTACAGAAAAGATTTCACGAGCAGGAATAATTCCCGTAGTCCTTGGCGGGGACCACTCAATTGCATCGGCTGATGTTGCAGGAATTGCAAACCATCTTGGTCATGGCAAAGTTTCAATGATTCACTTCGATGCACACGCCGATACTGGTGAAGATCAGTTTGGAGCTTTAGTTGGTCACGGAACTCCAATGCGCAATTTAATCAATGAAGGCTACCTGCGCGGAGATCGTTTCTTGCAACTTGGATTACGTGGATATTGGCCAGAGGATGCAACTCTTAACTGGATGCGCGATCAAGGAATGCGATCTTATGAAATGACCGAAATCCATCACCGTGGATTAAAAGATGTGCTTGATGAGTCATTTGCAACTCTGGTCGATGGTTGCGACGGGGTATTTCTTTCAGTAGATATTGATGTGGTTGATCCTGGAATGGCACCAGGAACCGGAACTCCAGAACCTGGTGGAATGACAAGCCGCGAATTGTTAGAAGCGGTTCGACGAATCTGTTTAGAGCTTCCAATTGTGGGCATCGATATTGTTGAAGTTGCCCCACCATTTGATTCGGCAGATATCACAGCAATTTTGGCCAATAGGGTTGTTCTAGAAGCCCTTAGTGCAATCGCAAAGCGTCGTTCTGGTACACCGTATGTGCCAACTCAGAACCTTCTCGATAGATAAGTGAACATTTCTAAGGTGTCAGCGCTATCGTGCATACTCAAGCACAACTTCTCACGTTAGGTAGTTCATGGAAATTCTTGGAATTCTGGCCTTTGTTGTTGCGCTGCTGCTTTCTGTCATGGTGCATGAGTTTGGACATTACATAACTGCACGCCGATTTGGGATGTGGGTTTCCGAATTTTTTGTTGGTTTTGGTAAGAAAATCTGGTCTGTACAGCGCGGAGAAACTGAATTTGGTGTGAAAGCGATTCCAGCAGGTGGATATTGCAAGATCGAAGGAATGTCTCCCAGTGACCAGATGCCTGTTGGGCAAGAAGAGCGTGCTTTTTATAAAGCATCCTCGCTCAAGAAGTTAGTTGTACTAGGAGCTGGATCATTTCTCCACTTTGTTATTGGTTTTGTTCTTTTGTTTACTCTTTTTGCCGGAATCGGAACTAATCAAGTTCTTCCAGTAATCAGCGAAGTGGTTCCAGATTCAGCAGCGCAGGCTGCGGGTTTGCAACCGGGGGATGAGTTTCTTTCTATTAATGGCAAGAAGGTCACCGATTGGTACAAAGATGTCGAAGTTATTCGTCAGTCAGAAGGCGCAGAACTAACTCTGGTACTGGATCGCAATGGAGAAGAGATTTCAACTACCGCATCAGCGCGATTAACTGAAATTGATGGAACATCACGATATGTGCTTGGAATAGTCAATGATGTTGGTTTAAAACGTTCAGGGCTTTGGCTTTCTGTTAAAAACTCTTCGATTGTGACTAAAAGCTTTTTAAACGAGAGTGTTAAATCACTTGCTAAATTACCAGAAAAAATCCCAGCACTATGGGGTGCAACTGTTCGCGGTGAAGAACGAGATGTTAATGGTTTAGTTGGCGTTGTTGGCGTCGCACGAGTTTCTGGTCAAGCTGTTGGCAGCGACAAACTGGATCCTATGGAGCGTTTAGCGACCTTTGTGCTAATTGTTGCAAGCCTTAATATTTTTGTTGGAATATTTAATCTGCTTCCAATTCTTCCACTCGATGGTGGTCACATGGCTGTTGCAATTGCAGATGAAATCCGTGCCTTCTTTGCTCGTTTGCGTGGTCGCCAGCGGCCAGCACCGATTGATGTCACAGTGTTAACCCCAATAACAATGGTAGTTTTTGTGATTCTTGCCTGTTTAACATTGCTTTTATTGGTAGCTGATGTGATCAATCCCGTGACCCTCAATCTTTAAGCAAGCGAATCTGGCTCTAATTCGGCGGTTTTTGCCTGAGTAGTGCAGAATAAAGCCATGGTTGATCTCGGAATTCCAAGTGCACCACCTCCAACTCTGCATCCACGTCGAAAGACACGACAGTTAAAAGTTGGCTCAGTCGGCGTTGGAAGCGATTCTCCGGTCTCCGTTCAATCGATGTGTACGACTCTGACTGCTGATGTAAATGCAACATTGCAGCAAATTGCCGAACTCACCGCCTCTGGTTGCCAAATAGTTCGAGTGGCAGTGCCAAGTCAAGATGACGCAGATGCGCTTGCTCAGATTGCCAAGAAGTCACAGATCCCAGTGATTGCAGATATTCACTTTCAGCCAAAGTATATTTTTGCGGCAATTGATGCGGGTTGTGCTGCGGTACGTGTAAATCCAGGAAATATTAAACAATTTGATGACAAGGTTAAAGAGGTTGCAAAGGCTGCAGGTGATGCTGGAATTCCTATTCGTATCGGCGTCAACGCTGGTTCGTTAGATCCGCGCTTGCTTGCAAAGTATGGGAAAGCAACACCTGAAGCTTTAGCTGAATCCGCGTTATGGGAAGCATCTTTGTTTGAAGAACATGGATTTTCAGATATAAAAATTTCGGTAAAGCATCATGATCCCGTAACAATGGTTAACGCCTACCGAATTCTTGCAGCCAAGTGTGATTATCCATTACACCTTGGAGTAACAGAGGCAGGTCCAATTTTCCAGGGGACGATCAAATCTGCAACTGCATTTGGAATTTTGCTTGCTGAAGGAATTGGCGACACAATTCGCGTTTCATTATCAGCTCCACCTGTTGAAGAGGTCAAAGTTGGAATTTCAATTCTAGAATCACTTAATTTACGTCAGCGTAAACTTGAAATCGTTTCATGCCCTTCATGTGGTCGCGCACAAGTTGATGTGTATACATTGGCTGAAAAGGTTCAGGCGGGGCTGCAAGGAATGACTGTTCCTTTGCGTGTTGCAGTTATGGGGTGTGTTGTTAATGGTCCGGGTGAAGCGCGCGAAGCAGATCTAGGTGTTGCATCAGGTAATGGCAAGGGTCAGATATTTGTTAAGGGTCAGGTCATTAAGACTGTGCCAGAGGCACAAATTGTTGAAACTCTCATCGAAGAAGCAATGCGCTTAGCCGAAGAAATGGAAGCCGCCGGAGTTGCTTCAGGGCAACCTTCTGTTGATGTTCGGTAGGGTTCGCTCATGTTGAAAATGTCTACGCTATTTTTGCGTACTCTTCGCGATGACCCAGCAGATGCTGAGGTTGCAAGTCATAAGTTGTTAGTTCGAGCAGGCTATGTGCGCCGGATAGCAGCTGGTATTTATTCATGGTTGCCGCTTGGAGTGATCACTCTTCGTAACGTAGAACGTGTCATTCGTGAAGAAATGGATAACGCTGGCTTTCAAGAGGTTAATTTTCCGGCATTACTTCCACGTGAAGCTTATGAAACGACTAATCGCTGGGAAGAGTACGGCCCGGCATTATTTCGTTTACAAGATCGCAAGGGTGGGGATTACTTACTAGGCCCAACACATGAAGAGATGTTTACCTTGATGGTTAAAGGTGAATACTCTTCGTATAAAGATTTACCACTAAGTATCTATCAGATACAAACAAAGTTCCGCGATGAAGCACGTCCACGCAGTGGAATTATTCGTGGGCGAGAATTTGTCATGAAGGATTCGTATTCATTTGATATTGATGATGCTGGACTTGAAGTGTCATATCAAAACCATCGCGAAGCATATGTAAAAACCTTTGATCGTCTTGGGATGAAGTACAACATCGTTAAGGCTGTATCTGGTGCCATGGGTGGATCAAAGTCAGAAGAATTCCTAGCTCCTTGTTCTACAGGTGAAGACACATATGTTTTGTGTCCAAGTTGTGGATTTGCGGCAAATGTTGAAGCTATGGTTACAAAAGTTGAACCACAAGATTTTGCCCAGACTCCAGCTTTAGAAGATTTTGATTCACCAAACACTCCAACGATTGATTCCTTAGTAGAACTTCTCAATTCAAAGTTTGGTGGGGGATTTACTGGTGCGAGCACTCTAAAGAATGTCATGCTGATGGCAGATAACAAGGCAGTATCTGTCTTGGTTCCGGGAGATCGCGAAGTTGATTTAAAGCGCTTCCAAGAAAATTGTGGCGGAATTCATGAGCTTCGAGTATTTGAAGAAGCAGATTTTGCTAAGTTTCCTGGTCTTGTTAAAGGTTACATCGGACCGCAGGATGCAAAGAAATCTGGAATTACTGTTTATGCCGATCCACGTGTTGCACCCGGAACTTCATGGGTAACTGGGGCAAATAAAAAGGATCGACATGCTCGAAATGTTGTTAATGGCCGTGACTTCACACCTGATGCATATGTAGAAGCTGCCGAAGTCCGCGCCGGAGATGCATGTCCAGAGTGCACGACCCCGGTTGTAATTGATCGAGCAATTGAGATTGGCCATATTTTCCAACTTGGTCGTAAATATGCTGAAGCTCTTAATTTGACGGTTCTAGATCACAATGGCAAATCCCAAATTGTGACTATGGGTTCATATGGAATTGGCGTAACGCGCGCAGTTGCTGCCATTGCCGAACAAACCCATGATGAAATTGGGCTTAGTTGGCCAGCCGAATTAGCCCCTGCAAAGGTGCACATTGTTGCTGCTGGTAAAGATGAACTTTTGTTCGAAACAGCACTTAAGCTCGGTACAGATCTAGAAATTCAAGGTATTTCTGTGATGCTAGATGATCGTCGTGATGCAAGCCCAGGTGTGAAATTCAAGGACGCCGAATTAATCGGAAATCCAATAATTGTTGTTGTGGGTAAAGCACTAGCAGATGGCAATGTTGAAATCCGTGTTCGCAAGAGTGGTGACAAAAAAGAAGTTCCTCTTACAAGTGCGGTAACTTCGATCGCAGAACTTCTTAAATAAGCGTGTTTCACGATTTAACTATTGCAACAGCTCTTTTTCTCTTGGCAGCATCCTTCTTTGCTGGCTTTATTGATTCAATTGCGGGCGGTGGTGGATTAATCCAACTGCCAGCATTGTTAATCGGTCTACCAAAATCTGACACCGCCGAAGTACTAGGCACCAATAAGTTGTCAGCAGTTTTTGGAACAACGACGGCTGCTGCGCAATATAGAAAACAAATTAAGCCAGATCCAAAGATATTGATAGCAATGGGTCTACCCGCATTCGTAGGCTCTGCTGGGGGAGCAGTTCTTGCTTCAAAGATTCCAACCAACAGTATGCGACCAATGGTCTTGGTGCTGTTGATTATTGTTGCGATATATACATGGTTTAAGCCAGATTTGGGAAAGTTTGAAAACCTACGCCATCTTCCAAAGCGCAGAGTACAAATAGCCGCATTTGCCGGAGTAGTAATCGGTTTTTATGACGGAATTTTTGGACCAGGTACCGGGTCTTTTCTGATGCTAATCCTTGTTGCCTCCTTGGGGTACGCATTTATAACCGCTTCTGCTATTGCCAAGGTGGTAAATGTCGCAACCAATGTTGGCGCAATTATGGTTTTTGGAATTAATGGCGCTGTAATTTGGCAAATTGGCATTTTTTTGGGAGTTGCAAACATTTCTGGTGCTGTAATTGGAGCTCGCTTGGCGATTAAAGGTGGCTCTACTTTGGTGCGTAAAGTCTTCCTATTTGTTACGGTGGCGTTGATCGTAAAGGTAGGAATTGCAACCTTTTAATTTTTCGCGTTACAATTACGTCACAACTTAATAGAAAGAAGAAATTGATGGCCCTTAAAGATTCAATCGCCGATGCAATTAGACCTGCTGTGGAAAATGCGGGCTTCTTTCTAGAAGATGTCTTTACAAGCAATCCTGGTAATCACCGCATCGTTACCTGCATGATTGATGGATTACAGCCGCTGAGCCTTGATGAAGTCACTGTCGTTAGTCGTGAAATTTCAGCGATTCTTGATGAATCACCGCTATTAACTGAAGCTTTCACCCTTGAAGTTACATCGCCAGGAATCGAACGACCTCTTACCTTGCCGCGTCACTGGACAAAGAATCTAACGAGAATTGTTAAAGCAACGCTCAAGGATGACACTGAAGTCTCAGGGCGTTTAACTGAGTTTGATGAAGTTAAGGCAATTTTGATTGAAAACATTAAAGGTCGTATGAAGACTCACGAAGTTGCTTTTGCAGATATCAAGCGAGCACATGTTGAGATCGAATTCAATCGTAAGGATGAGATCTAATGCATGTAGAAATGTCAGCTTTAGCTGCCCTTACAACTGAAAAAGATATTCATCTCGAAGATCTCATTTATGCAATCGAGGTTGCTGTTCTTGGTGCATACAATCAAACAGAAACAGCCAAGCGTCACGCCAGAGCCCACTTAGATCGTGAGACTGGCGAAATTTCGATCTTGATTCCGATTTTTGGTGAAGACGGCACGCGCATCAGCGAAGAAGTTGATTCACCCGATGGTTTTTCACGTATGGCAACATCGACTGCGCGCCAAATCATAAAGTTGAAGATGCGTGAAACCAATGATGCTGAAATCGTTGGTGAGTTCACGGCATCAGTCGGAGATGTAATTTCTGGTGTTGTGCAGCAGGGCCGTGATCCAAAAATGATTAACGTGAACCTTGGCCGTGTTGAAGGCCGAATCCCGCCACAAGAACAAGTCCCTGGCGAGGTTTATAACCATGGTGATCGTATTAAGTGTTTTGTTGTTGAAGTGAAGCAAGGGTTAAAAGGACCAGAAATCATGTTGTCTCGTTCCCACCCAGCACTTGTGAAACAACTATTTGCATTTGAAGTTCCAGAAATTAATGATCGCATTGTTGAAATCATGGCTGTTGCGCGCGAAGCAGGGCACCGCACAAAACTTGCAGTTAAGACACATCGTGCAGGCGTTAGTCCTAAAGGTTCGTTGATTGGCCCAATGGGATCTCGTGCACGCGCGGTTATGGATGAACTTCATGGTGAAAAAATTGACATTGTTGATTGGTCTGAAGATCCAGCCGAGTTTGTTGCTGCAGCACTTGCACCCGCAAAGGTGAGCTCAGTAGAAATCACCGATCTTGCAACACGCAGTGCCAAGGTGATTGTTCCGGATTACCAACTGTCATTGGCCATCGGTAAAGATGGACAGAACGCTCGCCTGGCTGCGCGCTTAACAGGCTGGCGTATCGATATTCATCCAGACACAGTTGTGCCCGCTGCCACAGACGCAGTTATCTAAATTAGGACTGAGGGGCAGAGTTTGGGTACCATGGGCCAGTTGGATTCACATTTTCCGGTACGTAGCTGTATTGGCTGCCGAAAGAAGGCGAATCCTTCAGCGTTAATTCGAGTGGTTTTGATCGATGGAAAATTGATTCCAGATATCAAAGGCGGTGCTCCGGGTCGGGGTGCTTGGCTTCACAAGAAGTGTGCAGAAGATGCGATAAGTCGAGGCGCTTTTCGTTTTGCCCTTAAAATAAATAATAAGGAGCAAGATGTGGCGATCGATGTATCGGAACTTCTGAAGTTTCTTGAAAGCTAGTTTGAATTAATTCAAAGATGTATCACTTACAACGAATGGATATGAAAGATATGAAACTCAAATGAGCTCGTTAGAACTATGAGGTCGTTCAACTAAGGCTTGCATTTGAGAAAATGCGGGCCAAGACAGGAGAAATGTGTCAAAGGTCCG
>Ga0114975_10002758_pt1 | contig 11953 bp, 15 predicted proteins | sample S_130626_EF_Meta_FD_87031 | JGI IMG/M metagenome (GOLD analysis project Ga0114975, IMG submission 87031) | Freshwater microbial communities from Lake Simoncouche, Canada to study carbon cycling - S_130626_EF_MetaG | ecosystem: Environmental > Aquatic > Freshwater > Lake | place: Lake...
ACCATCGCGACGCCGCATGCATCATGTTCATTTGCAGGATCGTAGAGACCCTGCGCTGCGGGATAGTTCGATGAGAGTGCCATTACCCGTTGTCCTTTTTCTTAATTCTTGATTTTGCAATTAAGGGGACAACCTTGGCCCGGTGTAGCTAATGAAACGATAAGTCAGTGTCGAAAGGGTAGCAAGGGGGTGGGTTAGATGCCACTCACATGCAAGAGCTGACCGATTCCAGCGGTGATTGCCATTCCAAGGCAGCCTCCTGCGATCACGCGCAAGGTAGGGGTTAAGAGCTTGGAGCCAGCAGTTTTGGCGCTAATGATTCCTGTGAAGACAAGGCCCACCACGGTGAAGGCGACGATGCTCCACGCCGCTTTCCCAGCAGAAGGAGCGAATGCTCCAATGAAAGGTATGAGACCACCTGCTGTGAAGGCACAGGCAGATGCAATCGCTGCCTGCACAGGACGCGCCTTGGTATGTGGATGCTGACCGAGCTCATCACGCAGGTGTGCTTCAAGAGGATCCTTGGCATGCATCGTTGTTGCAACTTGTGTTGCTAACTCGCGAGATAGACCGCGATTAATATAAATCTCAATCAGCTCTTCAAGTTCACCGTCTGGGTCGATTGCAAGATGTTCTATTTCAAGGAGACGATCAGATTCCTCAATATCATTTTGTGAACGAACTGAGACGTATTCACCAACTGCCATAGACATTGCACCTGCTGCGATTCCTGCAGCACCTGCGGTGATGAGAAAACTTTGCTCACTGCGAGCAGCAGCGACGCCAATCATCAAACTTGCCGTTGAGACAAGTCCATCGTTTGCTCCAAGGACAGCAGCGCGCAGCCAGCCAGCACGATGCGTGCGGTGATGCAGGTTACGACGATAGACATCTTCCAGAGCCATATTTATAGCCTACCTCTTACTGCGTGAAAATCGAGTGAAGGCGAGCACACCTGCTGCAACAAGTATGAGTGAGACATATTGATTGAGACGAAGAGCACCAAATGTATGGGCCTGGTCGATACGCAGACCTTCAATAAAGAACCGGCCGGCGCTATAGCCTGCTACATAGAGAGCAAATATCGCTCCCCCAGAAAATTTGGGTGTCACATAAATCAGAAGTAACGCAATTACGATGCACCACAGTGATTCATAGAGAAAAGTTGGATGAAATGTTACAAACTCTTCATAGCCAACAGGCCTTAGCTCGAGTGGAATAGATAGCGCCCATGGAGCATCTAAGGGTCTTCCAAAGAGTTCGCCGTTAAACCAATTTCCCCAGCGTCCGATTGCTTGAGCTAGAAGTAGCCCCGGGGCAAGGGCTGCAGCGAAGGCTGAAAATTGTGGAAGTGCTCTCGTTCTACCAATCCTTCTATAAGAAAGAAATGCGCCCAAAGTCCCTAAGGCAATCGCGCCCCAAATTCCTAAGCCACCATTCCATATCTTAAAAACATCATTGAATTCTGCTCCACTTCCGAAGTATTTCTCGGGAGTTGTGAGCACATGATAAATACGACCACCAACTACACCGGCAGGAACAGCGATGATTGCAACATCGGCAACAACGCCATCGACTCCATCATGGGCTTTAGTAAAGCGATGATTACCCAGCCATATTGCTAGAGCCACCCCAGCAATAATGCAGAGTGCATAGAAATGGATAGTCAGAGGCCCAATTTCAACTGCCGACGTTGTCGGAGTTGGAATTGAAAGGCGCATGGTTATCCGCGCTCTACAGCAGCTTTAAATTTATCCGCGTTGAAGTACTCAGTCTTGCGATCAATTTCTTTACCATTGATGAAAACTGTTGGAGTTGAATTCACATTTGCCTTGGCACCTGCCGCTGCTGCATTAGATACCCAGCCCTTGTAATTCATGTTGTTCACACATGAAGTAAATGACTTAGATGTAATGCCTGCTGCCTGGCCGAGAATTCCTAGAACATCGTTAGACCACACGCCTGTGTTTTCCGCAGGTTGGTTTGCATAGAGGGCGCGGTGATATCCAAGGAACTTTTCCTCATCTGCAGAACATGCTGCTGCATTTGCTGCATTGATTGACTCAGGTCCTAGGAATGAAAGTGTGTGATAAACAACGGTTGCCTTCTTAGCGCTAATCAAAGACTCGATGTAGTCACCTTGAAGTTTTTCAAATTGAGCACAGACCGGGCATTGGAAATCCTCGTAGATCTCAATCAGTGGAACACCTTTGAGTTCATCATTGAAGACAATTCCATATCCACGTTCTGCAGAGACGCTTGCAGGGATTTTCGCAGATGTGTTGGTCTGCTTGGAAAGAAGTGTGGGAACCAACATGATGAGAACTACGCCAACAACAACAGCAATCACAAGATTACGTGTGAAGTTATCTTTTCCTGGTTTCTGATTAGCCATTGCTCTGATCTCCATCTGTTTTGTGTCGGTCTAGTCCAAATTTACTTTGCGGGTAGCGGAAAAGGTAAATCGCCAAGAGGGCGAGTCCCCCATCACGCAGGAGTTCAGGGAGATAGTTGGCAGTTCCTGGCTCAACCTGTCCTCCGCCGCCGAAGCAGCCACAATCGATCGAAAGACCACGTGCCCACGCCTGTGCGATGCCAATCATGAAAGCACCCATGAGTACTCCACCAACTATCGCTGAGATTCGCACTGCAGCACCAATGACCAAGAGAACACCCACTGCAATTTCGAGAAAGGGGAGAATGATCCCAAGGAGATTAGCAAGAGCGATTGGCAACATCTCATATGCGCGCACTGCCATCTGAGATTTATCGAGGTGCTGATACTTCAGTAATCCCGCTGCGAGAAGTACTCCGCCTAAAATTAAGCGGGATACTAATCCGATCCATGGTAGAAATTTCTTCATCGTCCTTCACGTACTCCTAGTGCTAATTCGGATGCGAGTGTTTTCACTGCCAAAAGTCCTGCCTCTTCATTTGGGGCATCAAGAAGTGCGTTGATAAATGCAGACCCAACTATGACACCGTCTGCATAACCTGCAACACCTTTTGCTTGTTCGCGGGTCGATACTCCAAGCCCGACAGCAATAGGAAGATCAGTTGTTGTGCGAATGCGAGCTACTAGATCCGGGGCACCCGATGAGACCGAGGTGCGCGTTCCTGTAACGCCCATCAAGCTTGCTGCATAGACAAATCCGCTGCATCGTGATGTGACCTTTGGAAGTCTGGCATCTGTTGTGCTCGGAGCGACAACGTAGATGGGGTTAATCCCAATCTTCTCTACCGCCTCTTTCCACGACGCAGATTCCTCAATGGTCAGATCTGGAGTAATGACTCCTGATCCCCCATTATCTGCAATCGATTGTGCAAACTTTTCAACTCCATACTTTTCAATGGGATTCCAATATGTCATCACAACGGCTGCAACGCCAGCATCGGTAGCAACTTTGAGGGCTTGGAAAACTTCCTTCGCACCCGTTCCTTGTGCCAATGATCGATCTGCAGCAGCTTGAATAGTGGGTCCATCCATTACGGGATCGCTGTAAGGAAAACCAATTTCGATAGCATCAACACCACCATCGACAAATGCTTGAATGACTTTCTTGCAGCCTTCAATACTAGGAAATCCTGCTGGGATATAAGCAATCAGCGCTGCGCGATTTTCAGCACGAGTCTTTACAAAGAGATCATCGAGCGGAGTTGTCATTTAGAGAGGGATTCCGAAGTACTGTGCTGCAGTCTGCACATCTTTATCTCCACGACCTGAAAGGTTGATGAGGATAATTGCATCTTTGCCAAGTTCATTTCCAACCTGAAGTGCACCAGCCAGCGCATGCGCTGTCTCGATAGCAGGAATGATGCCTTCGGTCTTACATAAAAGTGCAAAGGCGTGCATTGCTTCGGCATCAGTGACTGCTCGATATTCAGCGCGGCCAATGTCATGCAAATAGGCATGCTCAGGTCCAACGCCTGGATAATCTAAACCTGCAGAGATTGAATGTGACTCAATGGTCTGACCATTCTCATCTTGCAATACATAGGTGCGATTGCCGTGGAGAACTCCAGGTGAACCACCAGTAATAGTTGCAGCATGTCGACCAGTTTCAACGCCATCACCAGCTGCCTCTAAGCCAATAAGTCGCACATCTTTATCAGAGATAAATCGATGGAAAATACCAATTGCATTAGACCCGCCACCTACGCAAGCAAGCACTGCATCAGGAAGTCGGCCAGTCAACGCCAGCACCTGTTCACGTGATTCTTCTCCAATGATCTTATGGAAATCACGGACCATAGATGGGAAGGGATGAGGTCCTGCAACCGTGCCCAAAAGGTAATGCGTTGTTTCAACATTGGTGACCCAGTCACGCATCGCTTCATTAATCGCATCTTTGAGTGTGCGAGAGCCTGACATCACTGGAACAACTTCTGCGCCTAACAACTTCATACGAGCAACGTTGAGTGATTGGCGCTTTGTATCTTCTTCGCCCATATAAACAACACACTCAAGACCCATGAGCGCTGCAGCAGTTGCAGATGCAACGCCATGCTGACCTGCGCCAGTTTCAGCGATGATGCGCTTCTTGCCCATGCGCTTGGTCAGAAGAGCTTGACCTAATACATTGTTAATTTTGTGGCTACCTGTGTGGTTGAGATCCTCGCGCTTTAAAATAATGCGCGCTCCCCCAGCATGCTCTGCAAATCTCTTTGCTTCAGTAATGATGCTTGGTCGCCCTGAATATGTGCGATGGAGCTCTGCTAACTCGGCAATGAATGTGGGATCTGTCTGGGCTTTAATTCGTGCAGCATCGAGCTCTTCGAGCGCGCCGATCAGCGCTTCAGGAACGAAGCGACCTCCATAGGGACCGAAGTGCCCTGCGAGATCATCGACAGTAGTCATGGGTAAAGACTACCTGCGACCTAGGAGTTCCTGCATGGCAGAAATTGGATCTCCAGATTTCACAAGAGATTCTCCGACCAAGATTGCCGTAGCCCCTGCCTTCTGTGCGAATTCAACATCCGAACGTGTTGCAATACCGGATTCAGCGATGCGAATCACATCCGATGGGATTTGAGGAATGAGGTCAGCAAAGGCTGCACTATCAACATCGAGAGTTTTCAAGTTTCGAGAATTAATCCCAATGATGCGTGGCTCAATATCCATCGCACTTTCAAGTTCTTGCGCAGTGTGAACTTCGATAAGAGATGCCATACCAAGCTCTGTTGCAAGATCATAAAAATCTTTCAATTGACTCTTAGAGAGTGCAGCAACGATAAGAAGAACGATATCTGCACCATGTGCACGAGCTTCGAAGAATTGATACTCATCAACCATAAAATCTTTGCGAAGAACGGGAATCGAAATTCGCTTTCGCACTGCATCGAGATCTTCGAGTGAACCACCGAAGCGACGACGTTCAGTCAGAACACTCACCGCAGCAGCTCCTGCCTCCTGATATTGCTCTGCTAGAGATGCTGGATCTGTGATGCTGGCAAGTGCACCTTTGCTAGGTGATGAGCGCTTCACTTCTGCGATCACATTCATTTCATCGCGTGATAGGAATGTGTGAGCATCTAGCGCAGGAGCTGTCTGCTCCATGCGTTGATGTATCTGCGCCAATGGAAGTCGTCGTGTTGCTAAATCTTCTCGAACTCCCTCGATAATTGAATCAAGGACGCTCACGATGGATCCTCAGTTGGATCAATCCCCTTATCCAGTGAACCCCATTGAGTTAACTTTCGTGGCGCTCTCTCATAGCGAGGTGAGAGTCGAACCCGACGACTTATGGCAATCGCCAACGCTGCAACAAAGATGAGTGAGATCGCGACTTTCATTTCGTTCCTCGACTTAACTCATTAGCGGCAGTAATTGCACCTAACACGGCAGCTGCCTTATTGAGAGTCTCTTCATTTTCAGATGCTGGGTCAGAGTCTGCAACAAGACCAGCACCTGCTTGAACATAGGCAACTCCCTTGTGAAGAAGTGCAGTTCGAATTGCGATGCACGCATCAATATTTCCCGTGAAGTCAAAGTATCCGATTGCACCACCATAGAGACCACGCCTTGTTGGTTCCAGAGTTTCGATAATCTCCATTGCGCGAGGCTTTGGTGCTCCAGAGAGAGTCCCCGCGGGAAAGACTGAGAAGAGTGCATCAATCGGAGTTGAGTTCTTGCCAAGTTTTCCAATAACGGTTGAGACAATATGCATCACGTGGGAGTAACGCTCAATATGCATAAAGTCGATGACTTCAACGCTGCCAGGTGCGCATACACGCCCTAAATCATTGCGCCCAAGATCTACCAACATCAAATGTTCTGCACGCTCTTTCGGATCCGCAAGGAGTTCTTCACCAAGTCGAATATCTTCCTCGATAGATGCTGAACGGCGACGGGTTCCCGCAATGGGATGCACCATCACTTCAGTGCCCGTTACCTTCACAAGCGCTTCAGGGCTTGAACCCACCACTTCAATTCCATCTTCAAATCTAAAGAGATACATATATGGACTTGGATTATTTAAGCGAAGCATGCGATAAACATCGAGAGCATCTGCAGGACACGGCATTGAGAATCGCTGAGAAAGCACGATCTGGAATGCCTCTCCGGCACGAATCTCCTCTTTGGCAATCTCAACCTTTGACTTGAATTCTTCCTCAGTCATATTGCGATCAAATTGTGGAGCTTTCTTTGCTGGAATCTGCGATACATCTCCAGCAAGTGGAACGAGAAGTTCTGCCTGCATACGATCAAGGCGAGAGACTGCATCTGCATAAGACTCATCAATGCGCTCATCAGAACCATCCCAGTTGATGGCATTTGCAATCAAAGTGATAGTTCCTTCGCTGTGATCCATAACCGCTAAATCACTTGTCAACATGAATGCAATTTCCGGTAGATCAATATCTTTTGTAGCGAGGTTTGAAATCTTTTCTAATCGTCGCACGGAGTCATAACCCATATAGCCCACGAGTCCACCCGTGAGAGTAGGAAGACCCTCAATCTTGGGAGACTTCAAGTGCGCCACAGTCTTACGTAACGCCTCAAGCGGATTCATTCCTTGCAGAACACCAGCAGGAGGTTTACCAAGCCACACAGCAACGCCATCTTTCTCAGTCAGCGTTGTCTGGCTATGTGCACCAATAAATGAATAGCGCGACCAGACTCCCCCATGCTCCGCGGATTCAAGCAGGAATGTGCCAGGTAAGTTCTTTGCTAACTTCTTATAGATATTAAGAGGAGTTTCACCATCACCTAAGAGTTTGCGATAGACAGGAATGACATTGTTGCTCTTGGCATATTCGCGAAATTCTTCAATCTTCATCGCGTCATCTCGATATTTCTATGAAAACACGTGCGATCGCCTGTGTGACAGGCAGCGCCAGTCTGTTCAACTTTAAACAAAAGCGCATCGCCATCACAGTCGATTGAGATTGAGTGCACTAACTGAGTGTTGCCCGATGTCGCACCCTTCTCCCAAAGTTCATTGCGAGAGCGCGACCAATATGTTGCACGGCCTGTGGCAAGAGTTGCAGCCATCGACTGCGAGTTCACATAGGCAAGCATCAAAACTTCACCTGAGTGAACATCCTGAGCGATTGCTGGAATCAGGGCAGTCGGATCTTTGAGAAGCGCAGATATCTCTGGGCTTAGGGCTTCGCTCATGTGCTTATTCTGCCTTAGACCGTATGCGCATTGCGCACCGAATAATTGTGGCCAGTGAGGTACTTCTTCACATCATCAATACGGTGGATTCCAAAGTGAAACACGCTCGCAGCAAGCAGAGCATCGGCTCCTGCATCCAGCGCTGATGCAAAATCTTCCAGAGTTCCTGCTCCACCACTTGCAATAAGTGGAACCTTAGAAACTGCGCGGACAGCTGTAATCATCCCAATGTCATATCCCGCACGAGTTCCATCTGCATCCATGGAGTTGAGCAGAATTTCACCCACCCCAAGTGCGCACGCTTTTTCAACCCATGCGAGTGCGTCCACACCTGCGGATTCGCGTCCTCCATGAGTTGTTACTTCAAATCCAGAATCAGTACGAGCACGGCGTGCATCAACAGAGAGAACAAGTACCTGTGAACCAAATCGATCTGCAATCTCAGCAATCAGTTCTGGTCGGGCAAGGGCAGCGGTGTTAATCGAGACTTTATCTGCACCTGCTCGCAGCAATCGGTCAACATCTTCAACTGTGCGGATTCCACCACCAACTGTCAGAGGGATAAACACTTGTTCTGCAGTCTTTCGAACAACATCTAGCGTTGTTTCGCGGCCTGCAACACTTGCCGAAATATCAAGAAAGGTGAGTTCATCCGCACCTTCTCTGCCATAGAGCGCTGCCATCTCAACAGGGTCTCCTGCATCAACCAAATCTCTGAAGTTAACGCCCTTGACTACTCGACCATCGGTGACGTCAAGGCAGGGAATGATGCGGACAGAAAGGCTCATCGTCGTGTGAGCTCCAGAGCTTCTTGCAAAGTGAAGGCTCCCGCATAAAGAGCTTTACCTACTATGGCACCTTCAACGCCACTGTTGTTCAGTGAAACAAGTGCTTCTATATCTTCCAGCGATGAAATCCCACCTGATGCCACAACAGGTTTGCGAGTAACAGCACATACCTCTTTAAGTAATTCAATGTTGGGACCCTTGAGAGTTCCATCTTTAGTCACATCGGTAACGACATAACGAGCACAGCCATCTCGCTCAAGCCGTTCAATAGTTTCAAAGAGATCGCCACCTTCTTTTGTCCAACCGCGAGCTGCCAGAACATGGCCTCTGACATCAAGGCCCACCGCGATGCGATCACCAAATTCAGCAATTACTTTGGCAGTCCATTCAGGATCTTCAAGGGCTGCAGTTCCAAGATTGACTCTTTCACAACCTGTTGCAAGTGCCCGTCGCAAAGAATCATCGTCACGAATACCGCCTGATAGCTCTACCTTGATATCCAGCATGCCCACTACTTCTGCAAGGAGTGCGCAATTTTCACCTCGACCAAATGCCGCATCGAGATCGACAAGGTGTAACCACTCAGCCCCTGCTGCTTGAAATTCAAGCGCAACTTCAAGCGGATTGCCATACGCGGTCTCAGCATCAAGTTCGCCTTGCACGAGTCTGACAGCGTGTCCATCTTTGACATCAACTGCAGGTAGTAGCTCTAGATAACTCATAACCCATCCACCCAATTCTTAATCAGTTGCAGACCCGCATCTCCTGATTTCTCTGGGTGAAATTGCGTTGCAGCAATAACTCCATCTTCAACTGCTGCAAGGAAATCTTCACCATGGTGAGACATCGTTGCGATAGCTCCCACCTTCTTCTTCACAGCGTATGAGTGCACAAAGTAGAAGGACTCATTTTCAATGCCCTTAAAGAGTGCGCTCCCGCTTCCTACAGAAACTGTATTCCACCCCATATGAGGAAGAATTGGAGCATCAAGTTTTTCTACCGTTGCATCCCACACTCCAACTCCATCATGGTTTCCATGCTCAACACCATGAGAGAAGAGAATCTGCATTCCCACACAAATCCCCAGAGTCGGGCGCTTCAAAGCAATTCTTTCGCGAACAAGTTGATCACCACGAACTCCAGCAAGTCCTTGCATGCATGCTGCAAATGCTCCAACTCCTGGAACAACTAATCCATCGGCGTTGAGTGCCACGTCGTAGTCAGATGTGAGGATTACCTCTTTGCCAGAAGTTTCAAATGCGCGCTGCGCTGAACGTAGGTTGCCGGATCCGTAATCGAGAATTGCAATCACGAACGTTAGAGAGAGCCCTTTGTTGAAGGAATCCCTGCAACACGAGAATCAAGTGCCACAGCATCGCGGAGTGCGCGAGCAACTGCTTTGAATTGAGCTTCGAATACGTGGTGAGCATTGCGACCTTCGAGAACACGAATATGAAGAGCGATGCGCGCTTCGGCAACGATTGACTCCCAAATATGTTTTCCAAGAGTTGTATCAAATGTTCCGATGAGTTCAACGATCTCAGGTTGGCGATGCACAAGATATGGGCGGCCCGAAAGATCGACAGCTGCCTGCACAAGAACCTCATCCAGTGGAACCATGGCATCACCAAAACGACGAATGCCTGCTTTATCGCCTAACGCTTCGCGAAGTGCTTGGCCAAATGCGAGAGATGTATCTTCCACAGTGTGGTGTGAATCAACATCAACATCACCTGTTGTCTTGACTGTCAGATTAAAACCAGAGTGCTTTCCTAATTGGCTGAGCATGTGATCAAAGAATGGAACGCCTGTCTCAACGGAGATTTCACCGGTTCCATCGAGGTTGAGTTCTACAAGAACGCTTGACTCTTTAGTAGTGCGTTCGACTCGTGATGTTCTGCTCATTTTTCTCCCAGGCATACCGATAGCGTTGAAATAAACTTTGTATTTTCGGCTTCATTGCCAATCGTGACTCTTAAGTAGCCCAATAATCCCACATCTCTGATGAGAACACCTCTATCGAGCATCGCCTGCCAGAGCTGGGCCGATGGCATTTCAAAGCCTGTGAAGAGCAGGAAGTTGGATGCACTTGGAATGACTGAAAGACCCATCTCGCTCAGTTGGGCTGCAACGCGATCGCGATCTGCGCGCAGTTGAGCCACTGTCCCCAAAAGCTCGCCCTTAAAGTCCAGTGCAACTTCAGCTGCTGCTTGAGTCAGCGCACTCAGGTGATACGGCAAGCGAACTAAGAACATTGCATCGACCACTGCCGGATCTGCAATCAGATATCCAAGGCGCACTCCAGCAAAGGCAAAGGCCTTACTCATTGTGCGAATAACAACAATATGTGGGTACTTCTCAATCAAAGTCACGGCAGATGTCTCATCAGAGAACTCTGCATATGCCTCATCAACAATCAGAAGTCCTGACGTTGATTTCGCAATCTTCTCGATTTCCTCGATTGCGACAGCAGATCCCGTTGGGTTGTTCGGTGTTGTAATAAATGTCAGTGTTGGCTTATCGCGCTGAATCTGCTCAATAGCTGAATCAATATCGAGTGTGAAATCTTCACGGCGATTGCCATTGAGCCACTGCACCTGAGTGACCTTTGCAATCAATGGGTGCATCGAATAAGAAGGTGTGAATCCCAGCGCTGCTCCCCCACCAAAGGCCATAAAGAGCGATTGAATAATTTCATTGCTTCCATTAGCAGCCCACACATTTGCAGATGTGAAGTTTGTTTTTGATAGCCCATTAATGAAGTCAGCAAGTTTGGCGCGCAACACAACCGCATCGCGATCTGGATAACGATTGAGAGTCAGCGCAACATCTGAGATGCGATCTGCAATTGCCTTGGCTAAAGCAGCAGATGGCGGATAAGGATTCTCATTGGTATTCATGACAGCATCTGCTGGAAGCTGCGGCGCTCCATAGGGTGAGAGCTCTTGAAGATTCTGGCGCAATGGCAGCCAGGATGGCCACTGATTCATAGATTTTCCAATCGCGCAGTCATCGCTTCGCCGTGTGCAGGAAGATCTTCGGAGTTTGCAAGAGTCACGACAGTCTCGAGTATGTCAGTGAAGGCCTTCTTGTCATACTCAATAAAGTGAAGACCGCGTAAGAATGTTTGAACAGATAAACCACTGCTGTGGCATGCACATCCGCCTGTAGGAAGAACGTGGTTAGAACCTGCCGAATAGTCACCAAGTGAGACTGGTGAGAAGCGACCGATAAATACTGCTCCAGCATTGCGCACTTGCTGGGCATCACGCGAAGCGTTGCGAGTCTGAATCTCTAAATGCTCCGCCGCATATGCGTTAACAACATCGAGTCCTTGTTCGATGGAATCAACGAGTGCGATAGCGGATTGAATTCCAGTAAGAGCAGAACGAATACGCTCGGAGTGTTTGGTTGCAGCAACGCGCTTTTCAAGTTCTGCTTCCACATCCTTAGCCAATTGAGCTGATGTAGTAACCAAAACAGCTGCTGCAATCACATCGTGTTCTGCTTGGCTTATTAGATCTGCTGCAACATCGGCAGCTAG
>Ga0114975_10002763_pt1 | contig 11942 bp, 9 predicted proteins | sample S_130626_EF_Meta_FD_87031 | JGI IMG/M metagenome (GOLD analysis project Ga0114975, IMG submission 87031) | Freshwater microbial communities from Lake Simoncouche, Canada to study carbon cycling - S_130626_EF_MetaG | ecosystem: Environmental > Aquatic > Freshwater > Lake | place: Lake...
ATCTTGGCCGCGTTATGGGGCGGCATTGTTGGATTGCTTAAGGCAAAAACCGGTGCTCACGAAGTAATTGTGACCATCATGCTTAACTACATTGCGGCAAAATTTTTACTTTTCATATTAAGCACGTCGTATTTCTTGCGCCCAGGGCGCCTAGATCCAATTGCGCCACCAGTAAAGGACAGCGCAAAGCTGCCGAGACTATTTGGGGATGATTATCGAGTAAATATTGGCATTTTTATTGCTCTGGCAGCTTCGGTATTTATTTGGTGGCTTTTGAACCGCAGCATTATTGGCTTTAGATTCCGGGCAGTGGGGGCAAACTCGAGCGCGGCACGAACTGCCGGTATTTCAGTATCGGCTGCCATGATCGCAACAATGGCGATCTCTGGCGCTCTTGCTGGCATGGGCGGCGCTATTCATACATTGGGTAACCAATACGAATTAACTGACACCGTTGCTGCTTCCTTTGGTTTTGATGCAATCACCGTTGCTTTACTTGGTCGTGGAACGCCTCTTGGTGTTGTTCTCGCATCTTTCTTGTTTGCTGGACTTCGGGTTGGCGGACAAACTATGCAGGCAAATGTGGGCGTTCCGGTTGAAATTGTTCTAGTTATTCAAGCTTTAGTAGTTTTGTTTATCGCAGCTCCTGATTTAGTAAAACGGATCTTTAGAGTTCGAAATCTTCAAGAGGCGTCGGCAATGGCATCAAAGGGATGGAACGGGTAATGGCGAGCCAATCAACACTCTCCCGCGAAACTAGACGTAAGCTCAACGGCATTTACGCCATGGCGGTTGCCAGTATTTTTTCAATTGTCGTTTTTGCCTATCTACCTAAAGTTAGCGGCGATGTAACTTATAGCTTTGTATTGGATAAAGAGTGGGTGCTGATCCAGCAATGGGTTATTGATTCAAGAGTTGGTGCTTACGCTTTCTCCATAATGGCAGCTATGTTTACCACTCTTGCTTATCTGCTATTTCGCCAAGGAAAGAAACATGGAATTGCCATATTTGGCTTTTCGATCGGACTCTTCATGGCATTTTTATGTTGGGCTTCGGCCGGAGACTTCGTACCATTTACCGGGCTACTCCAAGGCGGACTAATTCTGGCAGTGCCATTAATCTACGGCTCTCTCGCGGGGTTGGTTTGCGAAAGATCAGGTGTTATTAATATTGCGATTGAGGGTCAGTTACTTGGTAGCGCTTTCATCGCTGGCATTGTAGGCAGTTTGCTACAAAATGCTTGGTATGGATTAATCATTGCGCCTTTTGCTGGAGCGCTTATCTCATTGCTATTGGCTGTTTTTGCCATCAAATATCGGATTGATCAAGTGATCCTAGGTTTTGTAATCAACGTTTTAATTATTGGCCTAACTAGCTTTGCTGCTCAGCGATTCTTAACTCAGGATCCAGATAAGTGGAATAGCTCACCTATCTTGAAGCCAATTGATATTCCAATTCTTTCAAAACTACCGATCATCGGGCCAATGTTTTTCTCGCAGACAATTATTATTTATTTGTTGTATGTAATTATTGTGATTAGCCAGATAGCGCTCTTTAAGAGCAAATGGGGGCTGCGCATGCGCTCAGTTGGTGAGTTACCGGTTGCGGCTGAGAGCGTTGGTATTGATGTAAACAAAGTTCGATTCCGCAATGTGCTTATTGCGGGTGCTATTGCGGGCTTAGGTGGCGCGTTCTTTACCGTCGGATCAGTTGGCTCATTTAGCCGCGAGATGACTGCAGGTATGGGCTTTATCGCGCTAGCTGCACTCATCTTTGGCCGTTGGACTCCACTTGGCGCACTTTCCGCCGCTTTGGTATTTGGTTTTGCTGATCAATTACGCAGCGTGCTTTCAATCGCTGGCACCCCGATTCCATCTGCATTCATGATGATGGTTCCATACATTGCCACCATCATTGCCGTCTCTGGTTTCGTGGGAAGAGTGCGCGCACCAGCTGCTGATGGAATTCCATATCAACGCGGTGGTTCTCACTAATGCCTGACATTGATTGGCAACTCCTTGAAAAAACCGCAATAGCTGCGATGGAGAGTGCCTACGCTCCATACTCTAAATTTCCAGTTGGAGTCGCAGCACTAGTCGATGATGGTCGCATAATTTCTGGCTGTAATGTTGAGAATGCTTCTTATGGCTTAACGCTATGCGCTGAATGTGGTTTAGTTTCAAATTTAATTCTCTCAGGTGGTGGCCGACTGGTTGCTTTTCTATGTGTTGACTTAAATCGAAATTACTTAATGCCTTGTGGTCGCTGCCGTCAGCTACTTCAAGAACATGGTGGAAGTACATTGGCGATGATGACCGACCAAGGCATCAAGCCACTTTCTGAACTATTACCTTGGGCATTTGGCCCAGAAGAGATGGAAAAACGCCTTGATTGAACCTTTTGCTGCTGTTGAAATTATTTCGGCTAAGCGTGATCGTAATGAGTTAACCGATACCCAAATTGATTGGGTGATTTCGGCATACACCCGTGGCGTAGTAGCAGATGAACAAATGTCAGCACTCTTAATGGCCATTTTGTTAAACGGCATGAACACTCGCGAAATTTCTCGATGGACAAATGCCATGATCAATAGTGGCGAGCGCATGAATTGGTCAAAGTTAGATCGACCAACTGCGGATAAGCATTCAACTGGTGGCGTGGGTGACAAAATAACGCTACCCCTGGCACCACTTGTTGCTGCCTGTGGCGGCGCAGTTCCACAACTTTCAGGTCGCGGTTTGGGTCACACTGGCGGCACGCTAGATAAACTTGAATCAATTCCTGGTTGGCGCGCAGAATTAAGCAATGATGAAATGCTAAAAGTCTTACAAGATTGCGGCGCCGTTATTTGTGCCGCAGGCGCGGGATTAGCGCCTGCTGATAAAAAACTCTATGCCTTGCGCGATGTAACAGCAACGGTCGAAGCTATTCCGTTGATTGCATCATCAATTATGAGTAAGAAAATTGCTGAAGGTACGTCAGCGTTAGTGTTAGATGTTAAAACTGGCAGTGGTGCTTTTATGAGTGATCCTAAAAAAGCTGCCGAACTCGCCCGCACCATGGTGGCGCTTGGCACTGCGGCAGGCGTTAAAACCCGCGCACTTGTAACCGCGATGGATGTTCCACTTGGCTTAACTGCTGGAAACGCTCTTGAAGTTCGCGAATCAGTTGAAGTCCTAGCCGGTGGTGGCCCAGCCGATGTTGTTGAACTTACAATTTTGTTAGCTCGCGAAATGATTGATGCCGCCGGTATCGTAGGTAAAGATCCAGCTGATGCTCTGCGCGATGGCAGCGCCATGGATCATTGGCGACGAATGATTAGCGCACAAGGTGGCAATCCAGATGCGCCGCTACCTGTAGCAAAAGAGAGTCATCAAATTCTGGCTACGAATAGCGGCACTATGACCACAATGGATGCGATGAAAGTTGGCGTAGCCGCCTGGCGATTAGGTGCTGGCCGTTCGCGCCAAGGCGAAAAAGTACAAGCAGGCGCTGGTGTCGAGTTACATGCCAAGCCGGGGGATTACATTAAACAAGGTGCGCCAATCATGACGCTTTATACCGATGAACCAGCTCGCTTTGAGCGTGCGTTAGAGGTTCTTGAAGGTGCTGTCATAATTGTTGAAGGCGGCATCGTTGATCGACTGCCCTTAGTACTAGAGCGGATTGAAGCATGAGTGATTTATTAAAACGCCCAACTCCAGAACAAGTTAAGCGCCTGCCTAAAGCACTTCTGCATGATCATTTAGATGGCGGTCTGCGCCCACAAACAATCATCGATATTGCCAATGAAATTGGTTACGACGCATTGCCCACCAAGAATGCTGCTGAACTCGCGATTTGGTTCCGCGAATCATGTGATTCTGGTTCGTTAGTTCGATACCTAGAAACGTTTGGCCACACTATTGCCGTGATGCAGCGCCGCGAAGATATTGTTCGCGTTGCTCGTGAGTGTGCCATCGATCTAGCTCGCGATGGTGTTGTCTATGCCGAAGTTCGTGGAGCTCCTGAGCTTTTTGTTGAGAAAGGCTTATCTCTTTCGCAAGTAATCGAAGCAACCCTTGAGGGTTATCGTTTAGGTGAAGCAGATGCGAAAGCAGAAGGTCTACAGATTCGAGTAGTTTCTTTACTTTGCGGAATGCGTCAAAATAAGCGATCTCAAGAAGTTGCTGAGTTAGTTGTTAAGTATCGCGATCAAGGCGTAGTTGGTTTTGATATTGCTGGTCCTGAAGATGGTTTTCCACCAAGTGACCAATTAGAAACTTTTGAATACTTACGTGGCGAAAATGCTCACTTCACAATTCATGCTGGCGAGGCTTACGGCCTTCCTTCAATCTGGGAAGCAATTCAACTTTGTGGTGCCGAACGTCTTGGCCATGGCGTTCGAATCATTGATGATGTTGATTTCTCTAGTGGTGAGGCAAAATTAGGTCGCCTAGCTTCATATGTTCGCGATCGTCGAGTTCCACTTGAAATGTGCCCAACTTCTAATTTACAAACTGGTGCTGCAGCATCGATCAAGGAACATCCAATCGGAGCTTTAGCAAAGTTACGTTTTCGGGTAACCGTAAATACCGATAACCGGTTGATGAGTGACACTTCAATGACTCACGAGATGAATGAGTTAGTAAGCGCCTTTGACTGGAATTTTCTTGATCTTCAACGAGTGACGATAAATGCGCTAAAAAGCGCATTTATCCCATTTGAAGAACGCTTAGCGATTATCGAAAAAGTCGTTAAGCCAGCTTATTTAGCCATTTCAGCCGAATAACTAATTGCCGATTGGATGCCAGATGGTTTTGGCTTCCATGAAAGCCAAAATCCGGCCAGGTTCGGCTGTCGCTTGAAATGATGAAATGCGCTTTAAATTCTCAACGCCTGCTTCTTTGACAGCGCCATGCTGATCAACTGGCAGCCCCGAAATATCTAAACCATCGATATCCATATGGGAAGCAAACCACGGTGCTAGTTCACTTTGTTGGCCAGAAAGAATATTTAAGACGCCATTTGGTAGATCACTAGTTGCCACAACTTCGGCAAAACTAATTGCCGAAAGGGGAGCAGAGCTAGAAGCCAACACGACAGCAGTATTTCCAGAAACTAAAATTGGAGCAACTGCTGCGACAAATCCAAGCAGTGGCTTATTTGTTGGGGCGATTGCGCCAACAACACCAAGTGCTTCAGGAACTGTGAAGTTATAGTACGGACCAGAAACTGGATTCGTTGAACCAGCAAGCGAAGGCAACTTATCGCTCCAGCCGGCATACCAAACTAATAAATCAACCGAGTCACTAACTTCCTGCAGCGACTCTTTAGCAGAAGCTCCAGTTTGTAGCGAAATTTCTTGCGCGAACTGATCGCTGCGACCTTCGAGCATTTCGGCAATGCGATACATAATTTGCCCACGATTGTAAGCAGTGGCTTTTGCCCAGCCAGGTTGAGCGGTACGCGCCGCAACAACCGCATCACGTAAATCTTTTCGAGAAGCCAGACATGCGTTAGCTAAGAACTCACCTTTGTTGCTAGTGATTTCATAAGAGCGACCAGATTCAGTGCGCGGGAAAGCACCATTGATATAGAGCTTGTAAGTTTTCATAACTTCTAGGCGACCGCTCATTTTGCTGATCCCTTCAAGTAAGCGCTAAGGCCATGTCGACCACCTTCGCGACCCCAACCAGATTCTTTGTAACCACCAAATGGGCTAGCTGGATCAAATTTATTAAAGGTATTTGCCCAGATAACTCCGGCGCGCAGTTGCTGCGTGGCCCAAAGAATGTTTGAACCTTTCTCGCTCCAGATACCCGCGGATAGCCCAAATGGCGTGTTATTAGCCTTTTCAATGGCCTCTGCGGGGGTGCGGAAAGTTAATACCGACAAAACCGGGCCGAAAATTTCTTCGCGCGCGATGCGATGGGCTTGAGTGACACCAGTAAAAATTGTTGGCGCAAACCAGAAACCATTTGTCGGAAGTTCACAATTAGCACTCCAGCGACCAGCACCTTCAGCTTCACCGGCGGCAGTTAACTCACGAATCTTGGCTAATTGCTCAGCTGAGTTGATCGCACCTAGATCGGTGTTTTTATCAAGTGGGTCACCAACGCGGATTTTATCCATGCGGCGCTTTAACTTTTCGAGAACTTCATCAGCAATGCTTTCTTGCAGAATTAACCGCGATCCGGCGCAGCAGACGTGGCCCTGATTGAAGAAGATACCGTTGACAATTCCTTCAACGGTTTCATCAATGGCTGCATCACCAAAAACAATGTTGGCACCTTTGCCGCCTAGTTCGAGAGTAAGAGATTTATTTGTTGGGGCTAAAGCGCGCGCAATTAATTTACCAACTTCAGTAGAGCCAGTAAATGCAATCTTGTCGATGCCAGGGTGATTGACAATTGCCGAGCCTGTGCTGCCATCACCGGTAACGATGTTTACTACACCATCAGGCAGCCCTGCTTGCTGACAAACCTGAGCGAATAACAGTGCTGTTAAGGAAGTTGTCTCGGCCGGTTTTAGAACAACCGTATTGCCAGTGGCAAGTGCTGGCGCAACTTTCCAAGCCAACATAAGTAGCGGAAAGTTCCAGGGAATAATTTGACCAACTACGCCATGTGGGGCAGTGGTGGTATCAACGCCTGCGTATTCAAGTTTGTCCGCCCAACCAGCATGGTAAAAGAAGTGTGCAGCTGATAGCGGAACGTCAACATCGCGAGATTCTCGAATCGGCTTACCGTTATCCAAAGTTTCAAGGACAGCAAATTCGCGTGCCCGCTCCTGCATGATGCGAGCAATACGGTATAAATATTTACCACGTTCGCGGCCAGATAACTTTGACCAGCTCTTGTCGAAGGCATTTCGCGCTGCTTTTACAGCCGCATCGACATCGGCTGCTGTACCGAGCGCTATCTGACTTAATACTTCTTCCGTAGCTGGGTTAATAGAATTGAAATGGGATGAACCATTAACCCATTTACCGTTGATGAAATGCCCATATACCGGATCGATTTTGACCACTGAACGTGATTCAGGTGCTGCGGCGTATTCGAAGTTCATTTTATTAGCCTCGTTAGTCGATCGTTACGTAGTTAGGGCTAGCGTAATAGCCGTCGGACATTTTCATGCGTTGCATCAGTAGATCATTTAGCAGGGCGCTGGCACCAATGCGAAATAGTGAAGGATTAAGCCATTCAGGGCCAGCTGTTTCATTTACCAGGACTAATTGCTTGATGGCATCTTTCGTCGTGCGAATTCCACCAGCTGGCTTTACGCCAATACGTACCTTTGTTAGGTCATAAAAATCACGAACTGCTTCGAGCATTACAAGTACCACAGGCGCTGTCGCAGCAGGGGCAACTTTGCCAGTTGAAGTCTTAATAAAATCTGCACCTGCCAGCATTGCTAGGTATGAAGCTTTACGAACGTTATCCAAAGTGACTAGCTCGCCCGTTTCGAGAATTACTTTTAGATGGGCCCGATCACCGCAAACTTCTCGAATTGCCACTATCTCTTCAAAAACTTCAATCAAACGACCACTTAAGAATGCGCCACGATCAATCACCATATCAATTTCAGCAGCACCGGCCACAATGGCATCTTCGGTATCTTGTAACTTAACTGCCATCGAAGCTCGCCCAGAAGGAAAAGCAGTTGAAACGGCAGCAACCGGTAGTTCATGTGCACCAATTGAATCTAAATGTTGGCGAGCGATGCCAACCATGTCGTTGTAGACACAGACTGCGCCAACTCGGGGCACTGTTAAATCTGTTGGATCGGGCCGAAAAGCTTTAGAACAAAGCGCTTGTACTTTGCCGGGAGTATCAGCACCTTCGAGAGTTGTTAAATCAACCATTGAGATTGCGGTATCAATTGCCCAAGCTTTGCTGGTTGTTTTAATGCTACGAGTTGCCAACATGGCAGCGCGGGCTTCAGCACCAACTTGATCAACGCCAGGAAGCTGCTTTAAATAGTTACGCAGCGAAGAATCACTTCCATCGACGAGGCCATAGAAATTCATGGGACCCCGCCTTTCGTTGCTAATTGAGTGTGAGTAACGCCTGCAGAGGTGATCTTAGTTCATCGAGGACGATTTGGGCACTTACCGAATCTGGGGCAATCACTTCAACGTAACACTTCATTTTTGCTTCGGTGCCACTAGGGCGAATAATTATCCGAATTCCACCAGCTAGCCAAATTCGCAAGCCGTCAGTCGGAGGCAAATCATTACTTGGTTTTTCTAAATCATCAATACTTTCAACTACCCGGCCGGCGATCATCGCAGGTGGATTAGCCCGTAATCCGCTCATCAAGTTAGTTACATCGCTGAGATGATTTACCCGGATTGAGATTTGTTCTGTTCCATGGAACCCATGACGAGCCCATACTTCATCAAGCAGATCAAGAATTGTTTTATTCTCATTCTTGAGATCAACGGCAATTTGAGCCAGCATCAAAGCTGCTGACAAACCATCTTTATCGTTAACAGTCCGAGCATCTACACAGTAACCAAGTGCTTCTTCATAGCCAAAAGTTAAATTTGGAATCTTGGCTAGGTATTTAAACCCAGTCAGCGTTTCGGTAAAGTCTAAATTGTAATGTTTGGCAATCTTGCTCAAAATAGATGATGAAACAATTGAGTTAGCTAGAATTCCGGAACTTGTATTGCGGGCAATTGATTCACCTAAAACCACGCCAAGCTCATCGCCGCGCAACATACGCCAACCGGTCTTGGGATCTTTAATAGCAGCGGCACAGCGATCAGCATCAGGGTCATTAGCAATTACTAAATCAGCGTCAAATGTTTTGGCCGTCTCGAGCGCTAAGTCAATTGCGCCTGGTTCTTCAGGATTAGGAAATGCCACGGTTGGAAAATCTGGATCTGGCGCAGCTTGCGCATCAACCAAAATCAGCGAGGCAAACCCAGCTTTATGAAATACCCGCTGCAGAGTTTCGGTACCAACTCCATGCATAGCGGTGTAAACAATTTTTAGATCAGCAGGCCTTGGTCCTAAAAGCGCAGTACGTGTTGTGTATTTGTGGATTATCTCTTCATCTAGAACTTCCCAGTTGGTGCCACGGGGTTGTGATTTGAGCGAAGTAACTTGATCAATCTGATTTGAAATTGATTTATCAGTTGGCGTAATAATCTGGCTACCGCGATATTCAATGCCATCGACCGTGCCACCCAAATAGACCTTGTAACCATTATCTTGAGGTGGGTTATGGCTAGCAGTAACCATTACGCCAACATCGACGCCTAATTCATTAACGGCAAACGCTAAAACTGGTGTTGGTAGTGGACGAGGCAGTACATAAACCTGCATGCCGGCACCACTGAAAATTTCGGCACTAGTTTGAGTGAAATCTTCAGAACCATGTCGCGCATCGCGACCAATAACAACGCTAGTTAGGCCGCGCGCTTTCATATAGGCAACCAGGCCAGCTGCGGTACGGCCTACAACTGCATTGTTCATACATGAAGGACCGGGGCCAATCGGGCCACGTAATCCGGCAGTTCCGAATTGTAAAAAACCGTTGAAGTATTTGCGAAGCTCTACTTCAACGCCAGCATCAAGTAAGGATTGTAATTGCGCTGCAGTTTTAGGATCTGGATCATCAGCAATCCAGGCTGAAACCTCGGCAGCTAGTTGTTGATCCATATTCCTAGATTAACTTTGGAATTACGTTTTTCAGTAACTTGCCCATGCGATCTGCTGCTGCTTTGCCTGCCGCAATAACTTCCTCATGGTTTAACTTCTCACCCGTGACACCTGCTGCTGCATTAGTGACTAAAGAAATACCAAGAACTTCAGCACCTAAGGCATGAGCAGCGATTGCCTCAGGAACGGTGGACATGCCAACTAAGTCAGCGCCCATTCCGCGCATCATTAAAATTTCGGCCGGAGTTTCATAAGTTGGGCCACGCCAGTGCACATAGACACCTTCGGCTAAAGATTCATCTTCGGCCTTAACGATGGCACGAATTCGCTTGCTATATAGATCTGTTAAATCTACAAAGTTGGCACCTTCAAGTGGCGAAGCTGCAGTTAACGAAATGTGATCACGAATCAAAACTGGTTGGCCAACTTTGTAATTTGTGTTGATGCCTCCGCAGGCATTGGTTAGCACAACAACTTTGCAACCGGCTTTAACTGCAGTGCGAACGCCATGAACTACCGGCTCCATTCCTTTACCTTCGTAAAGGTGAGTGCGCCCAAGAAAAACTAGTACTCGAACGGTTTTGCCATTTTCGGTAATTTCGTATGAACGAACTTTGCCAGAATGACCTTCAACGGCGGGAGCTAAGAATCCTGGTAGCTCGTGCGCATCACATTCAAACGTTGGCGTGCCCAAGGCATCGGTCGCGCTAACCCAACCTGAACCCATTACTAAGGCGACATCGTGGGCTGGAACACCTGACCGTTTTGCGATTTCAGCAGCGGCAGATTCAGCGTTAATTAGCGGTTGGCTCATGCCTCAATAATGTCACAGAGCACGGTGCCACTCGCAACCGTCTCGCCAATTACCGCCGTTAAGTTGGAGATCACACCAGAACGATGAGCCATTAACGGCTGTTCCATCTTCATGGCTTCAAGCACGATTACTAAATCACCTTTTTCAACACTCTGACCTTGGGTTACCGCAACTTTTACGACCGTACCCTGCATTGGGCTAGTTAAACCAACACCAGCAGATCCACCAGCGAGGGCATCTTTAGCGCGATGTCTTTTTACTACCGGCTCTGGCGCATGGACCAAAATTTCAAATCGTTTGCCATTAATTTCGGCAACGAGATGATCAGCTGCTGCCTTGGTTTGTGCCTCTAGTGGCAAAATTCTAAATTCCGGAATCTCGTTCTTAAACTCTTTCTCAATGTAACTGGTGTAGACCTTGAATTCATCAGTAAATGCGGGATCCTGCAGAATCGCTTGGTGGAATGGAAGCGCAGTCGCCATTCCTTCAATTGTGAATTCGGCAATGGCGCGTCTAGCTCGAGTGATTGCTTGCTCACGGGTAGCACCCGTGACAATTAATTTTGCTAGCAAAGAATCGAAGTTTCCAGTGATTGCGTCTCCCGTGCGAAAACCAGTATCAACTCTTACGCCCGGCCCAGTTGGTAGCGACATCTTGGTTATTCGGCCAGGAGCTGGCAAGAATGATCTACCTGGATCTTCGCCATTAATTCTAAATTCAATGGAATGACCACGAATAACTGGATCAGTAAATCCGAGTTCCTCACCCATTGCGATTCGGAATTGCTCACGAACTAAATCGATTCCAGTTACTTCTTCACTTACTGGATGCTCTACTTGTAAGCGGGTGTTAACTTCTAGGAAAGAGATGGTGCCATCGACACCAACTAAAAATTCACAAGTTCCGGCTCCGACGTAGCCTGCCTCTTTCATAATTGCTTTAGATGCGCGATAAAGCTCTTCATTTTGTGCGTCAGTTAAGAAAGGCGCTGGCGCTTCTTCTACTAGTTTTTGGTGACGTCGCTGAAGTGAACAGTCGCGCGTGCTGATGACGGCGGCATTACCAAACTTATCTACCAATACTTGGGTCTCAACGTGACGTGGTTTATCTAAGTAGCGTTCGACGAAGCACTCACCACGCCCAAAGCCAGCTATTGCTTCGCGCACTGCCGATGCGAAAGCTTCTGGAATTTCCGCCAATGTGAAGGCAATCTTCAACCCACGACCGCCCCCACCATGTGCGGCTTTAATTGCGACCGGAAGGCCATGTTCGTTAGCGAAGGCAATAATTTCATCATGACTATCAACGGGATCAGCTGTACCTGCCACAAGCGGTGCACCAGCTTTAGCAGCGATTTTACGAGCTGAAACTTTATCGCCAAGCGCTTTGATTGCAGCAGGTGGGGGACCGATCCAAATTAAGCCAGCATCGATAACCGCCTGAGCAAATTCAGCGTTCTCAGAAAGAAAGCCATA
>Ga0114975_10002764_pt1 | contig 11941 bp, 10 predicted proteins | sample S_130626_EF_Meta_FD_87031 | JGI IMG/M metagenome (GOLD analysis project Ga0114975, IMG submission 87031) | Freshwater microbial communities from Lake Simoncouche, Canada to study carbon cycling - S_130626_EF_MetaG | ecosystem: Environmental > Aquatic > Freshwater > Lake | place: Lake...
ATTTAGGGGACCATTCACGTTCATTGGCATTTCTTAAACCCGGAACACGTGTATTTGTTGAAGGGCCGTACGGTGCTTTTACCGCTGGACGTAGTACAAGGCCACACGTAGTTTTAATCGGCGGCGGAGTAGGAATCACACCAGTACGTGCATTGATGGATGAGTTCAATGGTGGGGTGCAACTAGATGTGATTTTTAGGGCATCACGAGAAGAGGATCTTGTACTTCGCGAAGAGTTGGATTACATGGCATTTAATAGTGGCGGTTCTATTCGTGTGCACTACTTAGTTGGGCCTCGCAAGAATCATCCAATGGATGCTCGTGCCTTGCGTAAATTAGTTCCACAGTTTGCCGATAGCGATATTTACATTTGTGGCCCAGAACCGCTTGTAAGTGCCGTACGAGAAGCAGCTGAAAGCTTAGGCGTTCCAAAAAATCGATTCCATGATGAGGCCTTCGCCTTTCACGGGGAAGGGTAGACAATGAAGCGCGCGATATTAATTGCTGGAGGAACTATCGGCGGATTAGGTGCGGTACTTGCTATAACACCACCTCAGTTAACATCAACACAGTCCTTGAATTTGGCGGGTGGCAGTGCAATCGGTACACCGGTTTCAAATACACCTGCGGCACAGAGCACTCAAACTCCAACACCTTCGGTTAAAGCTACGCCAACGCAATCTGCAACTCCAACTAAAAAAGCTACCAGTACCTCAGCAGATTTAAATCCCACACCAACGCAAGCTGCAACCCCAACCCCAACCCCAACCCCAACTAAAACAGCAACTCCTACGCAAGCACCAATAGTCCAAAAAGTAACTGGAGTTTTTGTAGGTCCGAGCGTGTATGTGCAGTATGGAAATGTTCAGGTAGAAATTACCGTAAGAGATGGAAAAATCACAGATGCCCGAGCAGTAGTTGCACCTAGTGGAAGAAATGATCGATATACAAACATGGCGGTACCTATTTTGAGATCCCAGACGCTTGCCGCCCAGTCAGATCGAATTAATGGTGCATCTGGTGCTTCGTACACTTCTTATGGATGGTACAAATCACTACAAGGCGCGTTAGCAAAAGCCGGCATTTAAGAGCTATAAAAACGGTATTCATGAATCGAGTTCAGTCGGAGTTTGAAGTCTGGGGAACCATTGTCTTCATTGAGTGCGCTTCATCCAATGTAAGTAAAGAGCAACTCCAGCAAGGAATAGATAGAGCACATGCTTTTTGTTTGGGGGTCGACGAAGTTTTCTCGACATATAAAGCGAACTCACAGATCTCAAGATTGCGTCGTGGCGAATTGAGAATTCAAGAGTGTGATGAGAACGTAAAAGAAGTGTGGGAAATTTGTGACAAAGCTAGAGAATTAACTGGTGGTGCATTTAATCCTTGGGCGGTGACTGGCGGCTTTGATCCATCTGGATTAGTTAAGGGTTGGGCAGCTGACGAGTGTGCAGATATTTTGCTTGCCGCTGGAGCTGACCATATTCATGTTAATGCTGCAGGTGATTTAGCTTTACGCGGTGGATTTTTCGATGAGGAGTCACAAACAGTTCAGCCTTGGTCTATCGGTGTAGTTAATCCCGACAACAAAATGGAGGTATTACAAGTATTTTCAATCACGGATGGTGCAATCGCTACATCTGGAACTTATGAACGTGGTGCGCACATCACTGATCCCTTCACTGGGATGATTGCTATAGGTGCAAAGTCAGCAACAATCGTGGGCCCTAATGGAGCTTTGTGTGATGCGCTGGCAACTGCCGTCATGGTTGCGGGAAAGGATTCAGCAATCTGGTTTAGTCAGAGTGAACTTTCAGAATATCGACCATGGGTCATCGAGCGACATGAAAATTTATCCTGGACTATCTAAGGTATGTACATGAGAAAAAGAGCTTCCGTAGTATTAACACTCATTTTTACTGCGACTTTTCTCAATTTTGTGCCTGCAATTGCTGCCGATTCGCGACCAGTTGATGTTGTCTCTGTGACTTGGCCCGGAGCTGCGGCGATACCGTCAACCGTTGGCGAGATATCTGGCTTAATTGACTCTGATGTAAGCGCGCGATGGAAAAACTTCACAACTCTTGTTGGAGACACTAAAGACCGCACCATAAATTTTGTCTCTGGAGAAATTCTGCAGACTCCAATAGAACTGAAAATCCAAATGGCATGTGGCGGCACAGCTTCATCTACATTTATGTATGGCGTACGTAACGAGGCATATAAGCGTTTAGGAATATCAGATTTTAGTAATCGATACCTAGTAATTGTTGCACCTGAATCTGGTTGCGTATGGAGTGGAAGATCACCTCTGGGGGATTCAAATAGCACGAACGGCATTGTTGTTTTACATGATTCAGGTTCGGCATTTGTTATTACTCATGAACTTGGCCATACGTTTGGTTTAGGCCACACAAACTTTCTTAGATGTGCCTCTGGCACTAGAGATGGACAGTGGGGAGCCGATTGCAAAGCTGTTGAATATGGTGGTGTTGTAGATGTTATGGGAAATCTTGATACAAAATCTCCGTTAAACACTTACCATCAATGGAGAATGGGATTACTTGATGATTCACAAGTAAAACAAGTGTGGCAATCAGAGACTGTTCAGCTTTCTCCATCAGATTTTGCAAAAGGTATCCGTGCAATCTATATGCGTGACGGGCAATCGGCTTACTGGGTTGAATATCGCCGAGCCAATCCAGAGTTAAATTATAAAGCTGGGCTAGTGGTTTTCAGGTTAGATCCGCCACCTGTATCTGCAATAGTTAGTCCTAACTCGGCTGACTTATTAGCCGGTGAGTTCGGTGCTGAACTTGGAACTGATGTATGGATGTTAAATTTAGATGATTACACCTACGTTTTATCAAAAGCATCCGGATCTATGTCAGCTCTCTCGGCAACGACATACTCTGGCAATATTGCAATGAATGCCCAAGTGGATGGTGACTTTGCAACTGTAGTAATCACACGAAAACCTGATGTAACACCACCGCCAACTCCAGTTTTAACTAATCCTAATACCTGGAATTTTCCTTCAGCCGAAATCATTGAAAGTGGATATAGCGATACTGATACTGAAATTTCTAGTTATCAAAGCAAAATCGATGGAGTGATAAATGAAGTCAAGGCAAGTGACGTTGAAAATTGGTTCCCTACATACTTACAACCATTTACAACCCCAAAGACACTGCAAGTAAGAGATTTACCCGAAGGTTCATATGCACTATCTATTCGTGCCAAAGATTTGGCTGGGAACGTAAGTGACTGGTCTGAATCCGTGCAAGTCACTGTTGATCGCGCTCGACCAATAGTGACCAGTGAGTTCAAAACGACTGCTATTGCCGGCAGCCAAATAAATCTTGCATGGGCTGGTGCAAAGGATGCTGGAAGTGGAATTTGTCTAACAAATATTGTTAATGAAGAGGGCGTCATCATTCAAAGTAGTTCTCAAACTAAAATTCCAATGGTAGCTATTGCCAAGAGTGAAACCCTTATTGGTAAGGCGCAAGTCTTTGACTGCTTAGGCAATGGTGTAGTTGGTGATTTAACAGTGTCAACGGCTATTTTATCCGCTGATAAGGCAACGCGCAGTGGAAAATGGACTCTAGGAATAACAACCTCAGGGTTAACTTCGCTTAAATGCACCGGAAAGTGCAGTGCCTCCTTCAGCGCCAAAGGACATGCAGATGTCTTAGTTGGTGCTGGTGCGGCAATAGTGTCAGTTGGCGGAAAACCTATAGCAAATATTGCAGATTCAAAATTAGCAACAATGCGCGTTGGCGCTAGTATCGATGTCGGAAAAACTAAAAGAATCATTCGAGTAAGCGGTACTAACTTTACTGTTTTTGGCTTGAATCTTGTGACATCAAACTTTACAAATGTAAATAATTTAGATCGCTTGCCGACTATTTCAGATCTCTCACTTTTAGATGCAGAACAAAACACACTTGGGCAATATGGATTTAACCGCAAGGATTTGAGTCAGGAGTGGACGGTTTTGCCCATGGATGGTGGCACAACTATCGATGCCGCGACACTTGATCTCTGTAATGCATCATACCCATCTGAATTAGAGCGAATTTCTCGGCGACAAGTGGTTGTAACAAAGAAAGACTCTCCATACAAATTTCTATCAACAGAAGTAGTTACTTATTCAAGTACATCAGCCGCGCAACAAGCACACAAAGAGCTTATGAAAGCTTTTTCTGATTGCACAAAAAATAATGGTTATATGGATGCAAACGGTGTAATGGTGCCTTATGTTTTTAAAGAGCTCCCAAACCTTCCTAACGGCTTAGTCGATGCAGGTTCTAGACTTGTTATAAGAGCGGTAATTGATAGTGGTAGCCAAGCCCGAGAACTCCTTGGGATTTATCAGTTTAATGGCGACATTTTTACTGGACTATATGTAATGACTACTCCGGAACAAGCCATGAATGATCAACAAATCCAACGATGGCTCCAAGTTGCTGTGACGTTGGCCGAACGATTGAATGGAAAAGCTGCCTAAAGAGCGTCAGTGGTTTGAAAATTAAGTGGTTCTGATTAGACTCTAGTGTGAAGATTTTAGTTACTGGCGGGGCAGGCTTTCTTGGCTCACATCTATGCGAAAAGCTCCTAAATTTAGGCCACGAAGTCGTGAGTGTCGATAACTTTTACACTGGCAGCAAGAAAAATATCTCCCACTTAACGGCGCATCCAAATTTTGAATTAATTCGTCATGATGTGACTTTTCCACTTTATGTAGAAGTAGATGGAATATTTAATTTAGCATGTCCGGCCTCACCTATTCACTATCAACGCGATCCGGTTCAAACTACAAAAACTAGCATCCATGGAGCAATAAATATTTTAGGTTTAGCAAAACGAACAGGTGCACGAGTTTTACAAGCGAGTACATCAGAAGTTTATGGAGATCCAACCATTTCACCTCAACCAGAAAGTTATTGGGGAAATGTAAACCCAATTGGAATTCGAGCATGCTACGACGAAGGTAAGCGCGCTGCAGAGACACTGTTTTTTGATTACTACCGTCAGTATCAACTGGATATTCGCGTTGCAAGAATATTTAATACTTATGGGCCCCGCATGGCACCCGATGATGGTCGCGTGGTAAGTAATTTTATTGTTCAAGCGCTGCATAATCAGGAATTGACCGTCTACGGTGAAGGTAAGCAAGTTAGAAGTTTTTGCTATGTTGATGATCTGATTGAAGGGTTGATTTCACTCTTCTTCACTGAGGGAATTCATGAGCCAATCAATTTAGGAAATCCAGCCCCAATTACGATGTTAGAGCTCGCCGAAGAGATTATTTCAATCACTGGGTCAAAGAGTCAGATCACATATTTACCATTACCTTCGGATGACCCATTAACACGCGAACCCGATATTGCTAAAGCACGTCAATTGCTAAACTGGCAACCAAAGGAATCTCGCAATGATGGACTAAGAAAAACAGTTAAATATTTTCAAGAGTTGGTGATGTGATTATGGCAAATGCTTCGGATAAATCTAAGGGGTGCCTCAGCGTTGTCATTCCATGTTTCAACGAGGAAAGGACCGTTTCAGCCCTTCTTACAAGGGTTTTGGCCCAGACAAGTGTTGGACAGGTAATTGTGATTGATGATTGTTCCACTGATAAATCGGCAGAGATTATCAAAAAAATTAAAGATTCACGGATTCAGTACACTTTAAATGAAAAGAATTCAGGAAAAGGTTATTCGATTGCACAAGGAATAAAACTGTGTTCACTACCATTTACAGTAATACAAGATGCAGATCTCGAGTACTCTCCTGAAGAATATCCTCGACTGTTAGCTCCACTACTCGATGGTCGGGCAGATGCAGTTTTTGGTTCGAGATTTTTAACGTATGACTCGCGAAGGGCACTTTATTATTGGCACCGTCTAGGAAATGATTTTTTAACAACGCTCTCAAACATTTTTACCAATTTAGACTTAACAGATATGGAAACCTGTTACAAATTTATGAAAACTGAATTTGCCCAGAGACTTGATATTCAAGAGAAGCGTTTTGGTCTTGAACCTGAGATCACCGCAAAATTAGCCAAGATGCGCGCACGTGTGTATGAAGTTCCAATTTCATATCAAGGGCGAACCTATGCTGAAGGAAAAAAGATTACCTGGAAAGACGGTTTTCGAGCGATTTACTGCATAGTGAAATACAACCTTAAAATCAGGTCAAAGTCTTACTCGAACCAATGAAAGAGTTAGTGAAATTGAACAGGAACCGTTTTTTCCTGTTCAATTCTATTTTTATTTTTAATTCTGTATGGTTCTGGCGGAATGTGGAACCATTGACACAGGGATTCTTACCTGGTGACATTGGTGATGCACGATTCACTACGGTGCTTTATGAGCATTGGTACCAATTTCTAACTGGCAACACCGGACTTTCACAAACTCTCTTCTTCTACCCAACATACGACACACTAGTTTTTTCAGATAGTTTCTTTTTGCAAGGTTTAGTTCACTCAGTATTTCGATTCATGGGTCTCAATGTTGTCAACTCCTGGTTGATTGCCACGGTTTTGCTTCAACTTTTTTCGGCTTATTCTGCGGTCATCATCGCTCACAAATTCAAGCTCAAAGCCTTGCCTGGTGCGATTTTGATTATCTATTGGGGGTATAACTCCACAATGTGGGCTCAAAGTATGCATGTCCAGCATGTCTTATACCCTTTCGTCGGTTGGATCCTTCTGGCAGGTTTTGGTTTCATGCGTGCTCGTACCCCTATGCGTAAAACTGGTTATCTTGCTTTAACTCTGAATCTCCTGCTCATTCTTGCGCTTTCTTCCACCTATGCATTTATTTTCTCACTTGTTTTCATTTTCCTTGGCGGCTTACTTTATGTTTTATGGTTGGCAAGCAAACACAGAAATGGAACCAACTTTAAAGCAAAACTTAGTGATTTGATCCGAATAAGTATTAACAAATCAAGCGTCTTGAATGTCATAAAAATTGCAAGAATCCCAATTATTCTTTCTTTGCCATTGTTGTTTGTATTCCTCAAGATTTACATTTTGGATACAAATTACAGCACGGATAGAGAGGCTTCAGCTGTCTCATTTTTTAGTCCAACTTTGACTGACTTGATCGCGGTACCTTCTGACAACTTAGTCTTTGGTCGCGTAATCCAAAAATTACTGAGTTATGGATTACCAGGCACAGGTGAAGCTGGCATGGGTTTTACACCTATATTTTTGTTGTTACTTCTGGTTACTGTGCTTTTCATCCTTCCTAAAGTGATAAATGTCCAAAGAGAATCATTATTTGTTCCAGTAATGCTTTTGCTTGTAGCATTAATAGTTGAAGTACTTATTTTAAAAGATGCAAGAGGATTTAGTTTGTGGTTTCTTACATTTGAACAAATTCCAGGTTTTGGCGCACTAAGGGCTTTAAGTAGAATTCACACTTTTCAATATATGGCTGGGGCGCTTGCAATAGCAATAATTCTAAATAAATTTTTAATCCACTTTGGTCCATTGAAAAGGATTGGTAGTTTGCGTTTGAATCAGAAGTTGGTAGCTCTGGTCATGCCACTCGTAATTATCACCATAAGTGTTTCAGAGAGCACACCAAACATTGGTCGTTGGACGCCACAAGATATGCACTTTGTGAAGATCACCAAGAAATCTGAAAATGATTTCAAAAAGTGTGAGAGTTTTTCGCTGGTCCCATCTGATGCTCAGATGGATAGAAGACCTATGTTTGCCTGGTTAATTGATGCTCAAATGCTCTCTATGGAGTATTCAAAGCCAACCTTGCAAGGGTATTCGGGTGGGCAGCCAGCAGACTATGGGATTAATACCTCTGAGACATCCCAAGTACTCGAAGCCAGCATAAGAGAAGTCGTTGCCGCAAAAAAGTTGAAAGATTCATGTCTTCTGTTTCCCGTGCAGGCTGAGAAAACAAAAACAAAGTGGAAAGTGGTCCCTATTATTGGCTAGCGGTTTGGCCGCCTTAGCTCAGTTGGTAGAGCGTCGCTCTCGTAAAGCGAAGGTCTCGGGTTCGATTCCCGAAGGCGGCTCAGGAAATAGAGTTAAGCTTTTCAACTTCTGCAGAAGTCAATTCGATAACCTGGACTATTTCATTGAGCTGTTGAACTGTCCGTGCTGACGCAATAGGAGTGCTTACAGTTGGTTGCGCGCGTAACCAAGCAAGTGCTATTGCAGATAGAGGTGCATTGTTGTGAGCAGCTGAAATTTGATCCATTGCAGCAATAATCGCAAAACCTTTTTCATCAGCGTATTCACGAGCTCCAGCCGCACGTTTTGAGTCAACTTCAGTAACTCCTGGACGATATTTTCCAGTTAGGAATCCACGGGCAATTCCATAAAATGGCATGTTAGAAATTCCAAGTTCAGCAACTACTTGAGCCATTTCGCTTTCATAACCTTTTCTATCAACTAAGTTATAGAGTTCCTGTACGCCAATATAAGAAGGTAGATTATTGTCTTCACAAAATTTTATTGATTCACGTAATCGAACAGGTGTAAAATTAGAAGCTGCGATATATCGTACTTTGCCTTCAGCAATTAACTGCGCATATACAGACATCGTTTCTTCTAGCGAAACAGTTTCATCATCCTCATGGCTGTAGTAAAGATCAATATAATCTGTCTGTAATCGATCTAGAGATTCATTACATGCTGAAATTATGTTAGCCGCTGATAATCCACGACGACCTTCCAACTTCCCAACTTTGGTTGCAATAACCATTTCGGCACAGTTGCCATGACTCTTCATCCACGAACCAATGATGCGTTCTGATTCGCCCCCGATATGTCCAGGTACCCACTGGTTATAGACATCTGCGGTGTCGATGAAGTTACCTTGGTGGCCGCGATATGCATCCAGTACGTTTTTAGACTCTGCTTCGTCAGCATTAGCACCGAAAATATTGGTGCCAAGACATAAAGGGTGAACGACGAGGTCGGTTTCTGGAATAGTGATCATGAGCGCACATTAAGGCACAATTAGGCCGTGGTCGAGACAACAGGTGGTTTTACGAGTGAAGGTCTTGCATTTGAGGAGCGCACACTCATTTTGCCTTCACTAACCCAAGCCGAAGCTATTGAAATCGGCGAGATTGCGAAAAAATTTGGCATGGATCGCGCTCTTCCGATAGCTATTGAAGTTCGACTCAAGGAATGGATAGTTTTTCATGCTTCGCTACCTGGCTCAACGCCTGGCAATGATGCTTGGATTGCACGCAAAGCACGCGTGACAATGGCAACGGGCCACTCAACTATTTTTGAAAGAGTTTTGGCTGAGGAACAAGGAATCGATTGGTATGAGACGAACGGCTTACCTGAAGAAACCCATGCAATACACGGTGGCGCATTACCGTTAAATGTATCTGGCTTAGGTTTTACTGGAATTTTGCTGATTAGCGGTTTGCCTCAAGTGCAAGATCACCTACTTGGTGTCGAAGTAATTGCAGAGTTCTTAGCCCGCAAGGGAGAGCTCAATTGAGTATTTGGGTTGCAGGTGAAGTTCTCATCGATGTTTTGCCAACCGGACCAGTTGTTGGTGGAGGGCCGGCGAATACTGCCAAAGCTTTGGCGCGCCTAGGAAATACTGTTGATTTTATTGATGGCATTTCAACTGACGAATACGGAGTAAATGCGCGCAAAGAATTAATCCGCGACGGAGTTGGTTTAAGTCACTGTTTAACAAGTGAAAAACCTACATGCACTGCAACAGTTACTTTGGACGCACTCGGCAGTGCAAGCTATGAGTTTCATATAGATGGAACCGCAACATTTGATTTCAGTCACTCTTGGCTGCCTGACCCTGAACGACTAAAGCCATCTGTACTCCATATCGGCACGCTGGTCACCATAATTGAACCTGGGGCAAGTGTTTTATTTGATTGGGCAATGCGAGTAGGTGAGTTTGCTCCAATTGTCTTTGATCCAAACATTCGTCCCTCGGTGTTGGGGGATAGAGAAACTTACGTAGTAGCTGTAGAAAAATGGATTGGTTTATCTTCAATAGTTAAAGTCAGCGATGATGACATTATGTGGCTCTACCCAGATGAATCGATGGACACAGTCGTACAACGTTGGCTTTCAACGGGTGTTAGTTGTGTAGTTGTTACCCGTGGTGCTGCAGGACTTATCGGTTACACAGAACATGGAATCGAAGAAGTGAAGGGTGCGAAAGTTACTGTTATTGATACCGTTGGAGCTGGTGATACCGTTGGCGCGATAGTTGTTGAAGGAGTACTTAATCATTCTGTAGCTGGTCTGCATGGCGAAGTTCTTCACTTGCTTTTGCAGAAAGCTGCAGTTGCGGCTGGAATTACTTGTTCACGCGTAGGTGCCGAACCCCCATACAAGCACGAATTAGTAGAAGCCATGGAAAAATAATGCAGTTCATTGATGATGCTGAGTTTCAAATTGCGATTGATGATGATAACGGCGCGCGAATAGTCTCACTCAAATGGCGCGATAATGAATTTGCGGTGCCATTTAGAGGTCAAGTGCATACATCAGGTTGGTATGCAATGGCGCCGTGGGCTGGTCGAATCAATGAGGGATTGATTACCAACTCTAAAGGTGAAAGTTTTCAGCTTCCCGCAACAATTGACCCACCGCATGCACTACATGGTTTTGGTCTCATTTCATCTTGGCAAGAAATTGGCCCCGGACGTTCACTCTTACATTTGCCAGCACCTTATAACGGTGCAACTGTCGAACAGCGCATAGAGGTTTTAGATGATGCCGTGCGTTGGTCACTCGAATACGATGCCAATGGCTGTGATATTCCGATGTGGATGGGCATGCATCCATGGTTTGCACGCGACTTAGACCGTGGTGGAAGTGCAGAAATTGAATTTGAAGCTACTGAAATGTTAATGAGAAACTTTGAAGGGATTCCAACTGGCGAACGTTGTGCTCCGACGCAGCAACCATGGGACGATGCATTTACTGGAATCAAAGGCACCCCAGCCGTTGTTTGGGACGACGTTGCCCGTATTTCTATCGAAAGTGATGCTCCATGGTGGGTTGTCTATACCGAGGATAGCGAAGGAGTTTGCATAGAACCTCAAACAGCACCACCAGATGCCCAAAATCTAGGAATAACTGGTGAGGATTACATAGAAGCTCTATTTGTTTTCGAACGATTGGATATGGATTAAAAGATGATCAACCGTACTCATTTGGCACAACTACGTGCCCGTGAAGATGCACGCTTTTTAGCATTGCATCCGAAAAGTGGCGAGCTTTTTGAAAGAGGTAAAGCGCACATGCCGGGCGGGGTCCCAATGTCTTGGATGGCGAAATGGCCTGGCGCATATCCAGTATTTGTTGAGAACGCTAAAGGTGCACGATTTACAGATGTCGATGGAAATACATACATTGATTTCTGTTTAGGGGATACGGGTTCGATGACGGGCCATTCACCCGATGCCACTGTTGCTGCGATTCTCGAACAAGTTGGCAAGGGAATCACAGCAATGTTACCTACTGCCGATGCAGAGATTGTTTCAAAAGAACTTGCAGGTCGATTCGGTTTACCGCTTTGGCAGTTCACAGTTTCGGCGACAGATGCAAATCGCCATGTTATTCGTTATTCCAGAATGCTAACTGGACGCACAAAAATCATAGTAATCGATCGCTGTTATCACGGAAGCGTCGATGAAACTTTTGCAACTATTGATTCAAGTGGTAAAACAATTGCTCGCGAGGGAAATATCGGCGCACCGGTTTCATTGGATGTCACAACTCGAGTCGTTGAATTCAATGACTTGGTCGGAATGGAAAAAGCGCTGGAAAACGGCGATGTTGCGGCAATCTTGATGGAACCTGCAATGACTAATGTAGGAATCGTTTTACCTAAAGCCGGCTATTTAGATGCAGTCCAGAAGTTAGCTAAAAAATATGGCACCATTCTTATCATTGATGAGA